>Ga0209391_10002232_pt1 | contig 10133 bp, 10 predicted proteins | sample PPLLak3March2015_FD_187246 | JGI IMG/M metagenome (GOLD analysis project Ga0209391, IMG submission 187246) | Freshwater sediment microbial communities from Prairie Pothole Lake near Jamestown, North Dakota, USA - PPLs Lake P7 Core (1) Depth... | ecosystem: Environmental > Aquatic > Freshwater >... | reverse complement strand
GAACGAACAGCTCCTGCAGCGAGACGGCCGCCTGCAGGTCGTAGCCCGCGAGCTTCATGTACTTCATGCCGTAGTGGTCGGACTCGAGCTCGTCGTCGCGGCCGTACTTGGCCTGCAGCAGCTGTGCACCGACGGCCGCGCCCTGGCCCACCACCTGGCCGAGTTCCGAGCCGCCGTACACGGCCGCCCCGATGCTCGCGACGGCCGCGCCGATCTGCATGAGCTGGCCCTTCTCCATCTGCTGCGCACCGTGCCGCGCGGCGGCGTGCACGATCTCGTGGCTGAGCACGGCGGCGAGCTCGGCCTCGTTCTGCAGCTCGACGAGCAGGCCGCGGTTGATGGCGATCTTGCCGCCCGGCAGCGCCCAGGCGTTGAGCTCGCCGCTGTTGAGCACCACGAACTCGTAGGGCAGCGGGCGGTCGGCTACGGCGGCGAGCCGGTTGCCGACCTGGCGCACGTACTCGGCGACGCGCGGGTCGGTGACGTAGTCGCCGCCCTGCGACTGCCGCGACGGTGCGTAGTACTGCTGGCCGAGCTGGATTTCCTGCCCCTCGGAGATCATCTGGATCTCCTTGCGGCCGGTGACGGGATTGATCGCGCAGCCGGTGAGCGCGGCGGCGAGCAGGACGACGGCAGTTAACTGGCGCATGGCGGTCGCTCCTCGGGATCCCCGTCGGGAGTCTAGCAATGCGGCCGGGCGCCGACGGTGCGGTCGCGCGCACAGCGGCCGGGCGGCATTTTCGCCGTACGCTCAGGCCCCGTACGCGCGGCGCAGCTCGTCCGCGATGATGCGGATGCCGGTCGCGACGCTCGCCGGCGCCTGCGAGCAGTTGATGCGCAGGCATTCGTCTCGATGCGGCCAGTCGTCCTCAAGGCCGGGGAAGAAGTGATGGCCTGAGAGAACGAGCACGCCGCGGGCCTTCAGGCGCAGGTACAGCTCGCGGCTGCCGATAGGCAGGCCCGGGAACCACAGCCACAGGAAGAACGCGCCTTCCGGCCGATGGATGCGCAGCGGCAGGCCGTGGCAGGCCTCCCGCAGCCAGTCGACGGCCTGTCGCGAGCGCGCCTCGTAGTACGGCCGGATCACCTCGCGGCAAAGCGTGTCGAGCTCGCCGCTCGCGAGCAGCGGCTCGACGATGACCGCACCCGTGGATCCTGGCGCGAGCGCGGCAGTGGCGTTGAAGGCGGTGATGGCCTCGACGATGGGCTCGGCGGCGATGACGATGCCCGTCCGCGTGGCGGGCAGGCCGAGCTTCGAGAGGCTCATGCATAGCACCACGTTGTCGTTCCAGAGGACTCCGTCCTCCGTGAACTGGATGCCGGGGAACGGCAGTCCGTAGGCCGCGTCCACGATCAGCGGCACGCCGCGCCGCCGCGCGAGCGCGTCGAGCCGGGCGAGTTCCTCGAGAGTCAGCACGTTGCCCGACGGGTTGGTGGGCCGCGACACGCAGATCGCCGCGACCTCGGGCACCGACTCAAGCTCCTCGAAGTGCAGCCGGTACTTGAAGAAACCGTCCGGCAGCTCTTCGATGGCCGCGCGCCTCGAGACGAGCATGCCGTCGGAAAGCCCGACGTCGGTGTAGCCGATGTACTCGGGCGCGAGTGGCAGCAGGATGCGCCGCCTTGGGCCGCCTTCCGCCTCGCCCGCGAGCAGGTTGAACAGCGTGAAGAACGCGGACTGGCTGCCGCTCGTGAGCGCCACGTTGCGCGCGGTCAGCGGCCAGCCGTAGCGCGAGCCGAGCACCCGCGCGACCGTGGCACGGAAGGCCGCGTCGCCTGCTGGCGCGGCGTAGGACGCCGCGAAGCGGCCGAACTGCGCGGGATCGGCCGCGATCTCGGCAAGCCGTCGTGCGTACACCGCTTCCACGGCCGGGATGCGCGCGGGATTGCCCCCGCCCAGCATGTGCGTGCCGGGCGCGGCGCCGGCGAGATCCTGCATCAGCTCGAGGGCGCCGGTGGGCCGCACGAAGCGGCTCGCGAATCGGGTCGTGAAGGTCATGCGTCTCGCTTGCGGCCCCGCCAGCATCCCGGCGGCTCCGCTAGACTCGGCGATGGCATGCGCGAAGTCCAGGCGATCATCTTCGACCTCGACGACACCCTGTGGGAAGTGGGGCCGGTGATCGTGCGCGCCGAGCACGCGATGCGCGGCTTTCTCGCCGACCATTATCCCAGGGTGCTCGAGCTTCACACCCTCGACTCGATGCGCGACCTGCGCGCCCGCATCGCGCTCGAGCACCCGGCCATGCGCCACGACTTCACCTGGCTCAGGCGCGAGTCGCTGCGCCGGCACGCTCGCGAGGCCGGCTACCCGGACGCCATGGCCGAGGAAGCTTTCGACGTGTTCTACCGTGCCCGCAACGAGGTCGAGCTCTACGACGACGTCCTGCCGTCGCTCGAGCGCCTGCACGGACGCTTCCGGCTGTTCGCCGCGAGCAATGGCAACGCCGACCTCGCGGCGATCGGGCTCGCGCGTTTCTTCGAGCACGCGCTCGCCGCGCGCGAAGCCGGGATGCTCAAGCCCGACCCGCTCATCTTCGAGCTGCTGCTGCGCAGGGCGGGTCTCGCGCCCGCCCAGGCGCTGCACGTCGGCGACGATGCTGAAGCGGACGTCGCAGGCGCGCGCCGGGCGGGCGTCACGCCCGTGTGGGTGAACCGCCGCGGCGCGGACTGGCCGGCACCCGCGTCGCCGCCACCGCTCACCGTGCGCACGCTGACCGAGCTCGCGGACCTGCTCGCCTGAGTGTTTCGCGATGACTTTCGCCGGATCGCCTCCGATCCGTGACGGGCATCACGCACGTTGGCCTTGATTGGCACGGTCGCGCTTCGGTAAGTTCGGGCCATGGCTCACTGCAGCCGCACCGTCACCGCGCCGCCGCGATGGATCGCCTGATCCCTCGCCGTCGCGTCGCACCCAGAGACTTCCACGCATTCGCACGGTTCCCGCGCTGTCAGCAGGCGAGGCGCCCGGCTGCCAGCCCGTTCGTTCCCCGCATGGAGAGGAGGCCATGAGCAACGACGCAGCCCCCGGCACGCCCGCCATCGACGTCCGCAACCTGCGCGAGTTCTTCCGCGACAGCGTGCACGACGCGCTCGTCCGCCAGCAGGTGGGTGTGGACGATCACACCGAGCACTACGTGGTGAACCTGCTCACCATGTTCGCGCGTTCCGAAGCGCTGTTCGAGCCGACGCCCGACGGGCCGCGGCTCAAGCCGCTGGCGCTCATGCTCGCCGAGGCCGCGAGCGCCGCCTCGAGCGAGCAGCAGCGCCGCGCGCTGCAGCGGCTCGGCGATGTCTCACTGTTCGTGGCCGGCTTCCTGTCGCACGGCTTCGCGAGAAAGCTGGTGGACGTGGACTACCACATCGCCATGGGCGGCCGGGCCTACGGCACGCTTGCGGAGCGCTGCGGGCCGGGGGCCCGGGGACGTGCGCTCGCCGGCGTATTCGCCGAGATGGCTGCGAAATTCCAGCGCCTGGTGGACGCACTCAACGACGTCAGCGAGATGTCGTGGCGGAACACCGATCGCGACGTGCTGCGGCTCTATGAGGTCTGGCTCCGGACCGGCAGTCCGCGCGCGCATGCGCAGCTTCGTGAGCTCGGCGTGCGCCCGGCCGTGGTGCCCGTGGGCCGCGCGCCGAACTGACGCTCATGCTGCTGCGCGAGCTGCAGAAGCGGCTCGCCGGGCTGTACGACGCCCCGGCCGAGCACGACGTCTACGACTTCCTGATCACGGACGCCCAGCACGCGGCGGCGCTGCAGGGCGCCGCTGCCACGCCCGCGACGGACGAGCAGCTGCTGGTCGTAGAGGAGGAGGACGGCGTCGGGATCTCGCTGTACCTGGACCGCGCCGTCATGGAGCGGCTCGCCGAGCGCTGCCCGCTGCGATCGCTGTCCGAGGAGAACCTCGCCGACTACTGCACGGCGCTCGAGGGCGTCAGCCACTTCCACTACCTCGTGTGGAGCGCGGGACGGGCGCGGCACGTGTCGCTGCTCGAGCTCGAGCTGCAGGCCGAGGTGGACAAGTACGCCAGCGCGCTGTAGCTGATGCTGCAGCAGCGCGAGGGCCGCTTCCCGGCGGAGCTCTTCGAGCGGCTGTTCGACCGGGCGACGTTCCTCCCGCACCTGCCGACGCACGAGCGCACGCGCTACGAGGAGGCGCACCGCTTCGCGGCGCGCTTCTGCCGCCGGCTGGAGGAGCGGTTCCTGAGGCGCCGGCAGGCCCGGCCGGAGGCGCTGCTGGCGGAGCTGCGGACGTTCTACCGGCTCGGCCGGCACGCCAAGCTGCGCCACGCGGAGCTGTGGCGCTGAGGGGCGAGGATCACTCCTCGTCCGGCTTCTCGCCCAGCTTCTTGCGCAGCTCGATCCACTTCGACAGCTCGCGCAGGTTTTTCTTCTTCTTCCAGCTCTGCTTGCCGAGCGCGCCGCTGTTGTAGGGGTTGTAGCCGCTCTTGAGGCCCTTGGGATTGCTCTGGACCGGGCTCATCGGGTCGTCCGCGTCGTCGCTGACCTCGAGCCTCGGATCCACCAGGGCGCGCACGCGCTCGGCGTTGCCGAGCGTGTCGTCGGCCGTCAGGTCGCCCTTGTCGGCCCACTCCCAGGTGACGTTGCCGCGATCGTCGATGCCGAGACGCCCCGGCTCTTCGTCGGTGCTGCCCGGCGCCGGTGGCTTGCCGGTAGGCCTGGTCGTCATCGAATCAACCTCCACGTTCCGGTCGGAACCCGGTTGACGACGGTACCCGCCTCCGGCCGCGCGGAGCAAGAAGCGCATCACATAATTGCGACGCCGTTTGCGGGCCGGTAGCGCCGCCGCTCAGCGCGCGCGGAGCCGCTCGCGGGCCCACAGCAGGCCGATCAGGCTCTTGGCGTCGCGAAGCTCGCCGCGGGCGGCGAGATCCACCGCTTCGTCGAACGGCACCCAGCTCGCCTCGAAGACCTCGTGCTCCTCGGGTTGCGCGTCCGCCGGCGCGAGGCCGCGGGCCAGGAACAGGTGGATGACCTCCGTGAGCACGCCCGGGGAGCTGAAGCACTCGCCGAGCTTGTCCCACTGCCGCGCCGTGACGCCGGCCTCCTCGGCGAGTTCCCGCTGCGCGCAATCGAGCGGCGGCTCGCCGCCGTCGAGCTTGCCGGCCGGCAGCTCGACCAGCCAGCCGCCCGCGGCGTGGCGGAACTGGCGCAGCAGGCACACGCGTCCGGCGTCGTCGAGCGCCACCACCGCGGCACCGCCCGGGTGGTGCGCGATTTCGAGCTCGGCGACGCGGCCGTTCGGCAGGCGTACCTGCTCGAGGTTGAGCGTGAGCACCCGGCCCCTGAAGACGTTGCGTATGGATTCGTTCATGGCAGGCACGGACCGTTGGTGGCCACGGATGATACGACGCGGGGCCGTGGGCATGCTGCGCCGCGCCATGGGTCCCGACAGCTGTGATAAGGTTTGAAATTGCCCCGCATCCGGCGGGCCGAACGGAGATTCCCAGTGAGCACCTCCCCCCTGCCTGGCACGCTCGCCCGGTTGCGGCAGGCTTTCGACAGCGGCAAGACCCGGCCGATCGAGTGGCGCCTCGCACAGCTCGGCGAGATCGAGCGCATGATGCGCGAGCACGAGGCCGATTTCGCCGAGGCGCTGCGCCTCGACCTCGGCAAGTGCCTGTTCGAGGCGGTGCTCACTGAGATGAGCTTCGTCGAGGCCGAGGCGAAGTACGCCCGCAAGAACCTCGCGGAGTGGATGCGACCGCAGCGCGTTCGCACGCCGATGATGGTGCAGCCCGGCCGCAGCTACATCCAGCCCGAACCCAAGGGCGTGGTGCTGATCATCGCGCCGTGGAACTACCCGCTGTCGATGGTGATGGCGCCGCTGGTGGGCGCGATCGCCGCCGGCAACTGTGCCGTGATGAAGCCCTCGGAGATCACCGCGCACACCTCGGCGGCGCTCGCATCCATCCTGCCGCGTTATCTCGACGGCGACGCGTTCGCGGTGGTGGAGGGCGGCGTGCCGGAGACCACCGAGCTGCTCGAGCAGCGGTTCGACCACATCCTCTACACCGGCAACGAGCGCGTGGCGCGCGTCGTGATGACGGCGGCCGCGAAGCACCTCACGCCGGTGACGCTCGAGCTCGGCGGCAAGAGTCCCTGCCTGATCGACAGGAGCGCCGACCTCGAGGTGGCGGCCTCGCGCATCGCCTGGGGCAAGTTCATCAACGCGGGCCAGACCTGCGTGGCACCGGACCACGTGCTGGTGCACCGCGAGGTGTCGGCGCAGTTCGTGGAGCTCCTCGCGGGCAAGATCAAGGCGTTCTACGGCGACGACCCGTCGCAGAGCCCGGATTTCTGCCGCATCGCCAGCGAGCGCCACACGGCGCGCTTCGCCGAGCTGCTCGAGGGACAGAAGATCCACACCGGCGGGCGCGTGGACGTGGCCAATCGCTACGTCGAGCCCACCATCGTGCTCGACCCGCCGCCCGACTCGGCCCTGATGCAGGAGGAGATCTTCGGGCCGGTGCTGCCGGTGATCACCGTGGACGAGATGCACCACGCCATCAAGCACGTCGCCGATCGCGCCAAGCCGCTGGCGCTGTATCTGTTCACGAAGAGCAAGGTGCTCGAGGAGGCGGTGCTCGAGCGGCTGAGCGCGGGCAGCGTCTGCATCAACGACGCGGTGATCTTCATGGTGTCGCCCGAGCTGCCGTTCGGCGGCATCGGCAACAGCGGCATGGGCCGATACACCGGCTGGTACGGCTTCGAGACCTTCAGCCACCTCAAGCCGGTGATGAAGCGCAGCTTCCGCTTCGACGCGCCGATGCGCTATCCGCCCTATACGGAGACGAAGGCCAGGCTGCTCAGGCTCGTGCGCTGAGCTTCGTCCCGGCGCTGCACGCCGCGGACGTCGCGGGTCATCGGTCGACGCGGTCGACCGAGGCCTGGCCGGAGAACTCGCGGCGGATGTGCGACCAGGACATCCCGATTCCGAGCACGAACCCGAGGATCAGCAGCACCACCCAGGCCATTGCGGAGCGGTTGCCGACGTCGAGCCAGCCCCGGCTCACCACCCACCACACGATCGCGGCGAACAGCGCGAGCAGCAGGACGACGCCGAGCGTTCCCATCGCAGCGAGGGTGGAGCGCACGAAGAAGATCCAGGCGCCGAGCAGCGCGATGCCCGCGACCACCTCGAGCGGCTGCACTGACGGAAACCCGTCGGCCAGCCAGTGGTAGTACGAGTGGCCGGTCGGATTGAAAGTGAGCAGCACCAGCGCCACCGAGAAGAGCAGCCGCGCGAGAAACTCCTTGAATCCGAACTCGTCCATGGGTCGCCTTGATGGTTGCAGTTCCGGGCCGCGCGCATCTTAAGGGAGCGTACGAACCGCCGCTGGCTGGATATCCATACAGGTCCGTCCTATATTCGCCCGACCGATGACGAGCACCGAGTCATTCACGCGGCTGAACCCTGCGCAACGCGAGGCCGCGACCCATGGCGAGGCCGTGGCGGGCGGCGGCGTGCGGGCGACGCCCTTGCTCGTCATCGCCGGGGCCGGCACGGGCAAGACCAGCACGCTGGCGCACCGTGTCGCGCACCTGCTCCTCGGCGGCGTGGCGCCCGAGCGCCTGCTGCTCCTCACGTTCAGCCGGCGGGCCGCGCTCGAGATGACCCGCCGGGCCCAGCGCGTGGTCGCGGACGCAATGGCAGCCGCGCGACCGGGGGCGGGCGCGTCCGCCAGCCTCAGGCTGCCGTGGTCGGGCACGTTCCACGCCATCGGCAACCGCCTGATCCGCCAGTACGCGCACCGGCTCGGGCTCGACCCGTCCTTCAGCGTGCTCGATCGCGCCGACGCCGCGGACCTGATGGACGTAGTGCGCCACCGCCTCGGGCTCTCCAGGACCGAGCGGCGCTTTCCCCGCAAGGACACCTGCCTCGGCATCTATTCCCACCGCGTCAACACGCAGCAGCCCCTGCGCCACACGCTCGAGACCGCCTATCCGTGGTGCCTGCCCTGGCAGGACGAGCTCACGGCGCTCTGCCGGGCCTACGTCGAGGAGAAGCTCGCGCAGCAGGCGCTCGACTACGACGACCTGCTGCTCTACTGGCAGGTCATGATGCGGGACCCGGCGCTCGCGGGTGAGATCGGCGGGCGGTTCGATCACGTGCTGGTGGACGAGTACCAGGATACGAACGCGCTGCAGGCCGAGATCCTGCTCAGGCTGAAGCCGGACGGCACGGGCGTGACGGTCGTGGGGGACGACGCACAGGCGATCTACTCGTTCCGCGGCGCGACGGTCGAGAACATCCTCGAGTTCCCGGAGCGGTTCTCGCCGCCGGCGCGCGTGGTCGTGCTCGAGGAGAACTACCGCTCCACCCAGCCGGTGCTCGACGCGGCCAACGCGGTGATCGCGGACGGCGGGCGCCAGTACCGCAAGTTCCTGCGCAGCACGCGCGGCGGCGGCCCGCGGCCGCACTACGTGACGGTGCAGGACGACCAGGCGCAGGCCGGGTACGTCGTCGAACGGGTGCTTGAGTGCCGCGAGCGTGGCGTCGAGCTGCGCCGCCAGGCCGTGCTGTTCCGCAACGCCGACCACAGCGACGTGCTCGAGCTCGAGCTGGTGCGTCGGAACATCCCCTACGTGAAGTACGGCGGGCTCAAGTTCCTCGAGGCCGCGCACGTGAAGGACCTGCTCGCCGTGCTGCGGTGGGCGGACAACCCGCGCAACCGCATCGCGGCCTTCCGCGTGCTCCAGCTGCTGCCCGGCATGGGCCCGGCCCACTCGCAGCGCGCCTGCGAGGCGTTCGAGGCCTCCGGTTTCCGCTGGGCCGCGCTCAACGACCACCAGGTGCCGTCTGCTGCGCGCGAGCACTGGCCGGCATTCGCGTCCCTGATGAGCGGCCTCGGCGCCGAATCGACCGCCTGGGACGGACAGGTGACGCGCGTTCGCGCGTGGTACGAGCCGCAACTCGAGCGCCTCTACGAAGCGTCGCAGGCGCGTCGCGGAGACCTCGAGCAACTCGAGCGCCTCGCCGTGCAGTACCCGACGCGCGAGGCATTCGTCACCGAGCTCACGCTCGACCCGCCGCAGGCCACTGGCGATTTCGCCGGCGACCCGCTGCTCGACGAGGACTACCTCGTGCTTTCAACGGTGCATTCCGCGAAGGGACAGGAATGGGAGGCCGTGCACGTGCTCAACGTCACGGACGGCAGTTTCCCGTCGGAATTCTCGGCCGGGCGCCCGGAACTGCTCGAGGAGGAGAGGCGCCTGCTGTACGTCGCGATGACGCGGGCGAAGCAGGATCTGCACCTGATCGCGCCGGTGCGCTTCTACGTCACCCAGCAGTCGCGGGTCGGCGATCGTTACGTGCACGGAACCCGCAGCCGCTTCCTGACCGATGCCGTGCTCGAGCGCTTCGAGCGCAGCGCGTGGCCGGCCGGGCCGGAGGTCGGGGAGCCCGCCGCCGTCATGGGTACGCGGATCGACGTGGCTGAGCAGCTTCGCAGGCTCTGGTAGGCGGCGCTCGGCGACGCGCGGGGCATCCGTTGCTCCGGACGGACCGCGCGGCCTGTTGCCGGCGTCGGGAAAGGACTCGCGCCGGCCCGCTACATGCGGGCCTCTGCGAATCCTTTCCCGACGCTGGACGAGCGGCGCCTGGGCGAGTGGCCGCCGAGCCGGCCACTCGCACGGCGCAAGTAACGTTGGCCGGACGGTGCGCGAAGTCCGGCGGTTGCATGACGGGATCGCAGCGTCGGTTCGTGTGCCGAACTCAACGCCGAATCCGGTGGACGCTGCGTGCGCCGTGCGAGCCGGCGTCCGCCGGGTCGCTCAGGCGCTTGGTGTCCGGCGACGTGGCGGGGTTGCGGAGGGCGCGCCTATTTCCGAGCGCGCCCGCAGCAACCCCGCCACGTCGCCCGCAACCGCCAGGCAAATGAATCGAAATCGACCCGACTGGGACTCCCTTGCTGCTGCGGCGACGAGCACGATAAGGAGCCGAAAAGCAGAAGGCCCGGGTCGCCCCGGGCCTTCTGCGTTTGGATCGGCTCAAACGCCCGGAGGCGTCAGGCGATTACCAGCGACGCTGACCGCCGCCGCCACCGCCGCCGTAGCCGCCGCCACCACCGCCGCCGCCGTAGCCGCCGCCACCACCGCCGTAGCCGCCGCC
>Ga0209391_10002231_pt1 | contig 10134 bp, 8 predicted proteins | sample PPLLak3March2015_FD_187246 | JGI IMG/M metagenome (GOLD analysis project Ga0209391, IMG submission 187246) | Freshwater sediment microbial communities from Prairie Pothole Lake near Jamestown, North Dakota, USA - PPLs Lake P7 Core (1) Depth... | ecosystem: Environmental > Aquatic > Freshwater >... | reverse complement strand
CAGCGTACTGGCCCCGCCGCCCATCAGCCGCCGCTGGTATACCAGGTTGTGCACTGCGGTGACGGCCAACCGCACGGGGCGGATGCCGAGGTGATGTTCGAAGCTGGCGTCTTCCGCCGCCAGGATCGCCTGGCGCATGAGCGGCGGGATTTCCTCGTACTTCAGATTGACGCGCCGCTGCGTGGCAAACTCGCCGATGACGCGCCCGTCGCTGGCGTACATGCGCGTGATGGTGCTCGGCTTGTATTCGTCAAGAGCCGACACCTGGGGCAAGTCGCCGGTGTAGGCGACGAGCACGCCGGTCAGGATGCCAAGCGCCGCCGCGACCACGAACAGCGCGACGATCGTGGCCTGGCGGGCGAGTGAGGCGCGAGACGACGATGATCGGGCCATCAATCAGGGGCGCCGCCACGGCGCCGCGGCGGCGGAGACGACGAGCCTCCGCTGCGCGGTTGTGACGCGCCTGATCCCGGATTGTAACGCGGAGCGGCCGACGGAGCCGAGGACGCGCCTGCGCCGCCGCGCTGGACCGCCGGGCCGCCGGAGATGCCGCCACCACTGCGAGGACGAGCCGATGGCGCGGAGGCCTCGGCACCTCCGCCGGGCCTGTACGAATTGCCCCGAGGGGCTGATTGAGCCGGCGGTTCGGCCCCGCGGGGGTAAGCGCGGCGCTCGACCGTGCCGCTGCCGCCGCCAAGGCCATTGCCCCGGGTGTAGGGACTCTGACGAACGGCCGGCGGCGGCGCCGACTCGATCGCGCCTGACGGCTCAGGGGACGGATTCGCGCGCGGATACGATCGCGTCCTCGCGCCCGTGCCGAACTGGGCTGGCGCGCCCGTGCCGAACTGGGCTGGTGCGCCCGTGCCGAACTGCGCGGGGGCGCCGTTGCCGAACTGCGCCGGGGCGTCCGGGCGCGTGTTCGCCCGCGCGGCGGCAGGCGACGAATTGCGCCGGCTGCCGAATGCCGCCACATCCGGTGTCGCCGGCGACGCGTCGGTCCGCCTGGTGGCGCTGCCCGTCGCCGGCGGCGACGGCAGGACCCTGCGCGCCGCCCTCCCCGACGTGCCCGTGCCGCTGCCGGCCAACACGCGGGCGGCCTCGTCCGGGCTCAACCTCGCGCGGCCGTCAGGAGGCGCCGCGCCGCCTCCTCCTCGCGGAACAGCCGAGGGGCGGCGGCTCGCGGAGGCGTCGGCCGGGGCGCCGCGCGGAACGGCAGTGCCGAGGCTGCCGCGTGGCGCATCCGCGCCACCGCGCGATGGCGAGCGTGGCACCGCCAGTCCTCCGGCGTTCGCGCGCGGCACCGCGCGGTCCGGCACAGCGACCGGCCGCCCTACGGCGAAGGACCCTCGTTCTGACGGGCTGAGGCGGCGCCCATCAACCGCGACGCGGTGCACGAACGTCGGGCGTCCGAAGTGGTGCCGTGGGAGCACGGTCCACCCCCACCACGGATCGAAGCGGCTGCCGGCGTGACGGCCGCGCATGCCGAAGTGGCCGAACACCGGGACGCCATGGCGCCCGAGCGGGCACCAGCTCACGAAGCCCGGCGCGACGGCCCAGGACACCCACGCTGGCCCCCACACGATTGCCGGGCGCCAATACCAGCCGAAGCTGAGCGAGAAGCCCCAGTGTCCGTAGTGGTGCGTCGGCCATCCCCACGGGTCGCCGCCAATCCAGAAAGACCCCCAGGCGGGATACGTGCGCCAGAAGCCCACCGAGTACGGGCGCCAGCCGGCTTCGACCGCGGGGTACCAGACCGCACCCTCGTCCGGATCGGAACGCCAGGTGCCGTACCGGTCGAACGTGCTCGCGTACACCGCGAGTTCAGAGGGCAGGTACTGCACCGAGGCGGTGCCGAGGCGATCGTCGCGCCTCGCCGCGCTCCAGCGGCCGAATTCGTCCCAGCGCGCCGAGTTGAAGTACTGCGGCGCGCTCGGCGCGAGGCCGTCGCGGACAATCGAGCGTTCGCCGGCCCGTATCTCCTCGGCCCCGCCGTCGCTCGCGAGAATCGCCTGCCCGCTGAACACCGCAAGCTCCACCTCGCGGCCGCGCGCGCTCTCGGCCGACCAGACGCGGAACTCGCCGGGGCCGCCCGTCTGGACCGACGCGACCGGCGCGTCAATCTGGTACCGGACCGCGCGCTGCGGGTCTCGGGCCCCGCGCACGATGACATACACACGTCCCTGCAACAGCCGGAGGAGGTCCGGCGCGAGCAGATCGACGGTCGTCGCCCGGTCGACGTGCAGCAGTGAGCCGTCGGGGAGGATGACTTCGAGCCGCCCATCCTCTGTCCGCAGCCGGTCGCCGTCGAGGAGCGGAAGGTTCGCCACAGCCGGATCGGCGCGGCCCTCGCGGTCGACGTACGCCTGGCCTTCGATGACGGAGAGGTGTGCGGGCGGCGGGCCCGACGACGCGCTCAGATCGGTCTGCGCGAAGCTGGCTGACGCCGAAAGGAGCAGGAGAGACGACACCCACAGACTTGCACGCCACGTGGTGGTCATTGGACCCTCGGTGATGCTTCGACGCCCCGCGGCAACCGGGCCATCGAGTCTGTAGGCAGGCACCATGATTATATCACTCGGCCGCCTCAAATCAACTGACCGTGCGGCACTTGCGCGTCCGGGTCATCTCTCTTTCTGGTGGGCATCTTGACATCTTTACACTTAGATAATATTCTAATGACTTAGTAAGGTTAACGGTCGCCAGTCTCTGATCTGGCGGATGAGCCCGACGGCGCAAGAGGACACGAACATGAGCAAAATCATTGGCATCGATCTCGGCACGACCAACTCAGTTGTGGCCGTGATGGAAGGCGGCGAACCCGTCGTGATTACGAATCCCGAGGGCGGGCGGCTCACGCCGTCGGTGGTCGGCTTCAGCAAGACCGGCGAGCGGCTGGTCGGGCAGGTGGCGAAACGGCAGGCGGTCACCAATCCCGAGAACACGGTCTTTTCGATCAAGCGATTCATGGGGCGGCGCTTCGAGGAAGTGAACGAGGAAATGAAGATGGTGCCGTTCCGCGTCGAGCGCGACGGCGACCATGTGATCGTACAGGTGCACTCCGGCGGGAAAGACGAGCGCCTGCCCCCCTCCCAGATCTCCGCGATGGTGCTCCAGAAGCTGAAGAAGGCCGCCGAGGAGTACCTCGGCCAGGCCGTGACGAAGGCGGTCATCACCGTGCCGGCGTACTTCAACGACGCGCAGCGCCAGGCGACGAAGGAGGCGGGCACGATTGCCGGCCTCGAGGTCATGCGCATCGTCAACGAGCCGACGGCGGCGGCGCTGGCCTACGGCCTGGACAAGAAGAAGGAAGAGACGATTGCCGTCTACGACTTCGGCGGCGGCACGTTCGACATCTCGATCCTCGAGGTGGGCGAGGGCGTGGTCGAGGTGAAGTCCACCAACGGCGACACGCACCTCGGCGGCGACAACCTCGATCATCGGATCATCGACTGGATCATCGCCGAGTTCAGGAAGAGCGACGGCATCGACCTGGGCAAGGATCGGATGGCGCTCCAGCGGCTGCGCGAGGCCGCGGAAAAGGCCAAGATGGAGCTCTCCACGGTGATGGAGAGCGAGATCAACCTGCCGTTCATCAGCGCCGACGCGAGCGGGCCCAAGCACCTGCAGCTGAAGCTCACGCGGGCGAAGTTCGAGCAGCTGGTCGAGGACCTGCTGCAGAAGACGGTGGGCCCGGTGAAGCAGGCGCTCTCGGACGCGGGATTGTCGCCCTCGCAGGTGCACGAGGTGGTGCTTGTCGGCGGGTCGACGCGCATTCCGCGCGTCCAGCAGATTGTGCGCGACCTGTTCGGCAAGGAGCCGCACAAAGGCGTCAACCCGGACGAAGTCGTGGCCATCGGCGCGGCGGTGCAGGCGGGCGTGCTGGCCGGTGAGGTGAAAGATCTCCTGCTGCTCGACGTGACGCCGCTCTCGCTCGGCATCGAAACGCTCGGCGGCGTGCTGACAACGCTCATCCCGCGCAACACGACGATTCCGACGCGCAAGAGCGAGGTGTTCTCCACGGCGGCCGACAGCCAGACGAGCGTCGAAGTGCACGTGCTCCAGGGCGAGCGGCCGATGGCGCGCGACAACCGCACGCTGGGCCGTTTCCACCTCGACGGCATCCCGCTCGCGCCGCGCGGCGTGCCGCAGATCGAGGTCACCTTCGACATCGACGCCAACGGCATGGTCAACGTGTCGGCGAAGGACAAGGGCACGGGCAAGGAGCAGAAGATCACGATCACCGCCTCGAGCGGCCTCAGCAAGGACGAGGTCGACCGGATGATGCACGAGGCCGAGTCGCACGCGGCCGAGGACAAGCGCCGCAAAGACGAGGTGGAGACGCGCAACCAGGCCGACAAGGCCGTCTACGACGCCGAGAAGATGCTGCACGACATGGGCGAGAAGGTGCCCGCTCCCGACCGTCTGGCGATCGAGACGGCCGTCACCGACGTGAAGAGCGCCATTGAAAAGAACGACCCGGCGCCCATCAAGAGCGCGCTCGAGCGCCTGACGGCGGCCCAGCACAAACTCGCGGAGAGTCTCTACCAGCAGAGCGGGCAGGCCGGCGGCCCCGACGCCGCGCCGGGGGGTGATCCGGCCGGGGCGCCGGGCGGCGGCGCGCCGAAAGACGACGTCATCGACGCGGAAGTGGTGGACGAGGGGAAGAAGTAGTCAGTAGACAGTAGTCAGTAGCCAGTAGACGGACAGAAGACAGAAGACAGAAGACAGAAGAAGGAAGCTGCCGGTCGGCGAACGGGTATCGGGATTCCGGGACGCGTTTTCCCGAATCCCGAATCCCGAGTCCCGAATCCCGGCTGAGTTGTGATGGACCTCTACGAGCTGATCGGCGTGTCGCGCGGCGCCGGGCTTGACGAGATCAAGCGGGCCTACCGGCGCTTGGCCCGGCGGTACCACCCGGACATCAATCCGGGCGACCGCGCGGCCGCCGTGCGGTTCAGGGTCGTCGCCGACGCCTACGAGATTCTCGCCGACCCCGAGCGGCGGCTCCAGTACGACACCTTCGGCCTGACGGCGGACGTGTTCGACGGGACCGAGACGTTTGGTTTCGAGGGGTTCGACTTCTCCGTGGAGTCGACCAGCGGGCCGTCGGCGCCGACGTTCGGCGATTTGTTCGCCGACGTGATTCACGACTCGGTGGGCCGCGCGTCGGAGGCGGGCTCGGACGGCGCCGACCTCCACGCCTCGATCCCGCTCGGTTTCGAGGACGCGGTGCGCGGGACCGAGACGGCCCTCGTGCTTGTCCGCCGCGAGCCGTGCGGCGCGTGCGGCGGCGCGGGCGTGGTGCCGGTGGCCGAGAGCACGTGCCCGGCCTGTCGGGGCGCGGGGACGATCCGGTCGCAGCGCGGCCACATGGTCTTCGCGAAGACCTGCGAGCGCTGCGCGGGCACCGGCCGGCAGCGACATGCGGGATGCCAGGCGTGCGCTGGCGCGGGCGTGGCGCCGTGCAGCCGGACCGTGCCGCTCGCCATTCCCGCGGGCATCGCCGACGGCGACCGCCTGCGCGTGGCGGGTCTGGGCCACGCGGGTGCGCGCGGCGGCCGCCCGGGAGACCTGTACGTGACGGTGCAGGTGGGCACGCACCCGCTGTTCCGGCGGGAGGGCGACGACCTGCACGTGACCGTCCCCATCGGGATTCACGAGGCCGGGCTCGGCGCCCGGTTCGAGATTCCGGCCTTCGACGGGCCGGTCCGTCTGCGCGTCCCACCGGGAACGCAGACCGGACAGCGCGTCCGGCTGCGCGAGCGCGGCGTGGCGTCGCGCCGCGGAGGCCCGCGGGGCGACCTGGTGGTGGAGTTCCGGATCGTGCTGCCGGCGGTGCTCGACGAGCGGTCGAAGGCGCTGCTGCGGGAGTTCGGCGCGATCAACGTGGAGGATGTGCGCGCGCACGCCTGGCGCGATGCGCCGCGCGCATAGCGCTCAGGCGGAAGGACGAACCGGCATGGCGACCAGGAAGACGACCGGCGGCGCCTCGGGCAAGGCGTACTACATGATCAGCGCCGTGGCGCAGAAGTACGACATCCATCCGCAGACGCTCCGCCTCTACGAGCGGGAAGGCCTGCTGAAACCGTCGCGGACCGACGGGAACACGCGGCTGTACTCCGACGAGGACCTCCAGCGTCTCGAGACCATCCTGTCGCTCACCCGCGACCTCGGCGTCAACCTCGCCGGCGTCGAGATCATCCTGAACATGCGGCAGAAGATGGAAGACATGCAGCACGAGGTCAACGAGTTCATGGCCTACGTGAAGGGGGAACTCGCCCGCGGCCTCGGCGACTGGGAGCAGCGCCTGAACACGGCGCTGGTCCGCACGACGCCCGCCGACATCGCGCGCCCGGCCCCGCGGGGCGAGCCGGTCTCCGGACCCGCCGGCCCGCGCGGCGGCGACGGCGGCTAGCCCGGGACGGCCCCGGACGATTCCGGCGCGCCGGCGGGCAGGGCCCGGAGTATCATCCCCCCGTGGCACGGCGGCCAGTGGACCCGTCGGTCGATGCCGAGACGCTGCGCGCGTATCTCGGCGAGATCGGGAAGATCCCGGTGCTCACCGTCGAGCAGGAGCGCGAGCTCGGCGCGCGGATCCGCCAGGGAGACGACGCCGCGTTGCGCCAACTGGTCGAGGCCAACCTGCGCTTCGTCGTCAGTTACGCCAAGCGCTACCGCGGCCTCGGCGTGGCCTTTCTGGACCTCATCCACGAGGGCAACCTGGGGCTGATGGAAGCGGCGCGCCGCTTCGACCCGACCCGCAACGTGAAGTTCATCAGCTACGCCGTCTGGTGGATCCGCCAGGCGCTGCTGCACGTCCTGTCGGACCAGAGCCGCATCATCTCGGTGCCCGCGAAACTGTCGGGCCCGGCGTCGAAGCTCGGGCGGCACCTCGCGGCGCTTGCGACGCACCTTGACCGCGACCCGACGACGCGGGAGCTTGCCGACGACCTCGAGATCTCCGAGGCCGACGCGTCGGCGCTCATGCAGATCCGCGGCGAGGACGTCTCGCTGAGCGACCGGGTCGGCGGCGCGTGGAGCGAGGACCGCCGCGAGGTGGAGGACGTCCTGGAGCAGGTGATGGTGCCGGCCGTCGACGAGGCGCTGGTGCACGAGGCCGTAGTGGACCAGCTGCGGAGGGCCGTGGCCGAACTGGGCGCGAAGGAACGCGAGGTGATGCGCCTGCGCTTCGGGCTGGACGGCGCCGAGCCGAAGACGCTGCGGGAGGTCGGCAGCCGCCTGAAACTGTCACGGGAGCGCGTGCGCCAGATCGAGGTGCGCGCCAAGGATCGGCTGCGGCAGTCGACACGCCTGCGTGGCGTGAAGAGCTCGCTGAATTGATGGTATGGTGATAGGGCGATGACCTGTCCAGCGTGCGAGGGTACCGGCTGGAAAGCCCGCGAGCGCGACGGTGTGCGGCGCGTCGAGCGCTGCGACTGCTGGCGCGAGCAGGTGACGGCGCGCCTGTTCGCCGACGCGCGCATCCCCCGGCGGTACCAGCACTGCGACTTCGCCAACTTCCGCGACTACGGCGAGTCCCTCACGCGCGCCAGGACGCGGGCGGCCAGGCTCGCCGACGCGTTCCCGGCGGTCGACCGGGGCCTGTTCCTGGAAGGGCCGCCCGGCGTGGGGAAGACCCATCTGGCCGTGGCCGTGCTGCGCCATGTCGTCGCGGCGACCAGCGCCCGCGCCCTGTTCTACGACACGCGCGACCTGCTCCGCGTCATCCGGAGCACGTACGATCCCGTTGTCCGGACCACCGAGATCGAGGTGCTGCGTCCTGTCATGACCGCCGACCTCCTGGTTCTCGACGACCTCGGCGCCGAGAAGACGACCGAGTGGGTGGAAGAGACGCTGAACCTCATCGTCAACACGCGGTACAACGAGCGGCGCGTGACGGTCTTCACGTCGAACTATCCCGACATCCCGGACGAGACCGACACCAACTCGCTGCTGTGCCGGATCGGCTTCCGGATGCGGTCCCGCCTCCACGAGATGTGCGACTTTCTCGAGCTGCGGGGCGCGGACTACCGCTTCGCGCCGCCGAACGCCACCGACAAGGAACTGCTCGCGCTGGCCGAGATGGCGAAGGAGAAGGGCAGCCGCGGCGTCGGCGCCGTGCGTCCGGCCCCGGCCCGCGCCCATCTTCGCGAGCCTCAGGCCGACCTGAAGTGGCCCGGCGGACGCGCCGGCACGTAAGGTCCCGCCCCGTGCCGCCCCTCGGGCTCTACATCCACGTGCCGTTCTGCTCGGCCATCTGCCACTACTGCAATTTCAACCGGGGCCTCATCGACGAGGGGCTCAAGCGGCAATACGTGGAGGCGGTCACCGCGGAGATCCGCGGCGCGCCTGCCCGCTTCCGCTCGCCGGGCGCGGCGCGCGCCGACACCGTCTTCTTCGGCGGCGGCACGCCGTCGCTGCTCGAGAGCGACGAGGTGGCCGCCATCCTGGAGGCATGCCGCGGTGCGTTCGACGTGGAGCCCGATGCCGAGGTGACGCTCGAGGCGAACCCCGAGTCGGCGTCGGGCCCCGTGCTCGAGCGCATCCGGCGCGCCGGCGTCAACCGGCTGAGCCTCGGCGCGCAGTCGTTCCGGCAGGCGGACCTCGTGCGGCTGGGGCGCATCCACGACGTCTCGCAGGCCCGCCGCGCCGTGGCTTGCGCGAGGGACGCCGGATTCGACAACCTCAGCCTCGACCTGATGATGTGGCTGCCGGAGCAGACCCTCGCCGAGTGGCTCGAGACCGTCGATGCGGCCGTCGGCCTGGAGCCGGAGCACCTCTCGCTCTACATGCTCGAACTCTACCCGGGGGCGCCGCTGCGGGAGGCGATGGCCCGCGCGAACTGGTCGCAGGCGCCCGACGACGACGCCGCGGAGATGTACGAGGCGGCGATGGCCAGGCTGGAGAAGGCGGGGTACCGCCAGTACGAAATTTCAAACGTGTCGCGGCCCGGGCGCGAGTCGCGCCACAACCTGAAGTACTGGATGGACGGCGAGTGGCTCGGGTTCGGGCCGGGCGCGCACTCCACGCTGGCGGGCGTCCGGTGGAAAAACGTCGCCGCCACCGGCGAGTACGTGGCGCGCGTCGCCGCAGGCCTGCCGCTCGAGACCGAGCGGCGCGACCTGACGGCGGACGAGCGGTGGCAGGAAGCGGTCATCACCGGACTGCGGCTGCACGCCGGCCTGTCGGTGTCGGAGCTTGCCTCCACGTACGGCGTGGACCTCGACGCCCGGTTCGGCGCCGAGCTGGAGCGGTTCCGTGAGGCGGGCGCCATCGAGCGCGACGGGGACCGGCTCCGCCTGACACGCCGCGGCATGCTGGTCGCCAACGAAGTGCTTCGTATTTTCATCTAGGCGGCAGGTACGCTAGAGTACGCTCACTTACACATTTCCGTTGTGATCATCGGCAAGGAGGAATCAGCATGCTCTCGACGTGGACTTCAGCGACCGCCGTCCTCCGGCGCATTGGCGTCGCCTCTCTGCTCACCGCGTTCGTCGTGACGGCGTCGGCCGGTCTGGCACAGGCCCAGCAGGCCCCGGCGGCCGCGCCCGCGCAGGCCGCGCCCGCGCCGCAGGCCCGTGTGTTCACGGGGGACATGGGACTGATGTTCAACATTATCAAGCCGGACAAGACCGCCGACTTCGAAATGGTGATGGGCAAGCTGAAGGAAGCGTTCGCGAAGAGCGACGACCCGGTCCACAAGCAGATGGCCCAGGGCTGGCGCGTCATCAAGAACCCCGAGCCCATCCAGGGCGGCAACTACCTCTACGTGTTCCTGATCGACCCCGTGGTGAAGGATGCCGACTACACCGTGTCGCGCGTCCTGGCCAAGGCGTTCCCGGCCGAGGTGCAGGAACTCTTCAAGACGTACAGCGCCTGCTTCGCCGGTGGCGTGACGCTGCAGAACTACGTCAACGTCGTGGACATGAAGTAGGCAGGCGCCGGGCCGCGCCGCCCGGACGGGGCGTTCCCTCGCGGGATCGCCCCGTTCGTGTCTCCCGGTGAAGCGGGCGTCGGCTCACCGCGGAGGACGATTGAGCAAGGGCCGTTTCTACGCGGCGCACGCCGCGGCGTTTCGCGCCGACCTCGCCTCGGCCGTGCCGGCAGAGGTCGTGCGCGACTGGCATCGCCGCG
>Ga0209391_10002227_pt1 | contig 10136 bp, 6 predicted proteins | sample PPLLak3March2015_FD_187246 | JGI IMG/M metagenome (GOLD analysis project Ga0209391, IMG submission 187246) | Freshwater sediment microbial communities from Prairie Pothole Lake near Jamestown, North Dakota, USA - PPLs Lake P7 Core (1) Depth... | ecosystem: Environmental > Aquatic > Freshwater >... | reverse complement strand
GGAGGCAGGCACGAGTCCGAGGATCCTGCGCTGGTTCGGCCAGATGAGCACCCAGACGTTGAACAGCATGATCGTGCCGAGCCAGGCGCCGATGCCGATCAGGAACTGGTAGCCGTTCGTGGGATCGCTGCCGAGCCCGAGCGTGAACGCTCCCGCGAAGTTGCCGGAGCGGCCGAGGTACCATGCGCCGGTGAACCACGTCGCGACGGCAGACCACCGGAACCAGGCCAGAGCCCGCGGCGCGACGTACTTCGTGATGCCGGCGCCGCCCGGCCCGCCCGCGTCGGTCGCCGCGACGGCGAGGGCGGGGATCTGGACGAGGTTGAAGTAGTAAAGAAGCCCGATCCACACGATGCCGGCGACGATGTGCAGCCAGCGCGCGAGGGCCAGCTCGCCGAACGCCGTCGGGGCGACGGCCAGCGCAAGCGCGAGCGCCGCTGCGAATCCGGTCGTGATCGCGCCACGAACCGAGAGCAATGGGTTCAACCGGGATCCTCCGCTGGGCGCGTTTCCGGGCTCTTGTGGTGCGTGGCCACCGAGCCGCGATGCCGGAACGCGTTTGAAGAATAGGCGACGGGTCCCCATAATTCAACGCCTCGCCGGGCGTTGCAACGGTTTCGCATGACGCGTGTCGGTCCTCCTTCTCCCTGCATCGGCGTCTGCGTGCTCGACGAGCGCAGCTGCTGCAAGGGATGTCGGCGGTCCGTCGCCGAAATCTCCCGCTGGGCACGCATGAGCGGGGTGGAACAGTGGGCCGTGATCGCGCGGCTCGAACGTGTGCGCGCCGACGAGCGCGCGGAAGCAGGCCGCCGAATCGCGGCCGAGGGGTAATCGCGTGGACGTCACCCAGAAGATCCAGGAACAGCTCAAGTCGAACCCGGTCGTGCTGTACATGAAGGGCACGCCGGACTTCCCGCAGTGCGGCTTCTCGGCCTCCGCGGTGCGCACGCTCGAGGCGTGCGGGGCGAGCTTCGCCTACGTGAACATCTTCGAGGACCCGGAGCTGCGCGAGGCGCTGAAGCAGTACTCGAACTGGCCGACCTACCCGCAGCTCTACGTGAACGGCGAGCTCGTCGGCGGTTCGGACATCATCACCGAGATGTACCGCAAGGGCGAACTGCAGCAGCTGCTGACGGAAGCAGGGGCGTCGGGCACGCCGGCCTGAGCACGCGCGCGGGCGCGGGCGCGATCACTCCGGTGCGTCCGCTGCGCCCCCGTCCGGCTCGCGTCCGGCAAGCGCCGGCGCGCGTTCGAGCGCCTCCTCGTACATGAACCGGAAGCGGTTGCAGATCGTGCAGAAGAGCGCGGCCGTGCGCTCGACGTCGTAGATCGCCGAGTGGGCGCCGGCCGGGTCCCACTCGAGGCCCGCCGCGACCACCGCCCGCGACAGCACCGTCTGCCCGAGTGCAACCCCGCCGAGCGTGGCCGTATCGAAGCTCGAGAACGGGTGGAACGGGTTGCGCTTGAGGTCGATCCGCGTGGCCGCGGCGTTCAGGAAAGCGAGGTCGAACGACGAGTTGTGCCCCACGAGGATCGCGCGCGTGCAGTCGGTGTCGCGCACGGCCTTGCGCACCTCGCGGAAGAGCTGCGTGAGCGCTTCCTTCTCGGGCATGGCGGGCCGGAGCGGATGGTGCGGGTCGATGCCGTTCACGGCGAGCGACGCCGGGTCGATCCTCGAGCCGTGGAACGGCTGCACGTGGTAGCGGAAGCTGGGTCCCGGGCGCAGTTCGCCGCCGGGCGTCATCTCGACGATCACCGCGGCGAGTTCGAGGAGCGCATCGGTCGACGGATTGAAGCCGCCGGTCTCGACGTCGACGACGACCGGCAGGAAGCCGCGGAACCGGTCCGCGATGCGCGCATCCGTGTACATCGGCTCACTCACCCGAGAGCCGCCAGCCGATCTCGTCACCCGCGCGCATCGGGACGAGCTCGTCTCCGGCGTACGGATAGCGGTCCGGCACGCGCCACGGCACGCGCTCGAGCGTGATGGTGTCCGTGTTGCGCGGCACACGGTAGAAATCCGCCCCGCGTTCGGACGCGAACGCCTCGAGGCGGTCGAGCCGGCCCGCGGCCTCGAACGCCTCGGCGTAGAGCTCGATGCCCGCGTGCGCCGAGTAGATGCCTGCGCATCCGCACGACGTTTCCTTGGTGTGGCGTGCGTGCGGCGCGCTGTCGGTGCCGAGGAAGTAGCGCGGGTCGTCGCTGGTCGCGGCCGCCACGAGCGCGAGGCGGTCCCGCTCGCGCTTCAGCACCGGCAGGCAGTAGTGATGCGGCCGGATGCCGCCCTCGAAGATCGCGTTGCGGTTCAGGAGCAGGTGCTGCGGCGTGATCGTGGCCGCGACGCCGGGCCGGGCCGTGCGCACGAACTCGACGGCGCGCGCCGTGGTGACGTGCTCGAACACGACGCGCAGGCCCGGGATGCGCTCGACGACGCGTGCGAGGATACGGTCGACGAACTCCGCCTCGCGATCGAACACGTCGACCGCGGCGTCGGTGACCTCGCCGTGGACCTGCAGCACGAGTCCCGCTTCCGACATCGCCTCGAGCGCGGGCCACACGGCCTCGATCGAGGTCACGCCCGAGTCGGAGTTGGTCGTCGCGCCGGCCGGGTAGAGCTTGGCGCCCACGACGTAACCGCTGGCGCTCGCTCGCTCGATCTCCGCCGGCGACGTCCGGTCCGTCAGGTACAGCGTCATCATCGGCTGGAAAGCGAGGCCCGGCGGCAGGGCGGCGAGGATCCGCGCGCGGTACTCACCCAGGGCGGCCGTCGTGGTCATCGGCGGCTTGAGGTTCGGCATCACGAGCGCGCGCGCGAACCGCCGCGCCGTGTGCGGCAGCACCGCGGCCATGTGCGCGCCGTCGCGCAGGTGCAGGTGCCAGTCATCCGGCCTGCGGATCCGGAGCGTCGTCATCCGGCGGTTCCCAGCGCGTCGAGGAAGTCGTCGTCGGCGAGCAGGTGCGCCGCGTAGCGGACACCGAACCCCGTGAACTCGGTCGGTACGTGCGCAAGGCCGTGCTTGCGCTCGGCCGACGAGAGGTCGACGTGGACCCACGGCACGTCCGCTTCGACGAAACGGCTCAGGAAGCGGGCGGCCAGGATGTGATCGCCCTTCGATTCGGCCGAGCACTGCTGCACGTCGGCGACCGGGCTTTCGATGTCCGCGTCGAAGTCCTCGTCCATCGGGAAGCACCAGATGCGCTCGCCGGACGATCGTCCGACGGCCTGCAGCGCGGGCTCGAGCCCGGGGCGGTTCGTGAACGCGCCGCTGTAGCGTTCCGTGAGCGCGTTGACACACGCGCCGGTGAGCGTCGCGAAATCGACCAGCAGGTCGGGCTTCGCGCGCGAGGCGAGCGTCAGCGTGTCGGCGAGCGCCATGCGTCCCTCGGCGTCGCTGTGCACGACCTGGATCGTCACGCCGTTCATCGCCTGCACGATCTCCTGCGGGCGGTAGGCGCGCGGGCCGATCTCGTTCTCGGTGAGCGCGAGCCAGCAGTCGACCGCCCACGGCGCGCGGCTCCGCGTGATCGCGAGCAGCGTGCCCACGGCGACGGCGCTGCCCTGCATGTCGCCGTGCATCGTGTACATGCCTTTCTGCGCCTTGAGATTGATCCCGCCCGTGTCGAAGCAGATGCCCTTGCCGACCAGGCCGATGCGGCGGAGCCCGCGGCGCGCCGCAGGGCGATAGCCGAGCCGCACGATGCCGGCGCCGCGGTGCGCATTCGCTCGCGAGACGGCGAGGAACGCGCCAGCACCGAGGCGCTCGAGCGCCCGCTCGTCGTAGAAACGGAACGTCCAGCCTTCGCGGCGCGCGAGCGCCTGCAAGGCCCGACGGTAGGAGACGCTGTCGAGCTCGTTCGGCGGTAGCGTCGCGAGCCAGCGCGCAAGGTGATTGCCTTCCGCGATCGCCGTGCAGCGGCCGACGTCGAGCTCGCCTGCGCCGTGCAGGTCGATCCGCCGCAGGGCTGGCGGCGCCGGGGGCTCGCTCTTGCGATGCGGCATCGGAGCCGCGCTCGCGAGCGCGGCGCTGGCGAGCGCCTCCAGGACGGCCGCAGCCGCGGCATCGTCGAAGCCCGGCGCGTGGCACTGCAGGGCTGCGGCGCCCGACGGGACGAGTTCCCGGGCAAGCCGTCCGGCGAGATCGAGCCTCTCGAACCCCGCGGCTTCGGGTCGGAGGAACCCGACGGCCGCGAGCGTGTGGCGGCGGTTGGGCAGCCGGGAGACGAGCAGCGGCGTCTTCGACGAGCCGCGCGCGCGTCGGTGCAGCGCCTGCCAGAGCTGCGCGTGCGGCAGCGCCGCGAGCGATTTTTCCGGCTCCGCGGCCGGCAGCACGAACGCTGCGGCGTCGGCCCGCGCGAGGGTGGTTTCGCTGGGCACGGCGGCCGTGCGCAGCACGTCGACCTTCGATGCGGGCGGAAGGATGTGCGACACGAGCTTGCCTTGACCCCCGGGTGGAGCAGCGCTGATCATTGGGCGTCGGCATGCTAGCAGGGCGTGCCGCCCAAATCATTACCGCGGGCGCGCACCATGTTCGAAGCTTCCCAGATCGAAGACTCGGATCCGGACGAGACCCGGGAGTGGCTCGAGTCGATCGATTCCGTGCTGCGGACGCACGGCTCCGAGCGCGCGCACTACCTGCTCGAGCGCATCATAGAACACACGCGCCGCTCGGGCGCTCACCTGCCATTCAAGCCGAACACCGCGTACGTCAACTCGATCGCGCCGGGCCAGGAGCAGGAGTACCCGGGCGACCGCGCGCTGGAACGCCGCATCGAGGCATACATCCGCTGGAACGCGATGGCGATGGTCGTGCAGGCGAACCGCCAGAGTTCCGAGTTCGGCGGACACATCGCGAGCTATGCCTCGGCAGCGACGCTCTACGAGGTGGGCTTCAACCACTTCTGGCGCGCGCCGGGCGAGTCCCACCCGGGCGACATGGTGTTCATCCAGGGCCACTCGTCGCCGGGCGTGTACGCGCGTGCCTACCTCGAGGGACGGCTCACCGAGGAGCAGCTGAGGCTCTTTCGCGAGGAAGTGACGGGCGACGGGCTGTCGTCCTACCCACACCCGTGGCTGATGCCGGACTTCTGGCAGTTCCCGACGGTGTCGATGGGCCTCGGGCCGATGATGGCCATCTACCAGGCGCGCTTCCAGCGCTACATGGAGCACCGGGGCATCGTCCCGCCGAGCGACCGCAAGGTCTGGTGCTTCCTCGGCGACGGCGAGACGGACGAGCCCGAGTCGCTCGGTGCGATCACGATGCCGGTGCGCGAGAAGCTCGACAACCTGGTCTTCGTCATCAACTGCAACCTGCAGCGGCTGGACGGGCCGGTGCGCGGCAACGGCAAGATCATCCAGGAGCTCGAGGCGGCGTTCATGGGCGCCGGCTGGAACGTCATCAAGGTGATCTGGGGCCAGCGCTGGGATCCGCTGCTCGCGCGCGACACGAACGGCAAGCTGCGCCGGCTGATGATGGAGTGCGTCGACGGCGAGTACCAGAACTTCAAGGCCAAGGGCGGCGCCTACACGCGCGAGCACTTCTTCGGCAAGTACCCCGAGCTGCGCGAGATGGTCGCCAACATGTCGGACGACGACATCTGGCGCCTGAACCGCGGCGGCCACGACGCGCGCAAGGTCTACAACGCCTACCTGGCCGCGTCGCGCCACAGCGGGCAGCCGACGGTGATCCTCGCGAAGACCGTCAAGGGCTACGGCATGGGCCGCGCGGGCGAAGGGCAGAACATCACGCACCAGCAGAAGAAACTCGACGACGAGGCGCTGCGCGAGTTCCGGGACCGCTTCAACATCCCGGTGTCGGACGACGCGATCGCGGGCCTGCCGTACTACCGGCCGGCCGAGGGCAGCGAGGAACTCCAGTACCTGCAGGAGCGGCGGAAGTCCCTTGGCGGCTACCTGCCGCAGCGCCGCACGCAGTCGCCGAAGCTCGCGGTGCCCGGCCTCGACGCGTTCCGCCCGCTGCTCGAGGCGAGCGGCGAGCGCGAGTTCTCGACGACGATGGCGCTCGTACGCATCCTCTCGATCCTGTTCAAGGACAAGGGCGTGGCACAGCACGTCGTCCCGATCGTGCCCGACGAGGCGCGCACGTTCGGCATGGAAGGTCTCTTCCGTCAGATCGGCATCTACTCGTCGATGGGCCAGCTCTACACGCCGCAGGACGCCGACCAGCTGCTCTACTACCGCGAGGACAAGAAGGGCCAGATCCTCGAGGAAGGGATCAACGAGGGCGGAGCGATGTGCAGCTGGATCGCGGCCGGCACCTCGTACGCGAACCACGGCGTGAGCATGATCCCGTTCTACATCTTCTACTCGATGTTCGGGTTCCAGCGCGTCGGCGACTTCATCTGGGCCGCGGGCGACATGCAGGCGCGCGGCTTCCTCGTGGGTGGCACGGCCGGCCGCACGACGCTCGCGGGCGAGGGCCTGCAGCACCAGGACGGCCACAGCCAGCTCGTCGCGACCACGATCCCGAACTGCGTCGCCTACGACCCGACGTACGCGTACGAGCTCGCCGTGATCGTCCAGGACGGGCTGCGCCGCATGTACGCCGAGCAGGAGAACGTCTTCTACTACGTCACGTGCATGAACGAGAACTACGCGCACCCTGCGCTGCCGGAGGGCGCCGAGGCCGGCATCCTGAAGGGCGGCTACCTGCTCCGCAGCGGTCCGCGCGGCAAGGTGCGCGTGAACCTCCTCGGCTCGGGCACGATCCTCCGCGAGGTGCTCGCCGCCGCCGACCTGCTCGAGCAGGAGTTCGGCGTGCCGGCCGACGTCTTCAGCGTGCCGAGCTTCTCGGAGCTGCGCCGCGAGGCGCTCGACGCCGACCGCTGGAACCTGCTGCACCCCGGCGAGCCGCCACGCGTGCCCTACGTGCAGCAGCTGCTCGAGGGGCACGCGGGCCCGTTCGTCGCGGCCACCGACTACATCCGCACGGTGCCAGACCAGGTCCGCCAGTGGGTGCCGGGCCGCTACCACGTGCTGGGGACCGACGGCTACGGCCGCAGCGACTCGCGCGCGGCCCTCCGGGGCTTCTTCGAGGTCGACCGCCGCTACGTCGCGCTCGCCGCGCTCAAGGCGCTCGCGGACGAGGGCATGCTCGATCTCGCCACGGTGTCGAACGCGATCCGGCGCTTCGGGCTCGACCCCGAGAAGCCGAATCCGGTCACCGTCTGAGCGGGCCGGGCCATGGCGAACCTCACCGAAGTGCGCGTCCCCGACATCGGGGACTACAAGGACGTCGAGATCATCGAAGTGGCCGTGCAGCCGGGCGACCACGTCGCCACGGACGCCACGCTGATCACGCTCGAGACCGAGAAGGCGACGATGGACGTGCCGTCGACCGTCGCGGGCGTCGTGCGCGAGCTCAAGGTGCAGCGAGGCGGGCGCGTCTCGAAGGGCGACGTCATCGCGCTCGTCGAGCCGGAGACCGTCGGCGAGGCGATCGCGGCGGCAGCTCCGGTCAAGGGAACGGAGGAGGCGATCCTCCCGGCGATCCAGTCACTGCAGCCTGCGGCTGCTCCTGCGCAGCCTGCGCCGAAGCCGGCCGACGTGCCGGTCCCGGCGGCTGAGTCCCGGGCCGCGCCAGCTGCCGCGCCGATCGACGAGCCCGGTTTCTCGCGGTCACATGCCAGCCCGTCGATCCGGCGGCTTGCCCGCGAGCTCGGGGTCGATCTCGCCAAGGTGAGCGGCACCGGGTCGAAGGGCCGGATCGTCGAGCAGGACGTCAAGGCGTACGTCAAGCGGCTGCTCACCGAGGGGACGCCGGGCGCTGCCCTGCCGAGGGTTCCCGTCGTCGATTTTGCGGCGTACGGCGAGGTGGAGCGGCGGCCGCTCGGGCGCATAAAGAAAATCGCCGGGCCGCGGCTGCACGCGAGCTGGGTCAACATCCCGCACGTCACGCAGTTCGACGAGGCCGACATCACCGCGATGGAGGAGGCGCGCAAGCGACTCAAGGACGACGCGGCTGCGCGCGGGGTCAAGCTGACGCCGCTCGCCTTCGTGATGCGCGCCTGCGTGCAGGCGCTGCAGGAGTTCCCGCACTTCGCCGCGTCGCTCGACGCCGAGGCGGGCGAGCTCGTGATGAAGAAATACCTGCACGTCGGTTTCGCAGCCGACACGCCGAACGGCCTCGTCGTGCCGGTCGTGCGTGACGCGGACCGCAAGGACGTCTTCGAGCTCGCCCGCGAGCTCGCCACGCTCAGCGAGAAGGCCCGTGCCGGCAAGCTCGCGGCCGCCGAGATGCAGGGCGGGTGCTTCACGATCTCGAGCCTCGGCGGCATCGGCGGCACCGCGTTCACGCCGATCATCAACGCGCCCGAGGTCGCCATCCTCGGCGTGTCGCGCGCCGCGCAAAAGCCGGTGTACGTCGACGGACAGTTCGTCCCGCGGCTGATGCTGCCGCTCTCGCTGTCGTACGATCACCGTGTGATCGACGGCGCCGACGCCGCCCGCTACACGGGCTTCCTCGCGAAGGCGCTCGCGGACGTGCCCGCGCTGCTGCAGGCGATCCCGTGACGCGAGCCGCAACCGAAGGACCGACGACTTGAGCCCGTCCAGCGACCCGAAGGCGAACGAGCTGCGCATCCCCGACCTCGGCAACTTCGCCGAGGTGGCGGTGCTCGACGTGCTGGTGCGTCCGGGGGACCAGGTCGCGATCGACACGCCGCTCGTCACGCTCGAGAGCGACAAGGCGACGATGGACGTGCCATCGACCGCCGCCGGCACCGTGGCGAGCGTGGCGATCAGGCCGGGCGACAAGGTGTCGTCGGGCTCGCTGATCGCAACTCTTGCGCCCGCCGCGGCTGCGGACGCCTCGCTCGACGACACGACCCAGCGTGCCTCGCTGCGCGTGTCCGAGCCCTACGGCGGCGAGCCGTACCTCGACACGGTGCCGATCCCGCCGATGCAGGCTGCTCCTGCGGAGGCCGCCGCGGCCGCGCCAGCCAAGGCTTCGCCCGCGCCTCCGGCGGCCAAGCCTGCGAGCGAGGCTGGCGCGCCGGTCGCCGCCCACGCTTACGAATTCGACCTCCTCGTGCTGGGGGCAGGGCCCGGCGGCTACACGGCGGCTTTCCGCGCCGCGGACCTCGGGCTCAAGGTGGGCCTCGTGGAGCGCTGGCCCACGCTCGGCGGCGTGTGCCTGAACGTGGGCTGCATCCCGTCGAAAGCCTTGCTGCACGCGGCCAAGCTCGTCGACGACGTTCGCGGCATGGCCTCCCACGGCCTCTCCTACGGCGAGCCGCGGATCGACGCGCCGAAGCTGCGGGACTGGAAGAACGGCGTCGTCGGGCGCCTGACGGGCGGGCTCGTGCAGCTCGCGAAGCAGCGGAGGATCACCGTGATCCGCGGCGTCGCGACGTTCGCGTCGCCGCACGAGGTCTCGGTCGAAGAGGGCGGGCAGGCCCGGCGCGTGAGCTTCGACCGCTGCATCGTCGCGGTCGGGTCGGAGTCCGTGAGGCTGCCCGGGCTGCCGGACGACCCGCGCATCATCGACTCGACCGGCGCGCTCGAGCTCGAGCTGCCCGGCAGCCTGCTCGTCGTCGGCGGCGGCATCATCGGTCTCGAGATGGCGACCGTCTACGCCGCGCTCGGCGTGCGCGTCACCGTGGTCGAGCTCACGCCGGGACTGATGCCGGGTTGCGATCGCGACCTCGTGAAGCCGCTCGAGAAACGCCTCGCGGCACGGTGCGAGCGCATCCTGGTCGGCACGCGGGTCACATCCCTCGAGGCCCGGCCCGAGGGGCTGCGCGCGACGTTCGAGGGCACCGGCGCGCCCGCGCCGCAGGTCTACGACAAGGTGCTGCTCGCCGTCGGTCGCACGCCGAACGGCAGGCGCATCGGGGCCGAAGCCGCGGGACTCGTGGTGGACGAACGGGGCTATGTCGCGGTCGACCGCCAGATGCGCACGAACGTTCCGCACATCCACGCGATCGGCGACGTCGTGGGTCCGCCGATGCTCGCCCACAAGGCGACGCACGAGGGCAAGGTGGCCGCGGAAGCCGCGGCCGGCCTGAAGAGCCACTTCGACGCGCGAGTGATCCCGTCGGTCGCGTACACGGACCCCGAGATCGCCTGGGTGGGACTCACCGAGACGGACGCGGCCGCGCGCGGAATCCCCTTCGAG
>Ga0209391_10002226_pt1 | contig 10137 bp, 9 predicted proteins | sample PPLLak3March2015_FD_187246 | JGI IMG/M metagenome (GOLD analysis project Ga0209391, IMG submission 187246) | Freshwater sediment microbial communities from Prairie Pothole Lake near Jamestown, North Dakota, USA - PPLs Lake P7 Core (1) Depth... | ecosystem: Environmental > Aquatic > Freshwater >... | reverse complement strand
AAACCACCGCTGGGCGGTCGTCGGCAACCCCAACCGCAAGTACCTGTGGATCCTTGCACGCACGCCGGAACTACCCGCCGACCAGCTTGAACGTGCGCTGCAGGCGGCGCGCGCGCAGGGCTACGACGTGACGCAACTCAAATACACGCCGCACGGCGAGACCCGCGACATACCGCTTTCCCCGTCATGAGCGAACAGCACCGCCTGACGATCACCACGCGCGGTCGGGGATCGAACGAGATCACCGGAGAAATTGCTGCCATTGTCTGCGCTGCCGCGGTCGACAGCGGAATAGCCCACATTTTCGTGCGCCACACCAGTTGCGGGCTGGCGATCACCGAAAACGCCGACCCGACTGTCCGCCGCGATCTGGAAACGCTGCTCGCGCGCTGGGCGCCCGACGGCGACCCGGCCTACCGCCACGACCTCGAAGGCGACGATGACATGGCGGCGCATGCCCGCTCGCTGCTCACCGGCGTCGCGCTGACCGTGCCGTTTGCCGGCCGCCGGTTGCTGCTTGGCGCCTGGCAGGGTATCTACCTGTTCGAGCACCGCGCGCAGGCCCACCGCCGCGAAATCGTCGTCACGCTGCTCGGGTAGGCGCCGGACTCAGCCGGCGAACTTTGCCCGGATGGCGCCGCCGGCCTTGACGGCGAGCAGCGCCAGCGCCCCGCAGGCAATGCCGAAAGCCATGTCGAGAACGAGCGGCGTCACCGCCGCGAGCATGCCGGTCGCCGCCGCCGCGGCCTCGATCGCGTGATGCACCGGTGGCAGGCCGTGCGTCAGGATGCCGCCGCCGACCAGGAACATCGCCGCCGTACCGATTACCGCCAGCGCCTTCATCAGCAATGGCGCTGCCAGCAGCAGGCCCTTGCCGACTGCCCGGGCGAGAGCATTGGTCCGGCCGAGGAGATGGACACCGGCATCGTCCATCTTGACGATGCCGGCGACCAGACCGTACACCCCCACCGTCATGATCAGGCCGATGCCCGCCAGCACGGCAACCTGGACGGAGAAGGCCTTGTCGGCCACGGTGCCGAGCGCGATGACGATGATCTCGGCCGACAGCACGAAATCGGTGCGGATCGCCCCCTTGATCTTGTCGGCCTCGAACGCGGCGAGGTCGACGCTTGCGTCGGCGACCGCCGCCAGTTCTGCAGCGTGCTCGGCTTCCTCCTCGGCGGCGCCGTGCAGCCACTTGTGCGCCAGCTTTTCGACGCCCTCGAAGCACAGGTAGAGCCCGCCGACCATCAGCAGGGGAATCACCGCCCAGGGCGCCAGCGCGCTGATCGCCAGCGCCGACGGCACGAGGATCAGCTTGTTCTTCAGCGAACCGACCGCCACCGCCCAGACCACCGGCAGTTCGCGTTCGGCGCGCACGCCCGAGACCTGCTGCGCGTTCAATGCCAGATCGTCGCCAAGCACGCCGGCGGTCTTCTTGGCAGCAACCTTGGTCATCAGGGCGACATCGTCGAGAACTGTCGCGATGTCGTCGAGCAGGGCAAGCAGGCTGGCTCCGGCCATGGGAGGATCCCGTGGAGAAAGTGGCGATTCTACCAAACGTCAAATTTCCCCCGTCCCAATTCGGCAGTCGAATATTTCGTCAATCGAACTTGACGACGAAGAATCGAAGGTTCTGATCCCTCGTGGTGTATGAAGAAGGGAAGGTCGCGGGCGCCTCTGGCCGTTCCAACGTCACGATCACGCATCATGGCCACGAGTGGCCATGAGTGGCCATGAGTTGACTTCGCTTCACGGGAGTCCATACACTTGAGCGCCGCGATTCGATCTGCTGTTCTACAAGAAGAAATGTTGCCATGGCCGCATCGGTGGAGTTCATTGTGCAAGTTCTTTGAACACCTTCCGGTGGCCGTGACGCCACCGAGTGGGAACCGAGTTATAGGGAGGGCACATGTTGCTGAGATCAGTATTGGCCGTGCTGCTTGGGATTCTTTTCTGCGGGCCAGCATTGCCACAGGAGTGGGATTCAGCCCAGAGTTGTGACTCGACGTCGTCGCCGGCGAATGGGCGTGGCGTATTCTTGCGCTCGGACTGCGCCCGTTTTGAAGGGCAGTTCGAAGGCCATCAACTTTCCGGCCCGGGGCGGGTGACCTACCGGGACGGGCGCGTGATGGAAGGCCATTTCGTGAACTCGCGCCTGAATGGAAAGGGCGTGGCCACCTGGCCAGACGGGCGGCGCTACCAGGGTTATTTCAAGGAAGGCCGCTCTTTCGGCTTCGGCGAGTACACCGACAGCGACGGCAGCGTATTCAAAGGGAAGTTCTTCCCCGGGGCCAAGCTGATTGGCTGGGGGACACGCAGCAGCCGCGACGGGAGCACGCTGGTCGGCGAGTTCCGCGGGGGAGAGCCTTTCGGCAGAATGCTGCTGGTGAAAGCCGATGGCTCCCGGGAAGAGATGACCTTTGCGTTCCCCGCCGCTGCAGCGGCCGCGCAGCCGTCGCCTTCGGCCGAGCAGAAGCCCCAGGAATCCCCCGCCACCAGCATCACCAAGCCGCTGGAGGATGTGAATAACGCCGTCCGCACGCTGCGCGGCATATTCGGCAAGTAGCGCACTTCTGAAGGGGGATGATCGACCATGAAGCCGACACAAATGCTCAAGATTCTGCCTGCGCTTGCTGTGGCCCTGTTTCTTGCCGCAGGCGAAGTTCCGGAAGCGCAGGCCCAGGGTGCGCCGGAGTGCGGCTGCGCCGCCTTGCGCAATGTCAAGAACCGGCTGTGTACGGTGCGTGCCGCCCAGCGGGAATACCAACGTATCGCGGCGAGTTTTCTTGCTAATGAGAAGGCCGGCGGCAAGCCCGTCTTTCTCGACACGGAGAACTGGGGCAACATCAAGACTTGCTTGCAGGACGCCGTCAACCAGGCGACAGACAAGGACGCCCAGAACGCATCTGGGGACACAGATCGCAAATGCAACATTGTTGTGAGAACAGCCAATCCCGATCTGCCTAACAGCAAGTGCATCGAGGCGGTGGTCCGCAGACATGAGGAGCATCACCGCGCAGAGTGCCTCAAGCGGGAAGAAGACAAATGGTGGAAGGCGTGGTCGGAGGATATTCCGGCGACGAGCGTCATCAACACTTTTTTTGGCGGGAGCGCAGTGGATTACATGGCCGAAGAACGAACCGCTTACTTTCAAGAAGAGATGGAGTTGACGGAGACCCTTCGCCGCTTGCTCAAGACCTGCAAGGAGGCCGACAAGGTCCTGACAGTCTCCGACGACGGTATCGTGCCAGGCAAGAAGAAGGGCGAAAAGTACCACCTCAACCCCTCAGTGGATCCGTGTCCCGCCGCTCCAAAAACGTATGGGAAGTGCCCATACTAGGGCAGCGCGAAATCTCGGTTGCCTGGAGGACGCTGCGGCAGTTTTCCCTGCTGTGCCTGATGCTCGCCGCCAGGGACGTGCTTGCGTTCGAGGAAGGACCGGTCGCGCGTGCAGTCCTGTTGCGGGTCGCACAAACGACCGAGATCGCCGAATCCGTTCACCAGCCCCTCCCGCCAGCGAGTCTCGCCAAACTCGCCTTGGCCGTGGTTGCACTTGAATCGGATGCCATGCGGCGTCATGCCCTGGTGCGAGTGTCGGCCGCTTCGGCGCGGCAGACCGGTTCGCGCCTCGGCCTCCGGGAGGGAGAGCGGATCGGCAGCGCTGAACTTCTGGCGGCGACCCTGATTGCTTCGGCCAATGATGCCTGCCATGCCCTCGCCGAGCATGTTGCCGGTTCGGCGCAAAAAGCGGTCGTCCAAATGAATGCCCTCGCGCAGCGCCTCGGCATGGCGGCGACGGCATTCATGGAACCTTGCGGTCTCGACCGCCCGGGGCAGCGGACAACGGCTGCGGACCTCGAGCGCCTGGCCGATGCGGCGATGCGCCAGCCGCGCCTCCTCGAACTCGCGGGCACTCGGGAAATGCGCATCGCCTCCGCCGGCGGTCGCCAATTCGCGCTGAAGAACACCAACCGGCTGCTGGGCAGCTATCCGGGAGCGACGGGCCTGAAGACAGGCTATACGGCCAGCGCGGGAAGTTGCCTGATTGCGCTGGCACGGCGCGATGGCGTCGAGGTCTTGTTGATCCTGCTCGCCGCCGACAACCGCTGGGAAGATGCGGCGCGGCTGCTGGATTCAGGGTTTGCCCGCGCCCGCCAAGGCAAAGCGGCCGGAGCGTGACGGTGTCCGCGGCCGTGCCCGCACCGGTGGGGCGCCTGTGGCTGCCGGTGTTGCTCTGCCTCACGTTGCTGGCTTACGTAAATGGCCTCGCGGGCCCGCTGCAGTTCGACGATCACGCGCTGGAGACGGACCGGGCCGCTCGCGACTTGGCGGTCTGGTGGGATTCCCTAGGCCGGCGCGTGCGCCCGCTTCTGAAGGCGAGCTACATCCTCTCGCACTCGCTGGGCGAGTTGGTGGGAAGCATCCCGCTGGGCCATCATCTCGTCGGCCTCACCATCCACCTGTTGGCCGTGGCGCTCGCGTACCGGGTGGCGAGAGACCTGAACAGCAGCATCTTCAAGCGCGGAGCAAGCGCTGCCGGTCCGACAGCCGCGGTGGCTTGCGCTGCGGTGCTGGCCCTGCATCCACTGGGTACAGAGGCGGTGACCTACATCTCGGGACGCTCGGTGGCCCTGGCGACGTTCTTCGCCTTGGCCGCGATGGCGCTGCACCTGCTCGCGGCGCGGACAGCGGCGACCGGCCGCCGCGCCCTGTGGCTTGTTGCGGCAGCCGGGTGCTGCCTCGCGGCCGCACTGAGCCGGGAGGCCCTGATCGTGGTGCCGGCTGTCCTGACGCTCTGGGAGTGGTCCCGCGCTGACGCCCCTCTCACCCCATTCAGCGGTGCCAGGCTGCTGACAGGGCTGAGACGAACGCTTGGCTACTGGGCCGTGGCCGCCACGGTAGCGCTGTGGCTGCTGACGCATGACCGCTATGCGGAGCTGGCAGATGTCTCCCGGGTAATCGTCCAGGGGCGCTCGGCAGAGCCAACGCTGCTGGCGGCACTGGAGTATTTTGCGCAGCGACTGTTCCTGTTGGCGCCCCTCGGCATCGATCCCGATCTGGCTCCGTGGCGCTTTGGCTGGCCACGGCGTCTGGCGCTTACCCTGGCCTTGGCAGGAACTCTGGTCTGGGCATGGCGGGTACGGCGCGAGCGTCCGCACTGGCTGTTCGGGCTCGCCTGGATACTGATCTTCCTGCTCCCGATTTACCTAGTGCCGCTGCGTCACGACGCGGTATCGGAGAGGCATTTCTACCCTGCCTTGTTCGGCGTGGGCTTCATCGTCGCCTGTGAAGGCGCGCGGATCGCGTCCCGGGGGGTGGCGGCAAGGCGACTGGTGAGCGGTTGCGCCTACTTCCTGGTCGCGACGATGTTAATCGCCACCGTCGTGCGCAACGCGGACTACGGATCCGAAGTGGCCTTGTGGGAATCCGCCGCCATTTCGTCTCCGCAGAAGCCGAGAGTGTTCAACAACCTCGGCGTGGCGCACATGAAGGAGTCACGCTTCGACCTGGCGATTCCATGCTTCGAGCGGGCCTTGGCTCTCGACCCCGGGCATCGTTCAGCCGAGGAATACCTCGATCGTGCACGTCTCAAGCACATGACGGGCAATCCCGAGGCGGAGCCGGAGATCTAGGGCGGCGGCCGTCACTGCCTTCGGACGCCCTGTTTTTCCCTCGGCATGCCTCAGGTGGAAGGATGCGCGGCATGCCGGGCAACTCCAGCAATCAGCCTTTGACGCAGACGACCTGCTTCAGCGTATGGACGATCTCGGTCAGGTCCTTCTGGTTTTCCATGACCGCGTCGATGTCCTTGTAGGCGCCCGGTATCTCGTCGACGACGCCACGGTCCTTGCGGCAGATGACGCCGGCGGTCTGCGCGCGCAGGTCGTCCTCGCCGAAGCGGCGGTTCGCCTCCCCGCGGCTCATCCGGCGGCCGGCGCCGTGGGCGCTGGAAGCGAAGCTCTCGGCACAGCCCTTGCCGCGCACGATGTAGCTGCGCGCGCCCATGCTGCCGGGAACGATGCCGAGATCGCCGGCCCGGGCGCGGATCGCGCCCTTGCGCGTGACCCAGACGTCAGCGCCGTAGTGATGCTCGCGGGCGACGTAGTTGTGGTGGCAGTTGACTACCTCGCCGGTGACGACGAAGCGCGGCAGATGGCGGGCCAGCGCCGCGAGGACGAGATCGAGCATGCACTGGCGGTTGGCAAATGCGTATTCCTGCGCCCAGTGCACGGCTTCCAGGTAATCGGCGAAATGCGTGCTGCCCTCACGGAAATAGGCGAGGTCGCGATCGGGCAGGCTGACCTGCTGGCGCGCCATGTCGTTACGCGCCAGTTCGATGAAATAGCTGGCCAGCGCATTGCCGATGCCGCGGCTGCCGGAATGCAGCATGACCCAGACCTGCCCGGCCTCGTCGAGGCAGACCTCGATGAAATGGTTGCCGCCGCCCAGCGTGCCGAGCTGGTTCACCCACTTCGACGACTTGCCGAAGGTCTTCAGCAGTTGCGGGTGCCGCCGCATCATCGCCGCCAGTCGGCCCGCGAACGGGCGCGCAGCGGCGGCCAGCGCCCGGTCGTCGTCGTGCTGCGCCTTGCCGACTGGCACGTCGCGGCTGATCTGGTCGAACACCTTGTGCAGAGCCCGCTCGTCGAGCTGCCCCGCGCCGAGGGAAAGGCGGCAGGCGACCATGCCGCAGCCGATATCGACGCCCACCGCCGCCGGAACGATCGCCCGGTCGGTGGCGATGACCGCGCCGATGGTCGCGCCAATGCCGAGATGGACGTCCGGCATCGCCGCGACGTGGTGATGGATGAAAGGCAGGCTCGCGAGGTTGGCCAGTTGCTGACGTGACGCCTCATCGACGTCGTCCGTCCACACCTTGACGGGAACATTGGCGGTGCTCAGGGTCTGACGGATGGGCATGGGCTGCGGTCGACCGTGAAAATGAACCGATTCTGCCACGCCGCGCGCCGGTCTGCGGGACAATGGCACCTTATGAACTTTCCTTCACAACTGCCGGCCGCCGCCCTGCTGCTGTCCGCCGTCAGCGCATTCGCCCAGCCGCTGCCGCGACTGTCCGCCAGTACCGGCGACGTGACGGTTTCCGGCATTTCGTCCGGCGGCTACATGGCCGTGCAGTTCCAGGTCGCCTATTCGGGCAGCGTGCGCGGTGCCGGGGTTCTCGCCGGCGGGCCGTATCACTGCGCCGAGGGTTCGCTGCGCCGGGCGCTGGGCAACTGCATGGCGCCGTCCGGCAAGGAACTGCCGCCAACGGCCGACGAGACGCTGAAAACCGTCAGGCAACTGGCCGCAGCGGGCCGTATCGACCCGCCCGGTAACATCGCCGATGACCGCGTCTGGCTGCTGTCCGGCGGCAACGACAAGACCGTCCTGCGGCCGGTGATGGATGCGCTCGATGCCTTCTACCGCGCCACGCTGCCCGCCGGCGCGATCAGCTACGTCAAGGTGCCGGAGGCTGGCCACGCGATGCTATCGACCGCCGACCCGCAGGCGAATGCCTGTTCTACCAGCGAAACACCCTTCATCAATCGCTGCCAGGACTTCGACGCACCCGGCCGGTTGCTGGCGCACCTGCTCGGCCCGCTGCAGCCGTCGGTAATGCCGCCGGCCGGCGAAGTGGTCGTTTTCGACCAGCGCCCCTTCATCGCCGGGCACGCGATCGACGCCAGCCTCGCCAACGAGGGTTACGCCTTCGTCCCGGCCGCTTGCCGCGGCGGCGGCTGCCGGATTCACGTTGCGTTCCACGGCTGCCGCCAGAACGCCGGCGAAATCGGCCGCCGCTTTGTCGACGGCGCCGGCTACAACGGCTGGGCGGCGAGCAACCGCATCATCGTGCTCTACCCGCAAACGGTGCGGCGCTACGGCTTCGCGCTCGGTTCCTTGAAGTGGGTATTCAATCCGAAAGGCTGCTGGGACTGGTGGGGCTATGCCGGCGCTGACTACCACACCCGTGACGGCGTCCAGATGCGCGCCATCCGGGCGATGATCGAGACGCTGGGAATGCCCGCGCAGGCGGTACAATCCGCCCCGCCACCCGGCCCCGGCAGCGTAAGTCGCTGATGGCCGCGGTCGACCTCCCCATTCGCCCCATTTTCAAAGCGCATGACTGAATACTCCGCCTCTTCCATTCGCGTCCTGAAAGACCTGGAACCCGTCAAGGAACGCCCCGGGATGTACACCAGGACGACCTGCCCGACCCATATCGTCCAGGAAGTCATCGACAACGCGGCGGACGAGGCGCTGGGCGGCTTTGCCAAAAAAATCTCGGTGCTGATGCGCGCCGACGGCATCATCGAGGTGAGCGACAACGGCCGCGGCATCCCCGTCGAGATCCACCCGGAAGAAGGCCGGCCGGCGGTCGAACTGGTGTTCTGCAAGCTGCACGCGGGCGGCAAGTTCAACAAGAAGGAAACCGGCAACGCCTACCGCTTTTCGGGCGGGCTGCACGGCGTCGGTGTCTCGGTCACCAATGCGCTGTCGATCCGCCTGGAAGTCGAAATCCGGCGCGGCGGCGGGGTCTACCATATTGCCTTCGGCGCCGGCCTGGTCACCGAGCCGCTGACCCGCATCGGCGACTGCGGCCCGCGCACCACCGGCACGACGGTGCGCATCCAGCCCGACCCCAAGTATTTCGATTCGCCCAGGATCAACCTCGCCCAACTCGAACACGTGCTGCGCTCGAAGGCCGTGCTGATGCCGAATGTCACGGTCGACCTCGAAATCGAGGGCGAACCGCCGAAGAGCTGGTGCTACCGTAACGGCATGGCCGACTACCTGGCCGAGATGATGGCCGGATCGCCGGTGGCGCCGATTTTCGTCGGCGAGAAGACGATCGCGGTCGAAAACGGCTTCGCGGTCGGCGAAGGCGCGACCTGGGCGCTGGCCTGGTTCGAGGAAGGCGGCGGCAAGCCGGAATCCTACGTCAACCTGATCCCGACGCTCGACGGGGGCACCCACGAGGCCGGGCTCAAGGCCGGCGTCTTCGAAGCGGTGAAATCCTTTGCCGACCACCACGCCATCCTGCCGGCCAAGGTCAAGCTGGCGCAGGAAGACGTCTGCGGCCGCATGACCTTCCTGCTCTCGGCCAAGGTGCTCGACCCGCAGTTCCAGGGCCAGACCAAGGAAAAGCTGACCAGCCGCGACGCCTACAAGCTGGTTTCGCAAATGGTGCGCGACCCGTTCGAGCTGTGGCTGAACAGCCATGCCGATTTCGGCAGGAAGATCGCCGAACTGGCGGTCAAGGCGGCACAGAACCGCATGAAATCGACGCAGAAGGTCGAGAAGAAGAAATCCTCGGGCATCGCCACCCTGCCCGGCAAGCTGACCGATTGCGAATCCGACGACATCGCCCGCAACGAAGTCTTCCTCGTCGAAGGCGACTCGGCCGGCGGCTCGGCCAAGCAGGGCCGCGACAAGGAGACCCAGGCCGTGCTGCCGCTGCGCGGCAAGGTGCTCAACACCTGGGAAGTCGACCGCGACCAGTTGTTCAAGAACAACGAAGTGCACGACATCTCGGTGGCCATCGGCGTCGACCCGCACGGCATTGAGCAAATCGACACGGTCGATGTTTCCGGCTTGCGCTACGGCCGCATCATCGTCATGTCCGACGCCGACGTCGACGGCAGCCACATCCAGGTATTGCTCTTCACACTGTTCCTCAAGCACTTCCCGGCGCTGGTCGAGCGCGGCCATATCCACGTCGCCCAGCCGCCGCTGTTCCGTGTCGATGTCGAGGCGAAAGGCCACACGCGCAAGGTCTATTGCCTGGACGAAGCTGAGAAGGAACAGACCCTGCACAAGCTGCGCGAGGAAGGCGTTTCCGAGAACAAGATCACCCTCTCCCGCTTCAAGGGCCTCGGCGAAATGAACCCGGACCAGCTCTGGGAAACCACGCTGTGCCCCGACACACGCCGCCTCGTACCCTTCCAGGCCGACCGCGACGCCATCCGCGAAATGCACCGGACGTTCACGCTACTGATGGGCAAGGGCGAAGCGTCCGGCCGTCGTGCCTGGATGGAAAAGGATGGCGGCCTGGTGGAAGCCGATGTCTGAGCCGGTTTTTGCCCGCCGGCGGCTGTTGACCGCAACCGTCGCCGCCCTCCTCGCCGGCTGCTC
>Ga0209391_10002224_pt1 | contig 10140 bp, 4 predicted proteins | sample PPLLak3March2015_FD_187246 | JGI IMG/M metagenome (GOLD analysis project Ga0209391, IMG submission 187246) | Freshwater sediment microbial communities from Prairie Pothole Lake near Jamestown, North Dakota, USA - PPLs Lake P7 Core (1) Depth... | ecosystem: Environmental > Aquatic > Freshwater >... | reverse complement strand
GCCTGGACCAGGTCATCAAGACCATGCGCGAGACCGGCGCCGACATGATGACCAAGTACAAGGAAACCGCGCGCGGCGGGCTGGCGGTGAACATCGTCGAGTGCTGAGGCCGCTGGCCGGCACCGCAGGCGTGACCGCCTGCACGATCTCCAGGCCCGGTGCCGGGCGCGACGGGGGTGACCCGCGCGCGGCGCTCAAATTCGCGGCGGTGCGGTCGATATCGCTGCAGGGCCGGTGCGCGCCAGCAGGCGTCGCGCGGTCCCCGCCGCGCCTGCCCCGACGATGCCCGATCACCCGCCGCCGACCCGACCGACGATCCGACTCAAGCTGGCCGCGCTCAGCACCGTGGGCGTGGCCATGGTCGCGCTGCCGCTGGCCCAGGTGCTGCGCTACCAGGACGCCGAGCTGCAGGCGGCGTTGCAGCAGCAGGCCGCGCTCGACCCGGTGGCGCGCGCCGTGGCGGTGCAGCGCAGTCTGCTGGCCCACCGCGACCTGGCCGGTGACGTGCTGCGGGGCCGCTTCGCGCTCGAACCCGAACGGCGCGCGCGCCAGCGCGATGTCGATGAACAGGTGGTGCGGCTGGCCGAGGCACCGGCGGTGCAGGCCGCGAGCCAGGCCCTGGCCGAGTCCACCGCCTTGCGCGACGACTGGACATTGCTGGCGCGCCAGGTCGGGCAGCGCGACATCCCGGCAACCGAGAGCGATCTCGGCCACCGGCTGCTCGTGGAGCAGACGCTTCAGCTCATCGACCTCGTCGCCGACGCCTCGGGCCTCGGCGCCGGCGGCGACGCCGAGGTGGCGTGGCTCGCATCGCTGGCGACGCACGGCCTGCCACGCCTGGCGGTCGGGATCGCCACCATGGAGCCGCCCTCGGCCGCCGAGGACCCACACGCTGGCGAACGGCGACGGGCTGCCGCCGAGGCCGCTCTGGCACGCACGCTGCAGCGATTGACGCGGGGCATGGAGGCCGCGCAGCGGCCACAGCCGCTGCTCGCCGCGGCCGTCACCGATGCCAGTGCCGCCGCCGCGCGCTATTTCGAGCTTCGACGCGACCGACCCGGCGCCGACGCCCCGTCCGCCCGTCAGGCCGCCCTGCAGGCCCAGGCCCGCCTGCACGATGCCGTGCGCGATGCCCTGGCGGCATCGATCGCCGCGCGCATCGCCGACGCGCGGTTGGAACGCGACCTGCTGCTCGCGCTGATGGCCGCGCTGGCCTTGCTCGCGCTGGCGCTGGCGCGCAGCGCCCTCGCCGCGCCGGTGCCGCCGACGACCGGGCGCCGGGCCCCGCCGGTGCCGCTGTACGACGCCCTGGGTGACACCCAGATCGCCGGTCGCCGTACCGACGACCGCCGCGCGGGCGGCCACCGCCACAATGCCAGCGACGAGGAGACCAGCCGCCTGCTGCAAAGGCTGCGTCAGTCCCCGGGGCGCGGCACATCGAGGCGCCGCAGCGACTGGCAGGCCGAGACACGGCCGCCCGACGAACCCTGAGGACCGCGTGCCCGGTTCCCGGGTTCAGTCGCGGTCCGCCGGCATGGTCAGCGGCCCGGGCGCACCGCCGGCCGGCAGCGGCTGGGCAGCCGGCAACGGCTTGCGCTCGCGCGCCAGGTAGCTGTAGAGCACCGGCACCACGACCAGCGTCAGCAGCGTCGAGGTGATCAGGCCGCCGATGATGGCGCGGCCCATCGGCGCCTGGATCTCGCCGCCGTCGTTGAGCGCCAACGCCAGCGGCAGCATGCCGAAGATCATCGCGGCGGTGGTCATGATGATCGGCCGCATGCGGATCTGGCCGGCCTGCAGCAGCGCCTCGGGGACGCTGGCGCCGGCGCGACGCGCGTGGTTGGCGAAGTCCACCAGCAGGATCGCGTTCTTCGTCACCAGGCCCATCAGCATCACGAGGCCGATCATGCTGAAGACGTTGAGCGTGCTGCGCCAGAACAGCAGCGCCAGCATGACGCCGATCAGCGCCAGCGGCAGGCTGGCCATGATCGCGATCGGCTGCACGAAGCTGCCGAACTGGCTGGCCAGCACGATGTAGATGAAGATCACCGCCAGCGCCATCGCGCCCAGCAAGCCGGCGAAGGCGTCGGCCTGCTCCTGCATCTGGCCGCCGACGTCGAAGCTGAAGCCCGGCGGCAGCGTGGTCTCCTTGATCAGCTTCTGCACGTCGGCGCCGACGTCACCGGCACTGCGATCCTTGACGCCGGCGAAGATGCCCTCACGGCGCTGCAGGTTCTGGCGCCGGATGTTCTGAGGGTTGAAGACGCGTTCGATCTCGGCCACGCTGGCCAGCGCGATCGGCGTGCCGTCGGCGGCGAATGCCACCGGCAGCGCGCTCAGCTGATCGACACGCTGGCGCTGGCTCTCGTCCAGGCGCAGCACGACGTCGACCTGGTCGCCGTCGGGCGTCGTCCAGTAGGTCGCCGTCTCGCCGTTGACGTAGGCGCGCAGGCTGCTGGAGACCTGGCCGGCCGTGAGGCCCAGCTCGCGCACCGCGCCGGGCTTCAGGCGCACGGCGTAGGCGGGCATGCCGGCCTGCACCGAGGTCTCCACGTCGACCGCGCCGGGGATCTTCCTCACCTTGTCGGCGAATTCGTTGGCCAGGCGCGCCAGGCCCTCGGGGTCGCTGCCCAGGATGGCGACGTAGATCGGCCGGTTGAAGCCGACGCTGGCGTCGGTGCCGGGGATGCGGGCGATGGCCTCGCGGATGGCGCTCTCGACCTCCTTCTGTGAACGCGCACGCTCGCGCCGGTCGACGAGGGCGATGTTCAGCCAGGCCTGGTGCCGCTGACCCGGCCCGCCGATCCAGGTCGAGATGTGCTTGACCTCGGGCATGGCCTGCACGACCTGCTCGATCTGCGCCACCTTGGCGTCGGTGCGCGCCAGGCTGCTGCCCACCGGCATTTTCAGCGCCAGCTGCGTGAAGCCCTGGTCGACCTCGGGGACGAACTCGGTGCCCACCAGCGGCGCCAGGGCCAGCGCGATGACGAAGCTGGCCGTCCCGCCGGCCATGACGACGCCGCGCGGGGTCAGCGTGGCACGGCGCAGACGTCGCGGGCTGGCCTTGTCGCGCCGCCCGTCGGCGCCGAAACCGTGCCCCCAGGCGGGCAACCAGAGGCGCCAGCGGCGGTCGCTGAAGATCCAGCGCAGCGCGCGCTCGTAGGCGCCGTGCAGCAGGTCCATGAAGCGGTCGGTGCCGCGGATGGCGTGGCCGATCACCGGCAGGTGGCGCAGCCGTGCCGACGGCGGATCCTTCCACACCGACGACAGCATCGGGTCCAGGGTGAAGCTGACGAACAGGCTCACCAGCACCGCGACGACGACAGTGATGCCGAAGGGGTAGAAGAACTTGCCGATGATGCCGCCCATGAAGGCCACCGGCGCGAAGACCGCGACGATGGCGAAGGTGGTCGCCATCACGGCCAGGCCGATCTCCTGCGTGCCCTCGCGCGCGGCCGTGCGGTGGTCCTTGCCCATCTGGACGTGGCGCACGATGTTCTCGCGCACGACGATGGCGTCGTCGATGAGCAGGCCGATGCACAGGCTCAACGCCATCATCGTCATGAAGTTCAGCGTGAAGCCGAAGGCGTAGACGGCGATGAAGCTGGAGATGACGGCGATCGGCAGCGTGAGCCCGGTGATGATGGTGCTGCGCCAGCTGTGCAGGAACAGGAAGACGATGGCGATGGTCAGCGCCGCGCCCTCGATCAGCGTGCTGCGCAGGCCGTCGAGCGAACCCTTCACCCAGTCGCTGCTGGCATTGATGAGGCGCAGCTCGACATCCGGCGGCAGCCGCTTGCGCAGCTCCTCCATCGCCGCCTTGACGGCCTCGCCGGTGGCCACGATGTTGGCGTCCTGCTGCTTGAAGACGTTGAAGTTGATGGCGCGCTGGCCGTTGACGCGGGCCAGCGAATCGGGCTCGCGCTCGCGCTCGCTCAGGGTGCCGAGGTCGCCCAGGCGCAGCGCCAGGCCATTGCGGTGCGCCACCACCACGTCGGCGAAGGTGCGCGGGTCGCGCACGCGGCCCTCGACGCGCACCAGTGCGTCCTGGGCGCTGTCGGAGAGCAGGCCCACGGGCTGGTCGGCATTGGCCTCGCGCAGCGCGGTGGCGATCTGCGCGGGCGTCACGCCGTAGGCGCGCAGTCGCAGCGGGTCGAGGTCGATGCGCACCTCGCGCTCGGTGAGGCCGTTGATCTCGACGCGCGCCACGCCCTCCACGCGCTGCAGGCGGCGGCCGACCTCGTTCTCGCCCAGGATCGACAGCTCGCGCGTGCTGCGCGTCGGGCTCAGGATGGCGAGCGTGACGACGGGCTGGTTGTTGTCGTTGTTCCAGCGCGCCAGCGTCGGCGCGCGCGCGTCGCGCGGCAGCTGCGACTGCACGGCGGAGACGCGGTCGCGCACCTCCTGCATCGCGGCGTCCATGTCGGTGTCGAGGCCGAACTCGACGCTCAGGTCGCCGCGGCCCTCGAAGGCGCGCGACATGATGCGCTTGACGCCGGCGACGCCGTTGATGGCCTCCTCCAGCGGCTTGAGCACCTCGCGCTCGATCGCCTCGGGCGCGGCGCCGGGGTACTGCACCTCCATCCAGGCGCCGGGCAAGCTGATGTCGGGCATCTGCTCGACGCCCAGCTTGGCGTAACTGAAGAGCCCCAGCACGCACAGCGCCACCATGACCATGGCGGCGAAGACGGGGTTGTTGATCGAGACGCGGGTGATCCACATCGCGGTGCCCTCCCACTACTTCAGTGTCGAAGACGACGCCGCGGCGGCCGACGCCATCGCCGCCGTCTTGCTCGCGACGACCAGTGCCTGGGCGCCTTCGCGCAGGTTGTCGAAGCGCGCCGCCAGCACCTGGCTGTCGGGGCCGACGCCCTGCAGCACCTCGACGCGCCCCTGGCGGTCGTCGCGCCGGCCGACGGTGACGGCACGGCGCGCCAGCGTGCCGTTCTCGATCATCCAGACATGGTCCTGGCCGGCGGTGTTGCCGACCGCGCCGGCCGGCAGCGTGAGCCGCTCCTGGTCGTCGGCCAGCGTGGCGCGGGCCAGCGCGTACTGGCCGGCGCGCAGCGTCTCGCCGGGGTTGGCCAGCTCGATCGTGACGCCGATCGAGCGCGTGCCGGGCTCGGCCGCCGGGGCGATGCGCGCGATGCGCCCGGCCACCGGCTGCGGCACGCCCTCGACCCGCACTTCCACCGGCATGCCGGCGGAGACGCGCGAGACCTCGTGCGTGCCGACGCTGCCGGCGAGTTCGAGCCGGGCCAGGTCGACGATGGTGACCAGTGGCTGATCGATGCCGACCTTCTCACCCGGCAGCGCGTGCCGTTTGGCGACGATGCCGGCAATCGGCGCCAGCAGGGTGGCGTCGCGCAGCCCGACGCGCGTGGTGTCCAGCGCCGCCTGCGCGGCCTGCAGCGCCGCGCGCGCGGTGTCGACCGCGGCACGCGAGTTCTCCAGCGCGATCGGGCTGATGAACTGCTGCGCCGCCAGGCGCTCGTTGCTGGCGTGCGTGCGCTCCGCCTGCACGAGCGTGGCGCGCGCCGACTCCAGGTTGGCGCTGCGCTCGGCGACCCGGCTGCTTGTCTCGGCCATGTCGATGCGGCCGATGACCTGCCCGGCGCGCAGGCGGTCGCCCTCGGTCGCACCGAGCGAGACCAGCGTGCCCACCGCGCGCGCGCGCACGACGGCGGTCTGCGGCGCCACCAGCGGCCCGGAGAACTCGATCCGGCCCGGCATCCTGGCCAGCGCCGGCCGGACGACTTCGCTGGGCACGAATTCAAGCGGAACGTCGGGCTTCTTGCCGTCCTTGCCCGCGCCGGGTCTGGCATCGGCCTTGGCCGCGGCCTGGCCTTCGGGCCCCTTCAGCAGGCCGCTCATCATGGCCACGCCAGCGGCCGCCAGCACCGCCACCGCCACGCCGCCGACCCACCACATCCTCTTCATCATCCGCCCCCCGGACCGGCAAGCGGCCATTGTTGTGCAAGCGGGGGGAGTGTCGGCGATCCGGACCCTGACGTGCAAAGGGTTGCGACGAAGCGCACCAGGGAGCGATGAAGTGCGTACGGACCGGACCGCCCGGGCCGAGCGGGAGATGGCCCGGTCGGGGCGACGGGCCGCAGCGCGTCAGACCGGCGCCGTGGCCACCGGCTCCTGGCGCACCCAGGCCTCGTAGTCGGCGGCCTCCAGGGGTCTCGCGTACAGGAATCCCTGGCCGCGGTCGCACTCCAGCGCCAGCATCAGCGACGCCTGGCCTTCGGTCTCGATGCCCTCGGCCACCGTCGTCATGCCCAGTGCCCGGGCGACCCGGATCGTGGCCTCGATCAGCACGCGGTGATACTCCACCGTCTCGGCGTGGCGCACGAAGGAGCGGTCGATCTTCACCGTGTCCACCGGCATCTGGTGCAGGCAGGCCAGCGACGAATAGCCGGTACCGAAGTCGTCCAGGGCCAGCATCACGCCCAGCTTCTTGAGCTCGCGCAGCGTGGCCAGAATCTGGTCGTCCTGGGCAGCCAGGCTCTCGGTGATCTCCAGCTGCAGCTGCTCGGGACGCACCCCTGTCTCGCGCAGCAGCTCGCGCAGCTCGGGCACGAGGTCGCCGCGCTTGAGCTGCGCTCGCGACAGGTTCACCGCCAGGTGCCGCGGTGCGAGCGCGCCGAGTTCGCTGCGCCAACGCACGAAGGCCCGGCAAGCCGTGTGCAGCACGTGCGAACCGACGGCGTCGATGAGGCCCGCCTCCTCGGCAATGCCGATGAACTCCGCGGGCGGCACCAGCCCGCGCGTCGGGTGGCGCCAGCGCACCAGGGCCTCCACGCCCAGCGGCCGGCGCTCCCTGAGCCCCATCACCGGCTGGTAGATGACGAACAGCTCGCCGTCCTTCAGCGCTCCCCGCAGATCGGTTTCGAGTGCCAGCGCGCGCACCAGGCGTTCGTGCATGGAGTCGTCGAACATCACCCAGCGGCCGCGTCCCGCCCGCTTGGCCTCGTACATCGCGGTGTCGGCGTTGCGCAGCACCTCCTCGGCCGTGGCATCGCCGCCGCTCGACAGCACGATGCCCAGGCTGGCGCTGGACTGCACCGGCGTCGAGCCCAGCAAGTAGGGTTCGGCGAGATCCTGGAGCAACCGGTCGGCGATGGCGCCCACCGTCTGCGCGTCGTGCACGCCATCGAGCACGACGACGAATTCGTCGCCACCGATGCGTGCCGCAACATGCGCTTCGCCCTCGACCCGCGCCACCGCGTCGCCCGGGCGCAGCGACTGCAGCAGCCGCTGCGCCACCTGCCGCAACAGCTCGTCGCCGGCACCGTGCCCGAGCGTGTCGTTGATCTGCTTGAAGCGGTCGAAGTCCATGAACAGCACCGCGAAGCCATAGCCCGGATGGCGCTGCGCGTGGTCGATGGCGCGTTGCAAGCGTTCCATCACCTCGGCGCGATTGGGCAGCCGCGTCAGCGCATCGGTGCGCGCGCTGCTGGACAGGCGTTCGTTCAGCACCCGGCTTTCGGTGACGTCGGTGAAGCACGAGACGACGCCCGAGGTCTGGCCTTGCGCATCGAACAGCGGTTCGGTGTTGACGAGCAGCCAGCGCAGCTCGCCCTGCGGGGTGCGCAGGCCCACGGTCTCGTTGCGCAACGGCCGGCCACCGGCCAGCGTGCGCAGCGGCGGGCACTCGGCCACGGGGCGGACGCTGCCATCCTCACGCAAGGGCTGCAGGCCCGGCGCATCGGGGCCGCAGCCTTGCAGCTCGGCAAGCGACATGCCGAGCAGTCGCTCCGCAGCGCGATTGACCTCGACGAAGGCACCGTCCTGGTCCTGCACCACGACGCCGGCCGGCAGGCCCTTCCACAGCGCCTGCAGCTTGCCCTGCTGCTGCACGCGGCTGGTGACGTCGGTGGCAACGCGCACGAAACCCGACAACCGCCCGCCACTGTCGTGCAGCGGGCGGATGTCGACGTCGAGCCAGAGGTCGCGCCCGTCGCGCGTCCGATGCAGCCACTCGAAGCGCCCGCCGCGGCCGTCCTGGATGGCCTTGCGCACGCGCGCCAGCACGTCGGCGTCCGCACGCGGGCTGGCCAGCAGTTGCGCCGGCTTCCGGCCCGTGGCCTCGGCCACCGACCAGCCGGCGACGCGGCTGAAGGCCTCGTTGGCCCACAGCAGGCGGTCGTCACGGTCGGTCACGATCACCAGCGCCGCCGTGTGTTCCGCCACCAGGGCCATGCGCTGCAGCTCGCCGGCCTGGTCGCGCAGCCGTGCCGCCTGCCGGCCCACGGCGCGCGCCGTCGACTCGACGACGACGACACCCAGCAGCAGCAGCAGCCCGATCAGCGCCAGCAGGCCCAGCCCCATCGCGCGCCGCTGATCAGCGCGGCTGCCCTCGGCTGCCTGGCGCAGGCTGTCCGACAGCTGCTGCGCGGCGGCGCGTGCCGACGCGACCTCGATCTGCACGGCGCGCAATGCGGGCAACAGCTCGGCGCTCTCGCCGGCGTCGGCCTGCCGGAGTAGCGCGGCGCCGCGCGCCGATAGGCGCTCGCGCGCCTGCTGCCAGCCCTGCAGCGCCGGCCCGACGCCGGCCGCCGGGACGGCACCGAGGTCGGGTTGGGCGGCCAGCAGGGCATCCAGTTCTCGTGCCTGCACGGCCTGCACCGCCAGCAGTCCGCGCAGCGCCTGCACGTTGCCGCGGCGTTCGGCCGCGTCGGCGGCGATCGACGCGGCCAGGCGGCCGATCTCCTGCGCCTGCGCCGCGTGGCTGCCGGTCCGATCGATGATCGCCTGGTCTGCGGCCCCCAGGTCCTGCAGCCGCATGGCATGCCAGCCATGGGCGAGGAAGGCCAGCGCGACGACCGTGAAGGCCAGGTACAGGGCGCGGCGCAGCCGCTGATCGGCGATCGCAGCCACGGCCCGCGCACGGCCGGGCTTCGCGCGCGGCGGTGCTGACGTCTGCGGCGTGGGGGGCGCGGTGGCTTCGGCCATGGGTGGCGGGCGGTCCTCGGGCGGGATCCGGGCGGCGGACCTCATCGACGGGTTATCGGCCGCCGATGCCATATGTGTAGGCCGCCACCGCGGCTTGCCGGGCCGCCAGGCCGCGTGGCTTCAGGGCGCCGACAGGCGCCGCGACATCCGTGTCGCGCAAACCCAGGCCAGCCCGCCGCAACCGGCCGAGGCCCAGAAGACGGCGGCAAACCCCAACTGGGAGATCAGCCAGCCGCCACCGACGCCCCCGAGGACGCCGGACAACCCGTACCCGAGCACCGTGTACAAGGCCTGCCCGCGGCCGCGCAGGCGCCCTGGGAAGAAACGCTGCACGAGCATGATGCAGGCCGCGTGGTGGCCGGCAAACGTCACGGCGTGCAGCGTCTGCACGAACACCAGCGCCACCGGCCAGGCGCCGGCGCCGGCAAGAGTGGCGAAGCGCAGCACCGTCATCAGCGCCACCACCTGCAGCCAGCGTGCCGGTGCCAGCCAGGCAAACATCCACCCTTGCATCCAGAAGAAGGCAATTTCGGCCACCACCGCCACCGCCCACAGCGCCCCCACCGCGGCCTTGCCGTAGCCCAGCGAGTCCAGGTAGAGCGAGAAGAACGCGTACAGCCCGGTGTGCGCGAGGACGGTGAAGAAGATGGAGCCGAAGAACCACGCCACCTCGGGACGGCGCAGCAGCGGCAGCACCGGCGGGGCGGGCACGTCATGCACGGCGTCCTCGCGCGTGGCCGGCAGGCGCATCGCCGCCAGCAGCAGCAAGGCGTTGACGGCGAGCACGGCCGCCGGGAAGACGCCGATGCCGAAGCGGTCGAGCAAGACACCGAACAACGTCACCGTGACGATGAAGCCGACCGATCCCCACAGGCGTACGCGGCCATAGCGCGCCGGGTCGACGCCGTTGCCGGTGCTGAGCAGGTGCGACAGCGTCGCCTCGTACAGGGGGATGACGCCGCCGTTGGCCAGGAACAGCAGCGCCGTCACCACCGCCACCGGGACTGCCTCGCGCACGCCCAGCAGGCCGGCGGCGGCCAGCATCGAACCAGCCGCCGCGATGCGGATCAGTTCGACGCGGCGCCCGCCGTGGTCGCCGAACCAGCCCCAGGCGTAGGGGCCCAGCACCCGCGTCCAGCTCTGCATCGAGGCGATGGAGCCGATGACCAGCGTCGAGAA
>Ga0209391_10002223_pt1 | contig 10150 bp, 9 predicted proteins | sample PPLLak3March2015_FD_187246 | JGI IMG/M metagenome (GOLD analysis project Ga0209391, IMG submission 187246) | Freshwater sediment microbial communities from Prairie Pothole Lake near Jamestown, North Dakota, USA - PPLs Lake P7 Core (1) Depth... | ecosystem: Environmental > Aquatic > Freshwater >... | reverse complement strand
GCACGGCCGTGGTCGATTTGACCAGTTTCGTCATGGAACGGGTCAAATCGACCACGGCCGTGCCCCTGCCGTAAAGGCGTTCAAAGGGCGGGGCCAGGGTTCCCGGGCGGAAAAACCACAGGTCTATCCCGTTGTTGAGGGGTGGCTCTAACTGATTTCAGTCCTAAAACCATAGCATATTTCGACCATTTGACGCTGGGATGGGCGGTATTTTGTTTGAAACTTTCGTTTTCAACCCTGTCTGTGCGGTGCCGCACGGGAAATTGGGGTGTTGAACCAAGGGAAAACCCTTATATTGATGTCATGGCTCAAACAAAAAACTTTCTGAAGTCGTCTCTCGACGCGGGTCGAGAGTTGTTGCGTCCCCTGGCACTGCCGGGGATTTCGCTGGACGGCCCGAGCGTGCAGGACGGGGGCCATCAGCCTCTTTCATTGGTGCCCATCCGCTCCATCGGCCCTTCCGAGCGCGAGCGGATTGCCAGCCACCTGATTGCGCTGGACGGACATGACCGATACCTGCGTTTTGGCTATGCCGCCTCCGACGAGCAGATCCATCGTTATGTCACCGGACTCGACTTCGAGCGCGATGACATCTTCGGGATCTACAACCGCAAACTTGAACTGATTGCGATGGCGCATCTGGCGTTTTCGGTGGACCCGCAGCGCGCATCCTGTGCCGAATTCGGTGTCTCGGTGCTGTCCCGTGCGCGGGGTCGCGGCTACGGCGCGCGCCTGTTCGACCGGGCCGTGATGCACTCGCGCAACCAGGGTGTGACGGTGATCTATATCCATGCGCTCAGCGAAAACACCAACATGCTGAAAATCGTGCGCAAGGCCGGCGCATCGGTGGTCCGCGATGGCAGCGAAAGCGAGGCGTATCTCACGCTGCCGCCGGCCACATTGGACACGCACGTCAGCGAGATCGTCGAAAACCAGTTCGCCGAGGTGGACTATGTGTTGAAGACCCAGACCAAGCGCGTTCATGACTTTCTGGTCGGGGCGCACCACAGGCCCGCCGACTGACGCCGCCCGGCCTGCGGTTCGTGGGGACCGGTAGCGGATTCCGCTATCCTACGGGGTCCGCAACTACCGCACGTACTGCACCTCCAGGCTGTGTCCGACCCTCACCCTGCCCGTCACGCTGACCGCGAAGACAAGCGTACTTTCCTGCAAAAACTGGCCGAATTCATCCACCCGGGTCCTGACTCGGCGGAGGAACTGATCGAAACGCTGGTCGAGGCGGAGGACAACAAGGTTATCAACGCGGAGAGCCGTGCCATGCTCGAAGGCGTGATCCGCATGGCCTCGATGACGGCGGGTGACGTGATGGTGGCCGCCCCCCGCATGGATCTCATCGACATCGCGTCCACCGATGAGGCCTTGCTTCACGTGGTGATCGACACGGCGCACTCGCGTTTCCCGGTGTACGAGGGGGACAAGGAAAACATCATTGGCATCCTGATGGCCAAGGACCTGCTCAAGCTGCAACGCGCACCCGAGCTCAACATCCGCGCCCTGTTGCGGCCCGCGGTTTTCGTGCCGGAGACCAAGGGGCTGAATGATTTGCTGCGCGACTTTCGCGGGAATCGAAACCATCTTGCCGTGGTGATTGACGAGTTCGGGCGTACGGCGGGGCTGATCACGATCGAGGATGTCCTGGAGCAGATCGTCGGTGAGATTGAAGATGAGTTCGACGTGGCTGAGGATGATGGTGACATTTTCGGCCTGCCGGATCGCAGTTTCCGGGTGAGCGGCGACACCGCCATCGGGCGCATCGAAGAAGCCTTCGGCGTGAAGCTTGACGGCGTCGACCGTGACGAAAGCTTCGACACCATTGGCGGCCTGATCGCCCACGAAATGGGCCATGTGCCCCGGCGCGGCGAACATCATCTTCTGGCCGGACTCAATTTTGTCGTCCAGCACACCAGGGGTGGCGCGGTGCGCTGGTTCAAGGTCTCGCCGGTGGCCGGCCCGGTACGGACAGGCTGACACCTTCCATTTGCATGCGGACTCGGCTCCTTCCTACTTTCGCGGTGCTGCTGGCCGGGGTGGCGCAGGCGGCCTCCATGGCCTTGCCCTTGAATGGTCAGCCACAGTGGTGGCTTCAGATCCTGAGCCTGTCCGTGCTGTGCTGGCAGCTGACGCGCTGTGCAGAGCAGTTGAACTCCTGGAGCAGCAGCACATGGAGCGTCGACGAACGACGCCCTGATTGGCAAACCGGCTGGAAAGGCGCTGCCTGGCTCGGTTGGACCTTTGCCACCGCCTGGCTTGCCTGTACGTTCTGGTGGCTGTTTGTTTCCATGCACACCTATGGCGGGTTGCCCGCCGCGCTGGCTGTGCTGGCGGTACTGGGTCTGGCAGGCGCGCTGGCGCTCTATTACGCGGTCGCGTGCGCCTTGTTTTTCAAGCTGTTCTTTGCCCATGCGGATGCCCGGTTGTCCTGGTCTGCCCTGGTCTTTGCTGCACTATGGACGCTGGCGGAGCTGGCGCGGGGTGTCTGGTTCACCGGCTTCCCGTGGGGGGCCGCCGGCTATGCCCACACCGGCGGGCCGCTGGCGGGCTACGCGCCCTGGCTGGGGGTTTACGGCGTCGGTGCAATTGCGGCTTGGGCGGCATTCATGCTGGCCGGACTGCTGGCGGGATCAGGCCGCAGCCGCTGGGCCACCGGCCTGTGGCTGGGCATCGTGTTCGCGCTGGGCCTGGCGTCCCAGTGGTTCGGTCCGGCGTTCACCCGGAGCGCTGGCACGCAAACCGTGGCATTGCTGCAGGGAAATATCGCGCAGAACGAAAAATTTCAGCCCGGCACCGGGGTGGCTGATGCGCTTCGCTGGTACGGGGAGCAAATGCAATCCAATCAGGCCAGCCTGGTGGTGGCCCCGGAAACTGCCATTCCGATGCTGCCCCAGCAGTTGCCAGACGGCTACTGGGCGGCTTTGCAGGCCCGTTTCGCCGATGGCCGGCAAGCAGCGTTGATCGGTGTGCCGCTAGGGAGCAACGCCACGGACTACACCAATGCCATGGTCGGGCTCAAGCCCGGCCAGTCCCAGCCTTATCGGTACGACAAATTTCACCTCGTTCCGTTTGGCGAGTTCGTTCCGCCGTTTTTCAAGTGGTTCCTTGCCATGATGAACATCCCGCTGGGCGACTTCAACCGTGGCACGCTGGCGCCACCTTCTTTTGAATGGCAAGGCCAACGGCTTGCGCCCAACATCTGCTACGAAGACCTGTTTGGCGAGGAACTGGGCAGACGGTTCGTCGACGAAGTGACGGCGCCGACCATCATGGTCAATCTCAGCAATATCGGATGGTTCGGCAACACGGTGGCCATCGACCAGCATCTGCAGATCTCCCGCATGCGGGCGCTTGAGTTTCAGCTGCCCATGCTGCGCGCCACCAACACCGGCCCTACGGTGGTGATCGACCATCGTGGCCAGGTGACGCACAGCCTGCCGCGTCACACCCGTGGCGTGCTCGAGGGCGTGGTGGAAGGGCGTAGCGGCAGCACGCCGTTTGCGATGTGGGTCTCGCGGCTGGGGCTGTGGCCGGTGTGGTTTCTGTCACTCCTTGTCGTTGCCTTGGCCGCGTTCGTGGCGCGTTCGCGTCGCCGCTGACGTTCGTCAGGGCGGCAGGATTGCAGCGGACCGCGCCCGCACAGCGCCCAGCCCCGTAAAATCAGTCGTCAACGCAAATTGCGCGGCGACCCAGCCAGTCCGTCCGGGACCGGACGGCCCAAGCCCTGGACCCTTGTACCCATGCTCACTTTCCAACAAATCATTCTCAAACTGCAGTCCTACTGGGACGCCCAGGGCTGCGCATTGCTGCAGCCTTACGACATGGAAGTGGGCGCCGGCACCAGCCACACCGCCACCTTCCTGCGCGCTCTCGGGCCCGAGCCCTGGAAGGCGGCGTACGTGCAGCCTAGCCGGCGACCCAAGGATGGCCGTTACGGCGAGAACCCGAACCGCCTGCAGCACTACTACCAGTACCAGGTGGTGCTGAAGCCCGCGCCGAGCAACATCCTGGAGTTGTACCTCGGCAGCCTGGAGGCGCTGGGCTTCGACCTGAAGAAGAACGACATCCGTTTTGTCGAGGACGACTGGGAGAACCCCACGCTGGGCGCCTGGGGCCTGGGCTGGGAAGTCTGGCTCAACGGCATGGAGGTGACGCAGTTCACCTACTTCCAGCAGGTTGGCGGCATCGACTGCCGGCCCATCACCGGCGAGATCACTTACGGACTGGAGCGCCTGGCCATGTACCTGCAGGGCGTTGACAACGTCTACGACCTGGTGTGGACCGACGCCGGATCGGCGCCGGGGGGCGCCCAAGCGGGCGAGCGCGGGGGCAAGATCCGCTACGGCGACGTGTACAAGCAGAATGAGGTCGAGCAATCCACCTACAACTTCGAGCATTCCGATGCCGACTTTCTCTTTACCGCCTTCACCGCGCACGAGAAGCAGGCCAGGCACCTGATCGAGGTGCAGCTCGCGCTGCCGGCCTACGAGCAGGTGCTCAAGGCTGCCCACAGCTTCAACCTGCTGGACGCACGCGGTGCCATCAGCGTGACCGAGCGGGCCGCCTACATCGGGCGCATCCGCAACCTGGCCCGGGCCGTGGCGCAGAGTTACTACGAGAGCCGCGAGCGCCTGGGATTCCCCATGGCGCCGCGCGAGTGGGTGGAACAGATGAAGAAGAAGGTGGCATGACCATGACGACGCAGAACCTTCTTGTCGAACTCTTTGTGGAAGAGCTTCCGCCCAAGGCGCTCAAAAAGCTGGGCGAGGCCTTCGCCTCGGTGCTGGCGGACCAGCTCAAGGCACAGGGCCTGGCCACTGCGGAATCGGTGGTGACGGCCTACGCCTCGCCCCGCCGCCTGGCGGCGCACATTACCCACGTCTGGCTGAAGGCGGAGGACAAGGCGGTACAGCAAAAGCTCATGCCCGTGTCCGTGGGACTCGATGCGGCGGGCCACGCCACGCCGGCCTTGCTGAAGAAGATGCAGGCCATGGGTATCGAACTGGCAGATCTGGGCCCGGCCGTGGCGGCGCTCAAGCGCGCACCCGACGGCAAGGCCGAGGCCTTGTTCCACGACAGCATGATCGGCGGCGCCACGCTGGACACCGGCCTGCAAAAGGCGCTGGACGAAGCGGTCGCCAGATTGCCAATTCCCAAGGTCATGAGTTACCAGCTCGAGACCGACTGCGAACTGCCCGGCTGGAGCAGCGTGAACTTCGTGCGACCGGCGCATGGCCTGGTGGCCCTGCACGGCCCTACCGTGGTGCCTGTCAAGGTGCTGGGGTTGACCGCCGGGAAAACGACGCAAGGTCACCGCTTCGAAGCCGCGCAGTCGCCTGTCGTGATCGCGGACGCCGACAGCTATGCCGGGACGCTGCTGCGTGACGGCGCGGTCATTGCGAGCTTTGGGGACCGTCGCTTTGCCATCGTCCAGCAACTCGCTCAGGCCGCTGAGCGACTCGGGCCGGGCTACGAAGTACTGATGGACGATTCGCTGCTCGACGAAGTCACCGCTTTGGTGGAGCGGCCCAATGTGCTGACCTGCAGCTTTGAAGAACAGTTCCTCGAAGTGCCGCAGGAGTGCCTGATCCTGACGATGAAGGCGAACCAGAAGTACTTCCCGTTGCTCGACGCCTCGGGCAAGCTCACCAACAAGTTCCTGGTGGTCAGCAACATCAGTCCGGCGGACGCCAGCGCGGTGATTGGCGGCAACGAGCGCGTCGTGCGCCCGCGCCTGGCCGACGCCAAGTTCTTCTTTGACCAGGACCGGAAGAAGACGCTTGAATCGCGCGTCCAGGGGCTTGGCAAGGTGATCTACCACAACAAGCTGGGCACCCAGGGCGAGCGCGTGGAGCGTGTGCGCGCCATTGCGAAGGCCATCGGGCAGCAACTCGGGGGTGATGTTCTGGCAAAGGCAGCCGATACGGCCGCGCGACTGGCCAAGACCGATCTGCTGACAGACATGGTGGGTGAATTCCCCGAACTGCAGGGCGTCATGGGCGGCTACTATGCGCGTCACGACGGCCTCTCCGAAGACATTGCCTTCGCCATCGAAGACCACTACAAGCCGCGCTTTGCCGGTGACGAGCTGCCGCGCAACTCGGTCGGCGTGGTTGTCGCGCTGGCCGACAAGATGGAGACGCTGGTGGGCATGTTCGGCAGCGGGAACCTGCCCACGGGCGACAAGGATCCGTTCGCCCTGCGTCGGCACGCCCTGGGCGCGGTTCGCATGCTGATCGAGAAGGATCTGCCACTGGAGCTGAGCGCGCTGCTCAACATCGCCGCCCATGCTTTCAAAGGCATTCCTGGCTTTGATTCTGGCCGCGCCGTTGTGGAACTTGAAGGCTTCATTGACGACCGACTTGCCGGCGCCCTGCGCGAGCAGGGTTTCAGCGCCCAGGAAGTCGATGCGGTGCTGGCCCTGCGTCCGCAACGCCTGGGGCAGGTGGGCAAACTGCTGGGCGCGGTGCGCGCCTTTGGGTCGCTACCCGAAGCCCCGGCCCTGGCCGCCGCCAACAAGCGCATTGGCAATATCCTGAAGAAAGCCGGCGAGGTGGATGCGCATGTCAATCCGAAGCTGCTGAAAGAGTCTGCCGAGCAGGATCTGTACGCAGTGATGCAGCGTTTCGTCCCCGAGGCCAACGCACAGTTCGAGGCTGGCGACTATACCGCCTCGTTGCGCACGTTGGCCGCGCTGCGTGCGCCGGTCGATGCTTTTTTCGACGATGTCATGGTCAACGCGCAGGAGATGGACCTGAGGCTGAACCGGCAAGGCCTGCTCAAGAGCCTGCACGACTCGATGAACCGTGTGGCGGACCTGTCGCGCCTGGCGACCTGAGGCGCGGTGCGGTCATGCGCCCCGCGGTTGACGGTTCTCTTTGATAATCGGCGTCATGAAACTGGTCATTCTCGAGCGCGACGGCACCATCAACTACGACGGTGCCGAATTCATTACTACGGCCGAAGACTGGACGCCGCTACCCGGCGCGCTGGAGGCCATCGCGCGTCTCAACCACGCCGGTTTTCATGTCGTGATCGCGACCAACCAGCCCGGGCTGGGGCGCGGGTTGTTCGATGTTGTCACCCTCAACGCCATCCACGCCAAGATGCACAAGTTGCTGGCGGCGGTCGGGGCCCGGGTTGACGCGGTGTTCTATTGCCCCCACGCGCCGGAGGAGCATTGCCTGTGCCGCAAGCCGCTGCCCGGCCTGTTCGAGCAAATCGGCGAACGCTATGGCATGGACCTGCAGGGCGTGGCCGCCTGTGGCGACAATGCCGATCACCTGCTGGCGGGCGCCGCGGCGGGCTGCGCCCCGCACTGGGTGCGCACGGGCAGTGTCGCCGCCAGCTTTTCGCATGCGGTGCCCGAAGGCTATCCGCCTGGAACGGTGGCGCACGCCGACCTGGGGGCTTTTGCGGATGCCCTGATTGCGCGTGCGGCGCCCTGAGCCGCGAGCCATGCGCAACCTGCTGCAGTTCACGCTGGACCTGTTCGACACGGCACCTGCGCCGCTTGTGCCAGTCTCCACGTCATTGGCAAAGGTCCCCGGAGGCGGAAATTTATCAGAATCTGATGAAAAAGCGACGCAGTCCAGCGTCGAAAGGCCCTCTTCAGCTATCAATTCAGTACCGTCAGAGGGGCCGCCGGCGGAAGCGCTGGACCGTCTGATGACGCCTGCGAGCTTCGGCCATCCGCGCGCAAACCGGGAGGTCGCCTTGGCCGGTACGCGCGTTGCTTATGAGTTCCGCCGTGGCAAGCGCCGTACCATCGGCTTTTCCATCGGGCCCGATGGCTTGGCGGTGCGCGCGCCCATCTGGGTGCCGTTGTACGAGGTGGATGCCGCCCTGCGCAACAAAGCCGACTGGATCATCCGCAAGCTCGGCGAGGCGCGGCAACGCCAGGGCCGCATGGAGTCGGCACGCATCGAGTGGTGTGATGGCGTGACGTTTCCCTTCTTCGGCGACAGCTTGCGTCTGGTGCTGGACCCGCGCCACGGGTTCAAGGGCACAGGCGCTCAACTGGTGACCACGGAGGCGGGGCCGACCGGCGAGTCCGAGCGCACCTTGCAGGTGGGCCTGCCGCACAGTGCCACGCCGCAACAGATCCGCGATGCGGCGCAGGCCTGGCTGATGCGCCAGGCCCACCGGTGTTTCATCGAGCGACTGGATCATTTCGCGCCGCGGCTTGGCGTGCGGTGGAAAAAGCTGAGCCTGTCCAACGCCGGCACCCGCTGGGGCAGCGCCAGCGCAGATGGTTCGATCCGGCTGAACTGGCGGCTGGTGCATTTCCGCCTGCCGGTGATCGACTATGTGGTTGCCCACGAACTGAGCCATCTGCGTGTGATGGACCACAGCCCACGGTTCTGGGACACGGTGGAATCGGTGATGCCCGACTACGGCACCTTGCGCGTGGAACTCAAGCGCCAGCCGGTACCGAACTGGTAGCCCGGCGAATCTTTCTCGATGCGTCAGGGCGGCGCGAAGCGGTACACGCCGTCCGGATGCAGCGTGCGTCGAAGGTGGCCGCCAAACCACAACGCATGCAGGTGGGCGATCGACTCACCCATGGCAAAGGTCGTCTGGTGCAGGTCGAGCGGGCGTTTGAAAAGTACCGGCAGCATGTCGGCGGCGCTGCCGGGGCGGGCGGTGCAGGCTTCGAGCACCTCGGCCAGGCGCTCGCGGTGGTGATCGTGGAGCTGGTCGATCCGGGTGTGCAGGCCGCGAAAGGGCTTGCCGTGTGACGGCAGCGTCAGGGTGCCGACGGGCAGCGCCCGGAATTTGTCGATGGAGTCCAGAAACAGCTTCAGCGAATCGGCCTCCGGCTCCACCTCGTAGACCGCCACGTTGGTGGAAATGCGCGGCAATACCATGTCGCCGCTGATCAGCACCTCCAGTTCGTCACAGTACAGCGCAATGTGCTCGGGCGCGTGGCCGTAGCCGCTGATGCAGCGCCAGGCGTGCCCGCCGATGCGCACCGTGCGACCTTCCATCAGTCGGCTGAAGCGGGGCGGCACGTCCGGCACCATGCCGGGGTAGTAACTGGTGCGCCCGCGGATTTTTTCGATCGACTCGGGATCAACCAGCCCGTGCGACGCAAAGAAGCGCGCCGTGCCCTCGCCGCCGAAACCCATAGTGCTCTTCGAGCCAATGCGTGCCGTGTGGTAGTCGGTCGCGCTGATCCAAAGGGGCGCGTTCCAGCGTTCGCACAGCCAGTGCGCCAGGCCGATGTGGTCCGGGTGCATGTGGGTCACGATCACGCGCAGGATCGGCAGGCCCTCGAGCTGCGTGGCAAAAATCTGTTCCCACTGGGCTTTCGCTTCGTCGCGGGTGATGCAGCAATCCACCACAGTCCAGCCCTGAACCTTGCCCTCAGGCCCGTCGAGCGCATCGCGCAACAGCCACAGGTTGATGTGGTTCAGCGCAAAGGGCAGGGTCATGCGGATCCACTTCACACCGGGCGCCACTTCCAGCGTCGTCCCGAAGTCCGGCAGCGCATCGCCAAAAGGGTAGTGAAGTTGCTGCTCGAGGAGGTTCATGGGCGGGATTTTTCGTTCATAATTGACGTTTACGTAAACGTCAACTGTGTCGAGTCCATTGTAGGTGGCGGCGGCTGGCGTGGCTGTCACCCTTGTTGATCCCCGTACGGAACGCTATGGCCACCACCTACAGCATCAGCGATCTTGCCAAAGAGTTTGACCTCACGACGCGCGCCATACGCTTTTACGAGGACATGGGATTGCTGCAGCCCGGCCGGTCCGGGCCGGGGGCGCGCAGCCGGGTGTATTCACCCCGTGACCGCACTCGGCTGAAGCTCACGCTGCGTGCCAAGCGGCTGGGCTTGTCGCTGACCGAGGCCAAGGAACTGATCGACATGTACGACAGCCCGCGCGACACCGGGCCGCAGCTGCGAAAGTTTCTGCTGGTCCTGGCGGCGCATCGCCAGCAGCTCGAAGACCAGCTGGCAGAAGTTCAGGCCAATCTCGACGAAGTCAAGGTGCACGAAAAGGAAGCGCGCGCGCTGCTGACCAGAACGGAGAAGTCGCCGTCGTCGCCACGCAACCTGGCCAAGGTGGCCGGGGTGATCCCATGACCGCCATCTTTGAACGTGTCCAGCAGAGCTTTCTGCGCCAGGGGATGA
>Ga0209391_10002222_pt1 | contig 10150 bp, 8 predicted proteins | sample PPLLak3March2015_FD_187246 | JGI IMG/M metagenome (GOLD analysis project Ga0209391, IMG submission 187246) | Freshwater sediment microbial communities from Prairie Pothole Lake near Jamestown, North Dakota, USA - PPLs Lake P7 Core (1) Depth... | ecosystem: Environmental > Aquatic > Freshwater >... | reverse complement strand
CATCGACATCCGCCTGCAGGCACTGGTGGAGGAGCTGTTCGGCGACCGCCGCGGCGCGCTGGTGGCGCTGGACCCGCGCAGCGGCGAGGTGCTGGCCTTCGTCAGCAAGCCCACCTTCGACCCCAACCTGTTCGTCGACGGCATCGACGTCGACAGCTGGCGCGAGCTCAACGAGTCGGCCGACAAGCCGCTGCTGAACCGCGCGCTGCGCGGCACGTATCCGCCGGGCTCGACCTTCAAGCCCTTCATGGCCATCGCGGCGCTGAACAGCGGCAAACGCAGCCCGACGACGGTCATCAACGACGGCGGCACCTTCCAGTTCGGCAACCACACCTTCCGCAGCCATGGCGACAAGGGCGTCGGGCCGGTGGACATGGTCCGCTCGATCGTCAAGTCGAGCAACGTCTACTACTACTCGCTGGCCAACGAGATGGGCGTGGACCTGATGCACGCCCAGCTGCAACCCTTCGGCCTGGGCGTGCGCACCGGCATCGACCTCGAAGGCGAGGTCACTGGCGTGCTGCCCTCCACCGACTGGAAGAAGCAGTATTTCAACCGGCCCGAGCAGCAGCGCTGGTACGCCGGCGAGACCATCTCGCTGGGCATCGGCCAGGGCTACAACAGTTTCACGATGCTGCAGATGGCGAGCGCGACGGCGGCGCTGGTCTCCGGCGGCCAGCGCCACCGGCCGCGGCTGGTGCGCGAGGTCGAGGACGCGGCCGACGGCAAGCGCCTGCCGCTCGACGGCGAGTCGCTGCAGCCGCTGCCGCTGAAGGCCGAGCACGTGGCGCTGATCCGCAGCGCGCTGCACGGCGTGACGCAGGAAGGCACGAGCACCCGCGTCTTCGCCGGCGCACCGTATGCCAGCGGCGGCAAGACCGGCACGGCGCAGGCCGTGGGTGTGCGCCAGGGCGAGAAGTACAACGCCTCGAAGCTCGAGGAGTACAAGCGCGACCACTCGCTGTACATCGCGGCCGCACCGATCGACGCGCCGACCGTGGTGCTGGCGGTGGTGGTGGAGAACGCCGGCTTCGGCGCCGCGGCGGCCGCGCCGATCGCACGCCGCGTCTTCGACTACGTCCTGCTCGGGCAGTGGCCCAGCGTGGAGGATATGGCGGCGACTCGCGAGGGCCGCTCGGCGGCGCCCATCGGCACACCACGGCGGGCGGCAGACGTGCCGCTGCCCGGGCCATCGGTGGCGCCGGACGCGGCCGCGGTGGCGGCGCCCCCGTCGACGGTTCCCGGACCGCTGGCACAGGCAGGGGAAAGATGAGCGCCGTCTTCGAGCAGGCTTCGCCCTGGCCGCGGCTGAAGCAGATCTTCGGCGGCTTCGACGGCCCGCTGGCGCTGGCGATCGCGCTGCTGGCCGCGGTCGGGCTGGTGGTGATGTATTCCGCCGGCTACGACCACGGCACGCGCTTCGTCGACCACGGGCGCAACATGCTGCTGGCGCTGGCGGTGCTGTTCGTGGTCGCCCAGGTCCCGCCGCAGCGCCTGGAGCAGCTGGCGGTGCCGCTGTACACGATCGGCATCGCGCTGCTGGTGGCCACGGCGGTGTTCGGCATCACGCGCAAGGGGGCGACGCGCTGGCTGGCACTGGGCCCGCTCGTCATCCAGCCCAGCGAGGTGCTGAAGATCGCGACGCCGCTGATGCTGGCCTGGTGGTTCCAGAAGCGCGAGGGCCGCCTGCGCGTCTCCGACTTCGCCATCGCCGCGGGTCTGCTCCTGCTGCCGGTGGCCTTCGTCGTCAAGCAGCCGGACCTCGGCACAGCGCTGCTGGTGCTGGCGGGGGGCCTGTATGTGATCTTCTTCGCCGGCCTGTCGTGGAAGCTGGTGATCCCGGTGCTGGGGCTGGCCGCCGTCGGCATCGTCGCCATCGTGCTGTCGGGGGACGCGATCTGCCAGCCGGGCGTCGACTGGCCCGGCATGCGCGAGTATCAGAAGACGCGTGTGTGCACGCTGCTGGACCCGACGCAGGACCCGCTGGGCAAGGGTTTCCACATCATCCAGGGCATGATCGCCATCGGCTCCGGCGGCCTCGCCGGCAAGGGCTTCATGCAGGGCACGCAGACGCACCTGGAATTCATCCCCGAGCGCACCACGGACTTCATCTTCGCGGCCCTGTCGGAGGAGTTCGGCCTTGCCGGCGTGCTCGTGCTGCTGGTGTGCTTCACGTTCCTGATCCTGCGCGGCCTCATGATCGCCGCCGAGGCGCCGACCGTCTTCACGCGGCTGCTCGCCGGCGCGGTCAGCATGAGCTTCTTCACCTACGCCTTCGTCAACATGGGCATGGTCAGCGGCATCCTGCCGGTGGTGGGCGTGCCGCTGCCCTTCATCAGCTACGGCGGCACGGCGATGGTGTCGCTCGGCCTGGGTCTGGGCATCCTGATGTCGGTGGCCAGGAGCCGCCGGCTGGTGCAGAGCTGAAGGCGCCAGCGGCAACCGATCAGGGCGGCGCCGGCTGCGGCGGCTCGGTCTCGGCGGGGGCGGCCCGCCCCTGCAGCGGAAAGCGCACCGTGAACAGCGCGCCCGGCGTCTCCGCGGTGGCGCCGCTGCGGGGCCGCGCATCGGTGACCGTGACCTCGGCACCGTGGCGCTGCGCGACCTCCAGCACGATGGCCAGGCCGAGGCCACTGCCGTCGACCTGCGTGCCCAGGGCGCGATAAAAGGGCCGGAACACTGCGTCGCGCTCGCCCGGCGGGATGCCCGGGCCGCTGTCCTCGACTTCCAGCACCACCGCCTCGCGCGCCGGATCGGGAACGAGGCGCGCCGTGACCGTGCCACCCGGGGGTGTGTAGCGCAGCGCGTTGTCGATGAGGTTGCGCACCATCTCGCTGAGCAGCACCGGCTCGGCCATCAGCCGCGTGCTGCCACTGCCCGCTTCGGGGCCCTCGTAGCCGAGGTCGATGCGCCGCTCCATCGAGCGCGGCACGAAGTCGCGCACGACGGCGCGCGTCACCGCCGCGAGATCGACCGACCGGCGCCGCTCGTCGAGCCCGGCATCCTCGGCGCGCGCCATCGCCAGCAGCTGGTTGACCATGTGCGCGGCGCGCTGGCTCGACAGCGCGATCTGGCGCAACGAGTGTTTCATCGTCGCCGCGTCGGCGCGGCCGCCGTCGATGTCGCGCGCCGCGAGTTCGGCCTGCGTGCGCAGCCCCGCCAGCGGCGTCTTCAGCTGGTGCGCGGCGTCGGCCAGGAAGTGGCGCTGGGTGGCGATCGTGCGGTCCAGCCGCTGCAGCAGGTCGTTGACGGCGCGCACCAGCGGCACCACCTCGTCGGGCACGTCGCCCTCGGGAATCGGGCTCAGGTCGGTGCTCTCGCGCTTGCGGATGCGCAATTGCAGGCGCGCCAGCGGCCGGATGCCGCGCGACAGCGCGAACCACACCAGCACCACCGCCAACGGCAGGATGACGAACTGCGGCAGGATCACGCCCTTGATGATCTCGGTGGCCAGCGTGGACCGCTTGCCCAGCGTCTCGGCCACCTGCACCAGCGCCTCGCTGTCGTCGCCCTTGTGATGCTCGGCCAGCCACAGCCAGGCGACGCGCACCGGTTCGTCGCCGACCTGGTCGTCGCGGAAACGGACCGCCGTGACGTCGGCGGGGTCCTGGGCAGGCACCAGCAGGGCCCGCTCGCCGGCCAGCAGCTCGCCGCGCCGGCCGAGCACCTGGAAATACAGGCGGTCATCGTCGTCGGCGCGGCGCAGCGCCGCGGCGGTGGCCTCCAGCACGCGGCGCGCGTCGCCGGTCTCGTCGGCCCCGCGCACGGCCTGGATCTCGGCCTGGCGGGCCAGGGACCGCACCACCTCGGCCAGGTCGCGGTCGTAGGGCCGGTTGGCGATGGCCTGCGCTGCGATCCAGGTCAGCCCCAGGCTCATCGGCCACAGCAGCAGCAGCGGGGCGAGCATCCAGTCGAGGATCTCGCCGAACAGCGAGCGCTGCTCGGTGCGGGCAAGCATCGGAGTCAGGCGCCGGACGGTGACAGCGCCGGCTGACGGAAACGGCCGTCAGGCGGCAATCTTTTCCAGGCAGTAACCGAGGCCGCGCACGGTGGCGATGCGCACCGGACCCTGCTCGATCTTCTTGCGCAGGCGGTGGATGTAGACCTCGATGGCATTGTTGCTGACCTCTTCGCCCCACTCGCACAGGCGCTCGACGAGCTGGTCCTTGCTGACCAGCCGGCCGGCTCGCTGCAGCAGCACCTCCAGAAGGCTGAGCTCGCGCGCCGACAGCTCGACCATCTGGTCGTTGAGGTAAGCGACGCGGCCGGTGGCATCGAAGGTCAGCGGCCCGTGCTTGAGCAGGCTCGACGCCGTGCCCAGGCCGCGGCGCGTGAGGGCACGCACCCGGGCCTCGAGCTCCTGCAGCGAGAACGGCTTGGCCATGTAGTCGTCGGCGCCCAGATCCAGCCCCTTGACGCGCTGTTCGACGCTGTCGGCGGCTGTCAGGATCAGGACCGGCACGCTGCTGCCGCGGCCGCGCAGCTTGCGCAGCACCTCGAAGCCGTGGATCCTGGGCAGGCCCAGGTCCAGGATCACGAGATCGAACTCGTGCGACGCGAGGGCGGCATCGGCCTCGCTGCCGGTGCCGACCTGGTCCACCGCGTAACCGGAGGCTCGCAGCGACCGCAGAAGGCCGTCGGCCAGGATCTGGTCGTCTTCGGCGATGAGGATGCGCATCGGCTTGTCTCCTCCGGGCGTGGGCTTGTCCGCCACGCGCTCATGGTGGGTCGCCGCATTCTAGGCGTGGCGTCCGGGCGGCTGCGAGGGGGTGATCCCCCTTCAGGGTTCCCCAAAAAGAGCTGTACGGATATCCAGTTTCTGCCATAATGAAAACAATCACAGGAGGCCCCATGGATGCACCCGTCAAAGCCATGAACACCGAAAAGGCCAAGGCCCTGCAGGCCGCGCTGGCGCAGATCGAGAAGCAGTTCGGCAAGGGCTCGATCATGCGCCTGGCCGACGGCGAGAAGATCGAGGACATCCAGGTCGTCTCCACCGGCAGCCTGGGCCTGGACATCGCGCTGGGTGTCGGCGGCCTGCCGCGCGGCCGCGTCGTCGAGATCTACGGTCCGGAGAGCTCGGGCAAGACCACGCTGACGTTGCAAGCCATCGCCGAAATGCAGAAGGTGGGCGGCACCTGCGCCTTCATCGACGCCGAGCACGCGCTCGACATCCAGTACGCGCAAAAGCTGGGCGTCAACCTGCAAGAGCTGCTCATCAGCCAGCCCGATACCGGCGAGCAGGCGCTTGAGATCGTCGACGCGCTGGTGCGCAGCGGCTCCATCGACCTCATCGTCATCGACTCGGTGGCCGCGCTCACGCCCAAGGCCGAACTCGAAGGCGAGATGGGCGACAGCCTGCCGGGCCTGCAGGCCCGGCTGATGAGCCAGGCGCTGCGCAAGCTGACGTCGAACATCAAGAAGACCAACACCATGGTCATCTTCATCAACCAGATCCGCATGAAGATCGGCGTCATGTTCGGCAACCCCGAGACGACGACCGGCGGCAACGCCCTCAAGTTCTACGCCAGCGTGCGGCTGGACATCCGCCGCACCGGCAATATCAAGAAGGGCGAGGAAGTCATCGGCAGCGAAACCAAGGTCAAGGTCGTCAAGAACAAGGTCGCGCCGCCCTTCAAGACCGCCGAGTTCGACATCCTCTACGGCGAAGGCATCAGCCGCGAGGGCGAGATCATCGACATGGGCGTCAACGCCCGCATCCTCGAGAAAAGCGGCGCTTGGTACGCCTACAACGGCGAGAAGATCGGCCAGGGCAAGGACAACGCCCGCGAGTTCCTGCGCGAAAACGCCGACATCGCGCGCGAAATCGAGAACAAGGTGCGCGAACACATGGGTATCCCGCTCCTCGGCGGCGAGCCGGCCGGGGCCTGAACGCCGGCGCCGCGGCGGTCGCGCAGGCGCTGCCGCGACACCTGCGCAGCCACGTCGCGGTGCGCATCCGCGAGCAGCGGCCGCAAGAAACGGGAGGCGTCCTTGGCCTTCGGAACGGTGTCCGTCAAGGGCCGCGCCCTGCGCTACCTGGCGCAACGGGAGCACTCCCGCGCCGAGTTGGAGCGCAAGCTGGCGCGCCACGTCGAAGACACCGCCGACGTGTCGGCGAAGGCGCGGATCGCCGCGGCCCTGGACGAACTCAGCGCACACGGTCTGATCAGCGAGACACGCGTCGCCGAGTCGGTGTTCGCCAGCCAGGCACCTCGCTTCGGCGCACGGCGCCTCAGGCAGACGCTGCAGGCCAAGGGTCTGGCACCGGAGCTGGTGGCCGCCACCCTGCGGCAGGCGCGGGACACCGAACTGGAGCGCGCCCGCGAGCTGTGGCGTCGCCGCTTCGGCACCCCGCCGGCCGATGCGGCCGAGCGCGCCCGCCAGATGCGCTTTCTGGCCGGCCGCGGCTTCGACGGCGACGTCATCCGCCGCGTGCTGCGCGGCGCGGACGAAGGCCCCGACTTGTAAGCCAGTGCGGCGGGACCGCATGCTAAATTCGTCGGCGCGCTGCTCCGGCGCCCATCGACTGTCCCCGATGTCCCTTCCGCCAGCGGACGCTGCGCGCCCGTCGACGCCCCGCCGCCCGATCCACCGCCGCCAGCCCCAGCGCGCGCGGCGGTGTCGCACCCCGACCACCGCTGCGGCGCTGCCCTGCCGCCGCGCCGGCCCCCTTTTCGATTGAGCCAACGAGCGAGGAGCCCCGATGAAGATCCATGAGTACCAGGCCAAGGAGTTGCTGCGCGCCCACGGCGTGCCGGTGCCGCGCGGCTACCCGGCCTTCACCGTGCGAGAGGCCCAGGAGGCGGCACAGAAGCTCGGCGGCAACGTCTGGGTGGTGAAGGCGCAGATCCACGCCGGCGGCCGCGGCAAGGGCGGCGGCGTCAAGCTGGCGCGTTCGCTGGGCGAGGTCCAAGTGCTCGCGGGCCAGATCCTGGGCATGCAGCTCAAGACCCACCAGACCGGGCCCGAGGGCCAGAAGGTGCGCCGCCTGCTGGTCGAGGAAGGCGCCGACATACGCAAGGAGTACTACGTCGCCGCGCTGACCGACCGCGCGACGCAGAGCGTGGCCCTCATGGCCAGCTCCGAGGGCGGCATGGACATCGAGGAAGTGGCGCACAAGACGCCGGAGAAGATCATCAAGGTCTTCATCGACCCCCTGGTCGGCCTCACCGGCGCCCAAGCGCTGGAGCTTGCCCGCGGCATCGGCGTGCCCGAGGCTTCGCAGGCCGAGGCCGTGGACGTGTTCAGGAAGCTCTACGCCTGCTACATGGACAGCGACGCGTCGCTGGCCGAAATCAACCCGCTGATCCTGGAAGGCAGTGGCCACATCAAGGCGCTGGACGCCAAGTTCAACTTCGACGCCAACGCGCTGTACCGCCACCCCGACATCGTCGCCTACCGCGACCTCGACGAGGAGGACCCGGCCGAGGTCGAGGCCAGCAAGTTCGACCTCAGCTACATCAGCCTCGACGGCAACATCGGCTGCCTGGTCAACGGCGCCGGCCTCGCGATGGCCACCATGGACACCATCAAGCTGTTCGGCGGCGAGCCGGCGAACTTCCTCGACGTCGGCGGCGGCGCCACCGCCGAGAAGGTCACCGAGGCGTTCAAGATCATGCTCAAGAACGACAAGGTCAAGGGCATCCTGGTCAACATCTTCGGCGGCATCATGCGCTGCGACACCATCGCCGAGGGCGTGGTCGCAGCGTGCAAGGCCGTCCACCTGTCGGTGCCGCTGGTCGTGCGCATGAAGGGCACCAACGAGGATCTGGGCAAGAAGATCCTGGCCGACAGCGGCCTGCCGATCATCAGCGCCGACACCATGGCCGAGGCCGCGACGAAGATCGTCGCCGCCGTGAAGTGACCCGGAGACACCGAACATGAGCATCCTGATCAACAAGGACACCCGCGTCATCACCCAGGGCATCACCGGCAAGACGGGCCAGTTCCACACCCGCATGTGCCGCGACTACGCCAACGGCAAGAATTGCTTCGTCGCCGGCGTCAACCCGAAGAAGGCCGGCGAGGACTTCGAGGGCATACCCATCTTCGCCAGCGTCAGGGACGCCAAGGCGCAGACCGGCGCCACCGTCAGCGTCATCTACGTGCCGCCGGCGGGCGCCGCGGCGGCGATCTGGGAAGCGGTGGAGGCCGAGCTCGACCTCGCCATCTGCATCACCGAGGGCATCCCCATCAAGGACATGCTCGAGGTGCGCAACCGGATGAAGAAGAGGGAAGCCGCCGGCGGCAAGAAAACGCTGCTGCTGGGGCCCAACTGCCCGGGCACGATCACGCCCGACGAGATCAAGATCGGCATCATGCCCGGCCACATCCATCGCAAGGGCCGCATCGGCGTCGTCAGTCGCTCGGGCACGCTGACCTACGAGGCGGTGGCGCAGCTGACCGAGATCGGCCTCGGCCAGAGCAGCGCCGTGGGCATCGGCGGCGACCCGATCAATGGCCTCAAGCACATCGACGTGATGCGCCTGTTCAACGACGATCCCGACACCGACGCGGTGATCATGATCGGCGAGATCGGCGGCCCCGACGAAGCCGAAGCCGCGCGCTGGTGCAAGGCGAACATGAAGAAGCCGGTGGTGGGTTTCATCGCCGGCGTCACCGCGCCGGCCGGCAAACGCATGGGCCACGCCGGCGCGCTGATCAGCGGCGGCGCCGACACCGCCGACGCCAAGCTGGCGATCATGGAAGAGTGCGGCTTCACGGTCACACGCAACCCCTCCGAGATGGGCCGGCTGCTGAAGTCGCTGCTGTAGCCCGGTCTCGCGGTCGTGCGGGCGGCCGCGGCCGCCGTCCCTGCCACCCGCCACGGGCCGCCTGCGGGCGGCCCGTTCGCTTGCCGCGCCGTCCCTCGCGACGGCGCGCCGATCCGTCACCCGCGCGCGCAGGCTGTTGCGACGGCCCACTAAACTTCGACGTTCGCCCCCGCCCCACGCGCAGAAAGCCGACCCCGATGGATCAGTTCATGAGCGCCGAGTTCTGGATCGCCGTCGGCCAGATCATCATGATCGACATCCTGCTAGGCGGCGACAACGCGGTCGTCATCGCGCTGGCCTGCCGCAAGCTGCCGCCGAACCTGCGCACCAAGGGCATCGTCTGGGGCACCGCCGGCGCCATCGGGCTGCGCGTGGTGCTGATCTTCTTCGCGCTCACGCTGCTCGCCATCCCGTACCTGAAGCTGGTCGGCGCGGCGCTGCTGGTGTGGATCGGCGTCAAGCTGCTGGCACCCGATGAGGACGACGGCCACGGCAGCATCCAGACCTCCGACCGGCTGACGACCGCGATCAAGACCATCATCGTGGCCGACCTGGTGATGAGCCTGGACAACGTCATCGCCATCGCCGGCGCCGCCGAGAGCGCCGGCGGCGACCACAAGATGCCGCTGGTGATCTTCGGCCTGCTGGTGTCGATCCCGATCATCGTCTGGGGCAGCCAGCTCGTGATCAAGCTGATGGACCGCTTCCCGCTGATCATCACGCTGGGCGGCATGCTGCTGGGCTGGATCGCCGGCACGATGGCGGTCACCGACCCGGCCGTGCTCGGCCACGTGCCGACGCTGCCCGTCGACAGACCCGGCGCGCTGCCCGAAGTGCTGGCCAGCGTGCGCTACGGCGCCGGCGTCGCCGGTGCGCTGCTGGTGCTGGCCGTCGGCCAGCTCGTCCTGCGACGGGCCGCCGCCAGGCCGACGTGAACGCCGGGCCGATGCCGACGCCGCTGCGCAGCGGGCAGGACGTGGCGGGCTGGCGCCTGCGGCGGCTCCTCGGCCAGGGCACGCAGAGTTCGGTCTTCCTGGCCACGCGTGGCACGGGCGCCGACGAACTGGCGGCGGCGCTCAAGCTGGTCAGCCTGTCCGGCACCGACGACGCCACGCGCGCCGCCTTCCTGGCCAGCGCCGCGACCGCGCGCCGGTTGCAGCACCCCGGCATCGTCGCCGTGCTCGACGCCGGGGTCGAAGGGCCGCTCGGCTGGCTGGCGATGGAGCCCGTGCCCGGTGGGGCGCTCAGCCGCTACACCCACCCGCGGCGCCTGCTGCCCGAGCCGCTGGTGCTGCGCATCGCCGAGGCGCTGGCGGCGGCGCTCGCCCACGCGCACCGCCTGGGCATCGTGCACCGCGACCTGAAGCCGGCCA
>Ga0209391_10002220_pt1 | contig 10158 bp, 7 predicted proteins | sample PPLLak3March2015_FD_187246 | JGI IMG/M metagenome (GOLD analysis project Ga0209391, IMG submission 187246) | Freshwater sediment microbial communities from Prairie Pothole Lake near Jamestown, North Dakota, USA - PPLs Lake P7 Core (1) Depth... | ecosystem: Environmental > Aquatic > Freshwater >... | reverse complement strand
CGACCACGCGCAGGCCCTGAATGCCGTGCACCCGCAATGTGGCGTCCACGACCGCCATCGAATCCGTGGCGGGCCCCATCCGGCAGGTGCCGCAGGGGTGGTATTCGGTGTCCGAGTAGTTGCGCAGAAACTGCTCCACTTGGGCCAGGTTGTTGCGCTCCAGGGGATAGAGCATCTTGCCGCGGTAGGGGGCAAAAGGGGCTGATTCCATGATGTCATGGCCCATCTGCGTGCCTTTGACCAGCGTGGCCAGATCGACGGGATCTTTCAGGAAGGCCGGGTCGATCAGCGGCGCCGTGGTGGGCTTTGCATCTTGCAGCGTGACCGTGCCCCGGCTCCTGGGTCGCGTCAGGGTGACGTGCAGCGTGTAGCCATGGCCCAGATGCGCCTTGCGCGTATGGTCGTCCACGATCCCGGTGCACAGCGCCAACTGGATGTCGGGTGCGTCCGGGTTGCCCTCGGTGGACAGGAAGGCCTGGGCCTCCGCCACGTTGGTGGTGATCCAGCCGGTGCGTTTCTTTCGCCATTCGAAGATCCCGCGGATCAGGGCCCAGGCGCCCGCCAGCGAGGTTCCCAGGGTGGCGTCCTTGCGGTGGGTGCGGTAAATCAGCACCGTGGTGATGTGGTCCTGGAGGTTTTGACCAACGCCCGGCAGGTCATGGGCCACGGCGATGCCGTGTTGCGCAAGGTGCGCCGCCGGGCCGATGCCCGACAGCATGAGCAGTTGGGGGGAACCGTAGGCGCCGCCACTCAGGATCACTTCGCGGCGTGCGCGCACCTCCAGCGTCTTGCCGTCTTGCAGGAACTGCACGCCGACCGCCCGTTTCCCCTCAAGGACGACACGGCTGGCGTGGGCGCGGGTCATGACCTTCAGGTTGGCCCGTCCTGTGTGGGTCGTGATGTAAGCGCGGGCCGCACTCCAGCGTTCGCCGTTCCTTTGGGTGACCTGGGCGGGGGCGGCGCCAAACTGGCGCGCGCCGTTGTAATCCGGGTTGCGCGGCAGCCCCTGCGACTCGCAAGCCTGCAGGAAGGCCTCGTTGATGACACTCGGGCTGCGCAGGTAGCTCACGTTCAGCGGCCCGCCGATGCCGCGGTAGTCGTTGGCGCCGAAGCACTCGTTGTTCTCGGCCTTCTTGAACAGGGGCAAGACCTCTTCATAGGTCCAGCCCGGGTTGCCGAGCGCTGCCCAGTTGTCGTAGTCCTGGCGGTTGCCGCGGGTGTAAACCATGGCATTGACCGACGTGCTTCCCCCCAGCACCTTGCCACGCGGCTGAAAGCCGGTGCGCCCGTTCAGGCCCGGCTGGGGAACCGTGTTGTAGCCCCAGCTGTGAATGCCCAGCGGCGCCGTCGCGGCAAACCCCAGGGGCGCGCGGATGAAGGCCGAAGTGTCGGGTCCGCCGGCTTCGAGCAGGCACACCGAGATGGCCGGGTCTTCGCTGAGCCGGCTGGCCACCACACAACCACCCGCGCCACCGCCCACGACAACGTAGTCAAACTCCTGCAGTTCCATGGAACGCGCCTTTCAATCTTGCCGCCAGCCCGGCAGCGTGTGAGTGGGGATGATTCAGATCGGGCACAGTGCTCATCCTGCCACCGAGCCCTGGCAGGGTCGGCGACCGGCGATGAACCTCAGCGGGTGAGAAAATTCAGGTACCGGGTGGCAAACTTCCCGTAAGGAGGCCACATGAACTTGAGCGCGCTGAAGGGCGCCTGGTAGAACACCGGGCGCATCTTGGAGAAGGTCACGAAGCCTTCGTAACCGTGGTAGTGCCCCATGCCGCTGTCACCGATGCCGCCGAAGGGCATGTCGTGCTGCCCCGTGTGCAGCACGATGTCGTTGACGGTGACGCCACCGGACATGACGCGATGCAGCAGGTCGTGGATCAGCCGCTTGTCATTGCTGAACGGGTAGAACGCCAGCGGCCTGGGCCCGCCATTGATGGCGTTCACGACCTCATCGACCGAGGTGTAGGGAATCACCGGCAGCACCGGCCCGAAGATCTCGCGAGTGCGCAGTTCGCAGTCGGGTGGCGCATTGAGAACGATGTGCGGCGCGATCTTGCGCGTGGCAGCGTCCCATTTCGGGCCGGCGACGAGTTGCACCAGCGTGGCCCCTCGCGCCTGCGCCTCTTCCAGGGCGCCGGTGATGCGGTTGAAGGCGCGCTCGTCGATGACCGAGGTGAAATCCGGACTCCCCAGGCTGGGATAGCGGGCGCGGACGGCTTGGCGGGCGATCTCCACGAACGCGTCGACCTTGTGCTGCGGCACAAAGACATGGTCGGCCGTGGTGCAGATCTGGCCGGCGTTGAAGTACTTGAAAAAGGTGATCCGCTCCGTGGCCTTTTGCAGTGGGAAGTCGTCGCAGATGAGCGCAGGCGCCTTGCCGCCGAGTTCAAGGGTCACCGGGCAGAGGTTCTGCGAGGCCGCAGCCATGATCGCGCGGCCGGTCTGGCCTGAACCCGTGAACAGGATGTGGTCGAACTTGAGTTTGGAAAACTCGATGCCCACACCACCCGTTTCGTCAAAGAAAGCGAGCTTTTCCTTCGGGAAATAGGCGGGGACCTTTTCGATGAGCAGCCGGGCGAGGTGGCGCGAGTTTTCCGACATCTTGACCATGCAGCGGTTGCCGGCGGCGAAGGCCGATGTCAGGCCGCCAAAGCACAGGAAGATCGGAAAATTCCAGGGCACGATGTGGCCGACGACGCCCACGGGCTGCGGGATGACGCGGTTGCTGGCGCCAAAGAAGTTGCGCCAGTCCACGCCGCGCTTCTGGGGCTTCATCCATAGCTTGAGGTGCTTGAGGGTGTGGTCCACGCCGTCCATCACGCCGAAGATCTCGGCGAACAGGGTTTCATGGCGCGACCGGTTGCCGTAGTCGGCGCTGATGGCGTCCAGAATGGCTTCGCGGTGGTCGCGCATCATCGCCTGAAGTTTGAGCAGATCGGCCTTGCGTTCGGCAAAGCTGGGAAAAGGGTGGGCGAGGTACGCGGCTCGCTGCAACTGGAGCGTTTCTTCCAGTTCGTTGCGGATCGTCTCGGCGGCAGATTCAGGGAACAAGGGGATGGCGGACATGGAGAACCTTTATTCATCGGGTGCGAAATCGTACACAGGCGGGCCAAGGATGGCCTTGATACGGGGGACGGGCTGTTCGGCTATTGCGGTGTCGGCCATTCGCTGCAATATAACGCCCGCGCAGGAAAGCTGTCCATGAACGGCGTCGTCGGACGACTACCCGGATTCACGGAGTGAAGCGTAAGGCGGGTCGCGACGCTAAACTGTCAAAAAATACACAATTAGGGGTAATCACCTTGAGGATTTAGGGCGTGCCTACCAGACAACTGATTCCGTTGGCCATGCTGAGCAACCCCTGGTTTGCTGGTTTGCCCGAGTCCATTCAGTGGGCGTTGGTGGACGGCGGTGATCGCCTGTCCATTCGCGCCGGTGAAATGCTGTACCGCCAGGGCGACGCCCCCAGTGGCTTCATTGGCGTGGCAAGTGGCACCTTCAAGGTGTCCACGCTTCGTGAGGATGGCAAGGAAGGTATCTTGGCTGTCATGGAGGCCGGCAACTGGTTTGGCGAGATTTCGCTTTTCGATGGCATGGCACGTCCGCACGATGTGACAGCTCTGGAGGCGGCGGAAGTGATCGTCGTCGGATTCACCGCTTTCGAGCGTCTGCTTGAAAGCCCGGCGTTTGCCCGGGCCATGAGCCTTCTTCTGGCGCGCCGGGTGCGTTTGTTGTACGGCCTGGTCGAAGATGCCATGCTGCGCTCGATGCGTACCCGGGTTGCGCGCCGGTTGCTGGCGCTGGCCCATGGTGATGCGACGCTGTCCTCCGACACCCGTCTGGAGGTACCGGTCTCCCAGGAGGCGCTGGCAATGATGTTGGGCATCACCCGGCAGACATTGTCAAAAGAGTTGAAAACGCTGGCGCGCGATGGCGTGCTCAGGTTGGCATACGGGCGTATTGAAATCGCTTCTGCGCAGGCGCTGAAAGCCATTGCCGCATGGCGATGATCGGTCAAGGTCGATTTGATGGCAGCTTGAAACCGCACAATGACGGCATTGCTCTGGCTTGGCCCCGAATCTGGCTACATCGCCCAGATTCGCGGGTTCTCAGCCGGCATCGTCCAGAAATGCCCACGCCATGCCGACCGCACCTTCTTCATCAGGTCCATGGCGGGCTCCACCAGCGGGGCCAGCGCCCGTACGATCACGACCTGACCGTTGGGACTGGTGGCGCCAGCGGTGGCGGCCAACGGGTGCGCGTCGATCACCTTGCGTGCCAGGTCCAGCGCGTTCTGGCGCCGTTCGCGTTCCAGCGGGCTCCCGGCAATAAAGAAAAGTGACGCCAGGCAGCGGTGACCGGCAAGACCAAGCGGGCTGTCCAGCAAAAGCGTGTCGGCCGCATCGATGAGGCCGCGTTCCAGCCACAGGCCGGGTACCTCGATGTGCTGCTGGAGGCGACCCGAGGCAAATGGCAGATTTGCACCGGGCAACCCCAGCGCGGTGATGTCCCAGCCCATCAATTCAGCGCCCGGGGCCAGGTCCAGGCTCAGCCGGTTCTCGGCCCGGCAGGCGTTGTAGCAAAGCGCTTCCAGCGGCAACCACTCCAGTCGCGCGCCCTCGGCCAGTTTCAGGTGCGTCCGCTGTAGCGCGGTGTCGCCGGCAGAACGGTAAAAGCGCGTAGCCCCCGGCGTGGTGATGAGCCCGTGCGCGCCGTCCGTCACCGTGGCCGTGATGTCCAGCGTGTCGCCGCCGACCAGCCCGCCTGGCGGGTGCACCAGCACGTTGTGGCAGACCGCGTCGCCTTCGGGGTAGAGACTCTGCAGGATGCGCAGCGGGCCGCTGTGCTGGTAACGCGCAACCGTCCGGCCAGTTTCAAGGCTGTAATCGAGCTGCAGGCGAGCGTGCCAGGTCATGGGGATGCGTGACGGGGATTGGATTTACTACCAAATATATAGCAAACCATAACCATTCGACGCTGGAGACTGGCCAAATTCCTTGCTATTTCCAGAAATTGATGTGCAGTGCGGCAATCGCGGGCTCCACTTCGGGCACCGGGCCGATGACTTCAATGGATTTCTGCCCGGCAGCCAGCACGGTGCGACAGGGCAGGTCCATGGTGGGATTCTCGCCGTGGCTGCCCGTGAGCTCCAGCAGGCGGCGCTCGGTCATGCCGTAGACCAGCCGGCCGATGTTGGCCCAGTACTGGGTGCCAGCGCACATGGCGCAGGGCTCCACGGTGGTGACCAGGGTGCACTGAGCCAGATAATCGGGCGTGAAGTTGGTGGCTGCGGTGCGTGCCAGCACCGATTCGGCGTGGTTCACGGTGTCCACGTTGCCCTGCTCGGCCAGCACCGTCTCACCGTCGTGTGCCACCAGGATCGCGCCGAAGGGGTGGCGACCCAGCGCCATCGCCCGGCGCGCGACCTCGTTGGCGCGGTGAAGGTGGCGCAAGGTCTGGTCGGGGGTCATGGTCAAACCGCCGCCGGGCCGCCCCAAGGCGGTTTGGGCCCCCTCGGGGGGAAGCGAGGACACGTCAGTGCCGAGCGTGGGGGCATGTCCGACCCGATCAGTGGTTCTGCGAGCCGCGGTGCGCCCAGGCGGTGGTGTGGTTCTCGATGACGCTGAACAGTTCGTACATCGCCATCGCCATCGCGCCCACCACCAGCAGGCCGGCAAACGCCAGGCCCATCTGCATGGCCGAGCCGGCGGAGATCAGCAGGTAGCCGATGCCCTCGTTGGCGGCGGTCATCTCCGACACCGTGGTGCCGACGAAGGCCAGGGTGATGGCGACCTTGAGCGAGCCGTAGAAGTAGGGCATCGAGCGCGGCAGCCCCACCTTGGTGAGCACGTCCCATCGCTTGGCGCCGAGCACGCGCAGCACATCTTCCAGTTCCGGCTCGAGAGTGGCCAAGCCGGTGGCGATGTTCACCATGATCGGGAAGAAGCTGATCAGGAAAGCCGTCAGGATGGCGGGTCCCGCGCCGATGCCGAACCACACCACCAGGATCGGTACGAAGGCCGCCTTGGGCAAGGCATTGAAAGCGGTCATCAGCGGATAGATGGCGGCATAGGCGACGCGTGAGCTGCCAATGACGAAGCCCAGCAAAACGCCCACGACGATCGCGATGCCGAAGCCGACCATGGTGACCCAGAAGGTGCGCCAGGCGTGACCGGCGATCAGGCTGCGGTACTCCATGAACTGGTCCCAGATCCGCACCGGGCTGGGAAAGATGAACTCCGAGACGTTGAAGGCCGAGCAGATGATCTGCCACAGCGCGATCACGGCCACCAGCAGCAGCCAGGGTGACCAGCGTTCGACTTGTTTCATGTTCATGACGCGGACCCTGCCTTACTGATTGATGGTTGCGCCGGCCTTGCGTAGCGCGCCGATATGGCCGCGAAGGTCGTGCACGATGTCGGTGAATTCGGGCGTGTAGGTGACCTCCAGGTCGCGCGGACGCGGCAGGTCGATCTCTTTGCGCACCTCGAAGCGCCCCGGGCTCTTGGTCATCACATACACCGTGTCGGCCAGGAACACCGATTCGCGAAGGTCGTGCGTAACCAGAATCACATTGAACTGCTGCTCGGTCCAGAGGTCGCGCAGGATGCACCAGAGCTCCTCGCGGGTGAAGGCATCGAGCGCACCGAAGGGCTCGTCGAGCAGCAGCATCTTGGGCTCGTGGATCAGCGCGCGGCAGATGCTGGCGCGCTGCTGCATGCCGCCCGAGAGCTGCCAGGGGAACTTGTCCTCGTAGCCGGCCAAGCCGACTTTCTGCAGCAGCTTGCGGGCGCGTTCCTCGTATTCCTTGCGCTTTTGCTTGAAGTTGCTGCGGTAGGGCTCGACGATTTCCAGCGGTAGCAGGACGTTGTCCACCGTCGTGCGCCAAGGCAGCAGCGACGAGGCCTGGAACGCCATTCCGGAAATTTTCAGCGGACCGGTCACGGGCTTGCCGTCGATGTGGATCTTGCCCATCGACGGCATCTTCAGGCCGGTGGCCAGCTTCATGAAGGTGGACTTGCCACAGCCCGAGGGTCCGACGATGGCAATGAACTCGCCCTTGCGCACCTTCAGGTCGATGGCTTCAACGGCGAACTGGTTCTTCTGGAGCAGTTCCTCGTTATAGGCCAGCCAGACATCCGAGAAGTCGACGAACCAGGGGGTGGCGGCGTCACTCATATTATTTCTTGGGCAGTACGTCGAGCTCGGCCTTGGACGGCAGGAAGCTGGCGTTCCAGACCGCATCCGGGTTGACACGCGTCTTGGTGTTGAAGGCGTCGGACACCTGCGAGGCCATCAGCGACAGACGCGGGCCGTTAACCTGGCCAAAGCCTTCAGCACGGGCGTTGGGACTGTTGATGACGGTGTCGATCGCCAGTTTCAGGCGCCGGGTTTCCAGTTCGGTGTTGACAATACCGTCACGGGCCTTGACGTCGGCAACAGCGGCGGCCGGGTTGCCGATCACGTCTTTTGCGCCCTTGGCGAACGCGACCAGGAAGGCTTTCACGGCGGCCGGGTTCTCCTTGATCATTTTGGGCGAGGCAATGATGGCGTTGCCATAGAGCTTGACGCCGTATTGTGGGTAGGGGAGGACCACAATTTCCTCAGCCTTGACGCCGCGCGCCTCGAGGTTGAGCAGTGAGGTGAAGGTGAAGCCGGTGATGGCGTCGACGTCGCCGCGCACCAGCATGGTTTCGCGTAGCGGCGGGTCCATGGCCGTCCAGGCCACGCCGGTGACGTTGTTGGCCTTGGCGAAGATCGGAAAGGCGCGGCGGCCAGCGTCGAACACCGGGGCGCCAAGCTTCTTGTTGTTCAGGTCAGTCGGCGTCTTGATGCCTGACTTTCGCAAGGCCATGACCGAGGCCGGCGTGTCGTTGTAGACCATCATTACGGCCACCGGCTTGTTCGGCGCGTCGGGGTTGTTGGCATGAAACTCCATCAGCGCGGCGAGGTCGGCAAAACCCATGTCGTAGGCCCCGGAGGCTACGCGTGTGACGGTGCCCCCCGAGCCGTTGCCGGCATCAATGGCCACATCGAGCTTGGCATCCTTGAAATAGCCTTTGGCTGCCGGGGTCAGGAACAGTGCCGACGGGCCTTCAAAACGCCAGTCGAGCTGGAACTTGATCGGGGTGGTCTGGGCCTGTGCGCTGCCGAGCGTCAGGGCTGCGGCCAGGGCAAAAGAGGATTTGAGGAAGGCGCGTTTTTTCATGGGGACTCCAGCGGGAAGGGTTGACAACGGGGGTGGGAGCAATAATGGTGCCAGGCGAATCGATCCTGGCAACCGCAAGCCACCCATTGTTACCCACGCGAGCGTCTTTCCATGCCCATGAAAACCCCAAAAGGGTGCGGCCGCACCCTTTTGATGCCGGCAGGCCTTTGCGTCAGCGCACGGCGTTGACGTCGGCGACGGCCAGCGCCGTCATGTTGACGACCCGTCGAACCGTGGCCGAGGGCGTCAGGACGTGGGCAGTATCCGCCGCGCCGAGAAGGATGGGGCCCACCGTGACACCGTGGCCACCGGTCATTTTGAGCACGTTGAACAGGATGTTGGCCGCGTCCAGATTGGGGCAGATCAGGATGTTGGCCTCGCCCGAAAGCGTGGCTTCCATCAGAGAGTGCGAGCGGATGTCCTCGGACAGGGCCGCATCGCCGTGCATTTCGCCGTCGCACTCGACGTCGGGCGCCATGGCGGCAAACAGGTCGCGCGCCAGGCGCATTTTGCGCGCCGAGGGCCGGTTGGACGAGCCGTAGTTGGAGTGCGAGAGGAAGGCCACCTTGGGGGGCAGGCCGAAGCGGCGCACCTCCTCGGCGGCCATCAGCGCAATGCCAGCGAGTTGTTCGGCGCTGGGGTCCTCATTGACGAAGGTGTCTGCAACGAACAGCGTCTGCTTTTCCAGCATCAAGGCGTTCAGCGTGGCAAAGCCGGCGCTGCCCGGCTTCTGGCCGATGATGTCGCGGATATGGTCCAGGTGCACGTCGAATTTGCCGACCAGACCGCACAGCATGGCGTCGGCGTCGCCGAGCTTGACCATCAGTGAAGCAATGGTGGTGGTGGAGCGGCGCACGGCGGCCTTGGCGGCGTCGGGCGTCACGCCTTGGCGGCCCATCAGCTTGTGGTAGGTTTCCCAGTACTGGCGGAAGCGGGGGTCGTCCTCGGGGTTGACGCACTCGAAGTCCTTGCCGATCTGCAAGCGCAGGCCTGCCTTGGCGATGCGCGCCTCGATCACGGCGGGGCGGCCGATCAGGATCGGGCGGGCCAGCTTGTCCTCGATCACCATCTGAACGGCCCTCAGGACTCGCTCATCCTCGCCTTCGGCGTAGGCCACGCGCTTGGTCGCGGCGGGCGCCGAGCGGGCTGCGGCAAAGACCGGCGTCATCAGCATGCCAGTGGCATAGACGAAGCGCGACAGGTTCTGGCGGTAGGCATCCATGTCCTTGATCGGGCGGGTGGCCACGCCCGAGGCCTCGGCGGCCTTCGCCACGGCCGGGGCAATGCGCATGATCAGGCGCGAGTCGAAGGGCTTCGGAATGATGTAGTCAGTGCCAAAGGCGAGCTCCTGGCCGGCGTAGGCATTGGCCACTTCCTCGCTGATATCGGCCTTGGCCAGGTCCGCGATCTCGCGCACACAGGCCAGTTTCATGCCTTCGGTGATCTTGGTCGCGCCGCAGTCGAGCGCACCGCGGAAGATGTAGGGGAAGCACAGCACGTTGTTGACCTGGTTCGGGTAGTCCGAACGGCCGGTGGCAATGATGCAGTCCGGGCGCACCGCCTTGGCCAGCTCCGGGCGGATCTCCGGCTCGGGGTTGGCCAGCGCCAGAATGATCGGGCTCGGGGCCATGGTCTTGACCATTTCCGGCGTCAATACGCCGGCGGCCGAACAGCCGAGGAACACGTCTGCGCCATTCACCACATCGGCCAGCGTGCGCAGTTCGGTAGTCTGCGCATAGCGCGCCTTCGAGTCGTCGAAGCCACCAGGACGGCCGCGGAACACCACTCCCTTGGAGTCGCAGACAAAGACGTTTTCGCGCTTGACACCCAGGCCGACCATCACGTCCAGGCAGGCCAGCGCTGCAGCACCGGCGCCCGAGACCGTGACTTTCACATCGCCGATTTTCTTGCTCACCAGCTCCAGGCCATTGAGCATGGCGGCC
>Ga0209391_10002219_pt1 | contig 10159 bp, 8 predicted proteins | sample PPLLak3March2015_FD_187246 | JGI IMG/M metagenome (GOLD analysis project Ga0209391, IMG submission 187246) | Freshwater sediment microbial communities from Prairie Pothole Lake near Jamestown, North Dakota, USA - PPLs Lake P7 Core (1) Depth... | ecosystem: Environmental > Aquatic > Freshwater >... | reverse complement strand
GCTTGATCATCACCATGTCGGCGCCCTCGTCGAGGTCGAGCTGCACCTCGCGCAGCGCCTCGTCGGAGTTGGCCGGGTCCATCTGGTAGTTGTACTTGTTGCCCTTGCCGAGGTTGCCGGCCGAGCCGACCGCGTCGCGGAACGGGCCGTAGAAGCTCGAGGCGTACTTGGCGGAATAGGCGAGGATTCGCGTGTGGATGTGCCCGGCGGCCTCGAGGGCGTCGCGGACGGCCCCGATGCGGCCGTCCATCATGTCCGAGGGGGCCACGACGTCGGCGCCCGCCTCGGCGTGCGACACCGCCTGCTTCACCAGCGCCTCGACCGTGACGTCGTTCATCACGTAGCCGGTCGCGTCGATGATGCCGTCCTGCCCGTGCGTGGTGAATGGGTCGAGTGCCACGTCGGTGATCACGCCGAGCCCCGGTACCGCCTGCTTCAGGGCGCGCACTGCGCGCTGCGCGAGGCCGTCGGGGTTCCAGGCCTCGCGGCCGTCGAGCGACTTGGCCTCCGGCGCCGTGACGGGGAACAGCGCCATGGCGGGCACGCCGAGACGCGCCACGGCCTCCGCCTCGCGCACCAGCTCGTCCACGGTGAGCCGCTCCACGCCCGGCATGGAGGGCACGGCCACCCGCTGGCCCGAGCCTTCCATGACGAACACCGGGTAGATGAAGTCCGCCGGCGTGAGCGCCGTCTCGCGCATCAGGCGGCGCGAGAACTCGTCGCGGCGCATGCGGCGCATGCGCACGCGGGGAAACTGGTGCGGGTTCTGGTGATGGCTCATCCTGAACTCCAGTCGCGGCAGGGGCCGGTTTGCGCCGGCGCGGCCCCGCGGGCTATGGTCTCAAGCCGGCTGGAGCCTGGCGGCCGCCAGCGCCGGCGATGCCCGCCAGAGCGCAATAACTTCGCTTTTCAGTCGGTCTTTATACATGAACGCGCCGTTGGCCGGAAAGGATGGGGAAGCCGCATTTGCGCGGCTCTGCCAGGAGTTGCGCCCCGACCTTTACCGGTTTGCCTTCTGGCTGGCGCGCGACCCGGCGGTGGCGGAGGACGTCGTGCAGGAATCCTTGCTGAGGGCTTGGGCGTCGAGGGACAGCCTCGGGGAAGCCGGGGCCGCCAAGCCGTGGCTGCTGACCATCGTCCGCCGGGAGCACGCGCGGCTCTACGAGCGCAAGCGGCACGACACCGTGTCGGTGGACGAGCTGGTGCGGAGCGAGTCCGCCGAGCTCGCGGCCGCCGCGGACCAGGAAACGATGGACGTGCGCCGCGCGATCCTTGCCCTCGAGGACGACTACCGCGAGCCGCTGGTGCTGCAGGTGCTTATGGGACTGTCGACGCAGGAGATCGCCGACCAGCTCGGGCTGACACAGGCCGCCGTGCTGACTCGCCTGTTCCGCGCCCGGAACAAGCTGCGCCGTGCGCTGGGGGTGGCCGACGGGGAGGCCGAATGACCATGGACTGCCTGCAATTCCGCCGCAGCGCCGGTGCCGATCCGCAGCACCTCGACGCCGCGGCCCAGGCCCATGCGGAGGCCTGCCCGGGCTGCGCCGGGCACCTTCGCGAGCTGCGCTCGCTCGACGCGCGCATCCTTGCGGCGCTCGAGGTACCGGTGCCGGTGCCCGGCACGGTCTCCGCGCCGGGCGGTTCCTCGACGCCCATCGTGGGACTCGACCGTCGCCGGTGGCTCGCGCTCGCGGCCAGCATCGTGGCCGGCGTCCTGGTCGGTACGCTGCTGTGGGTCGCAGGTCCGCAGAACTCGCTCGCCCGGGATCTCGTCGAGCACCTCGGCCACGAGCCCGAGGCGCTGGTCGTCACCGAGCGCCCCGCGGACGCGGCGGTGCTCGACGGGGTGCTCGAACGCGGCGGCATCCGCCTGCGCCCAGAGATCGGCACGGTCTCCTATGCAAACACCTGCGTATTTCGCGGGCGCCGCGTGCCGCACCTCGTGGTGCAGACCGAGCGGGGGCCGGTGACGGTGATGGTGCTGCGCCACGAACGACCGGCCGGGCCGCAGAGCTTCGACGAGCAGGGCGTTGCCGGCCGGATCGTGCCCGCCGGCCCCGGCAGCATCGCGGTATTGGGCTCCGCCGATGCCGATATCGGGCAGGTCACCGCCGACGTGCTGGCGGCGGTGGTGTGGCTGTGAAGGCTCCCGTGCGGTGCCCCTGGTCGTACGCGGCCATGACCGAGGCCTACGTTCGCTACCACGACGAGGAGTGGGGCGTGCCGGTGCACGACGACCGCCGGCAGTTCGAGTTCCTGGTGCTCGAAGGCGCGCAGGCGGGCCTGAGCTGGTCCACCATCCTCAACAAGCGCGAGGGGTACCGCGAGGCCTTCGCCGACTTCGACGTCGAGCGCGTGGCGCGTTTCGACAAGCGCCGGGTCGAGAAGCTGATGCAGTTCCCCGGCATCGTGCGCAACCGGCTCAAGATCGAGTCGGCGATCGGCAACGCGAGGGCGGTGCTGAAACTGCGGGACGAGCTCGGCAGTCTCGATGCCTACCTGTGGTCCTTCGTCGGCGGCCGACCGATCGTCAACCGCTGGACGGACACGAAGCAGGTGCCGGCCACGAGCCCCGAGTCCGATGCGCTCAGCAAGGACCTGAAGAAACGCGGCTTCAAGTTCGTCGGCTCGACCATCGTGTACGCCCACATGCAGGCGACGGGGATGGTGAACGACCACGTGGTCAGCTGCTTTCGCTACAAGGCCTGCAAGCAGCTGACGTACGGCTAGGCCCTCACGCGGCCTTCGGTCACCCTTTCCCGCATTGGCGGGAGCGGGCCGGGGAGAGGGCGCTTACTCCGGCACCAGCCACTCCACGGACGTCGAACCGGTGCCCTCGGGCGAGAGCAGCCGGTGCAACTGCGGCAGCAATTCCTTCAGTCGCTCGTCGAGCTGCCACGGCGGGTTGATGATCACGAGCCCGGCGCCGGCCATGCCGACCTGCGCGTCGGGCGGCAACACGCCGAGCCGCACGTCGAGCACGCGGCGGATGCCCGAGCGCTCGAGCCCGCGCTGGAAGCGCACCGGTCCCGCACGGTCGGTGAGGGGATACCAGATGCAGTACATGCCGGTCGGCCAGCGCTCGTGCGCGAGCTCGAGGCCGGCCAGCACGCGGTCGAACTCGAGGTCGGACTCGTATGGCGGGTCGATCAGCACCAGCCCGCGCTTCTCCCGCGGCGGCAGCTGCGCCTTGAGCGCGGCGTAGCCGTCGCCCTCGATCACGGACACCTGCCGCTGCCGGCCGAGGGCCGCCTCGAGCGCAGAGGCCTCCTTGGGCAGCGTTTCCATCAGCACGAGGCGGTCGTCCGGGCGCCGTAGCCGCGCCACGATCAGGGGCGAGCCCGGGTACGCGGTGATGGCGCTGTGGCCCTTGCCGGCGGACTCGCGCACCAGCGCGACGTAGGAGGCGACCTCGGGCGGCAGCGCGGCCGCGCGCGCCTCGAGCAGCCGGCCGATGCCTTCCTTGTACTCGCCGCTGCGCTGCGCCTGCGCCTCGCTCAGGTCGTAGCGGCCGCGCCCGGCGTGCGTGTCGAGGTAGAAAAATGGCGCGGGCTTCTTCTTCAGGTGCTCGACGAGCATGATCAGCACGACGTGCTTGAGCACGTCCGCGAAGTTGCCGGCGTGGTAGGCGTGGCGGTAGTTCATGACGCGAAGGTTACTGCACGTGGAGGGGCGGCACATGGGACGAGCGCGATCTGCGGTCGGAGCGGGCCTCGCGATGCTGCTGGCAGCGTGCGCCGTGAATTCCGAGCCCGGCGAGACTTCCCCCAGTCCCGGCCAGGAGAGACCCTTGATGCCGACACTCGAGACCGTGACTGAGTCGGTGCTGGATGACGCTGCCAAGCGGACCGGGCTCGAGCGCTCGAGGCTCGTGGTCGAGAGCGCCGCGGCGGTGACCTGGGCGGACGGCTCGATCGGCTGCCCGGAGCCCGGCATGAACTACACCATGGCGCTGGTGCCGGGCTACCGGATCATCGTCCGGGCGGGCGAGCAGCGGCTCGATTACCACGCGAGCCGGCGCGGGCATTTCGTGCTGTGCCCGGCGGGGCGGTCGATCGATCCGCTGGATGGCGCGGCCATCCGCTGAGCTGAAACCCCGTCATCCGGCGCCAAAGAAAACGCCCCGGGGATTGCTCCCCGGGGCGTCGCGACCAAGCATCGCTATGAGGTGCCTCAGTCGGTGCTGACGCTCAGCACGGTGAGACCGAACAGGCCACTCGGACCGGTGTGCGAAACCGCTCCAAGGTATTTCGTCCCGGCGCTGAGACCGCTCCACGATACGTCGATGTTGCCGGTACCGATGGTGGCGGCCGCGGGTGCGGTCACCGTCATGTTGCCGGCATCATCGACCAGGCCCACGTTCCAGGTGAACAGCCGGAAGTTCGCTTCCGGACCGTCCGTCTGCCAGCCGTGCACGTAGACGCGGTAGGTCGCTGCCGTCGGCAGGGTCAGGCTGACCACCTCGGCCGAAGTGCCGCCGCCGCTCGATCCGACCAGCGTGGCTCCACGATAGACGTAGAGGTCGAGGTCGTCGTTGCCGTCCGTGTAGTCGTCGAACAGCTGGAATCGCGCATAGGCAGTGCCAGCCGGCACGTCAACGTCGAAGAACACCGTGCCGGGGCCGTCCGGCACGAACGTGTCGGTGGGATCGTCGGCAACCGTGCCGTCGAAGGTGGTCGCCGGGTTGAGACCGTGCGTGCCGGCCGCGTAGACGCCGTCGTAGCCGAACTTGATCGGGAATGACAGGTTGCCGCTCGTGCCGGCACCCGACACCTCAGACGGGACCGCTGCCACGACCGGGCGCACCACGATCGGGCTGCGCACGGTGTAGCCGCCGCCGGTCCAGTAGAGCTGGCCGCCCGTGTAGGCGTTCAGCGCGGCTGTGGTACGGGTGAAGGTGACGGTGAAGTCCCCGGTCGCGCCCGGCGCCAGGGTGAGGACCGACGGCGAAATGACGACGTTGAAGCCGGTCATGCCTGTCTGGTTGGCACTCACCATCAGCGGCTTGCCACTGACGTTGGTGAGCTTCCGCTTGACCGTCTGCACCCCTGCCAGGTCGCCGATCGCGATCGACGGCGAGTTGAAGTCGCTGGCATCCCTGGAGTAGCCCGCGCTCCACAGCGCGTTGCAGGTCGCGTCGAGACCCTGCGGCTGCGTGGCGCAGATGAAGGCCAGCCAGTCGTTGATGCCGGAGTCGTACACCAGGCCCGGATCGAGCGCGCTGTTCGGCTGCACGTGGCCCGCACCCTGGCGGAAGATCACCAGCGGGTTGGTGTTCGGGCCGTCGAGCACATCGTAGCCCGTCGTCATCAGCGCCGACTTGATCGCCATGGGCGACCAGTTCGGGTACTCCTCCTTCATCAGCGCGGCGAGACCCGCGACGTGCGGGCTCGACATCGAGGTGCCGCTGTACAGGTCGAACGACCGGCCACCGTTGCCGGGAGGTGCAACGGCCGCGAGGATGTCCTGGCCCGGCGCAATCAGGTCGGGCTTGAGCAAGTCGCCGCCGCCTGCGCGCAGCGGACCACGCGAGGAGAACGACGCCGTGAACGGCGCCGGCTCGGTGTAGACGATCGTCGCCTGGTTGATCGTCGCGGTCGCGCCCGGCATCGCGGCATAGGCTTTCACGGCCGCCCGGTCGAGGTGCGAGATGTGCACAGTGGGAACGAAATGGAAGTCGGCGTTCAGCGAGCTGGCTGAGACATTCGCCATCACCATGCCGACACCGCCGGCCATCTGCACGGCCAGGCTCTTGTCCACGCGGGCGATCACGCCGCGGTCACAGTAGACGATCTTGCCCGTGACGACGGCCGGATCCAGAGTGCCCGGGTAGCACAGGGCCACCTCGCCAGGATCTGCACCTGCGAGACCGGCCGCGGTGGAATCCACGAACGGGGCCGGGCCCACACCCGTGGCGACGGATGCACCGCTGTAGGTCACGCCGTTGCCGAGGGTCACCGAGCCGGCGCCGTTGCGGTTGTGCGTGCCCGCGGCCACCGTGGTCAGCCACGGACCGGGGTGCGCCACCGTCGAGGTCGCCGGACCGCTGTTGCCGGCCGAGGCCGCGACGAACACGCCCGAGTCGGCCGCGAACAGGAACGCGATCTCCACCGGGTCGCGGAAGTTGGTGCTGCTGCCGCTGATCGAGAAATTGATCACGTCCACGCCGTCGGCGACGGCCTGATCAATCGCCGCGACGCTGTCGCTGCCGAAGCAGGAGCCACCGGCGCCCGTCTCCCAGCACACCTTGTAGGCCGCGATGCGGGCGCGCGGCGCGATGCCGCTGATCGTTCCGAACACCGACGCCGGGCCCGTGGTCGGCACGTTCTGGTTGCCGCCCGCGGTGCTGGCCACGTGGGTACCGTGACCGCCGAAGTCGCGCGGCGAGTTGAATTCCCAGGGCAGTTGGGCGTCGATGCCGGCGTTGCCGCCCCAGCCAGCGTTGTAGTAGCGCGCGCCGATCAGCTTCTGGTTGCAGTTCGAGGCGTTGAACTCCTCGCCGGGGACGCAGCGGCCGTTCCAGCCCGGGATCTGCTGGTAGGACAGCTTCCCTTCCTTGGTGGCGTTGCCATTTTTGCCGGTGCGGTCGGAGAAGCTCAGGCTCTCCGGCCAGATGCCGCCGTCGACGATACCGATGATGACGCCTTCACCCTTGGTCTCGGACCACGCGCCACCCGACGCGGTGAGGCCGAGGAAGTCCGGCGTCGAGGAGGTGTTGAGGCTGCGGGCCTCGTCCTTGGTGACCGCGAGCACGCCCGGTGTCTGCTTAAGCTTCGCGACCTGCTCGGCGGTCAGCTCAGCGGCGAAGCCGTTGAACACGTAGCCGTAGCTGTGCAGCTTCTTGCCGCCGCCGACCTTCGCGAGCACCGCGTTCTGCCGCGACTCAAGGAAGCTCATGTAGTTGATGACCGCCGGGCTGTTCGGGTCGATCTTCTGGCCCTTGCGCGGCTTCGTGGCCTGCAGACCCTTGATGCCGCCCGCGTAGGCCGTCACCGGCTTCTCCGCAAGCTGCACGATCCAGGCGTTGTTGGTGATCTTGTCCTTCGCGACCGCCTTGGCCGCCGGCAATGCCGGCGCGGCAACGAGGGTGGTTGGGACCGACAGTGCCGCGAGGGCCGAGAACGCGGCCGTCGACAGCAGAGTCAGAAGTGGTTTCTTGCGCATGTTTTCTCCTGCGGAGCACGTGTGGCGATGTCATGCCGGCAGGCCCGGAGCGACGAACCCCCGCTGCCGCCGTGCAGCGGTAGTCGGTCGTGCGCTCGACGTGGGATCGTCTTGATTCGTTGCTGCGAACGCAGCCCGGATCGGTGCTTCCCCCCCCCTTGCAACCCAGCCCTCTTGTTCTGCGTCGATCAAGAGCTGTGGCTTTGCGGCCCCGCCTCGCAGCGGGTGTGCCCTTCGATGCATGCCAGCGGGCCGACCGTACGCGGGTTGTGCGGTGACAACAAGGGCTTTGGAACATAATTGAAATTTGACATAAGCGCGCCACGCGGGAGGCTGGGTTGGCGGGCGCGACGATGCGAAAGCAGTTGCGCCGCGATCGCGGTTGTCAAGGGTGCCGGAAGACCGCAGGCAAGCTGCCGACCTGCGCGGCCATGTGGCGGAGCCGGATGACATCACGCAGAAACGTCATCTCGGGCATGGCGTCCGCGGCCCCGAGTGACACGCAGAGGGAGCCGGCGCGCGCGCGTCCTGCTGTCGGCCGACGCGGAGCAGTCGCATCAACCCGACGCTTCACCCAGCCAGTCCCGCGGCCGCAGGAAATCGGCGTACAGCCGCGCCTCGGGCGTGCCGGGCTCCGGCCGGTAGTCATACTCCCAGCGCACCAGCGGCGGCAGCGACATCAGGATGGACTCGATGCGGCCGCCGGTCTGCAGGCCGAAGATCGTGCCGCGGTCATAGACGAGGTTGAACTCGACATAGCGGCCGCGTCGATAGAGCTGGAAATTGCGCTCGCGCTCGCCGTACGGCGTGTCCTTGCGCTTCTCGACGATCGGCAGGTAGCCGGGAACGTAGTGGTCGCCCACGCTGCGCATGAACGCGAAGCTCTTCTCGAAGCCCCACTCGTTGAGGTCGTCGAAGAAGAGTCCGCCCGCGCCGCGCGTCTCGCCGCGGTGCTTGAGGTAGAAGTAGCGGTCGCACCAGTCCTTGTACTTCGCGTAAACGTCCGCGCCGAACGGATCGCAGGCGGCCTTGGCCGTGCGGTGCCAGTGCAGCACGTCTTCCTCGAACGGGTAGTAGGGCGTGAGGTCGAAGCCGCCGCCGAACCACCACGCTGCCGGCTCGCCGTCCTTGATCGCGACGAAGTAGCGCACGTTGGCGTGCGAGGTGGGCACGTAGGGATTGCGTGGGTGGATCACCAGCGAAACGCCCATGGCCTCGAAGCTCGCGCCGGCGAGTTCCGGGCGCTGCGCCGTCGCGGAGGCCGGCAGCTTGCCGCCCGTCACGTGCGAGAAATTCACGCCGGCCTGCTCGAACACCGCGCCTTCGCGCAGCACACGACTCTCGCCGCCGCCGCCCTCGGGGCGCTCCCACGTGTCGCGCCGGAAGGTGGCGCCACCGTCGACGCGCTCGAGTGCGGAAGTGATCGAGTTCTGGAGCGACTGGAGGTACGCGAGGACGGCAGCAGTGGAGTGGGCAGGGCTGTTGTTCATCGTGCAGTGCGATTGGGTCATCGGCAGCGCTTCGAAGGAGGTGACGCCTGTCAGCGGGACCAACCTCCTGGCAGTCGGAAGGAGCTCAGGACAGCTGGGCCCTCCAGTTCTTCGCTCGGTGCATTTCGAGGGCCGCCGCGATCGTCTTGAGCGCCGACTGTTCTGCCTCGCTCCGGGCGGATGTGAGGCCCAGGATGCTGCCGGCCGCGTCCGCCACGTCCTGGCAGTACGCAATCAGCATCTGCGCGCAATCCGCATCGAATCCGTCCGGCCCGTGCGCGTGGCTGCTGCACAGCTCGTTCAGCGCGGCGAGATCGGTCCTGAGCTGCGACTCGGTTGGCGCCACGCTCAACCAGCGCTCCAGCGTCGCGCGCCCGCCGTTCTCGAGCAGGCCGCGCTGCTCCGCGACCTGCATGATGAGGCGACGCTCCTGTGCGTGAATCCGGCGATCGGCCCAGGCCACGTAGACCATAGGAAGAAGCATCACGAGACGGTAGTTGTCCCGCGGGATCTTCAGCTCCGCCAGCCAAGCTTCGAGCCTCATCTTCCCCTCCCAAGGCGTCTCTTTGTTCTGTTTCGCGAGTCCAGCGCAGTGACGCCAGTCGAGGTCGGCAGCCGACCGCTGTCGCGAGGTGCGCAGGCTAGCACACGGGACGCCCGTCGCGCCCCGACCGAAGCTCCGGGCGGGGTGTCTCGCCTCGTCAATCATGGCGCTGATCGGGTCAGGATTGCCCGGGAGCCGACGATCTTGCGCGGATGGTCGAGGGTGCAGGACGAATCACTGCTTCTTCGCGACCCTGGCGGCACTGGTCGATGACTTCTTCTTTGCCGCGGCCTTCTTCTTCGCCGGAGCCTTCTTCTTCGGCGCCGGCTGGGCCGTGTCGCCTTCGGCCTTGGCCTTCGCCGTCTTCGCAGCCGTCGATTTCTTCGCCCAGCGGCCCTTGCGCTCCGGCGCCGCCGCGATCAGTGCCTGGCACTCCTCGAGCGTGAGCGATTTCGGGTCGCGATCCTTCGGGATCTTGCCGTTCTTCTTGCCGTCAGTGATGTACGGGCCGTAGCGGCCGTTCAGCACCTGCACGCCGGCCTCGGGGAATTCGCGGATCACGCGGTTCGCCTCGACCTGCTGCTTCTCGTGGATGAGCGCGAGCGCGCGCTCGAGCGTGATCGTGTACGGATCGTCCTCGGCCTTGAGCGACACGTAGCTCTTAGTGCCGTACTGCGCGTAGGGCCCGAACCGGCCCACCGCCACGCGGATCGGCTGGCCGTCCGGCATCGTCCCGAGCGTGCGCGGCAGCTTGAACAGCTCGAGCGCCTGCTCGAGCGTGAGGTCGTCCATGTGCTGGCCCGGGCGCAGGCTCGCGAACTTCGGCTTCTCGGTGTCCTCGCGCGTGCCGATCTGCGCGAAGGCGCCGTACTTGCCGTAGCGCACGCTCACCGGCCGGCCCGACACCGGGTCCACGCCGATGTCGCGCGCCATGGCGACGTCGGAGCGCGTGACGTTTTCC
>Ga0209391_10002218_pt1 | contig 10159 bp, 6 predicted proteins | sample PPLLak3March2015_FD_187246 | JGI IMG/M metagenome (GOLD analysis project Ga0209391, IMG submission 187246) | Freshwater sediment microbial communities from Prairie Pothole Lake near Jamestown, North Dakota, USA - PPLs Lake P7 Core (1) Depth... | ecosystem: Environmental > Aquatic > Freshwater >... | reverse complement strand
ATCGAAGACCTCTTGCGCCGCGAATTGCAGGCGGAACGCCATTTCCAGCGACTCGATACGGGCTTCGAGCTGACTGTCCTGCTGCCGTTCGGCCAGATGGCGCCGATTGATCTCCTGCAGAAGATCCAACTGGCGGCGCTGCGAATCGGGAGGCAAGTGCTGGTTGTGCACGTGCTGAATGACCGACTGCGGGTTCATGTTGCCGTTATTAATATGACAGCCCTGGAAGACGCCTGGCAGAAAACTGTTGCCCCACAACTGCGGGCCGACGACCGGCTTTCCAGGGCACAGTACCACATAGCCCGGCAGATTCTGATTCTCGGTACCCAGGCCGTAGGTCAGCCAAGAGCCCATGCTCGGCCGCGTCGGCTGAGTATTCCCCGAGTTCATCATCAACAGGGCTGGCTCGTGATTCGGGATATCGGTGTGCATCGACCGAATCACACACAGTTCGTCGACCAGCTTGGCCACGTGCGGAAACAGCTCGCTGACGTCCAGCCCGCTGGCGCCGTGCTTGGCGAACTTGAACGGCGAGGGAAACAGCTTGCCGACCGCGCGCGGGTAATTCTTGGCGAGTTCCTCAGGCTTTTCGCCGGCGTGCTTTTCCAACGCCGGTTTCGGATCAAATGTGTCGACGTGCGAAGGGCCTCCGTTCATGAACAAAAAGATGACGCGTTTGGCCGTTCCGGCGAAGTGCGACGGCCGCGGAGCGAGCGGACTGGGAGCCGCTATGGTTCCGGCCGCGTCGGCGACGCTGGGCGCGAGCGGTCCCGACAACAGCCCCGCTTGTTGCAGAGCGCCGGCCAGTCCTAGCATCCCGAAGCCCCCACCCATGCGAGCCAGCATGTCGCGTCGATTCATGCCCAACGCGGTGGCGAGGGCGCTCCGCTGCAGGGGACGATCCGTCACCGACGAAAGATTTCGCATCATCATTCCGCTACTCCTAATCGACGAACATAAACTCGTTCGCGGCCAACAACGCCTGAGCGAACTGTTCCCAGGAGGAAAGTTTCGCCTGGCGATCTTCACTCGCCCGCCGCACAAACTCGACACAAAACTCGCGTTCTTCCGACGTCGGCTCGCGCTGAAAGACCAATTGATACCCCTCCAGCACTTTAGACGTATCGTCCGCCTGGGGCGCGGCGCTCAGTCGAGCCGCCAGGGCCCGCGCTTGCCGGACCATGAAATCGCTGTTGAGCATGAACAGCTGCTGCATCGGCACCGTCGTCAGCGATCGTCGCTCGCTGGTCAGATTCGGATCGGGGAAGTCGAACAAGCGAAGCATGCTGTCCAAATCATGGCGGCTGACGGTCGAATACAACGTCCGCCGACGATGATTGGCATCGTTCAAGTTCTGCGAGGGGCCACCGATGCTCAAGTTCAGCTGACCCGTCACGAGCAGCATGGCATCGCGCCACACCTCGACGTCCAGACGCTGGCGAGGCGCTCGCCAGAGCAGCCGATTCTCCGGGTCGCGTTGCTGGCCCTCGGCCGAAATCGCCGAACTCTGTCGATACGCGGCGCTCGTGACGATTTCGCGATGCAGCTGCTTGAGGGACCAGCCCGCGGCGACGAAACGCGAGGTCAAATCGTCCAGCAATTCGGGATGCGACGGCGGGGCGCCCAGCGTGCCGAAGTTGCTGGGAGTGTCCACGATGCCTCGACCAAAATGTTGCTGCCAGACACGGTTCACCATGACACGCGCCGTCAGCGGATTCGTCGTGCTCGACACGGCTCGCGCCAGTTCGAGTCGCCCGCTCCCCTGCGAAAATGGCGCGGCGCCTTCCGTCGACAGGATGGACAGGAACCGCCTGGGGACTTCGTCCCCCAGCGTCTTGTGATTGCCGCGGAGGTGAATCTTCAGATTCTTCGACTCGGCGTCCGCGAGTCCGTGAGCGATGGGATACTTGGCGCCGACCGCCTGCTTGGCCTGAGCGGCTAGTTCGGCCAGCTGTTGGAGTTTGGCTTTTGCGTCGGCTGACGCGTGCGCCGCCACTTGATCCTTAGCGAGGGCAAACGGCGCCTTGCCATCGTACAGGACGGCTTGCAGCAGATCGGCTTGAGGTTTGTCGAGTTGCGGCTTGGCGATCTTTGGCTTCTGATCGTCGGCCGCAGCCGCCACGGCCGTCTTGTAAGCTTCCTCGCGTCGCGCTCGTTCGGCGATCGCGGCGACCAGCGTTTCTTGAAGTTGCACGGCGATCGCTTCGACGGCTTGTCGAGCTTCCATGTTTTGCGAGAGATCCGTCTTCGCGTCCTCGGCGGCCACCTGCTGGTCGTACATGGCGAGATGGCCGCGTTGGTTGCGGTTCTCGGCGCCGAGATGTTTGCGCCAGCCTTCGATGAACGCTTCCTTCAGCCCGGTTTCCTCGGCAATTTTGGCCGCCGCGTAGTTGCCTTGGACCTTGCGACGATTCAGCAAGGTCCAAGCGGCGACAACGTATTTGTTGGTTTGGTCGACGTGCGCTTCGGCCAACTGGCGAATTTCGGCCGTTTGAGCAGCAGCAAGTTGTTCGTCGGCGGCCTTCGACTTCGCGACCGCTTCGTCGTAGCGTTTCACGACGTCGGCGGGAACCAGCGGAATCTCTTCATAGCGAGTGCTCGCGAAGACTCCCGCCAGGGCGTAATAGTCTTGCACGGTGATCGGATCGAACTTGTGATCGTGGCAACGAGCACAGGCCAGCGTCAGCCCGAGCAGGCCGCGCGCCAGCGTATCGACGCGGTCGTCCCATTCATCGGCCTGGGCTTTGGGAGCACAACCGGCATCGGCGTAGTACACGGGACCAAGGGCGAAGAAGCCGAGTCCCGGGGCCTGGTCGATTTTTTTCGTCGCCGAGTCGCCGTCGACCAGTAAGTCGCCGGCAATCTGCTGCGCCACGAAATCGTTGTAGGGCAGGTCGTGATTGAAAGCACGAATGACCCAGTCTCGAAAGCGATAACCACTGGGGTACGTCCGGGCGGAAAACGTGTGCGCTTGATCTTCGCCATAGCGAGCCAGATCGAGCCAATGCCGCGCCCACCGCTCGCCGTGCCGCGGCGACGCCAGCAAGCGGTCGGTCGCGCGCTCGAAAGCGTCGGGACCTTCGTCGACGCTGAATTCGGCCAAGTGATCGTCGTGCGGCGGCAGTCCCGTTAGGTCGAAGGCCGAGCGACGGAGCCAAGTGCGTCGATCCGCGTCGTGCGACGGGCCGAGCGACTCTGATTCCAGACGGTTCAGCAAGAAGACGTCCATGCGAGTTCGCGGCCATGCGACATTGTTCACGGCCGGAAGTGGCTGCGGAACGAAGGGGCGAAACGACCAGAATTCCCGATCCGCGTGGGTGATTTCGCTGCTCGTCCGAATTCCGCCGGTGGCGCCGCCGGTTTGTTTAGGCCAGGGGAGCCCGGCGGCCGTCCACTGCCGGAGGAGGGCGATCTCGTGATCGGCCAACTTGCCGCTGGGAGGCATCTGCACGTCCCCCGAGTATTCGACGGCTTCGATCAGCAGGCTCTTGGCAGGAGCATCCAGTTGAATGGCCGCGCCGCTCTCGCCCCCCGCCATTAACGTTTCGCGGCTTTCGAGGCTCAGCCCGCCCTTCTTCTGACCTTTGCCGTGGCACGCGAAACAGTGCTGCACCAGGAGCGGCCGGATCTTCCGTTCGAAGAATTCAGCGCCCGGCTCGGCGTCCGCGCCGCGAACGAAGGAACCTGGCAAGAACCAGACTGCGATGAATGCGGCGCAGGCCGCCCGTCGGCAAGTGTTGGTAATCATACGGTCGAATCGTAGCGGACAGCGCCCGATGGATCAATGCAACGCGATGCGTGGCACGTTCATGATCGATCGATTCGGCATATCCGGAACTGCGGCCAGCGTTGACCGGCGCTCGTTCGGCAACGCAGCCTGTGTGGCGTTCCCGCAACGTGTGTTGCCGATCGTGAACAGTCTGGAAACATGGCATCGAGGTTTACGACGCGCGAGGTCGTGGCACGCGATCTGCGATCGACGTTCAACAAACCTTGCAGGGGTCCGTCATGTTCCACCGATTGTGCACGCCGAGCGCAAACCAACGCTTCCGCTCCCGCCGCTCGCGACGAGGTGGGGCTGTAACGATTGAATTCCTGGTCGTGCTGCCCGTGCTGCTGGCAGCCGCCTTGGCCGTCGCCCAGTTCGGTTACTATTTCCAGCGAGTTCAGCAACTGATGCTGGCCAGTCGAGTCGGCGCCGAGGAGGCATCCCAGACCGCGGGACTCGTCGCTGGGCCGGTGCCCGCCAACATTGCCAATGTCATCAATCATCAATTGGCGAGCAGCAACATCACGCCATTGTCGATCATCGTCGAGTACCAGCCCGCGATGGGGGCGGAACTCGTGATGCGGACGGACTACCCAGGTTACGTCCCGGGGAGTTTTCCGGAACCGACGGGAGCATTGCCGCTGTCCACCGTGCGCGTGACGGTGCTGGTCCCGCTCAGCAACCTGATGCCCAACAGTCTCTCGTTTTTCGGATTCGACACGGCGACGCGAAATGCGTTTCACTCGACCACGTTTGGTTACGAGCTGTAACGGAATCAAACCTCCACGGGAATGCATGCGTATGACGATCACGATGATGCCCGCGATCTATCGCGAAAAACGCCGAGGTGTCGCCACCATGTGGCTGCTCGCCGGACTGCCGGTCCTGCTGGTGCTGTTCTTTTTCTTGATCGAACTCGGACACCTCTGGGCGGCCCGGGTGGAACTCGAAAACTCGCTGGAAGCGGCGGCCCTGGCGGCGGTGAAAGAGTGGGGGGAGAACGGTGGTTCACCCGCGCTGAATTGGACCAGCACGGCGCGCAATCGTGGAGTAACGTTGGCCGGCGCCAATTCGATCAATGGAATCCCGGTCGTGATCGGCACGAACTTGGGGAATCTCGATCCCAACGAGAATGCGGCGTACGTGCCGGGAGTTGGCGCCACCGGGAATCTGGTCTTTGGCACGGTGACGGAAATGGGAACGACCGTGACCTTCGATGCGACGAATCCGCCCGAGTGTGGCGGGGCGCTCGTTCTGGTTGACGCCTCGGGGTCGGGAAACTTGTTCTCGGGCAGCAGAAACGAATGGGGGATTTCGTTTCAGGCCGCCACGGTCCCAACCTTGCGTATCACTCGCGTTGAAATCAACGTGGCTACGATGACGGCTCCCAGCGTGTTTGATGGTTTGGCCGCATTGGATACGGCCGTTGATACGGCTTCGACCGCCGCCGTGAAGTATTCTGGCGGTGGCGCGCCGTTCCAGCAGGACAATGACGGCTTCGCTGTGTTGGCAAACAACATGCTCTCAGGACAGATCGTCGCCTCGTATCCGTCGACCCAAGTCTTGCGATTGAATTTTTCGGCTGGGGGGCTGGACGACGGTTTTGCACCTGGTGATCGCTTCCGGTTCGCGCAAGCGGTCAAGGCTAACGTGGGAGGTGCACAACGAGACGGTGACGATGTCGGGGGCAACGGCACCACCGGTGGCGCTACAATCACAATCTATTTCAATAACGGCGACATCGTCTCCAAACAGTTGCGAGACACCATGGACACGGGACAGGTGGTGCCGATTTTTCCGGATGTGATTCCGATCATCAGTCCCATTACTGGTTCGTACATCGTGAGCCCTGCGGAATACCCTCCGGGAATTCCCGACCTGCCGCAAGCCCCAACTGCGGCGGCCAACAATAACGGCCAATCCTATGTGCGATTTACCGGAGGAGCGGGGGCCTCGACCGAGTACTTCGGCGTCCGGGCTCAAGCGACGATTTCTGTGCCGAGTCTCTTTGGCTCGTACTTGGGCGCTCTCTACAGCCTACATAACGTGACCGTCGATACGACGGCCATCTACGATTGCGACGACGGTCGCACGCGACTCGTCCGGGTCGATAATTACCTTTCATCCGTAGTGCACGCCGCCATCCACGGCCACAAGACACACCAGTGACTCGCGCAGTGCATCGTCTTGCACCGGGACCGGGCGGCACTCGCGCAATTGCACCACGTGACCGCGTCGGCATAGTTGCTGCTCGTTCTTGGAAAGACGACGCGGCAATGCGGCGAGCGGCGAATCTGGAACCGATGAGCTCCGCTAGGTCGACGCAGCCGTAAGCTGACGTCGCTTACGGCGATTTGGGTTGCTCGTGGTAGGGCTTGCCCGCCTTGAAATGGTCAAGCAAGAATCCCCATTGTTGCTTCTCCTCCGGCGAAAACAGTTCATTCGCTTTCGTCTGCCACTTAACGGCCTCGGCGAAATCTCCGGCCTCGGCGTAGGCGCACGCTAAACTGCTGAGAGCATGGGGGGCTTTCGAGTCCGACAGTTCGCAGGCCTTGGTACCGAGTTCGACACTTTTCCGGCCGTTGCGGAACCGCTCGTCGGGGCAGGTCGCGTAAATCCTGGTCAGCGAGACGTAGGCGGCGGCATACTTGGGATCGAGCCGGATCGCTTCGTTGTAATCCTGGATCGCCCGCTCGTAGTCCTTCTTCAAGAGCCACGCCTCGCCGCGGTAGTAGTACGAAAAGGCGAATTCGGAAAAAAGGCGGATCGCATCGTTGTAATCCTGAATCGCCCGATCGTAGTCCTGTTTTCCGGCCCACGACCTTCCGCGCCCCATGTAGGAGGAGAAGGGTATGGGAGGCGTAGGATCGAGCCGGATTGCTGCGGTGTAATCCTGGATCGCGCGATCGTAGTCCTTTTTGCCGAACCACGCGTCGCCGCGATGATTGTAGCTGAAGAAAACCTTGGGATTGAGCCGGATCGCCTCGTTGTAATCCTGGATCGCGCGATCGTAGTCCGATTTGCGGAGCCACGCCCAGCCGCGGTCGCTGTAGGCGTCGGCATACTTGGGATCGAGCCGGATCGCTTCGCTGTAATCCTGGATCGCGCGCTCGTAGTCCTCTTTAAAGCTCCACGCCTCGCCGCGGTAGTAGTAGGCGGCAGTATCCTTGGGGTTGAGCCGGAGCGCTTGGTCAAAGTCCTGGATCGCCCGGTCGTAATCGCGAGATCCGATTTTTTTACTCCACAACTTGCCGCGGTTGGTGTAGGCGGCGGCGAATTTGGGATCGAGCCGGATGGCCTCGTCATAGTCGGGGATCGCGCGGTCGTAGTTGAATTTTTTGTGCCACACGACGGCGCGGTTGTGGTAGGCCCAAGCCGACTGTGGGTGACGACGCAGGTAGTCCGTGTAGTAGTCGACGGCCTCCTCGAGCGGCACGACATGGTCGCGTGAAACGTAGCCTGGGCCGACGTTGAGCCAACCGTCCTTGACGTCCTTGACTGTGTAGGGAACGGAAACGTTTCCCAATACCTGTCTGCCGTTCTTGACCTCGCAGCCTTCCTTGGGCATGAACTGTTTGCCGATCAGGGCGCGTTCACTTTGTGCCGAAGCGGTCCCAAGCCCCAGCAGTAAGACCGCACCTGCCATCACCAGGGATTTCGTCATGTTGATTTGCTCTGGGTAAGGACTACGAACGTCGACTTGAATCGAGCAAAGCGATGATTCGTGCAAGCGCCATACACTGGGCACTCAAACGGCTTGAACCAATCACGACCTGTCCTCCGTTCATGCTAACGGGTTGCAGCATGGACGTGCTTGTCGGATAGCCGCTACGGTCGGGCGTGGCTACGCCACGCATGCGCGCGCCGACCGCACTCAGAACGGTTAACTTCCCAAACTCCGTTCGTGGCTCGCGCTCACCTGCGGAGTGCTTACAGTGGGAAGTCGTCTTCCGACGCTTGCTTGCCGTAAATCGGCATGTGGCGGTAGTAGACTTCCAGCATCATCGTGGCGATCGAAGTGCAGTAGAGTCGGCCGCCGCTGTCGGCGCCATGGTCGCCACCCTTCATGAACCAGCTGCCTTTTTCGTGGCCGGTCTTCGCCTGGCTGTCGACCAGCCAGTCACGCATGCCTTCGTTCCACTTCTTCCAGGCGTCCCCTTCCACGTGCCGCATGATTTGCGTCGCGTAGTAGTTGTAGTACATGTTGCCCTTCGAAACGCCCGAGGCGGACATTCGTTCGACTCCGCGCTGCAGGGCCGGGTTGTCCTTCTTCCATCCCAGGTACATGCGGCTCAACAAACCCACGGCGGTCGTCGCCTGGCCCGCTCCGGGTCCCGTATAGCCATACTGCGAACCGCTATCGGCCTGGACGGAATCCAGAAACTTGATCGCACCGGCCACCGTGCCGGGAGGCACATTCAGGTAGGCCATGTGACCGCTCTTGAGCGCCATCAACTGCCAGCCCACAGCCGAGGTGTCGCCAGGCTGGCGAGGCGAATATCGCCAGCCGCCGCCGACCGGATCTTGGGCATAAACGATAAAATTGATCGCGGCTTGGGCGGGAGCCATCAGTTCTCGATCGTGAGTCATCGCGTAGGCTTCGCACAGCACAATGCTGCAGATGCCGTGCGAGTACATGTTGCCACCGTCGATCAGGCTGCCGCCGCCATGATCGGGCTTCATGTGAGTCACCAGGTAATACAGTCCTCGCTTCACTTGTTCTTTGTAGGCGCCTTCCTTGTGCGTCTGCCCTGAACCCAAGAAGGGAAGCAGCGCCAATCCTGTGGCTCCGTTACGAGCTGAGGTCATTTTGCCAGCTTCCGAACACCGACCCTGACAGGCTCCCAGACGGTGGTCGAAGTTCCAGCCGCCATCGGGCATTTGATGTTCGGCGAACCAGCGGAGGGCCGCAGCCACGGCGGCTTGGCTTCCCGCACTGCCGCCGGCGGCAGCCACCATCTGGGCCTGCGAGGCGGCGCCACGGCCTTCGACTCCGGAGCCAGTGACGGCCCCGATCGCCTTCGCCAAGTCATTGCGAGGGGCTGTTTTTTCGCCAAAGTTGGACAATTCGATTTGGACCGGAGCGGCGTCGACATCGTTCGAAACGGAAACGTCGGTCACTTCGGTCGGCACATCGACGGCACCGGCCACCGCCTCGGTCGCGACGGTGGCATTTGTCATCACATCCACCGGTTCCGGGAGCATTTCGTCCTTGAACTCTTCGATTTCCTCGGCGTCGCCAAAGTTTTCGGCGACGATCTGGGTGACGACCTTGATGTTCTCGCCAACCGTCCAGATGGCCAGAATCACCAGCAGGATCGCGTGAATAATGCCGCTGATCATCCAGCTCGGCATGGCGTTGAAGAGCAGGAAGTGATTGCTGCGAGGGGCTTCCACCTCGTCCCCCTCGTCGGACTCGGCCGGCGCCGGCTGCTGGGACGTCGCTTGTGGAATCGCTCGGGCCACGGGCGCGGCAGCCACGGGTGCCGTAGTCGCCTCCGCCTTGGGCGGACGGACCTGCGTATTCGCCGGTTGGGGCTTGCCCGACGGCGCGCCGGACGCTGGATTGGAACCGCCTGGAACGATCGTGTTGGACATAAGTCCCGCTCCTCGAAGCAAATCAGAAGCCCGCAGAAATGACCCAACGATAACTACGAGTAATCTAGCAGAGCCGTGGGGATTAAACTAGCGATTTTGCCAGGATTTGCAAGCAAGAGCGGCACTCGCCTTTCGGCGCGTTTGTGATACAATCTCGCCCTCCCCGAGACCGGGCGAACCCAGGCTGGGCGGGCCAATCCCTTGGGAATGACATCGGCAGGTCAGTACGCGTTAGTCGAGTAAGGACGGAATGGCATGGCGAAGAGCAAGAAAAAAGCGGAAGTTGTGTTCTTGGTTTGCGAGGAGACGGGGGACCACAACTACGTCTTGAAGCGTAAGCCCGGGGGCGAAAAGCTCAAGCTCAAGAAATACAGTCCCAAGCTGCGCAAGCGGACCGTGCACGTCGAAAAGAAGAAGTAGCCCGCGAATCGCCGCGGGCAGCGCCGCGGAGGGACGCTCCGGATGGGCGATCTCGGCGACGGATAGGATGTCATGGGCAAGCATTGGCGCATTCACCCCCACGATCCGGTATGCGTGGCCCAGCTCGAACGCGCGGTGGGGGTTTCCCCGGTGGTGGCCCAATTGCTGGCCTCGCGCGGGGTCACCGATCCCGTGGCCGCTCGGACGTTTCTCGACGCCAAGCTGATGGGGTTGCGCGACCCCGAACTGCTGCCGGGAGTCCCCGCAGCAGCCGACCGAATCCATGCCGCGATCAAAGATCGTCGGCGGATCGTCATCTACGGCGACTATGACGCGGATGGCATGACCGCCACGGCGATTCTTCTGCGGTGC
>Ga0209391_10002217_pt1 | contig 10160 bp, 6 predicted proteins | sample PPLLak3March2015_FD_187246 | JGI IMG/M metagenome (GOLD analysis project Ga0209391, IMG submission 187246) | Freshwater sediment microbial communities from Prairie Pothole Lake near Jamestown, North Dakota, USA - PPLs Lake P7 Core (1) Depth... | ecosystem: Environmental > Aquatic > Freshwater >... | reverse complement strand
TCGATGACGGCGCGCTGATCGATGCACGGGGCGACGGGTCGATGCGCATCGTGCACAGCGGCGTGACGCTGACGCGCCAGTAGGTGCGCGCGGCGCTTGCCCGGCGCCGCGCAGCCCGAGCGGCGCGGCAGTCAGGCCGTGGTGCGCGCGGCGGTCTTGCGTGCGGGCGACTTCTTCGCCGCCACCTTCACGGCCGCCTTCTTCGCCGGGGGCCTCTTCGCGGTGACCTTCTTCGCCGGTGCGTTTGCGGCCACCGGCTTCGGCGTCGCAGCGCGCTTCTTCGCCGGCGCGGGCGCCGCCTTCGGCGCGCGCGTACCCCCCTGCCAGGTCAGTCGCGCCTTCTTGGCCAGCGCCACCACCTTGGCGATGTCTTCGTCGCTGTACACGCCCTTGACCCCGGAGATGGCCGACAGCTTCATGCCGTGCTTCAGGCCGAGCTTGTAGATTTCCTTGACCTTCTCCCATTCGGTGTCGCGCCCGATGGTGAAGACCTCGAAGCGCCCTTCCAGCGCCAGCACGATGGTCTCGGCCAGGCAGGCGTAGATCACGTTCTTCGGCAGGCCGATGCTCTTCATGCCCTTGACCTGCGTGGGCAGCTCGATCTCACCCGATTCGATGACCAGCACGTCCGGTCGCTTGGCCACTTCCTCCGGCGGCAGGTCCAGCGGGCGCGCCACGTCGGTGATGACGCAGCCCGGCTTGACCTTCGTGATGTCGAGGATCTTCTTGCCCGCGCCCGAGGTGCTGGTGACGATCATGTCCATGTCGGCCAGCAGGCTGTCGTAGTCGATGGAGCACACCACCTTGGCGTCGGGCGTGTCCTGCAGGATCGACTTCTTCAGCTCCTCCAGCTTCTTCATGTCGCGCCCGGCAATCACCACCTCGTCGAAGGCCATGGCCAGCAGTCGTGCGCTGACCGAGCCGATCGAGCCCGACGCACCGATGACCATGGTCTTGGCGGCGATGCGCTTGCCCTTGGCCGGCAGCGGCACCAGGCCCATGCGCTTCATCGCGTCGGCCGCGGCCCACAAGGCGCCCGAGGCCGAATAGCTGTTGCCGGTGGTGATGGGAATGGTGGCACGCCGCGCCACCGTGATGCCGGCGTCGCCGACGACCTTGGTGAAGGCGCCCAGGCCCATGATCTGCGCGCCCATCTTCTCGGCCATCGCCGCCGCGGCCAGCAGCCGACGGTAGGTGAACTCGGGGCTGTGCGAAAGCATCTCCTTCGGCGTGCCGCCGACGAAGATCAGCCAGCCCTCGGCCTCGGCCCCGGTGGGCGAGACGATGTTCTCCATCTTGCAGTACACCTGTGGCGGGATGTAGGCCGCCAGCTGCTCCACCTTGTCCATCACCAGCCGGGGTGTGGCCTTCGGGATCGGAAAGCCCTTCTTGATGAACTCCTGGCTCAAGGGGTGAACGACGAAGGCGAAGCGCCGGATGTTGCGGAACTTGCCGGTGGGGTGCAGCAGCCGCGGCTTGATGTCCAGCTCGGTGATGATCTCCTCGAACTCGTCGTCGGCCAGCTCGTTGGCGTTGCGGCCCAGGTGTGCCAGGATCATCGCCTCCAGCGTCGCCACGCCCACCACCTTGCCGCCGAACAGGTTGGGCGTGACGTCGATGACCAGGTTGACCTTGCACTGCTTGTAGAAGGCCAGTTGGTCGTCGTGCACCGCCGACGTGATGATCGTCTTGCCTTCCAGGTTGGCTACCGTGCCGATGGCCTTGATCTCGCCGAAGGTGCCCACGATCAGGTGCGCTTTGGCCATGGCGTTGGCCACGCGCATGTTCTTCAGCCCCGACAGCGACTTCTCCAGCAGGCGGAAGGGCTTCTGGCCCGCCACCAGCTCGTTGCCGCGGGCGTACATCTCCAGCTGTGCCAGCGAGCTCAGCAGCATCGGTGAGCCGGTCTGGAACACGGGGTCGGCAAAGCTCAGGTTCTTGGTGTAGTCCGACAGCGCCAGCGCGATCTCGTAGTTGCGCATGCCCGACAGGAACAGCACCCGGTTGTTGTTGAAGTAGCTGCCCAGTTCCTTCTGCACATGGCGCACCGCGCGCACCTGCAGCAGTCGACGCAGGTGCGCGCCGGTGGTCACTGGCACGCGCGTCACCACCTTGAGCAGCTTCTCGGTCTCGCGGTTGACGATGGTGCGCAGGCCCACGTGGTAGTGGTCCGAGGTCTCGCCCACGCCGACGGCGTCGGCACTGGCCTGCTGGCGGCGCAGCATCTCCCAGGCCTTGCGGTGGTCGCCATCGGCGCCCATGCGCTTGACGGCAAAGCGTTCGCCGAGGAAATTGGCCTCGAACTCGAAATCCTGCTTCGACGAGCCGAGCGTCACCGTCACGACCTTCTTCATGTGCTTGTCTCCAGTTGTCGGGGTTTCAGGCGCGGCGCCTGCGCGCCGGGCGGGTCTTCTTGGCTGCGCTCGACGGCGCGGTCTTGGGTGGCAGCGCCTGGCGGATCAGCTGCTCGCATTGCTGCTGCGTCATGTAGCACGGCACCGGGTAAGTGTTGGCTTCTTCGCAGGCGGCCTTGGCCAGCGCCGGGATGTCGGCCTCCTGCAGCGCCTGCAGAAACGTCGGGATGCCCAGGTCGTCGTTCAGCTGGTCCACCGCGTCCAGGAACTTCTGCGCCAGCAGCTCTTCGTCCTCGCCTTCTTCGCCAACGCGGGCGCGCACCGCCAGCAACGCCAGCCGGTCGGTGATGGCCGGCAGCGAGAACTTCAGCACCCGCGGCAGCATGATGGCGTTGGCCAGCCCATGCGGCGTGTGGTAGCGGCCGCCGAACTGGTGAGCGATGGCATGCACGTAGCCGACGTTGGCTCGCGTGAAGGCGAAGCCGGCGTAGGTCGAAGCCAGCGCCATCTTCTCGCGCGCCTCCAGGTTCTTGCCGTCGCGGTAGGCGGTTCGCAGGTTGTCGAAGATCAGGCCCACGGCGGACAGCGCCATGCCGTCGGAGTAGGCCGTAGTCCAGTGGCCGACGAAGGATTCGACCGCATGCGTCAGCGCGTCGATGCCGGTGGCCGCGGTAATGTGCGGCGGCAGCCCGGTCATCAGTGTCGGGTCCAGCGCCGCCATCTTCGGCACCAGCCGCGGGTCGATGATCACCAGCTTGGACTGGCGCTCCGGGTCGGCGATGACCGCGGCCACCGTCACTTCCGAGCCGGTGCCGGCAGTGGTGGGCACGGCATAGATGCGCACCGGGTTGCTCAGCCCGGACCGCAGATAGCCGGCCAGTTCGCGCAGCGGCTTGCCCGTGGCAATCGCCGCGGCAATGGCCTTGGACGCATCCATCGACGAGCCGCCGCCGAAGGCGACGAGGGCATCGCAATCATGCCGGCGGTAGAAGTCGATGCCACGCTCGATCAGCGGGATCGGCGCGTCGGGCGTGATCTCGTCGAACACCACGTACTGCGCGCCGCCGGCAGTGAGCGCGTCGGTCAGCTGCTTCAGCAGGCCGAGCTTGGCGATGACGCTGTCGGTGACGATCAGGATCTTCGCGTGGCCGAAGCCGGCGATCGCCTGTCCCAGCCGACCGCTGGAGCCGGGTCCCACCAGCAGCGTCGGCTGCGGAATGGGGATGAAGCGCGTCAGCTTGCCGGCACCCTTCATCAGGGCACCCAGGCCGGCGGCGCGGGTTGATTCGGGAATGAGATCCAGGATCACGCCATGTCTCCGGTTTGTCGTATTTAGGTTGGGGCCTTCCCGTCGGGCGGCGACGCTGGCGGAGCGGGCTGGGCCGATGGTCGCCCGCATTCTGCATGAAGCCGCCCCAAGCCACTCGTGGGCCGCTTGCCGGGCCGTTGACGGCGGCCGCGTTCGACACGAGCATCGGCGCAGGGGCGCGGCCGCGCCCTGCGTCCCGCCGGAGTCGCCATGCACCCGATTGCGCCGTCGCTGTCCGAACCGGACGCAGCCGTCTTCACCTCGCCGCTGACGCGCACGCCGTCGCGCGACGCCGTCAGCGCGGCCTACCGCCGCGCCGAACCCGAAGTCCTGCCGGCGCTGCTGGTGAAGGCGCGCATGGACGAGCCGCAGCGCATGGCCACGCAGGCACTGGCGCGGCGGCTGGCGCAGGCGCTGCGCCAGCGCAAGCAGGCCGCCGGCCGGGCCGGGCTGGTGCAGGGGCTGCTGCAGGAGTTCGCTTTGTCGTCGCAGGAGGGCGTGGCGTTGATGTGCCTGGCCGAGGCATTGCTGCGCATCCCCGATGCGGCCACGCGAGACGCGCTGATCCGCGACAAGATCGGCAGCGGCGACTGGCACGCGCATGTCGGCGCCAGCCCTTCGCTGTTCGTCAACGCCGCAGCCTGGGGCCTGCTGCTGACGGGCAAGCTCGTCGCCACCCACAGTGAATCGGGCCTGGGTGCGGCGCTGCGCCGCGTGGTCGGGCGCAGCGGCGAGCCGTTGATCCGCAGGGGCTTGGACATGGCGATGCGGCTGATGGGCGAACAGTTCGTCACCGGAGAGACCATCTCCCAGGCGCTGGCCAACGCGAAGAAGCGCGAAGCCGAGGGCTTCCGCTACTCCTACGACATGCTCGGCGAGGCCGCGCTCACCGCGGGCGTTGCCGAGGCCTACCTGGATGCCTACGAGCAGGCGATCCAGGCCATCGGCCAGGCCTCGGCCGGACGTGGCATATACGAAGGCCCGGGCATCTCGATCAAGCTGTCGGCGCTGCATCCTCGCTACAGCCACGCCCAGGTGGAGCGCGTGCAGGCCGAGCTGTATCCGCAGCTGCTGAGGCTGGCGCTGCTGGCGCGGCAGCACGACATCGGCCTGAACATCGACGCCGAAGAGGCGGACCGGCTGGAGCTGTCGCTGGAGCTGCTCGAACGCCTGTGCTTCGAACCGGACCTGGCCGGCTGGAACGGCATCGGCTTCGTCATCCAGGCCTACCAGAAGCGCTGCCCGGCGCTGATCGACCACCTGGTCGACCTGGCGCAGCGCAGCGGCCACCGGCTGATGCTGCGCCTGGTCAAGGGCGCCTACTGGGACAGCGAGATCAAGCGCGCCCAGGCCGACGGACTGGACGGCTATGCGGTGTACACGCGCAAGGCCTACACCGACGTGGCCTACCTGGCCTGCGCGCGCCAGCTGCTGGCTGTGCCGGGTCAGGTGTACCCGCAGTTCGCCACCCACAATGCGCACACGCTGGCCGCCATCCATACGCTGGCCGGGCAGAACTACTACGCCGGGCAGTACGAGTTCCAGTGCCTGCACGGCATGGGCGAGCCGCTGTACGAGCAGGTGGTGGGTCCGGCCGGGCACGGCCGATTGGGCGTACCCTGCCGCATCTACGCGCCGGTGGGTACGCACGAGACGTTGCTGGCCTACCTGGTGCGCCGGCTGCTGGAGAACGGCGCCAACACCTCCTTCGTCAACCGCATCGCCGACGAATCGCTGTCCATCGACGAACTGGTGATGGACCCCGTGCTGGCCGTGGCGCAGATGGCCGAGCGCGAAGGTGTGGTCGGCCTGCCGCACCCGGCGATCCCGCTGCCGCGCAACCTGTACGGCGCGGCGCGCGAGAACTCGCGTGGCGTCGACCTGAGCGACAGCCTGCGCCTGGACGCCCTCACGTCCTGTCTGGCCGAAGGCGCGACCCGGCGCTGGCACTGTGCGCCGATGCTGGGTGTCGACCTGCCGCACGGCCCGGCGCGCGCGCTGACCAACCCGGCCGACGGCGATGATGTCGTCGGCCAGGTGCACGAGGCGGACGCCGGTGCGATCGAGGCCGCACTGCACTGTGCGCAGGCCTCGGCCGCCACCTGGGCCGCCATCGCGCCGGCGCAGCGTGCCGCAGCACTGGAACATGCCGCCCAGCAGCTGGAAGACCACACCGACCGGCTGATGGGGTTGCTGATGCGCGAGGCCGGCAAGACCGCAGCCAATGCGGTGGCCGAGGTGCGCGAGGCGGTGGACTTCCTGCGCTACTACGCGATGCAGGTGCGGCGCGACTTCGGCAATGCCACGCACCGCCCGTTGGGCCCGGTGCTGTGCATCAGCCCGTGGAACTTTCCGCTGGCCATCTTCACCGGCCAGGTGGCGGCGGCGCTGGCCGCTGGCAACGTGGTGCTGGCCAAGCCGGCCGAGCAGACGCCGCTGGTGGCTGCCGAAGCGGTGCGCGTGCTCTGGGCCGCCGGCGTGCCGCGTGGCGCGCTGCAATTGCTGCCCGGGCGCGGAGAGACGGTGGGTGCGCCGCTGGTGGCCGATGCGCGTGTGCAGGGTGTGATGTTCACCGGCTCGACCGAAGTCGCCCGGCTGCTGCAGCGGCAGCTGGCGCAACGGCTCAACGCCGACGGCCGCCCGGTGCCGCTGATCGCCGAGACCGGCGGGCAGAACGCGATGCTGGTGGACTCGTCCGCGCTGATCGAGCAGGTGGTGGTCGACGTGCTGGCCTCGGCCTTCGACAGCGCCGGACAGCGCTGTTCGGCGCTGCGCGTGCTGTGCGTGCAGGACGAGGTGGCGGATCGGCTGTTCGAGATGCTCGAAGGCGCGGTGCGCGAACTGCGCGTCGGCAACCCGGCACGGCTGGTGGTGGACGTGGGCCCGGTGATCGATGCCGAGGCCCAGGCGACGATTCAGCGCCACATCGAGGCGATGCGTGCGCTCGGCCGTCGTGTGCTGCAGCCGGCCGCGGGCGATGCCGAAGCCCTGGCGAGCGGCAGTTTCGTGCCACCGACGCTGATCGAGCTTCACAGCCTGGCCGAACTGAAGCGCGAGGTCTTCGGTCCGGTGCTGCACCTGCTGCGCTACCGGCGCGAGCGGATCGACACCTTGCTGGGCCAGGTCCATGCCACCGGCTATGGCCTGACGATGGGGCTGCACACGCGCATCGACGAGACCATCGCGCGGGTGGTCGAGCAGGCCTGCGCCGGCAACCTCTATGTCAACCGCAACATGGTCGGCGCGGTGGTGGGCGTGCAGCCATTTGGTGGCGAAGGGCTGTCCGGTACCGGGCCCAAGGCCGGCGGGCCGCTGTACCTGCTGCGGCTGCTGGCCCGGCGCCCCGACGAATCGGCCGCAAACGCGCTGCGCGACAGCGGTGTGGCGGCGCCGCCGCTGCGCGGGGCGGGCCCGCCCGTCGCCGCCCATGCGCTGCTGGCGCTGCGCGACTGGGCCACGGCGTCGGGTCGCGCATCGCTGGCGGCGCGTTGCGAGCGCTTCGTGGCCGTCGCGCCATCACCTGCTCCACGCGCGCTGGCCGGGCCCACCGGCGAGTCGAATGTCTATCGGCTGTTGCCGCGCGAGGCGGTGCTGTGCCTGGCGGCAGACGACGCCGACCGCCTGGTGCAGCTGGCGGCGGTGCTGGCGGCGGGCTCGCGCGCGTTATGGCCGGCCGAGGCGGCGGCGCTGGCCGAGCAGCTGCCCGAGGCGCTGCGCGAACAGCTGGCGCTGGCGCAGGACTGGGCCAGCGACACGGTGCACTTCGACGCCGTGCTGCACCATGGCGATGCCGAGTCACGGTTGGCGCTGTGCCGGCGCCTGGCCGAGCGTGCCGGGCCGATCGTCGGCGTGGTCGCGCTCGAGCCCGGCTGCCACGACATCCCGCTGGAAAGACTGCTGGTGGAGCGCGCGTTCAGCATCAACACGGCCGCGGCGGGCGGCAATGCCAGTCTGATGACGATCGGGTAAGGTGGGCCCTCAGCCGCGCTTGGCCCGTGCCGTGGCCGCCGCGGGCGGCAGGCCGCGCTCGTACCAGCCCTTGCTGGCGTTGACGGCCCGCACCACCAGCAGCATCACCGGCACCTCGATCAGCACACCCACCACGGTGGCCAGTGCGGCGCCCGACTCGAAGCCGAACAGGCTGATGGCCGCGGCCACCGCCAGCTCGAAGAAGTTGCTGGCGCCGATCAGCGCCGACGGGCAGGCGACGCTGTGCGACTCGCCCAGACGGCGGTTCAGCCAGTAGGCCAGGCCGGAGTTGAACAGCACCTGGATCAAGATCGGCACCGCCAGCATGGCGATGACCAGCGGTTGCTCGATGATCGAGCGGCCCTGGAACGCGAACAGCAGCACCAGCGTGGCCAGCAGCGCGCTGATCGACGCCGGCCCCAGGCGCTGCAGCGTGGCCTCCAGTGCCTGCGGCCCGCGCTTCAGCAACCGCCGGCGCCAGGCCTGCGCCAGCAGCACCGGCACCACGATGTACAGCAGCACCGAGGTCAGCAGCGTGTCCCAGGGCACGCTGATCGACGACAGGCCGAGCAGCAGCGCGACGATCGGCGCGAAGGCAAAGACCATGATCGTGTCGTTCAGCGCCACCTGGCTCAGCGTGAAAAGCGCGTGGCCGTTCGTCAGCCGGCTCCAGACGAAGACCATGGCCGTGCAGGGCGCGGCGGCCAGCAGGATCAGGCCGGCGATGTAGCTGTCGGCCTGCTCGGCCGGCAGCCAGGGAGCGAACACGTGGCGGATGAAGACCCAGCCCAGCAGCGCCATCGAGAAGGGCTTGACCGCCCAGTTGACGAACAGCGTGACACCGATGCCGCGCCAATGGGTCGTGACCTGCTGCAGTGCGCCGAAGTCCACCTTCAGCAGCATCGGCACGATCATCACCCAGATCAGCAGGCCGACCGGCAGGTTGACCTTCGCCAGCTCCATGCGGCCGAGCATCTGGAAGGGCGCTGGAAACCACTGGCCCAGCGCGATGCCAACCAGGATGCACAGCAGCACCCAGACGCTGAGGTAGCGCTCGAAGACGCTCATCGGCGCCGGCGCAGCAGTGCTTGCGGGCAGCGAGGCGGCGGTCATGCTCAGCGCGTGCCGATGTCCTTGAGCTCGCGCTGCAGCGTCAGGCGGTCCAGCGACTGCAGCGGCAGCGCCAGCATCAGCTCGATGCGACGCTTGAGCGTCACGGCCGTGTCCCAGAAGACCTTGGCCTTCTGTTCGTCGCTGCCTTCGTAGGCGGCCGGATCGGCCACACCCCAATGCGCCGTCATCGGTTGGCCTGGCCAGACCGGGCAGGTCTCGCCGGCGGCGTTGTCACAGACGGTAAAGACGAAATCGAGCGCCGGCGCGCCGGGCCGGGCGAACTCGCTCCAGTCCTTGCTGCGGTAGCCGTCGCTCGGGAGGTACATCGCCTTCAGTGTCGTCAGCGCGAAGGGGTTGACCGCGCCCGCCGGCCGGCTGCCTGCCGAATAGGCCTTGAAGCGACCGCCGCCCAGGCTGTTGAGCAGGCCCTCGGCCATGATCGAGCGGGCCGAGTTGTGGGTGCAGATGAAGAGGACGTTGTAGACCTTGTCGTTCATGGCGAGCTCCTGAAGTCTGGGCGGTGCAATCGGTCTGCCTCGGCCCGGCGCCGATCAGCACGCGGTGCAGCCGGACGCTGCGGGGATGTCGCAGGCTCCGGCATCCGAGGCCTGGCAGCAATGCGCGCTGAGATAGGCCAGCAGCGCGCTCATCTGAGGGAGCGCGGGCCGGTAGATCAGGCGCCGCCCGTCGCGTTGCTGCGATACCAGGCCGGCATTCATCAGCTCCTTCAGGTGGAAGGACAGCGTCGAGGCGGGCACGTCGAGCGTGACTGACAGTGCGCCGGGCGTCAGGCCCTGCGGGCCGGCGCCGACCAGCGCGCGGAACACGCGCAGGCGCATGCCCTGGGCCAGTGCGGCCAGCGAAGCCACGGCGGTGCTCTCATCCATCAGTTGCTCTCCTTCAGTGCGTGCACGCGGGTCAACGGGTTGCTGGACGAAGGCAGCCTGACCGGCAGTGCCAGCGTGATCAGCCAGCACAGCGTCAGCATCAGTGCCGAGCCGGCCAGTGCAAGCATCAGGCCGCCCCACTGGTACAGCAGGCCCGACAGCAACGTGCCGACGAAGCGGCCCAGCGCGTTGGCGGCGTAGTAGAAGCCGACGTCCTCGGCCGCCTTCTCCGAGCCGGCGTAGGCCAGGATCAGGTAGGAATGCACCGAGGAATTGATGGCGAAGGCAAGGCCGAACAGCGCCAGGCCTGCGACCACCACCCACTCCAGCTGCGGCACCCGTACAGCCACCAGCACGGCCAGGCCCAGCGGAACCCCGGCGAGCAGCGCCGACCACAGGCGCGCCGCGGGCACCTCGCGGCTCAGCCCGTCGTCGCTGCGGCGCACGAGCGCGGGCGCCAATGCCTGCACCGCGCCGTAGCCGATGGTCCATAGCGCGAGGAAGCCGCCGACCATCGGGAAGGTCCAG
>Ga0209391_10002214_pt1 | contig 10167 bp, 9 predicted proteins | sample PPLLak3March2015_FD_187246 | JGI IMG/M metagenome (GOLD analysis project Ga0209391, IMG submission 187246) | Freshwater sediment microbial communities from Prairie Pothole Lake near Jamestown, North Dakota, USA - PPLs Lake P7 Core (1) Depth... | ecosystem: Environmental > Aquatic > Freshwater >... | reverse complement strand
CGGAGGCCTCTCCCGACGTGCGCAGCGACGGGCCCGTGGCCGGCTGTCTGTACGGCTGGATCGACGCCGGACGCGCCCGCGTGATGCCGGTGGTCGACGACCAGGGTCGGCCGGCCACCTTGAAACTCGAGGGTCTCGAATCGAGGCCGGGGCGAGCCGACCTTTACGACGTCGTCGCCGACGTGGATTGCACCGACGAACCGGCGCAACTGCTGGAACTGCATATCAAGCCTTGAACCGCCCGCCGCGAAGCGCCTCACTGCCGGTGGCGTGCGTACTCCGCGACCCTCGCCTGCACCTCGGCCCGGCTCTTCGCGAGCGATCCCGAGTCGAAAGGCGGCTGGGGGTCGTACTCGATCATCAGCTGTGCCGCTTCCGCCGCCGTCCGGTCGACGAGCAGCTCGACGAGCCGCAGGGCCATGTCGATGCCGCTCGACACGCCGGCCGACGTGACGATGCGGTGCCCGAGGTGCTCGACGACGCGTTCCGTCGTCGGCCGCGCGCCGTGCGCCTCGAGGAGGCGGTAGCACGACCAGTGAGTCGTGGCGGTGAGCCCGCGCAGCAGTCCGGCTGCGCCGAGCACGAGCGAGCCCGTGCAGACCGACGTCGTGTAGCGGGTCGTCGGGTGGGCGTTGCGGAGCCATTGCAGTACCCGGGCGTCGTCCTGAAGGAGCCGCGTTCCGACGCCCCCCGGAAAGACGATCACGTCCGGCCGTTCGTGCTCCTCGAACGACGCATCGACCGTGATGCCGAGCATGCCGTTGTCGCTGCGGACTTCGCCGCGCGCGTGTCCTACGAACGTCACGTCGAACTCGGGAATCCGCTGCAGCACCTCGTAGGGCCCGATGGCGTCGAGTGCCGTGAAGCGCGGGAAGAGGGGGATCGCAATCTGCATTTCGCCTGCCCGGTTCGTGTGTCCGGACGGACCATAGCGCACCCGACGGCGCTATGCTCGCCCCGGGTACCGCCGACGCAGGAGGCAACGATGCAGCGCTACGAGACGATCCTGTACGCCACCGACGGCCCCGTGGCGACGCTGACGCTGAACCGGCCCGACGCCCTCAACACCATCGTCCCGCCGATGCCGGACGAGGTCGAGTCGGCCGTGCACGCGGCCGTGCGCGACGACTCGGTCAAGGTGATCGTGCTGCGCGGCGCGGGGCGCGCGTTCTGTGCCGGGTTCGACTTCGGCCAGGGGTTCCATCACTGGGACGAGCATCTCAACACGGACGGGGCGTGGGACCCCGGCAAGGACTTCGTGCACGCGACGGCCGCGTCGCTCGCGCCGACCCAGAAGTTCATGAGCCTCTGGCGATCGCCGAAGCCCGTGATCGCGCAGGTGCACGGTTGGTGCGTCGGCGGCGGCAGCGACTACGCACTGTGCGCCGATCTCGTGATCGCGAGCGACGACGCCCGGATCGGAACGCCGTACTCGCGGATGTGGGGCGCCTACCTGAGCGGCATGTGGATCTACCGGCTCGGCCTTGCGCGTGCCAAGGAGTACGCGCTCACCGGCAAGCCGTTGTCCGGGCGGCACGCGGCCGAGATCGGCCTGATCAACCAGGCCGTGCCGTTCGCGGAACTCGAGGCGACCGTCGCGCGGGCAGCGAGGCAGCTCACTGCCATCCCGTCGTCGCAGCTCGCGGCGATGAAGCTCGTCGTCAACCATGCGTACGAGGCCATGGGCCTCTCGTCGACGCAGACGCTCGGCCCGATCCTCGACGGGCTGATGCGCAACACGCCGGACGCGAAGCGATTCATCGAGCGGGCGGCGGAGCGGGGCGTGCGGGCGGCGGTGGCGGACCGCGACGGTCCCTACGGCGACTACGGCCTCGCGCCGGAGGACGAGCGGCCGGATCCGGCCCACGTGATCCGGGTGTGAGGCAGCCGTTGCGAGTTCTGCGGCGCTTCGCGGCAGTGCTCGCGTTCGCGTTCGCGTCGATCTGCGGCGCGGGGGCCACGTCGAGCGGGCCTGCGGCCGGGCCTGCGTCGACGGTGCGCGGCTATCTCCACATCGAGGCCGTCGTCGCAGGGATGCGCGCGGACGGTGCCCCGCAGTGGGTGATGTACCTGGACGGCGAATTCGAGCCGGGCGCCGACCGTCGCCTCGCGGCGTTCGTCGTGGAGCAGGGCATCACGCAGCCGCAGGTCTACCTGAACTCGCCGGGCGGCAGCCTGCTCGCCGGCATGGCCGTGGGGCGCGGGCTGCGTGCGCTCGGTGCGGAGACGCACGTGGGTCGCCGCAGCGACGATCCGCGCCGGCCTACGCCCGGTGTCTGCTACAGCGCGTGCCCGTTCGCCTACGCGGGCGGCACGATCCGCGAGCTCGGCCCCGGCTCGGTGCTCGGCATTCACCGTGCGAGGAATCGTGTGCCCGTGCCGGACCCGGCGGCGTTCGACGACCGCGTCGCCGCCGACGCGAAGGCGTACCTGCTCGAAATGGGCGTGGATCCGCAGCTCGTGCCGCTGATGCAGTCGGTGCCGGCCGGCGAAATCCGGGTGCTGCCCGCGCCGCAGGCTCGACGATTCAAGCTCGTCGACGGGACGCCCGCTCCCTGAGGCGGCGATCTTCGGGATTACTTCCGTGCGTCCGGCGGCCTGGGCGCGTAAGGCTCGACCGGTGCGCCGGCACGCTTCCATGCTCCGAAGCCGCCGTCGATGTGGGCCACCGGCGTGAGGCCCATTTCCTGGGCCGTGCGGGCCGCGAGCGCCGAGCGCCAGCCCCCCGCGCAGAAGAACACGAACTTGTCGCCCGAGGCGAAGAACGGCTTGTGGTACGGGCTCGCCGGGTCGATCCAGAACTCGAGCATGCCGCGCGTCACGTGGCGCGCGCCGGGCATGCAGCCTTCGCGCTCGAGTTCGCGCGGATCGCGCAGGTCGACGAACGTGACGCCCGGCCGACCGAGCAGCGCCCGCGCCTGATCGACGCTCAACGTCTCGATCTCGGCGAGCGCCTCGGCGACCATCTGCTGCACGCCCTTGCGTATGTCGAGTGGCATGGCGGTTCAGTGCGCCGCGTCGGCGCGACGGAAGCGGGCGAACAGGGGCCTCAGCAGCGACACGAGCGCGACCGCGACGGCGCCGGCCAGTACGCCGACGGCCATGCCCGAGAGCATCGGCGTGATGCCCGAGAGGAAAAGCCCGATCCCGGGAATGTCGTCCGCCTCGTTCTGGATGCCGTGGATCCAGTGCTCGATCAGCGGCACGCCGTGGGCGAGGATGCCGCCGCCGACGAGGAACATCGCCGCCGTCCCCGCGATCGACAGGAACTTCATGAACTTCGGAGCGAACCACAGGATGCCTCGGCCCGCTGCGTGCGACAGCGAGGCGAGGGTACCGTCCCCGGGGCGCCCGAGCAGGTGCTGGCCGACGTCGTCGAGCTTCACGATGCCGGCGACGAGGCCGTAGACGCCGACGGTCATGATGAGCGCGATGCCGACGAGCACCGCGACCCGCACGCCGAACGACGCGGCCGCGACCGTGCCGAGTGAGATCACGATGATCTCGGCCGAGAGGATGAAGTCCGTGCGCACCGCGCCCTTGATCTTCTCCTTCTCGAGCGCGCGCAAATCGACGTTCGGGTCCTCGAGCGCGTGGCGCAGCCTTTGCTTGTCAGGATCCGGCGCCTTGCGATGCGCAAACTTGTGCCAGATCTTCTCGAAGCCCTCGTAGCAGAGGAACAGGCCGCCGACCATCAGGAGCGGGATGACGGCCCACGGAGCGATCGCGCTGATGGCGAGCGCGGCCGGCACGAGGATCGCCTTATTGACGAGCGAGCCCTTGGCGACGGCCCAGACGACCGGCAGCTCGCGGGCGGCCCGGATGCCGCTCACCTGCTGGGCGTTGAGCGCGAGGTCGTCGCCGAGGACACCGGCCGTCTTCTTGGTCGCGAGCTTGGTGAGGATCGCGACGTCGTCGAGAACGCTGGCGATGTCATCGATGAGCGCGAGGAGGCTGGCGCCGGCCACTGGTAACTCCGTATCCCGGGTCCGTGCATGGTACGGACCCGGGAGTGGCGGAGGAAGCCCGGATGCGGGCGCCGAAGCGGTCGATCAGGCGGCCTCGGCATTCCCGGCGGGCGCCGACGAGCGGATCAGGTAGTCGAACGCGCCGAGCGCCGCCTTCGACCCCTCGCCCATGGCGATCACGATCTGCTTGTAGGGCACCGTGGTCGCGTCGCCGGCGGCGAAGACGCCGGGCATCGACGTCTGGCCACGCGGATCGACCTCGATCTCGCCGCGCGGGCTCAGGGCGATCGTGCCCTTGAGCCACTCGGTGTTCGGCAGCAGGCCGATCTGGACGAACACGCCCTCGAGCTCGAGCCGGTGCACCTCGCCGGTGCCGCGATCGCGGTAGCTGAGGGCATTCACCTTGCCGCCCGCGCCGTGCACCTCGGTCGTCTGCGCCGAGACGATCACACGCACGTTCGGGAGGCTGCGGAGCTTGCGCTGCAGGACCTCGTCGGCACGGAGCCGCGAGTCGAACTCGATCAACGTGACGTGCGAGACGATGCCCGCCAGGTCGATCGCCGCCTCGACACCCGAGTTCCCGCCGCCGATCACGGCGACGCGCTTGCCCTTGAAGAGCGGACCGTCGCAGTGCGGGCAGTACGCCACACCGCGTCCGCGGTACTCGCGCTCGCCGGGCACGTTCATCTCGCGCCAGCGCGCGCCGGTCGACAGGATCACGCTGCGGCTGCGAAGCTCGGCGCCGCTCTCGAGACGCACCGACACCATCCCCGACGCCTCGTCGCGGCCGAGCGCCACGGCGCGCTCGAGGTTCATGACGTCGACGTCGTACGTCTTCACGTGGTTCTCGAGCGCCGCGGCAAGCTTCGGTCCCTCCGTCTCCTGGACGGAGATGAAATTCTCGATGCCGAGGGTGTCGAGCACCTGGCCTCCGAAGCGTTCGGTCAGCACGCCGGTGCGGATGCCCTTGCGCGCCGCGTAGATCGCCGCCGACGCGCCGGCCGGTCCGCCGCCGACGACCAGGACGTCGAATGGCGCACGTGCCTTGAGCTCTGCCGCGCGGCGGGCACTCGAGCCGCGGTCGAGCTTCGCGAGGATCTCTTCGACCGTCATGCGCCCCTGGCCGAACGGCTCGCCGTTCAGGTGCAGCGAGGGAACCGCCATGATCTGCTTGCCTTCGACCTCGGCCTGGAACAGCGCTCCGTCGACCATCGTCGCGCGCACGCGGGGGTTCAGGACGGCCATCAGGTTGATGGCCTGCACGACGTCGGGACAGTTCTGGCACGACAGCGAAACGTACACCTCGAAATCGAGGTCGCGGTCGAGCGCCTGGATCTGCTCGACCACGGCGGCGTCGGCCTTCGGCGGGTGGCCGCCAGCCTGCAGCATCGCAAGGACGAGCGAGGTGAATTCGTGGCCCATCGGCACGCCCGCGAAGCGGATGCCCATGTCGGCACCGACGCGGCTCACCGTGAAGGACGGCGCCCGCACGCTGCCATCCGGCTCGCGCACCTCGACCTTGATGAGGCTCGAGAGCGCGGCCACGTCCTCGAGCAGCTCGCGCATCTCGCGCGCGGCATCGCTGCCGTCGAGCGTGGCCACGATCTCGATGGGCTGGGTCATGCGGCCGAGGTAGGCCTGCAGCTGCTGCTTGAGGTTCGCGTCGAGCATGTTCGTCTCCCTGTCTGCCGGTGGACCGCTTTCAAAAGCGGGCCCTCCCGAGGGAGGGCCCGAGGGGATGCCGCGCCCCGTGCGGGGGGTGCGGCAGGGGGGTCGTCAGATCTTGCCGACCAGGTCGAGCGACGGGGCCAGGGTCTTGGCGCCCGGCGTCCACTTGGCGGGGCAGACCTCGCCGGGGTGCGCAGCGACGTACTGCGCGGCCTGCACCTTGCGGAGCAGCTCCTTTGCGTCGCGGCCGATGCCGAGGTCGTTGATCTCGGCGACCTTGATCACGCCGTCCGGGTTCACGACGAACGTGCCGCGGAGCGCCAGGCCTTCCTCCTCGATCAGCACACCGAAGTTGCGGCTGATCGCGTGCGTCGGGTCGCCGACCATCGGGTACTGGATCTTCTTGATCGTGTCCGATGCGTCGTGCCAGGCCTTGTGCGTGAAGTGCGTGTCGGTCGAGACGCTGTAGATCTCGACGCCGAGCTTCTGGAACTCGCCGTACAGGTCGGCCACGTCGCCGAGCTCGGTCGGGCAGACGAAGGTGAAGTCGGCGGGATAGAAGAAGAACACGGACCACTGGCCCTTGAGGTCGGCGTCCGTGACCTGCACGAACTCGCCGTTGTGGAAGGCGGTGGCCTTGAACGGCTTGATGGTGGTGTTGATCAGCGAGGTCATGTCGTAACTCCTTGAGTTGGCGTCGATTCGAGGACGAATCCTGTGGAGCCGAATGATGGAGGTACCGACTCCAGAGAGCCAATTGATTGATCTGTTCAAATAGATAGGGATTCTCTATCGGGCAGGCCGGGCCGAGGGATACGGCCCCGGGGCCCCCGGAGCGTGCCGGCCGGGCCGAAGCTCACGAGGCTGTGGCGACTATCGCGCGATCGACGTGCTATGCGGTGGCAGCGCCCAGGAAACCGCACCGTCCGCGCCGGCGAGCGGCGCCGTGTCGCCGAACACCGGACTCCACTCCCGGTCGCGCCCGGGCAGGAGTCCCGCGGGCAGCGAGACCGTGCGCTCCGCTGCGGCAAGGTTGACCGCGACGAGCACGTCGCCCGACGGGTGCGACTTCCGCATCACGAGAACCGAGTCGTCCGTGTGCAGGGGCCAGCGCGCACCGTGCGTCAGCGCCGGCGTCTGCGTGCGGACCGCGAGCAGCTTTCGCACGCGTTCGGTCAGCGCCTCGTCGAGCGAGTTCCACGGCATCGGCAGCCGGCCCGTGTCATTGAAACCCGCCTCCGCCCGGCCGCCACGCAGGCCGGTTTCGCTGCCGTAATAGATCACCATCGGGCTCGACAGCGCGGCCATGAAGCCGAGCGCTGCGACCAGGCGGTCCTTGCCGCTCGCGTCCGTCCAGTCGAGGAATCGCGCGAGGTCGTGGTTGTCGAGGAAGTGGACGGGGCGTGCGCCCGGCGCATACAGCGCTTCGGTCCGCTGCAGCCAGTGCTCGAGATCGCGTGCGCTGCCGCGGCCTCGCGCGAAGACTTCCGTCATCGTGATCTGCAGCGGGAAGTCGAGCAGGCCGTCGAACTGCGGCCCCTTGCCGGGGACGGGCACGTAGTAGCGGGCGATATCCTCTGCGTTCGGGCCAGCCGCGGCGGCGTCCTGCCAGGCTTCGCCGAACAGGAACGCGCCCGGTCGCGCAGCCTTCATCGCGGCGTGGAACTCGGCCCAGAAGTCGCTCGGCACGCCGCGCACGTAGTCGAGCCGGAACCCGTCGGCCTGGCCTTCCGTCAGCCAGTGGCGGCCGACCTCGATCAGGAACTCCCGCGTACGCGGGTCGGCGAAGTTCCAGTAGCGGAAACCCGCGTTCCACGAGTCCCAGGTCTTCTCAGCTTCCTGCTGCGCCGTCGTCACGCGCGGCTTGAGGCCCTTCGGGTCGCCGTCGCGGCGTTCGTACGCACCCGACGCGTGGTTGAGCGGGAGGTCGAGGATCACGCGGATGCCGGCTGCATGCAGCGCGTCGACGGTACGGCGATAGAGCTGCAGCGCCGCCTGCGGGTCGCGCGGCACCGACACCGCGTCGCCGATGCGGTAGTAGTTCATCACGTCGTAGCCGTGTGACGTCTCGGAGGCCCACAGGGGGCTCAGCCAGACGGCGTTGACGCCAAGCGCCTTGAGGTAATCGACCCTGGCGAGCACGCCCTGCAGGTCGCCGCCCGAGTACGTCGAGTGCACCCAGCGGCGCAGCCCGGCGCGGTCGTTCGACGCGTCGCCGTTCGCGAAATCCGCGAGCATCAGGTGGTAGATCGTCCAGTCGTTAAACGCGCCGGTGGAGGCGTCGTCCGGAACGAGCCGGACCGCGAGCAGATCGCGCCGGCCGTCGTTCACGACGAGTCGCCGTGGCTGCGCGGCAGCCGGGGCCGGGACGAGCCACTCGCCCGGAGCCGCGCCGCGACTCGCGGCCGCCGGCGCTCCGTCGAACAGGAAGCGCGGCGACTCGACGCCGTCGAGCCAGACTCGCCAGCCCTCGGCCGTCGGAGAGAGGGTCTCGATGCGGGACTCGGCGTGCGCCTGCGGCACGAACGCGAGCATCGCTCCGACGAGCAGCGCAGCGAAGACGGGAGACCGGGAGATCATGCCCGGTACGATACCAGTGCGAACGGCGCCATGCGCCCCGGCGCCGCCGGCGTAAAGCGTTGGGTTCGCGACCAACGGATCAAGGAGTCCGGCCAGCTTCGTGAGCGACTGCTTGTCTGCCTCGACCTCGCAGGCCGGAATCGGCCGATTGTGTTGAAAAACTCTGTTCGAAGTCACGCGGCGGACCGGGTCGAGCCTATTGGGTTCGCATGGTTTCGCGGTAAGCGTGCGTCCTGATCGGCTTCGGCAGCCGATCCAAGCCTCGATCGCTCGTCTGCGCCTCAAGCAGGCGCAGGAAGGCCCCGGATAGGCCTCGCAGACGTAGCCGGTCGAGCCGCAAGATCCGCTTGAGGTGCGCGAACAGCATCTCGACCTTCTTCCGTTGCTTCCTCGATCGCAGGTATTGGTCGCTCTCGTTGATGCGGCGGGCCACATCGCGAGCTTCCTCGTGGATGCTACGAGCGATCTTCCGCATGGGGGTGTTGGGACAGCACCGAGCTTTCAGTGGGCAGTCACGACAGGCATGTTGGCTCGCCCGGTAGATGATCGTGTCCGCGCGTGTCACATGATGGCGCGGCGTTCTGAACGCGCGCCACTGGCTTCGCAGGGGCTGCCCCTGCGGGCATCGATACTCATCGGCCTTCTCGTCCCAGATGAAGTCGGAGCGCGAGAGCGACCCGTCGGTGCGCTGTGTCTTGTCCCAGACGGGTACGTGCGGCTCGATGTCCTTGTCCTCTACGAGCCATGCCAGCATCGGTGCGCTGCCGTAGGCCATGTCACCGATGAGCCGCTCGGGCTTCAGGGCGAACGTGGCCTCGACGCGGTCGATCATGCGCTTCGTCGACTCGACTTCTTCGGATCGGTTGGCCGGTGTCGCCTCGACATCCACGATGACGCCGTGCTCGACGTCGATCAGGCAGTTAGTCGAGTAGGCGAAGAAGGCGGGGCCGCCCGGCGCACAGGTCCAGCGTGCTTGCGGATCGGTCAGAGACACGGTCTTCGGCGGCGCTTGCGACTCATCGAGCGCGGCGAGGTACTCGCGCACCGCGCGCGTACGAAGCCGCTCATCATTCCAGTCGACGCTGGCCGTTCCAGGAACGCTGCGCTGGCCACGGGCATCGGCCGCGACGACGCTCGCATCGACGGCAAATCCTTCGCCCTTGACCAGCCCTGCGGCCATGCAGCGGCGCAGCACCTCATCGAAGAGCCATCGGAAGGCACCGCTGTCGCGGAAGCGACCGTGGCGGTTCTTGGAGAACGTCGAGTGCTCGGGCACGGGACGCTCGAGCCCGAGGCGGCAGAACCAGCGATACGCCAAGTTCAGGTGGACTTCCTCACACAGCCGACGCTCCGATCGGATACCGAAGCAGTAGCCCACGATCAGCATGCGGATCATCAGCTCGGGATCGATCGACGGACGACCGGTGTGGCTGTAATGCGGCGCGAGGTGCTGCCGAAGATCGGTCAGGCCGAGGACGCTGTCGATGCGCCGGAGAAGGTGGTCAGCGGGAACGTGAGACTCGAGACTGAATGTGTAGAACAGTTTTTCTTGCGCAGGCCCTTGCTGTCCCATCATCGCGGCGTGACCCCGTCGCCTGTCGTTCCGTCCCTTCAGACATCGCGAAGCGATGGTGGTTCGCGGCGTTTTTCAACACAATCGGCCAGAAGCGGTCCGACCCGCAATCAACGCCTCCGTGGCAATCCTTCAGCGAATTGTCTGCAATGCGGGCATCGCGGATGCGAGACGACCTACGTTGCGCTACGTTCCAAGGTCCTCGAGGAGAAATCAATGAACGCAATCGCCACGACGTCCGCATCGTCGAATGTACTAAGGCTTGGACTACTGACCGCCGTCATGCTGATGAGCTCTCAACCTTTATTCGCACAGCAGACGCCCCCAGTGGCACCCAAGGTGCTTGGCGACAGCGTCGGCGCGAAATCCGGACGATTC
>Ga0209391_10002211_pt1 | contig 10172 bp, 7 predicted proteins | sample PPLLak3March2015_FD_187246 | JGI IMG/M metagenome (GOLD analysis project Ga0209391, IMG submission 187246) | Freshwater sediment microbial communities from Prairie Pothole Lake near Jamestown, North Dakota, USA - PPLs Lake P7 Core (1) Depth... | ecosystem: Environmental > Aquatic > Freshwater >... | reverse complement strand
GCCGGGCCGCTTCAACGTCCTGGACTACCGCGGCGCAACGCTGATCGCCGACTACGGGCACAACCCCGATGCCATGCGCGCACTGGTAGGGGCGGTGGACGCCATGCCGGGGCAGCGCCGCCTGGTCGTCATCAGCGGCGCCGGCGACCGGCGCGACGAGGACCTGCGCGAGCAGACGGTGATCCTCGGCGCGGCCTTCGACGAGGTGCTGCTGTACCAGGACGCCGCGCAGCGCGGCCGGGCCGACGGCGAGGTGCTGGCGCTGCTGCGCCAGGGCCTGCAGGGTGCCGCACGCACGCGCCGCGTCGACGAGATCCGCGGCGAGTTCGCCGCCATCGACGCCGCGCTGGCCCGGCTGCAGCCGGGTGACCTGTGCCTGATCCTGGTGGACCAGGTGGAGCAGGCGCTGGAGCACCTGGCGCAGCGCGTCGCCGAGGGCTGAACCGGCTGCGGTGGCCGGCGCCCGCCGCGGCACGCGCCGCGCGGGCGAAGCCCTACACTCACGGGCCATGAAGAACGTCGTCATCAGTGGCACCGGCCTGTTCACCCCGGCGCAGGTCATCACCAACGCCGAACTCGTCGAGTCCTTCAACCGCTACGTCGCGCTGTACAACGAAAAGCACGCCGCAGCCATTGCCGCGGGCCAGGCGACGGCGCTGCAGCCGTCGAGCGTGGAGTTCATCGAGAAGGCCTCGGGCATCCAGCAGCGCTACGTGCTCGAGAAGGAGGGCGTGCTCGACCCGACGCGCATGAAGCCGCGCTTCGCGCCGCGGCGCGACGACGAGCTGAGCCTGATGGCCGAGATCGCCGTCGATGCCGGGCGCAAGGCCATCGCCGTCGCCGGCTGCGAGGCGGCGCAGATCGACGGCGTGCTCTGCGCCGCGGCGAACATGCAGCGCGCCTATCCGGCCATGGCGGTGGAGATCCAGCAGGCGCTGGGCGCCGGCGGCTACGGCTTCGACATGAACGTGGCCTGCTCGTCGGCCACCTTCGGCATCGAACAGGCAGCCAATGCGGTGCGGCTGGGCCAGGCCGAGCGGGTGCTCGTCGTCAACCCGGAGATCACCTCGGCGCACCTCGAGTGGCGCGACCGCGACTGCCACTTCATCTTCGGCGACGTGTGCACCGCGGTGGTGGTGGAAGCCGAGGACGCGTCGCGTTCGGCCGACCGCTGGCGCGTGCTCGGCACGCGGCTGGTGACCAAGTTCTCCAGCAACATCCGCAACAACGCCGGCTTCCTGAACCGATGCGAGGATACCGACCCCGACGCGCGGGACAAGACCTTCATGCAGGAGGGCCGCAAGGTCTTCAAGGAGGTGGTGCCGATGGCGGCCGAGCACATCGAGCGCCACCTGGCCAGCCTGGGGCTCGAGCCGACGCAGGTGCGCCGCTACTGGCTGCACCAGGCCAACCTGGGCATGAACCAGCTGGTGCTCAAGCGCCTGGTGGGCCGCGAGGTCGGCGACGACATCGCGCCGATCATCCTCGGCGAGTACGCCAACACCGCGTCGGCCGGCTCGATCATCGCCTTCCACCTGCACCACGCCGACATGAAGCCGGGCGACATCGGCGTCATCTGCTCCTTCGGCGCCGGCTACTCGATCGGCAGCGTGGTGGTGCAGCGGCTGTGAAGACGCGCGACCTGCTGCTCGTCGGGCTGACGCTGCTGGCCGTGGCGCTGGCACTGTTCCTGCCGGCCGTGCCGCAGCCGTCCGCCTACCACGACTTCGCCGACAAGCGCGAGGCCTACGGCATCGAGAACTTCCTCGACGTCGGCTCGAACCTGGCCTTCGCGCTGGCCGGCGGCATCGGCCTGTGGCTGGTGCTGCGCCCGCGCACCTGCTTCGCCAGCCCGGCCGAGCGGCTGCCCTACATGGTGTTCTGCATCGGCGTGCTGATGACGGCCGCCGGCTCCTGCTACTACCACCTGAAGCCGAACAACGAGACGCTGTTCTGGGACCGGCTGCCGATGACCATCGCCTTCATGTCGCTGATCTCGGCGCAGATCGTCGACCGCGTCAACGTGCGCGCTGGGCTTCTTGCGTTGGGGCCGATGCTGCTCGTCGGCGTGGGCACGGTGGTCTACTGGATCGTCACCGAGCGCCAGGGCCGCGGCAACGTCATGCCCTACGTGGTGCTGCAGGCCTACGCCGTGTTCGTGCTGCTCAAGCTGGCCGCGATGCACCCGTCGCGCTACACGCACGGCCACGCCATCTATGCGGTCTTTGCCGGCTACCTGCTGGCCAAGGTCTTCGAGCACTACGACCGGCAGATCTTCGAGCTCACCGGCATGGTCAGCGGCCACACGCTGAAGCACGTGATCGCCGGGCTGGCGGGCATGCCGGTGGCCTACATGCTGTGGCGCCGCCGGCTGATGCCCCCGGCGTCTGCGGCCGCACGTGCGGCCGTAGCCCCGACGCGCCAGCTGACTGCCTGACCGCCGAAGGCGCCGCCGGCCGCTGCGACCGGCGCTGGCTCCCATCCCCGAGCCGGTTCTTCGTCGGCGTCGACGCGACGCACGCGGCGTGGCTGTGGGGCTGCGAGGCCCCGTGGTCCGCCACGGCCGCTGCGCTCGGCGGCGATCGATGCCCCGCAGGCGCTGCCTGGTCGGTCGCGCGGCCTGCAGTTGCAACTTGCGATTGCGCCTTGCTCGAAGGCTTCTGGGCCGCCCGACGCGGCCGCGTCGTGCGTCGCCGGCATGCGTCGCGGGCGCCGGTAGGCCGCCTGCGCACCCCCCTAGAATCGCAGCCGTCCCGCGTCCAGCGGGCGCCACGCAGCCGCCGATGAGTTCGCAACCGACGCCGCAGGCCATTGCCCGCACCTATCAGCTCTACGCCCCGATCTACGACAAGCTCTTTGGCGCCGTGCTCGGCCCGGGTCGCGATGCTCTGGCCAAGGCGGTGCGCAAGCTGCAGCCCGAAGCGCTGCTCGAGGTCGGCGTCGGCACCGGGCTGATGCTGGCCGAATACCCGCCGTCCACGCGCATCACCGGAGTGGACCTGTCGCCACACATGCTCGAACATGCGCGCCAACGCGCCGACGCACTCGCTCGCGGCAACATCGAGTTGCAGGTCATGGACGCTGAGCGCATGCCCTTCGCCGACGGCAGCTTCGATTGCGTAACGATCCCCTACGTGCTTTCGGTCACCACCGATCCCGACCGGCTGGTGGCCGAGGTGCGCCGCGTGTGCCGCAAAGGCGGCACGATCATGGTGCTGAACCACTTCAGCGGCAGCCGTTTCTGGTGGCTGCTGGAACGCGCCGTGCGGCAGGTGGCCGACCGCATCGGCTTCCGCTCGGACTTCGACTACGACCAGCACATCCTGCGCCACGACTGGCAGGTGCAGTCGGTGACCCCGGTGAACCTGTTCGGCCTGTCGCGCCTGGTGGTGCTGAGGAACGTCTGACGCCGGTCCGCGACCCAGGACATGGGGCGTGTACCTGCTGACGGCGCAAAGCGGCCGGTCAGGAACAGCCGAATTCATTCACCGCAGAGTACGCAGAGCCCGCAGAGTTCTCGCGGAGGAGGAAGAGTTCTGTGATTCCTCTGCGGACCTCTGCGTCCTCCGTTACTCTGCGGTGAAGGCTGTTGGTATTTGACTGCTCAGCGCCGGTTGCCGTCGCCGCAGCGCAGTGCATTGGGTCGCGAACCGGCATGATGTCCAAGCATCGCTTGCCGCGCCGGGGCGGGCGATTTCGAACTCGTCTGCCAGGCCGAGGCTGCTGCTCGCGCCGATCCGCCCAATCATCGACCTCCTGCGGCTGCCCGGCACCGTAGCGGCGCGTTCCACAGCCGGCCGACGCCGACGGCAACCCGGCCCGCTCCGACGCGCCCGGCGTAAGGGTCAGGCCAGATCCGTGCGCTATGGTGTCGAATACGATCAGATCAGTCCGACCACAAAGGAGCTTTCATGGGTTTCTCGAACAAGGTGGCCGTCATCACCGGCGGTGCAAGCGGCATCGGCCGCGCCGTGGCCACTGCGATGGCGCGGCGGAACGTCGCTGCGGTGGCGCTGGTGGACATGAGCCCGGCGGTGGCCGAGGTCGCTGCCGCGCTCAACGCGGAAGTCGGCCGCGACTTCGTCCTGCCCTTCCAGGGCGATGCCACCGACGCGGCATTCCGCGCCCGCGTCTTCGACGAGATCAGTCAGGGGCGCGCCCCGGTGTCGCTGTGCGTGCCGGCGGCCGGCATCACCCGCGACGACCTGGCGATCCGCGTCGACAAGAACACCGGCAAGGCGCGCATCTACCCGCAGGACCTGTTCCGGCTGGTGGTCGAGGTCAACCTGATCGCGCCGGTGTACTGGGCGCTGGAGATGATCGGCCGCATCGCCGAGGACCGCGCCGCCAAGGGCCTGAAGAAGTGGAACCCCGACGAGGGCGTGCAGGGCTCGGTGGTGTTCATCGGCTCGATCTCGTCGCAGGGCAACCGCGGCCAGATCTCCTATGCCAGCACCAAGGCCGGGCTGGAGGGCGCGGCGGCGACGATCATGAAGGAAGCCATCTTCCACGGCGTGCGCTGCAGCCTGATCCACCCCGGCTTCACCGACACGCCGATGGTGCGCTCGATGGGCATGGACTACGTGGCCAAGAACATCCTGCCCTATACCCAGCTCGGCCGGCTTATCCAGCCCGAGGAGATCGCCGACGCGATCTGCTTCATGCTCGCCAACGCGGCGGTCAGCGGCGAGCTGTGGGTCGACGCCGGCTGGCACGCACCGGCCTGAGAACGCCGGCTTCCGGCCGGCACCGACAACGACGAAGGAGACGCGCATCATGGCCAACAAACGCAACGGGGCGCCACAGCCCCAGGACTTCGACCGCGAGTTCCGCGCCCAGATGGCGCAGATGACCTCGGGCCTGGCACCCACCGCCTTCACCACCGCCTGGGCCGACTGGGCGATGCACTTGGCGCTGTCGCCGGCCAAGCAGATGGAACTGCAGCAGCAGCTTCTGGAGCGCGCGCAGGACACCTGGAGCTTCGCCTTGCGCGCCATGGCGGGCGAGCAGGTGGCGCCGGCCGACGGGCTGGAAGGCCAGGCCGACCGCCGCTTCGCCGCGGCCGACTGGAGCCAGTTCCCGTTCAACGTCTACGCGCGCGCGTACCAGAACAGCGCCGCGCTGATGAACCATGCGGTGCGCGACGTGGACGGCATCACCGACTACCACGCGCAGCTGATGGAGTTCGCGGTGCGCATGCTGCTCGACGCCAGCTCGCCGGCCAACTACCTGGCCTCGAACCCGGAGGTGCTGGCGCTGACGAAGGCCGAACAGGGCCAGAACCTGGTGCGCGGCCTGCAGCACCTGGTGGAGGACGTCGAGGTCACGCTCGGTGGCGCCGCGCCCGCCGGCACCGCCGATTTCGAGGTCGGCAAGGTGCTGGCCGTGACCCCGGGCAAGGTGGTGTTCCGCAACGAGCTGATCGAGCTGATCCAGTACACGCCGACGACGAAGACGGTGCACGCCGAGCCGCTGCTGATCGTGCCGGCGTGGATCATGAAGTACTACATCCTCGACCTGAGCCCGCGCAACTCGATGGTCAAGTACCTGGTCGACCAGGGCCACACCGTGTTCATGATGTCGTGGAAGAACCCCGATGCCAGCGACCGCGACATCGGCATGGACGACTACCTGCAGCTGGGCTTCAAGGCGGCGATCGACGCGGTCAGCGCCATCGTGCCCGACCGCAAGGTGCACTCGGTGGGCTATTGCATCGGCGGCACGCTGCTGTCCATCGGCGCGGCGGCGCTGGCCCGCGACGGCGACGAGCGGCTGGCGTCGATGACGCTGTTCGCGGCGCAGACCGACTTCTCCGAGCCCGGCGAACTGGCCTTCTTCATCAACCCCAGCCAGCTGGCCATGCTCGAGGCCACGATGCACAAGAAGGGCGTGCTCGAGAGCCGGCAGATGGGCGGCGCCTTTGCCATGCTGCGCGCGCAGGACCTGGTCTGGCAGCCGGCGGTGGACAACTACCTGAAGGGCCAGCGCCAGCCGATGATCGACCTGATGGCCTGGAACGCCGACGGCACGCGCATGCCCTGGCGCATGCATTCCGAGTACCTGTACCGGCTGTACCTGGACAACGAGCTCGGCACGAACCGATTCCCCGTCGGTGGGCGACTGGTGCGGCTGTCCGACATCCGTGTGCCGATGTTCGTCGTCGGCACCGAGGCCGACCACGTGGCGCCGTGGAAATCGGTCTACAAGGTGGACAACCTGGTGCGCTCGGACGACTTCACCTTCCTGCTCACCGCCGCCGGCCACAACGCCGGCATCGTCTGCGGGCCGGTGCATCCGAAGCGCCACTACCGGATCAAGACGCGGCGCCTGGCCGACCCGCACCTGGCGCCGGACGACTGGGTGCAGGCCGCGCCGCGCCACGAGGGCTCGTGGTGGCCGGCGTGGCAGCGATGGCTGGCCGCGCACTCGTCCAGCCCGACCAAGCCGCCCGCGATGGGCGCGCCACGCAAGGGCTACGACGTGCTCGAGGATGCACCGGGGCAGTATGTCCGCACGCGCTGAGAGCGTGGCGACCTAGGTTTCGTCCCAGTCCTTCCAGTCCACTGCAAAGCGGCTGCGGTACAGGTTGACCGCGCTGCCGACGGTGGGCGAGAACTGCTGTGGCGTGAAGTTGTCGTCCAGGCCCAGCCGTGCCAGCGAGTCCTTCACCGGCCCCTTCAGGCCAGCGAACTGCAGCTCGACGCCGCGCTCGCTCAGCTCGCGCTGCAGCGTCTCCAGCGACTCCGCCGCCGTGATGTCGACCTGGCTGATCGCGTCGGCCGCGACGATCACCTGCCACACGGGCGGCGCCGCAGCATCCACCGCGGCCAGCACGCGGGCGTGGAAGATCTCGCCGTTGGCGAAGAACAGCGGCGCATCCCAGCGGAAGATGACCAGCCCGGGCACAGGCCGGCCCTCGGGGTGCCTGCTCAGGTCGTGGAAGCCCTTGCGGCCGTCCACCCGCGCCAGCACCGCCGAATACGGGTGCCAGGCATTCCACACCAGCACCAGCATCGACAGCGCGATCGCGATGACGATGCCCTGGATGACGCCGATGAAGGCCACGCCCAGGAAGGCGATCAGCGACAGGCTGAACTCCAGTTTCCGCTGCCTGTACAGCGCCAGCATGCCCCGCACGTCGGCAAAGGACAGACAGGCCGTGATCACCACCGCCGCCAGCACCGCCGTCGGCATGGCGTGCAGCAGGTCCGGCGCGAAGAACAGCAACATCGAGATCACCAGCGCACCGACCACCCCGGTGAGCTGCGTGTGCGAGCCTGCGGCCATGGCCACCGGCGTGCGCGAGGCGCTGCTGCTGATCGAGAAGCCCTGGAACAGCCCCGAGCCGATGTTGGCGGCGCCGATGGCCAGCATCTCCTGGTCCTGGCTCACCCGGTAGCCGCCGCGCAGGGCCAGCGCGCGCGACAGCACGGTGGTGTCGGCGAAGGACAGCAGCGCGATGACCGCGGCACCCGGCACCAGGGCGCGCAGATCCTGCCACTGCACCAGCGGCAGGTCCGGCAGCGGCAGGCCGCGCGGCATTTCGCCGAGCACGGCGATGCCGGCGCGCTGCTCCAGGCCGAGCAGCGCCGACAGCAGCGTGGCGCCAGCCACGGCCAGCAGCACGCCCGGCCAGGTCGGCCGCCAGCCGCGCAGCACCAGTATCAGCAGCAGGCTGCCGCCGCCGATGGCCAGCGCCACGGGGTTCAGCTTGCCGGAGGCCACGCCCTGCAGCAGGTCGTGCACGCGCTCCAGCAACTCGTCGCCGCCGACCGAAAAGCCGAGCAGCTTCGGCAACTGGCCGACGATCACCGTCAGCGCGATCGCATTCATGAAGCCCAGGCGGATCGGCTTGGAGAACAGGTCGGCCACGACGCCCAGCCGGGCAAAGCTGATCAGCAGCTGGAAGCCGCCGGTGAGCAGCGCCAGCGCGCCGGCCAGTGCCACGGCGCGCTCGATGCTGTCGCCGGCCAGCGGCAGGATCAGCGCGGCGATCACCGCGGCGAGCGTGGAATCGGGCCCCAGCACCATGTTCCGGCTGGGGCCGAACACGGCATACACGAGCAGCGGCACGATCGTCGCGTACAGCCCGTGGATCGCCGGCAGGCCCGAGGCCTCGGCATAGCCCATGCCCACCGGGATCAGCACCGCGGTCAGCACCAGGCCGGCGACCAGGTCGCGCAGCAGCCACTCGCGCCGGTAGTGGCGCAGCACGTGCAGCCCGGGCGCCCAGCGGGCCAGTGCCCGGGCGAACGCGGGCGCGGCCGCTGGGTCGTTGCCGGCGCTGTCGCTCATCGAAGCCTCGGTGGTCGGGCCATGCCGGCCATCGCCTGGCGCGCGTTCATGGCGCGCCAGGCGCGGCGCCGGACGGCTGCCGGTAGATGTCCCGCACGCTGGCAACCAGCAGGCGGTCGACCTCGCCCACCGCGGCCGCGTCCTTGTGCGCATAAGGCAGCAGCCCGAGCATGTAGCGCATGACGTTCAGGCGCGCGCGTTTCTTGCAGTCGCTGCCCACCACGACCCACGGGGCGTAGTGCGTGTCGGTGGCCGCGAACATCGCCTCCTTGGCGCGGGTGTATTCGTCCCACTTGTCCACCGAGGCCACGTCCACCGGGCTCAGCTTCCACTGCTTGAGCGGGTCGGAATCGCGTTGCTTGAAACGGCGCTGCTGTTCCTCGCGGCTGACCGAGAACCAGAACTTGACGAGCAGCACCCCGCTGTCCACCAGGTGCCGCTCGAACACCGGCGCATCGTGCAGGAAGGCCTGGTACTCGGCTTCGCTGCAGAACCCCATGACGCGCTCGACGCCGGCGCGGTTGTACCAGCTGCGGTCGAAGAGCACGATCTCGCCCGCCGTGGGCAGGTGCTGCACGTAGCGCTGGAAGTACCACTGCCCGCGCTCGACGTCGCTGGGCTTTTCCAGTGCGACCACGCGTGCGCCGCGCGGGTTCAGGTGTTCCATCAGGCGCTTGATCGTGCCGCCCTTGCCCGCCGCGTCGCGCCCCTCGAAGATCACCACCACGCGCTGCCCGGCCTCCTTGATCCAGTGCGCGGCCTTGAGCAGCTCGACCTGCAGCTCGTACTTCTGCGCCTCGTAGGCCCGCGTGGACATCGGATGGCGGTAGGGGTACTGGCCTGCCTTGCGCCCAGCAACCAGTTCGTTGTCGGGGTCGCGCTTGCCGGCCTTGGCCCTGCCCGCGGAGCCGCTGCGCACCTTCAGCACCCGGCGCAGCAGGCGCACGTCATCGGGCCCGAGCTGACTCAGCAGCGCCTTCAGGTCCCGGCTGAGCTGCAGGCCCGAACCGCTGCCATGCTTGACGGCATAACGCAGCGCAGCCAGCCATTCCTCGAACTTGGTGGCGATCAACAGCCGCACCGCCTCGGCTTCGGTGGCGGCCGGCGTGCCTGCCTGCACCTGCGACGGCCGCGAGGTACGGGCCGCGCCGGGCGCCTTGGCAGCGCCCTTGCCCGTCTTCGACGGCGAGGACCGGGTCTTGCCGGCCGCCCGCCCGGCCTTGCTTCGTCCCGGTTGCTCGAGCCCGCCGCCGGCCGTCACGGTGCGGTCGTCCTTGGCGCGGGCCCGTCTGGAACTTGTAGCGGCCATCTCCGAGCCTCCGTGCAAGCGCGTCCTCTGATTTATGACATTTTGATGACAGTCCTCGGCATCGGCTTGACGGCAATCAAACGCCTGGAGCAGAGCGCAGCACCCCGAAGCTGCCAGTCGGCGCGCCTGTGGCCGTTGCGCCGGCAGGCTGCGCACCGCCGCCGCGCAGGCGGCATCGATGCGCAGGCGCAGCCGCTCGACGGCCACCGTCCGCGGTCACGACCTTGGGCGAAGGTCCAAGCCTCAACTCCGGTCTCGGCACCGCAGCAGGCTGCCACTGCGGCAGCCTGGGCACGCTCAACGGCCGCGGGTCCGACGGCGGACCGAGCGCGGCGCCGGCGGCGCCGGCCCGGATGTCAGCCCGCCGGGATCCAGTTGCCGTGGAAGCCTGGGGGTATGCGGTGCGGCACGGTGATGCGCGCCAGCGGCTCGGCTTCGAAGCGGGCGGCATCGAGGATCACCAGGTCGGTGGTCTGGCGTGCCTTGTCGATCACCAGACCCATCAGCCAGCCGTCGTCCTCGGCGGTCGCGGCAGTGCGCGGCACGAAGACGAACTCGCCGGCCACCT
>Ga0209391_10002208_pt1 | contig 10182 bp, 5 predicted proteins | sample PPLLak3March2015_FD_187246 | JGI IMG/M metagenome (GOLD analysis project Ga0209391, IMG submission 187246) | Freshwater sediment microbial communities from Prairie Pothole Lake near Jamestown, North Dakota, USA - PPLs Lake P7 Core (1) Depth... | ecosystem: Environmental > Aquatic > Freshwater >... | reverse complement strand
GTGCAGAACGCGGCCGCGCCGATCAGCCAGAAGTTCGCCGAACGCAGTGCATCGCGGAACTCGTAGCCCGCCAGCAGCTTGGGGTCGATGCCGCTGGCCGCCGCCTGCGCGCCGTAGGCCTGCATGCCGAGACGGTCCGGCCACTCCTTGATCGCGAACAGGATGACCGGCAGCAGCAGCAACGGGATCAGGCAGATGATGGTGAACGCGTCGCGCCAGCCGTGCTCGGCGATCAGGGCCGTGTTGAGCTGCGGGAACAGCGCGTTGCCGAGGCTGGTGCCCGACAGCATCAGGCCCAGCGCGAGGCCGCGCTTGGCGACGAACCAGCGCGAAACGATCGTGACGCAGATGACGAGGCCCGCCCCCGCCAGCGCCGCGCCGGTCAGCACGCGCATCAGGTACACGTCCGCGAGCGAGTCGACGAAGCTGTAGCCGTACAGGCCGGCGGAGAGGAGCAGCACGCCCGCCACCATCACCGGCCGCACGCCGTAGCGGTCGGCGAGCCAACCGCCCACCGGCGCCAGCGCGCCGGAGACGAGCAGCTGGATGGTGTCGCCGAACTTGAGCGGCCCGCGCTCCACGCCGAGCTCGGCGAGCAGCTTCGCGTCGAAGACGTTGAGGCCGGCCAGCGTGAGCGCGTTGCTGACCCAGATCACCAGGAAGGCGGGAAGGACGATTCCCCACCATCCATAGAACTGCCAGCCGGTGCGATTCACGGGGCCGGAGTCTACACGCGGCCCGCTCACGCCGGGAATCCGAGCGCGCCGGGGTTCATCAGCCCCTGCGGATCGAGCTGGCGCTTCAGCGCGTCGAGCATGGCGAGCGTCGCCGGATCGAGCGACGCACGGTAACGGTAGAACTTGCCGATCTGGAAGCTGGTGGCGCCGCGCGCCGCGAACATGTCGGCGAGTTCGCCGCGCAGTCGCGCTACGACCGCGCGTGCCGCCGGGTTGGCATCGAAGCGCGGCAGCTTCGCGAGATACCCCGCATCCAGCACCCGCTCGTGGAATGCGAGGCGCTCGTCCGGCCAATAGAACACCGGCTCCAGCAATACGGCCGTGCCACCGACGGTGCAGCTGAGGTAGCCATGGTCGATGTCGAAGCGCTGCAGGTCCGTCGCATGGCGCGCGAAGACCGCCTCGCAGGATTCGTACAGGTCGGTGCCCTCCGACAGCGGCACGATGCCGTGCACCGGCACCCAGCGCTCACCGCCGGGCCCGAGCATGCTGTTCACTTCCATGAACGGATTGGCGCGCATCACCTTCGGGATGGTGTTGTCGACCTCGCGTGCGCGGCCGGCGGCAAGCTCGCGGACTCGCGCCGCACGCGAGTCGGCGTCGCCGGCATCACGGCCGTCCACGCCAATATGCACCGAGAAGCCGCCCTCTGCCAGGAAGTTGCGTCCGGCGAGCACGACCCTGGCGCCTTCCTTGAGGCCGGCCAGCACGCCGCCGGCCGACTTGATCACCTTGCCGAGTGCCTTGGCGTCCTCCGCCAGGCTGACGCGCTTCATGCGCACGGCCTGCAGGCCCGGGTCGAACGCGAAGCACTCGCTCGCGAGCCCTTCACGCGCGACGTCGGCCATGAAACCGTAGACCGCGCCGGCGGAGTCGAGGCTGAATGACAGGAAGCGCGACTCGGCCGGTGCCGGTATCAGCCGCAGCGTTGCCCTCGCCTTCACTCCGAGCGCGCCGCAGTCACCGGTGAAGAGGCTCGAGAGATCCGGGCCGAAGTGCCGGAAGAACGGACGGCCGTTCGCGAGCGCAGCACCGCCCGTCTTGAGGAGCGTGCCGTCGGCCAGCACGACTTCGAGCGCGAGCAGGCTTTCCTGCACCGGCCCATGCAGGCCCGAACCCAGGAAGATGCTGCCCTGTGACAGCGCTCCGCCCACGGTCGCGCGCACTCCGGATAGGGGACCCCAGTACGGCGTCCGCAACCCGTGCGGTGCCAGCGCGTCGGCCAGGGCTTTCCAGGTCACGCCGCATTCGACGGTGACGTAGCGATCGGCCGGATTGATTTCGACGACGCGGTCGAGCCGGGAGGTATCGATGGTGACGGAGGCCGCGCGCGTCGGCAGGTAGCCGTCGGTATAGGACATGCCGCCACCCCGCGCGATCGCGGCGTGACCGGCACCGGTGATCGCCTTCACTGCAGCCGCCAGTTCCTCGACGGTGCCCGGACGCACGACCGCCACTGGCGGCACCCCGGTGCGGTACACGTCCTGCGCATGAAACTGCAGCTCCGCCGCTGCGGTGAGCACGTGCTCCGCGCCCAGCAGTCCCGCAAGGTGCCCGACCACGTTCCGTTCGCCGGCCGGTGCCGGACGCGCCACGTCCTGCGTCATCGCATCCCCCTGTCCCGTCGCCCGGCTCAGTCTTTTCCGGCGCCGAGCCGACGCCTGAATTCAGCCTCGTCCACGATGGTCACGCCAAGCTCCTGCGCCTTGCGCAGCTTGGAGCCGGCCTCTGCCCCGACCACGAGCAGGGTCGTCTTTTTCGACACCGAGTCGGTGACCGTGGCTCCAGCGGCCCGCGCCGCATCGCGCGCTTCGTCGCGTGTCAGCCTCACGAGCGTGCCCGTGATCACGACCGTCTCGCCCGTCAGCGGGCCGTCGCCCGCCGCCCGCGTCGGCATGACGTCGGGCCAAGATACACCGCGTTGCCGCAGTTCGGCGATCACCTTGCGGTTGCGCGGCTCGTCGAAGAAGTCGCGCACGCGCGCCGCCACCACAGGCCCCACGTCGCGAACCTGCTGGATCTCCTCCAGCGTGGCCGCCTCGAGCGCCTCCAGCTTGCCGAAATGCGACGCGAGCGCGAGTGCCGTCGATTCGCCAACGTCGCGGATCCCCAGCGCGAACAGGAAGCGCGGCAGCGTGGCCTGCTTGCTGCGCTCGAGCGCCTCGACCAGGTTGGCCGCCGACTTCGGGCCCATGCGATTCAGCCCCGAGAGTTCGTCCGCGGTGAGCGTATAGAGGTCGGCGGGTGACTCGACGCGCGCGGCGTCGACCAGCTGCTCGACGAGCTTGTCGCCGAGCCCCTCGATGTCCATCGCGCGACGGGACGCGAAATGCCGCAGCGACTCGCGCCGCTGCGCGCTGCAGACGAGCCCGCCGGAGCAACGCGCCACCGCCTCGCCCTCGTCGCGCGTGACGTGCGAGCCGCAGACCGGGCAGCGCTGCGGCAGCACGACCTCACGCGCGTCCTCCGGCCGCAGGTCGGGAATCACGCGTACGACTTCCGGGATCACGTCGCCAGCCCGTCGCACCACGACCGTATCGCCGACACGCACGTCCTTGCGGGCGAGTTCATCCATGTTGTGCAGCGTGACGTTGCTCACGGTCACGCCGCCCACGAACACCGGCTCGAGCCGCGCCACGGGCGTGAGCGCGCCGGTACGACCGACCTGGAACTCGACGTCACGGACCACCGTGGTCTCTTCCTGCGCCGGGAACTTGTGCGCCACCGCCCAGCGCGGCGCGCGGGCGACGAACCCAAGGTCGCGCTGCCAGTCGAGGCGATCGACCTTGTAGACGACGCCATCGATGTCGTAGCCGAGCGAGTCGCGACGGCGGCCCATGCGCTCGTAGTAGTCGAGCGCGCCCCGCACGCCCGCCACGACTTCGATCTGCGGACAGGTGCGCAGGCCGAACTCGCGCAGCTCGGCCAGCACCTCGCTGTGCCGGCGCGACGCTGCCCAGTGCTCTGTGGCCCCTAATCCGTAGCAGAACAGGTCGAGCGCCCGGCTCGCCGTCACCTTCGGGTCGAGCTGGCGCAGGCTGCCGGCCGCGGCATTGCGCGGGTTCACGAAGGTTTTCTCGCCGCGTTCGCTCGCGCGGCGGTTCAGCTGCTCGAACGAGCGGCGGGTCATGTACACCTCGCCGCGCACCTCGAGCAGCGGCGGCGGGTGCGCGCCGCGCAGGGTGAGCGGCACGGAGCGGATGGCCCGCACGTTGGCGGTAACGTCCTCACCCTTGGTGCCATCGCCGCGGGTAGCCGCCTGCACCAGTTGCCCGTGCTGGTAGCGCAGGCTGATGGCGAGACCGTCGATCTTCGGTTCGGCGGAGTAATCGACCGACTCGACGTCGAGCCGCTCGCGCACGCGGCGGTCGAAGTCGAGCACGTCCTGTTCGGTGAACGCGTTGTCGAGGGACAGCATCGGCACCGCGTGGACGACTTCGCCGAACGCGCCGCTCGGCGCGCCGCCCACGCGCTGCGTCGGCGAATCAGCGGTGACCAGCTGCGGATGTGCGGCCTCGAGTTCGCGCAACTCGGCCAGCAGCGCGTCGTAGCGAGCGTCTGAGACCTCGGGATCGTCGAGGACGTAATAGAGGTAGTCGTGCCGCCGGATCAGCTCGCGCAGCCCGGCGATGCGCTTCGCGTCCTCGCGGGCCGTCATCGCGGCGACCGTCAGGCGTCCGAGGCCGCGCCGCGGGCACGCTCGAACTCGGCCACCTCCTCGCGCAGGTGGCCGATGCGCTGCAGGGTGAGCGGACCGCCACGCTCGTCCTGCAACTGGCCGCCGAGCGTCGCAGCCAGCGCGCGGGCGGTGACGATCAGCTCGTCGAACGCGCGCACTGCCGGCAGTGGCCCGGGCATCACGGCAAACAGCGCGACGCCGCGGAACTGCGAACCCGGCATGGCGTCGGGATCGAACGTGCCGGGCTCCTTGAGGCTGGCGAGGCTCACCACGGGCCGCCCGGAGTCATCCAGGCGATGGAAGATCTGGTAGCGGCCAAAACTGAAACCGTCGGCCTGCAGCGCGTCGAGCAGCCTGTCGCCCGCAAACTGCGAACCGGCTGCCGCGACCACGCGCACGGCGACGATCTTCTGCTGCTGCGGCTTGCGCGGCGGCTCGACCGCCGGCGCCGGACGTTCCGCACGGATAGGTTCGGCGACCGGCACCGGCTCTGGCTCGAAGCGCGGTTCGACCCGTGACGTTGAAACGCCAGGCTCGTAGCGCGCATCGAAGCTTGGTTCGATGCGCGGCTCGCGGCGCGTCGTGCCGGTGGCATGGCGCGGCGCAGGCTGCTCCCCGAAATCCTCGAACTCCTCGACGTCCGGCGGCTCCGGCGCTTCGATCAGCACCTCGTCGTCCGGCCTCTCCAGTTCGGCGTCGGCCGGCTCCGAGACCACCGGCACCGTGCGCGCGGGCTCCACACGGGTCATCCGCTCGTGTTCAGGTGCCGCGGCACGGCGTCGCGCCCGCAGGCCCCAGGCGTAGATCCCTGCGATCAACAGCAGGCCGGCGGTCAGGAGGATCCAGCGAAGCTCGTTCATGGCCTTGGAGTTACACCGCGGCCAGGCGCATCGCCTCGTCCACGTCCACCGCGACGAGCCGCGACACGCCCGGCTCGTTCATCGTGACGCCGAGGAGCTGGCTGGCCAGTTCCATGGTGGTCTTGTTGTGCGTGACGAACACGAACTGCACGCGGCCCGCCATCTCGCGCACGATATCGCAGAAGCGGCCGACGTTGTTCTCGTCGAGCGGCGCGTCCACCTCGTCGAGCAGGCAGAACGGCGCAGGGTTGAGCTCGAAGATCGAGAACACCAGCGCCACGGCGGTGAGCGCCTTCTCGCCGCCCGACAGCATGCTGATCGAGCTGTTCCGCTTGCCGGGCGGGCGGGCCATGATGGCCACGCCCGATTCGAGCACGTCGTCGCCGACCAGCTCGAGGTACGCATTGCCGCCGCCGAACAGCCGCGGGAACTTCTCTTGCAGGCCGGCGTTGACGCGGTCGAAGGTGTCCTGGAAACGGCTGCGCGTCTCGCGGTCGATCTTGCGGATGGCGTCCTCGAGCGTCGACAGCGCGTCCGTGAGGTCGGTGAACTGGCGGTCGAGGTATTCCTTGCGCTCCGACTGTTCCTTGAATTCGTCGATGGCCGCGAGGTTGACCTGGCCGAGCCGCTCGATCTTCTCGGCGGTCTCCGCGAGGCGCTGCTCCCAGGTGGTGACGTCCGCCTCAGGAACCAGTGCCGTCGTCACCTCTCCGAGATCGAGGCGCGTGGCCGCGAACTGCTCGAGCAACGTCTCGCGTCGCAGGCGCAGTTCCTGCACCGAGAACTTCACGTTCTCGAGCAGGTCGCGCGCGTCCTGCACCGTCGCCTCGGCGGTGAGCCGCTGCTCGTCGAGTTCGCGCAGGCTCGTGTCGACCTCCTCGAGGGCACGGCGGGCCGCCCCAAGCTCCTCCTCGACGGCGACGCGATGCTGCAGCGCCTGTTCGAGGGTGCCCTTGAGCTGCGCTTCGGTGGCCTCGCCGGTGGCGAGCTGCGCATCGAGGTCGGTGCGACGCGTCTCGAACTGCGCGATCTGGCTGTCGAGGCGCGCGAGGCTCGCGAGCAGCGACGTGTGGCCGGTGCGGCGCGATTCGACGCGAATGGCGACCTCGCGGGCGGCGTTGCGATCCTGCTCGGCGCGCTGGCGGGCAGCGGTCAGCGACTGTCGCAGGGCGTCACGCTCGGTCTCGAGGGCGCGCCGGCGTTCCTCGAGCTCGGCCATGGTGCCCACGGCCTCCTCGAGTCGCGCCCGCGCCGAACGGTTGCCGGCATTGGCGATCTCGAGGGCGCCCTCGAGTTCGGCCAGCTCCGTGGTGAGCTGCTGCATGCGTGCGTTGCGCTGCTCGGCCCTGGCGCGCAGCGAATCGAGCTGCGAACGCAGGTTCATGTGCGCGGCGCCGCCGCGCGAAAGCTGCGCCTGCTCGTCGGCGAGCCGGTCCTCGGTCTCCCGGACGCGGAGGCGTACGGCCTCGAGTTCCTCGTCGAGCTCGCGGCTGCGCTCCTGCAGCCGTTCGAGCTCGCCCCGCTCGCGACGCAGCGTCTGTTCGCGCTCGAGCACTCCCTCGTGCGCGTCGCGATCGCGGCTCACACGCAGCCAGTCCGGGCCGATCCAGATGCCGTCGCGGGTGATCACCGACTGCCCGGCGCGCAGCCGCGGCCGCACCGCGAGCGCGTCGGCCAGCGTGTCGGTGGCGACGATGCCTTCGAACAGCGCGTCGAGGCCGCTCGGGCCCTGCACGCGGGAACGCAGGCTGTCGGCGCTGTGACCACCGCCGGCGGCCCCCTGCGCGCCGGCGAAGAACGTGACCGTGCCGGCGGTCAGGCTCTCGAGCACGCCGGCCACGTCATCGATGGAATCCACGCAGACCGCTTCGAGATAGGTGCCGAGCACGGTCTCGACGGCGCGGTCCCAGCCCGCGTCCACGGTGAGCTGCCGGGCAAGCCGCGGGTTGGCGCCGAGGCCGCGGGCTTCGAGCCAGTCCACCACCTTGCCCTGCCCTTGTCCGAGCGCCGCCCGCTGCAGCGCTTCGAGGGAGACGATACGACCCTCGGCGTCCTGCGTTTGACGCCGCGCGACCCGCGACGCCTCGGCGAGCTCGCGTTCGCGATTGCGTTCGGCCTGCAACGATGCGACGAGGCTCGCCATGCGCTCGCGCACCGCGTCGACGGCTGCGCGGGCCTCGGCCTCGGCATGTTCGATCTCGGCGAGCGTCGCGGCGACGTCGGCGGCGGCCAGCGCCGTGTGTTCGCCGGTGGTGCGCTCGCGATGCGCAACGAGCCGGCGCAGCTGGTTGTCCATCTCCTCGAGTCGCGCCCGCTCGGCTTCAGCCGCTGAGGACGCTGAGCGCAACGACTGGTTGAACTCTTCCCAGCGCTCCTGCCAGCCGTGCATCGCCGACTCGGCGGCCATCAGCGCCTCCGCGGCCGCCTCCTCGGCGGCACGCGCCAGTTCGAGGCCGGGCTCGAGTTCGGTCAGCGCGGTCGCCAGTTCCTCGGCCTGCGCGGCGTCACGCACGCGATGGGCGCCGGCCTCCTGCAGGCCGTGCGCGATCTGGTCGAGTTCCTGGCGCTGGCGGCTGCGGATCTCGCGCGCGTGCTCGATGGCCTGCTCGCTGCGCGAGATCTCGGCGCCAACCTGGTAATAGCGGCCCTGCACCTCTGACAGCACCCCGGCCTTGCCGTCGTGCTCCTGCCGCGCACGCTCGATCTGCGCCTCGAGCGAACGCTGCTCGGCCAGCGCCGCCTGCAGCGCGAGGTCGCGCTCGTTCAGGATCGCCTGGCGCGCGCCCGATTCGCTCTCCACCTCGCGCAGGCGCAGCGCGAGCAACTCGGCATGCACCTGCCGCTCTTCCTGCTTCAGCACCTGGTAGCGCCGCGCGGTGGCGGCCTGGCGCTGCAGGTGACGCAGCTGCTTCTCGACTTCGTCGCGCAGGTCGGAGAGGCGCGCGAGGTTCTCGCGGGTGTGCGCGATGCGCGACTCGGTCTCCTTGCGGCGCTCCTTGTAACGGGAGATGCCGGCCGCTTCCTCGAGGAACGCGCGCATCTCGTCGGCCTTCGCCTCGATGACGCGCGAGATCATGTTCTGCTCGATGATCGCGTAGCTGCGCGACCCGAGGCCCGTACCGAGGAACAGCTGGGTGATGTCCTTGCGGCGGCAGCGCACGCCGTTGAGGAAATACGACGACTGGCCGTCGCGCGAAACGACGCGCTTCAGCGACACCTCGGCGTAGTTGGCGTACTCACCGCCGAGCTTGCCGTCCGAATTGTCGAACACCAGCTCGACCGACGCCTGGCCGACGGGCTTGCGCGAACCCGAGCCGTTGAAGATCACGTCGGCCATCGAGTCGCCGCGCAGGTGCTTCGCCGAGATCTCGCCCATCACCCAGCGCACGGCGTCGATGATGTTCGACTTGCCGCACCCGTTGGGACCGACCACGCCGACCAGGCTGCTCGGAAAACTGATCGTGGTCGGGTCCACGAAGGACTTGAAGCCGGCCAGCTTGATCTTGGTCAGGCGCATCGTGCATCCAGGAACGGGGGCATGGGAGGAACGCGGAGTTTAAAAGAAACCGGCGCCCCCCACAGCATTGCAAATCGGGCGTTCTTGAGAATGGCGCGGCGGGCGTTTTGACGGCCTTCTCAGCCCGGGCGGGACTCGGCGCCGGAACGGGTGGACCCGGCGCGCTCGGTCTGTATAATCCCGCGTCCTTCGACGTTCCCGGAGTAAGAAATGCCCGCGAAGAAACCGTCTGCCAAGGCACCCAAGGCCAAGAAGACAGTTTCTGCCAAGCCTGCCGCGAAAGCGGCGGCCAAGCCTGCCGCGAAAGCGGCGGCCAAGCCCGCTGCGAAGCCGGCAGCCAAGGCGGCACCGAAGGCCAAGGCTGCGGCCGCGCCGGCCGCCAAGGCCGCGCGCAAGCCGGCGCCGGCCCGTCCGGAGCCCGCAGCCGTAAAGCGTCCCGCCCCGGCCCCGCAACCTGCCGAGGATACCGAGGCGTACGACAGCGGCATGAGCCTGCTCTCCGGCCCACGCAACGTACAGCCGTACGTCCAGCGCAAGGGCGAGGAGTACATGAGCAAGGAGCAGCTCGAGCACTTCCGCAGGATCCTGTCGGCGTGGAAGAACGACCTCATGCAGGAAGTCGACCGCACCATGCTCCACATGAAGGACGAGGCGGCCAACTTCCCCGACCCGAACGACCGCGCCACGCAGGAATCGGAGTTCAGCCTCGAGCTGCGCACCCGTGACCGCGAGCGCAAGCTGATCCGCAAGATCGACGAGGCGCTGAAGCGCATCGAGGACGGCTCGTACGGCTACTGCCTCGAGACCGGCGAACCGATCGGCGTCAAGCGCCTCGAGGCGCGCCCGGTGGCGACGCTCAGCGTCGAGGCCCAGGAACGGCGTGAGCGACGCGAAAAGCAGTTCGGCGACCGCGACGACTGGTATCGCTGAGCCTGGCCGCCCTTACCGCGGCCGTTTCGCGCCCTCCCCGAGCGGCCCGCTCCATTTCGGTTCCCTGGTCGCTGCCGTCGGCAGCTTCCTCGAGGCGCGCGCGCGCGGCGGCCAGTGGCTGGTGCGCATCGAAGACCTCGATCCCCCTCGTGAGCGGCCAGGCGCCGCAGACGACATCCTCGCAACCCTCGAGCGGTTCGGGTTCCATTGGGATGGCCCGGTGCTGCGCCAGTGTTCCCGCACAGCTGACTACGAGGCGGCCCTGGAGCAACTGTCGGCTGCGGGCTGCCTGCGCCGCTGCCGGTGCTCACGCGCGCAACTGGAGGCTCTGCTGGAGAACCAGCGGCGCAGCCCGGGTGAGGAACTGTTCCATCCGGCACAGTGCCTCGCGGCCGCCCCGGGGACGCACGACACGGTTGCCTGGCGTTGCCGTGCCCCCGATCGCGACGTTGATTTCGT
>Ga0209391_10002207_pt1 | contig 10184 bp, 11 predicted proteins | sample PPLLak3March2015_FD_187246 | JGI IMG/M metagenome (GOLD analysis project Ga0209391, IMG submission 187246) | Freshwater sediment microbial communities from Prairie Pothole Lake near Jamestown, North Dakota, USA - PPLs Lake P7 Core (1) Depth... | ecosystem: Environmental > Aquatic > Freshwater >... | reverse complement strand
CCTGGGTCTCGCCGCCCCAGTGCAGCACGTCCCACATCGTCGAGGTCGCCGCGATCATCGCGCAGGCCGCGTCCACCGCGTTGCCGCCGCGCTGGAACATCATCGCGCCCGCGGTGGCGCCGAGCGGCTTGCCGGTGATCGCCATCCAGTGCTGGCCGTGCAGCGGCGGCTTCTGGGTGCGGGCGTAGGAGCGGGCGACGGCCGGGTTCTCGGCCTGGCCGAGCGCGGGTTCGATGGGGGTCATGAGCATCGCCGTGATGAGGGCAGGGGAGAGAAGGAGCGCGCGGACGTGGAGGGTCATCGTGGGTCCCGGTGCGTCGGTGGCTGGCGGGCCGAGTATATAGACGGCGCGCCGTGGCCACGGACCGGGCACGGTCGGCCGGATCACGCTACCCTCGCGTACCGCTCGTGTCAGCCGCGCCGGAGTCCCACGTGAATCGAATCGCAGCGCTCGTGTGTCCGGCTCTCCTGCTCACGACGTGGCAGGTCTCGGCGGCGGTGTCGGACCGTGCCCTCGAGGAGGCCGCCCGCGCCGCGGACGCGCAGGTGCTCGCCTGGCGGCGCGACATCCACCAGCACCCGGAACTCGGCAACCGCGAGTTCCGCACCTCGCAGAAGGTGGCCGGGCACCTGCAGTCGCTTGGCCTCGAGGTGAAGACGGGGGTCGCCCACACGGGCGTGGTCGGCATCCTGCGCGGCGGCCAGCCGGGCCCCACGATCGCACTGCGCGCGGACATGGACGCGCTGCCTGTGACCGAACAAGTGGACTTGCCCTTCAAGTCCGTCGCCACCACCGAGTACCGCGGCGAGACGGTGGGCGTGATGCACGCCTGCGGCCACGACGCGCACACGGCGATCCTGATGGGCGTGGCGCAGGTGCTTGCGGGGCTGCGCAAGGAACTGCCGGGCACGGTGCTGTTCATTTTTCAGCCGGCGGAGGAGGGTGCGCCGGAGGGCGAGCGCGGCGGCGCCTCGCTCATGCTCGACGAGGGCCTGTTCGATCTCGCGAAGCCCGAAGCGGTGTTCGGCCTGCACGTGTTCGCCGCGCTCGAGACCGGCACGATCGGCTATCGGCCCGGGCCCGTGATGGCCGCCTCCGACAGCTACCGCATCGCGGTGCGAGGCCGGCAGGCGCACGGTGCCCGTCCGTGGGAAGGCGTGGACCCGATCGTCGTGGCCTCGCAGGTGGTGATGGGGATGCAGACCATCGTGAGTCGGCAGACGGACATCACGCGGTACCCGGCGGTGCTGTCGGTGGGCGCGATCAAGGGCGGCATCCGCAGCAACATCATTCCCGACGAGGTCGAGCTGATCGGGACGCTGCGCACCTTCGACCCCGCGGTGCGCCAGCAGATCATCGAGCGGATGACGCGAACCGCGGTGGACATCGCGCACTCGGCCGGAGCCACGGCCACGGTCGAGATGGGTGATCACTCCAATCCCGTGCTCGTAAACGATGAGGCGCTCACCGCGCGCATGCGGCCGTCGCTCGAGCGCGTCGCAGGCACAGGACGGGTCGTCCAGATTCCGTACCTGACGAGTGCGGAAGACTTCGCGTTCTACGCGCAACGCGTGCCGAGCCTGTTCTTCCAACTCGGCGTCACGCCGGCGGGCGCCGACCCGACGCAGGTGGCCGGCGTCCACTCACCTCGTTTCAAGCTGGACGAGGCGGCCCTGCCGATCGGCCTGCGCGCGATGCTTGGCGTCGCCGTCGATTACCTGCAGGGGACGAAGCGCTAGCCGAAGGTGCCTCAGGCCGGGCGCCCGCCGCGACCCGCGCCGCCGACGAAGCGCGCCGCGCCTGCGGACGACTCGCCGCTCTCGAGCACGGCCCGGCCACGCGCGAATTCCCCGCGCAACGCGGCGTCCTCCGGGAGGCTCCACTGCTCGCAGGCCGAGCGCCGGTCGGCGCGCAGGCAGCCCTGCGGGAAGGCGGCGATCTCCTCGGCCAGCGCCTCGGCGACGGCCCGGGCCGCGCCTTTTGGCACGACGCGGTTCACAAGACCCATGGCCAGCGCCTCCGCCGCGCCCACCGGCCGTCCGGTCAGGATCAGGTCCATGGCGCGGCCGTGGCCAACGAGGCGCGGCAGCCGCACCGTGCCGCCATCGATGAGCGGCACGCCCCAGCGCCGGCAGAACACGCCGAGCACCGCGTCGTCCTCCATCACCCGCAGGTCGCACCACAGCGCGAGCTCGAGGCCGCCGGCGACGGCGTGGCCGGCGATCGCGGCGATCACGGGCTTGTCGAGGCGCAGCCGCGTCGGGCCCATGGGACCGTGCGGATCGTGCGCCTCGCCGGTCGGCTCCTGCAGTTGCGACGGGTCCCAGCCGGCGGCCACCGCCTTGAGGTCGGCGCCGGCGCAGAAGGTGCCACCGGCCCCCCACAGCACCGAGACGCGCAGCGACTCGTCTCGCTCGATCTCGAGGAACGCCTCGGCCAGGCGCGCGGCGGTCCGCGGGTCCACGGCGTTGCGCGCCGCGAGCCGCTCGAGGATCACTGTCGCCACCGCCCCCTGACGCTCGATCCGCACCGATTCGGTCATTCCGGCCCTCCCTTCGAACCATTCCCGTGGAAACCGCATCTTAGCTTTCGAATGGCCGGTCCTCTGGAGCCGCGGTCCCAAGGGGCTGTGTAGGATGACCTGGACGAGGGTCGAGACAGCACCGAGGTGGGGGGTGGCGGAAGCGGAGGATGGCTCGGAGTTCGAGCGGGCGCGACGGGCGGCCGAGGAGCGTGCGCTCGTCGACTCCGCAAGTCGCGGCTCGAAGGCCGCATTCGAGGCGCTGTACCGCAACCACGTCGGAAAGATCTACGGACTCTGCCTGCGCATGACTGCCCACCCCGCTACCGCCGAAGACTGCACCCAGGAGACCTTCATCCAGGCTTGGCGAAGCCTGCCGACCTTCGAGCGCCGCAGCACCTTCGGCACCTGGCTGCACCGCATCGCGGTGAACGCCGTGCTGGCCCAGGGCCGCCGGCGCCGCGAGGAACTGGGGCAGGCGGCCTCGGCGGACGAGCTCGCCGCGATGCGGCCCGATCCGTCGGTCGGGGACACCGGGGCCGCCATGGACCTCGAGCAGGCCATCTCTGGATTGCCGGCCGGGGCGCGCCAGGTGCTGGTGCTGGTCGGCCTCTACGGACACTCGCACGAGGAAGCGGCGGCGATGCTCGGACTCGCCGTCGGCACCTGCAAGTCGCAGCTGCATCGGGCACGGCAACTGCTCGGGGAGCGGCTCGCCCTGCCGGAGGGAACGCCATGAACACCGATCGCAGCGACGAGACGGCCCACCTCGACGACGCGCTCGCACGGCTGCCACGCAGCGTCGAGCCGGCCCGCGACCTGTGGCCCGCGATCGAGGCGCAGCTCGAGCCGCAGGCCGGCGCGGCCAGGCCCCGGCGGTGGTGGCCGGCGGCCGCGGCGGCGGTGCTGCTGGTGGCGGCCTCCTCGCTGATCACCGCGGGCCTGCTGCGCCGCGACGCGCCCGCGACGGTCGGGCTCTCACCGGAGCCGGCCACCATGGCGATGACCAACGCGGCGTTCGGCCCAGGGCAGGCGCTCGGGCCCGACTACCTCGCGGCCCGGCAGGAACTCGCCCGGGCGCTCGAGTCCCGCATCGAGCGCCTGCCGCCGGCCGGGCGGCGGCAGCTCGAGAAGAACCTCGCGGAGCTGCACCGCGCCCGCGCCGAGATCAACGCGGCGCTCGAGCTCAGCCCCGGCGACCCGCTGCTCGAGGAACTGCTGCTGAACGCCTACCAGGACGAGCTCGCCGTGCTTGCGAGCGTGAACCAGCTGACCGGCGCGAACGTCGCCGGCGCACCGAACGACCCGACGAGGATGCAATTATGATGATCCGGACCCGCGCTCCTGTCCCTGCCCGAGCCGCCTCCTGGCTGCCGTGGCTCGCCCTGGTGGCGGGCGCGCCGGCGGCGCTCGCGGGCACGCCCATCAAGGAACTCGCGCCGGCCGACCCCGCCGGCCATGTCGAGATCTCGAACATCGCGGGATTCGTGGTCGTGACGGGCTGGGCCCGTGCCGAAGTCGAGGTGACGGGCGAGCTCGGCAAGGGCGCGGAGCGCCTCGAGTTCTCGCGCGCCGGCAAGCTCACGCGGATCAAGGTGATCATGCCGAATCGCTCCTCCCGGGCGGAGAGCACCAACCTCATCGTCAAGGTCCCGGCCGGCGGCAGCGTCTCGGTCAACACGGTGAGTGCGGAGGTGCGCGTCCAGGGGGTCAAGGGGGCGCAGCGCCTGCAGTCCGTGAGCGGTGACGTCGAGACGCATTCGGCCGCCGAGGACGTGGAGTGCAAGACCGTGAGCGGCAACGTCACGGTCAACGGCAGCGGCGAGCGCGGCCTGCTCACGGTCACCACGGTGAGCGGCGACGCCCACGTGAATCGCGTCGCCGGCGAGGTGAACGGCAACACGGTGAGCGGCAACTTCACCATCGCGATGGGCGACACCGCCCGCTCGCGGCTGCGCTCCACCAGCGGCGACCTCGGCATCCGGGGCCGGCTCGCCGAGGAGGCCCGACTCGACTTCGAGAGCATCAGCGGCGACATCCGCCTCGATCTCGAGGGACCCGTGGGCGCCGAGTTCGACATCTCGAGCTTCAACGGCGACATCCGCAACTGCTTCGGCCCGAAGCCCGTCCGGACCAGCGAGTACGCCCCGGGCAGCGAGCTGCGCTTCCGCGAGGGCCAGGGCAGCGCGCGGGTCCGCGTGAAGACCCTGAACGGAGACATCAGCGTCTGCAACAAATGACATGACCGCGCTGTCCAATAGCGGAGATTCGTGGAGAATGGGGGGCGCCGGGCAGCGCGGGGATCCGATGGCCTTCTTCGCCGAACTTAAACGACGACGCGTCGGCAAGGTCGCCATCGCCTACGGCGCCATCGCGTGGGGCGTCACCGAGGCCACGTCCGTCGTGCTGCCTGCACTCGGCGTGCCGGACTGGTCGGTGACCTTCGTCGTCGTCTTCCTGCTGGTCGGCTTTCCGGTGGCGATGGTGCTGGCCTGGATCTTCGACGTCGGGCCCGAAGGCATCGAGCGCACCGAGCCGCTGGCGGGGGAGCCCAAGTCCACCCACATGCGCCTGCGGATCGCCTACGGGGCGGTGGTGCTGCTGCTCATGGCGGGCCTCGGCTACCTGCTGTACGAGCGCGGCTTCGGCCGCGCTCACGCCGGCCAGGCGCACAACTCGGTGGCCGTCCTGCCGTTCACCAACCTGAGCGGTGACGCGGCGCGCGACTACTTCAGCGACGGCATGTCCGAAGAGCTCCTCAACCTGCTGGCGCGGGTGCCCGGGCTACAGGTCGCCTCGCGCACCTCCTCGTTCGCCTACAAGGGCCGCAACGTCGACATCCGCGAAGTGGGCCGCGAGCTCGGCGTCGAGACCGTGCTCGAGGGCAGCGTGCGCCAGTCGGGCGACCAGGTGCGCATCACCGCCCAGCTGATCGACGCCGAGACCGGCTTCCACCTCTGGTCCGAGACCTACGACCGGCGGCTCGCGGACATCTTCCAGGTTCAGGACGAGATCGCCGCGGCGATCGTCAACAAGCTTCGAATCGAACTCGCACCGCAGGAGCAGCAGATGGCGGTGCGCGACAAGCCGCCGACCCAGAACCTCGAGGCGTACGAGCTCTACCTGCAGGGCCGCGCCGTGTGGAAGCGCCGCGGCGACGAGAACCTCAACCGCGCCATCGACCTGTACCAGCGGGCCCTCGGGCTCGATCCGGGTTTCGCCCGCGCCCACGCGGCACTCGCCTCCGCCTATGTCGTGCTCCCCGGTTACACGGAGGAGGAGGGCGACGAGGAGAAGCTCCGGCCGCTGGCCGTGGCCTCGGCGCGGCAGGCGCTGTCCATCGACCCCAACATCGGCGAGGCCCACGCGGTGCTCGCACAGATCAACGCCCAGCGCGGCAACCTGCTCGATGCCGAGTCCGGGTTCTTCTTCGCGATCTCGCTCGAGCCCAACGAGCCGACGCCGCACCAGTGGTACTCGCTGCTGCTCGCGCAGGTGGGTCGAGTCGATGCCGCCCTCGAGCAAGCGCGCCGTGCGCAGGAACTCGACCCGACCTCGCCGGTGGTCGCCGCGAACCTCGCCAACGTCTATCTCATGGTGGGCGACGACGAGCAGGCGCTGCGCTTCAACCGGCTGGCCGTCGACCTCGGCATCAGCAAGAAGAACAGCGGCATCGAGGCCATGGTCGCGATGCGACGGGGACAGTGGGCCGAGGCGCGGCGCCTGATCATGACGCAGGATGGGCTCCCGGACGTCCTGCGGGAGCCGGCGGGCCAGTATGTGGACGCCGTCGCCGACCCGGCGCAGGTGCCGCAGGTGGTCGCGGGGATGCGGGCGGTGGATCCGAAGCTCGTTCCACAGATCGAGCTCATCCAGCCCTACATGCACCTCGGGCAGCTCGACATCGTCTACGACCTGTTGTTCAAGTCGCTGGACGAAGACTCGATGGCCTGGGCGAAGCGCTGGGACGTCTCGCACGCCTGGGGTCCGGAGGGCAAGGCGTTCCGCCAGGACCCGCGCTTCGGCGAGCTCGCCCGCCGCATGGGCATCGTGGATTACTGGAAGCAGTACGGCTTCCCCGACGGCTGCCGCGCCGGCGAGGACACGCCGATCGTCTGCTCCTGACCCGCCCTTGAGCGCCGACCCGACGCCCGACGCGCGCGCAGCGCGCTTCGCACCTCGCCTGCTCGAGTGGTCCGAGACCGCGGGACGCAAGGACCTGCCCTGGCAGCGCGATCCCACGCCGTACCGGGTGTGGGTCTCCGAGATCATGCTGCAGCAGACGCAGGTCGCCACGGTGATCCCGTACTACCAGGCGTTCATGCAGCGCTTTCCGGACGTGCGCTCGCTCGCGGCGGCGCCGCTCGACGAGGTGCTGCACCTGTGGTCGGGCCTCGGCTACTACACCCGCGCCCGCAACCTGCAGCGCGCCGCGCAAGCCATCGTCACGCGGCACGGCGGCGAGTTTCCGGGTGCGTTCGACGAGGTGACGGCGTTGCCGGGCATCGGCCGCTCGACGGCGGGTGCGATCCTCGCGCTGTCACGCGGCGCTCGGCACGCCATCCTCGACGGCAACGTGCGGCGCGTGTTGGCGCGCTACTTCGGCGTGGAGGGCCGTCCGGGCGAGGCGGCGGCCGAGCGGCGCCTGTGGGCGTTGTCGGAGGCCTGCACGCCGGTCGAGCACGTCGCGGCGTACACGCAGGCGGTGATGGACCTCGGCGCCACGGTGTGCACTCGCGCGCGGCCCGCCTGCCTGCTGTGCCCGGTGAGTGCGGGCTGCGCGGCTCGCGCCGGCAACCTGCAGGACCGCCTGCCCACGCCGCGGTCGCGGGCGGCGCGCCCGCAGCGCGAGGCGTGGCTGGTCGTGGCGATGCGCGGCGCGCACAAGGTGCTGCTGGAGCGACGGCCGCCGGCCGGCATCTGGGGCGGACTGTGGGGCCTGCCCGAGTTTCCTACGCATGCCCACGCCACGCAGTGGTGCCGGGAGCACCTGTCGGGCGCGGGCGAGCCGCGCCTGGTCGCACCGCTTCGTCATGCGTTCAGTCACTTCGACTACCACCTGAAGCCGCTCGTGGTGCACTGTCTCGGCAAGTCGGAATCGCTGCGCGACGACGATCGCTACCGCTGGTACGACACGCAGCAGCCGGCCCGGATCGGATTGCCGAGGCCGATCGCGACCTTGGTCGGGCGCGTCACCCACGAAACGGGGAGCGAGTGAGATGAACAGGACCTGGAACGGCCTCACGCCGCTCGCGCGCGGCTGCCTCGTGGCGGGCGCGGTGCTGATGGCCGTGGGCGTGATGCTCGGCGCCTTCGGCGCGCACGTGCTGCAGGGGCAGCTCAGCCCGCGGCGCCTGGCGAGCTTCCAGACCGGCGTGCACTACCACTTGCTGCATGCGCTCGGCCTGCTGGCCGTGGGACTCGTCGCGGGCGTCACCGGCGTGAGCGCGCCGCTGCGCTGGTCGGCGCGGCTGATGCTCGCGGGCATCGTGTTTTTCAGCGGTTCGATCTACCTGATGACCGCCGGTGCGCCGCGCTGGCTCGGCATGGTGGCTCCGGTCGGCGGCGTGTCGTTCATGGCGGCCTGGGCGCTGCTCGCCTGGCACGCGTACTCGGTCCGTCAGGACTCCGGCGGCACGTAACCCTCGGGCGCGCTCGCCCCGCCGTCGAACAGAAACTTCTCCATCTCCTCGACCAGGAACTTGCGCGCCTTCGGGTCGATCGGCGTGAGGCGGTACTCGTTCAGCAGCATGGTCTGGTGGCGCACCCACTGCTGCCACGCTTCCTTCGAGATGTTGGCGTAGATGCGTTGGCCGAGCTCGCCGGGATAGGGGGCACGATCGAGGCCCTCGGCCTCGCGCTTCAGGTAGGTGCAGAAGATGGTGCGGGGCATGGTCGGTTCCGCTCAGGAAAGGGGGACGCGGGAGACGATCACGCCGTCCTCGTCCACGTACACGTGCTCGCCGGGGCGGAAGGTCACGCCGGCGAAACGCACTGGTACGTCGCGCTCGCCCTCGCCGCGCTTCTCGCTGCGCAGCGGCATGGTGCCGAGCGCGCGGATGCCGAGGTCCATGCGACCGAGCTCAGCCGAGTCGCGGATGCATCCGTGGATGATCACGCCCGCCCAGCCGTTCCTGACCGCAGCACTGCCGAGCTTGTCGCCGAACAGTGCGCGCCGGCGCGAGCCGCCGCCGTCCACGACCAGCACGCGACCGCCGCCCGGGCTTTCGACGGCCTCCTTGACGCGCGAGTTGTCCTCGAAGCAGCGCACGGTGCTGATCGGGCCGGAGTAGGCGTGCCGCCCGCCGTAGGCGTGGAACACGGGTTCGCCGATCTGCAGCTCGTCGCCGTGCTCGTCGCAGAAGTCGGCGGTGCCCTTGGTCGTGGTCATGGCTGAGTTCCCGGCTGAGTGAGCCTGCGATTATAGGGTGGTCGCGTCGCCGGGCCGGCGTGGCTCGCGAGGCGGCCGGTCCTGCGCCTGTGCAAGGGGAGGGCGGCGGCGCCCTCGAGTTCACCGCCGCCCCGCGTTCGCGAGCGCCGGCCGGGTGGCCGGCGCCGGGCTACTGGATCTCGATCTGCCGCGGCTGCGGCTGCTCGACCTTCTGCTTCGGGATGTGGATCAGGATCACGCCGTCGCGGCTTTCCGCCCGGATGCCCTGCTCGTCGACGTTCTCCGGCAGCGCGAAGCGCCGCGCGAAGCTGCCGTAGGTCCGCTCGACGCGGTGCAGCTTCTCGCTCTCCGCGTGCTTTTCCTGGCGGCGCTCGCCCGACAGGGTGAGCACGCCGTCCTGGACGGTGAGGCTCACGTCTTCCTTGCGCACGGCGGGCAGGTCGGCCTTGATCAGGTACTCGCCCTCGGTCTCGCTCACGTCGGCGGCCGGCGCCCATTCGGACGCCACGCGGCCCTCGGCCGGCGGCCGCGGCCAGCGGCGCAGCGAATCGGCAACGAATCGGTCGAACACGTCGTCCACGTCACGGAACGGTTCCCACTTGATGACACGCATTTGCTTGATCCTCCAGTACGGGGCCGCCCCTGCGGTGCCCACCTGCCGCCCTAGATGCGAGCGGCGCGGCGGGTTTCAAGGGGCGCACCCCGCAACCGGCGTCGCCGTCAGCGGGAATACCAGCGGATGCCGTGGGCCTCGGCCGGGATGATCGCCTCGGGGTGTGCCGACACGACCCGCGGCGTGTACTCGCCAGCGGGGCGGTCCGCGGGCACCTCGGCCACGTAGCGGTAGCCCCCGGCTGCGCCGCTCAGGGCCTGGTCGCGCCGCATCGCGCGGCGCTCCGGCAGGGCGCCCTGTCGCGGGTCGGCGTAGAGCTCGACGCGGACCGAGTCCGGGACGATCTCCCCAAGGTACACCTGCACGCGGATCACGTGGCGGTCGCCCGCGGTCTCGACGTCGAGGTTGCCCCAGTGAATTGCGTCCCAGTGGCGCCGCAGGTCGCCGAGCCAGAGCTTCAGCTCGCGTGCGAGCTGCAGGTTATCGGCCGTGCGTCGCCGGAAGTTGTCCGCGGCCGGCAGGTACAGCCGATCGAGGTAGTCCGCCAGCATGCGGTTGCTGCTGAAGCGTGGCGTGAGACGCGAGAGGCTCGCGCGGATGCGCGCCACCCAGCCGCGCGGGATGCCTTCGGTGTCGCGGTCGTAGAAGGCCGGCACGA
>Ga0209391_10002206_pt1 | contig 10190 bp, 7 predicted proteins | sample PPLLak3March2015_FD_187246 | JGI IMG/M metagenome (GOLD analysis project Ga0209391, IMG submission 187246) | Freshwater sediment microbial communities from Prairie Pothole Lake near Jamestown, North Dakota, USA - PPLs Lake P7 Core (1) Depth... | ecosystem: Environmental > Aquatic > Freshwater >... | reverse complement strand
CGGCTGGCGCACGCGGTTCAGCAGGTCGGCGACCGTCGCGTCCATGACGCCGTAGCCCACGCGCAGGGCCGCGAGGCCGTGGGCCTTGGAGAACGTGCGCGAGACGATCAGGTTCGGGTACGCCGCAATCCACGCCACGCTGTCGGCGCGGTGCGACGGCTCGAGATACTCGTTGTAGGCCTCGTCGAGCACGACGACGACATCGTCCGGCATCGTGGCGAGGAACGCGTGCACGTCCTCCGGCGCCAGCCAGGTGCCCGTCGGGTTGTTCGGGTTGGCGACGAACACGACGCGCGTACGCGCACTGACTGCCGCGCGCATTGCCTTGAGGTCATGGCCATGGTCGCGCGCCGGCACCTCGATGCCGTGGGCGCCGCGCGCCTGCGTGGCGAGCGGGTAGACCGCGAACGCGTGCTGGGAGAACACGGCCTCGTCCCCCGGCTCGAGGAATGCGAGCGAAACGAGCTCCAGGATGTCGTTGCTGCCGTTGCCGAGCACGATCTGGCCGGCAGGCACCCCGAGACGCGCGGCCAGCGCCGCCTTCAGCGCGAAGCCATTGCCGTCGGGGTAGCGCGTCAGCTCGTCGGTCGCCGTCGCGATGGCCGCTCGCACCTTCGCACCGGGTCCGCGGGGATTCTCGTTCGAGGCCAGCTTGACGATCGTCGCGGCATCGAGGCCGAGCTCGCGGGCGAGCTCCTCGACCGGCTTGCCGGGGACGTAGGGCGCGATGCGTCGTACGTAATCGGGCGCGAGCGCGGCGAGGGCGGGATCGGTCATGGCAGTCAGGAGGCGGCTGGATAGGAGCCGAGGAGCTTCAGGAACGGCGCGCGCCGGGCGAGCTCGGCGAGCGCGGCCGCGACGGGCGGGTCGGTGCGGTGCCCCGCGAGATCGACGAAGAACAGGTATTCCCACAGGCCGGTACGGGCCGGCCGCGACTCGAAGCGGGTCATCGACACGCCGTGACGTGCGAGCGGCTCGAGCAAGTCGTGCACGGCGCCGGGCCGGTTGGGCGCGCTCATCACGAGCGAGGTCTCGTCGCGGCCGGAAGCCGGCACCTGCTGACGGCCCAGCACCCAGAACCGCGTCGTGTTATTCGACTCGTCCTCGATGTGCGGGCACAGCACCGCGAGGCCGTAGATCGCCGCGGCGTTCTCGCCGGCGATCGCCGCCGCACCGGGTTCCGCCGCGGCGAGGCGGGCGGCCTCGGCGTTGCTCGCCACGGCCACGCGCGTCGCCGCGGGCAGGTTCCGCGCGAGCCACTGCACGCACTGCGCGAGCGATTGCGCGTGCGAGTACACCTTGCGCACGTCGACAAGCGTCGCCGCGTTCGACAGCAGGTTCTGCTGGATGCGCAGCTTGATCTCGCCGCAGATCGCGAGCTCCGTCGTGCACATGAGGTCGAGCGTGCGACCCACCGCCCCTTCGGTGGAGTTTTCCACGGGCACAACGGCGTAATCGGTGCGTCCGGCTTCCGCCGCGCGGATCACCTCGTCGATCGTGGGCAGCGGTACGGCGTCCACGAACGTGCCGAACTGCTTCGCCACGGCCGCGTGGCTGAACGTGCCGGCCGGCCCGAGGTAGGCGACGCGGAGCTGCTGCTCCAGCGCGAGGCAGGCGGACATCACCTGCCGGAACACGCCGGTCACGTGCTCGCCGGTGAGCGGGCCGGTGTTCCCGGCGACCAGCCGGCCGAGCACCTGCGCCTCCCGCTCGGGCCGCCAGGCCGGCCCGCCGGCGCCGGCCTTGAGCTCGCCGATCGATTGCGCGTGCCGGGCCCGCTCGTTCAGTCGCGCGAGCACTTCGCGATCGAGGCGATCGATCGCCTCGCGATGGCGGGCGAGTTCGGCGTCACGATCGCGATCGCTCACTGGCGCCTCCTTGTGCCCGCCTTCACTATAACTGTCGCGCGTCGGCGCCCCTCGCTCGCGCGCCGACGGGCCCTGCGGGCCTTGCCTTCGGCCGGCGTGCTCACCCGTCCTCGTCCTCGCCTTCGCGCTCGGCGACGCGCTCGAGCCCGGCGAGCGTCTCGCCCTCGCCGAGGTTGATCAGCGTGACGCCCTGCGTGCCGCGGCTCATCTCGCGAATCGACTTCACCTCGGTCCGGATCAGCACGCCGCCGGTGGAGATCAGCATCACCTCGTCGTCCGGACGCACCAAGGCCGCGGCCACGACCTGGCCGTTGCGGCTCGACTGCTGGATCGCGATCATGCCCTTCGTGCCGCGACCGTGGCGCGTGTACTCGACGATCGGCGTGCGCTTGCCGTAGCCGTTTTCGGTGGCGGTCAGCACCGACTGCTCCTCGTCCTCGGCGACCAGCATCGAGATCACCGTCTGGCCCGGGTCGAGCGACATGCCGCGTACGCCGTGCGCGTTGCGGCCCATCGGGCGCACGTCGTTCTCGTCGAAGCGCACCGCCTTGCCGCCAGAGCTGAACAGCATGACGTCGTGCTGGCCGTCCGTCAGCGCGACGCCGATCAGCTGGTCACCCTCGGACAGGTCCACGGCGATGATCCCCGACGGGCGCGGTCGCGAGAAGTCGGCGAGCGGGGTCTTCTTCACGGTGCCCGTCGCGGTGGCCATGAAGACGTACTTGCCTTCCGCGAACTCGCGCACCGGCAGGATCACCGTGATCTTTTCGTTCTCGACCAGTGGCACGAGGTTGACGATCGGCTTGCCGCGCGAGGACCGGCTGCCCTGCGGCACGTTGTAGACCTTGAGCCAGTAGACGCGGCCACGATCGGAGAAGCACAGGATGTAGTCGTGCGTATTGGCGATGAACATCCGCTCGACGAAGTCGTCCTCCTTGGTCGCGGTGGCCTGCTTGCCGCGGCCGCCGCGCTTCTGCGCCCGGTACTCGTCGAGCGGCTGCGCCTTCATGTAGCCGCCGTGCGACATCGTGACCACCATGTCCTGTGGCGTGATCAGGTCCTCGATCGACAGGTTCTCGCCCTGGGCGATGATCTCGGAACGGCGCTTGTCGCCGAACTCGTCGCGCACGGCCACCAGTTCGTCGTGGACGATCACCGTCACGCGCGCGGGCCGGGCGAGGATGTCGAGCAGGTCGACGATCAGCGCCATCACCTCGCGGTACTCGCCCTGGATCTTGTCCTGCTCGAGGCCGGTCAGGCGCTGCAGCCGGAGCTCGAGGATCGCCTGCGCCTGCGCGTCGGAGAGCCGGTAGCCGGCCGGGCTCGCATCCTTCTGCCACCCGAACTCGGGCAGGAGCCCGTCGGGGCGCGCGGCGTCGGCAGCTGCACGCTCCAGCATCTCCTCGACCAGCGCGGAGCGCCAGACGCGCGCCATCAGCGCGACCTTGGCCTCGGGCGGGGTCGCGGACGCCTTGATCAGCGCGATGATCTCGTCGACGTTCGACAGCGCGACGGCGAGGCCCTCCAGGATGTGGCCCCGCTCGCGCGCCTTGCGCAGTTCGAAGCGAGTGCGGCGCACCACCACTTCGCGGCGGTGCGTGACGAAGTGCTCGAGCAGCTGCTTCAGGTTGAGGAGCCGCGGCTGGTTGTCCACCAGCGCGACCATGTTCATGCCGAAGCTGTCCTCGAGCTGCGTCAGTTTGTAGAGGTTGTTGAGGACGATCTCGGGGACCTCGCCGCGCTTCAGCTCGATCACGACGCGCATGCCGGACTTGTCCGACTCGTCGCGCAGGTCGGAGATGCCCTCGAGCTTCTTCTCGCGCACCAGGTCGCCGATGCGGGTGAGCAGGTTCGCCTTGTTGACCTGGTAGGGAATCTCGTCGACGACGATCGCCTGGCGGTTGCCCTTCTCCATGTCCTCGACGTGGGTGCGCGCGCGGATCACGACGCGGCCGCGACCCGTGCGGTAGCCCTCGCGAACGCCCTCGAGGCCATAGATGATCCCCGCGGTCGGGAAATCCGGCGCCGGGACGAGCTCCATCAGCTCGTCCACCGACATCTGCGGGTTGGCGAGGATCGCGAGGCACGCGTTCGCCGTTTCGGTCAGGTTGTGCGGAGGGATGTTGGTCGCCATGCCGACGGCGATCCCCGAACTGCCGTTCACCAGCAGGTTCGGCAGGCGCGAGGGCAGCACCGACGGCTCCATCTCCTTGCCGTCGTAGTTCGGCACGAAGTCGACCGTCTCCTTGTCGATGTCGGCGAGGAGCTCGCCGGCGATCTTCTCCAGCCGGCACTCGGTGTACCGGTAGGCCGCCGCCGAGTCGCCGTCGACCGACCCGAAGTTGCCCTGCCCGTCGATCAGCGGGTAGCGCAGCGAGAACTCCTGGACCATCCGCACCAGCGCTTCGTAAGTCGCGCTGTCGCCGTGAGGATGAAATTTCCCGAGCACGTCGCCGACGACCCGCGCGCACTTCACGTACGGCCGGTTCCAGGCGATGTTCGCCTCGTGCATCGCGAACAGCACCCGGCGATGGACGGGCTTGAGGCCGTCCCGGACGTCCGGGAGCGCCCGGCCCACGATCACGCTCATCGCGTAATCGAGGTAGCTGTGGCGCATCTCGGCTTCGAGGCTGACCGGCAGGGTTTCCTTGGCGAACTGCTCCATGGGGAGGGCGGCGTCCTTCGGGATAAAAGCGTTGACTGGGGGCTCGTTGGCGCTTCCATCCGGGAATCGGCACGCGCCGGCCGTTTTGGACCGCGCGCGACGCCCGCCGGAGTGGGGTCACCGAAGCATCCGCAGCACCGTGAGGCGTCCGGAGAGCCTTGAAATTGAAAGATTTTACCACGCCGTTGTAACGCCGCGACAGTCGCGGGCCGGATTGCCCGCGCGGCGGTGTTGTCGGGGCCCGAACGAGTGTTCCCGTGCTATATTCCTTGCAGGAGCAAGAATTCGGTGCGTCAGGGGGTTACGCCTGCGCATCCATATCGCTGAGTTCCATAAAACCTGTTGAAAACCAAAGCCAAAGGGGTGAAACAATGACTCGACGTCCCATGTCCGGTCTCATCGTTGGCGCGCTTTTCGCCGCGTTCGCCGGCAGCGTCGCCGCCCAGCAACCCGTCTATACCACGGGGTACGTGCCGGGAGTCGCCGGCTGCGACCTCAAGAACTGCGGCTACTGGCTCACGACCAGCGGCCCGGTGAACAACAACGTCCTGAAGAGCGCCACCTACAACGGCGCGAAGGGCCTTGCCGGCAACCTGTGCTGGCGCACCGGCTATTGGTCGCCGTCGATGGCGATCGCCCAGTGTGATCCGGACCTCGTGCCCAAGCCTGCTCCGGCACCCGCCCCGGCGCCCGCTCCGGCACCGGCTCCGGCCCCGGCACCCGCTCCGGCTCCGGCACCCAAGCCCGCTCCGGCCCCGGCTCCCGCGGTGCAGAAGATCACGCTGGCCTCGAAGGCGCTGTTCGACTTCGACAAGGCGGTGCTCCGGCCCGAAGGGCGCGCGGCGATCGACAGCGAGATCATCGCCAAGCTGCCGCAGGTGCAGAAGCTCGAACTGGTGTTGGTCACGGGTCACACCGACCGCATCGGCTCGCAGCAGTACAACCAGAAGCTCTCCGAGCGCCGTGCCGATGCCGTGCGCGACTACCTGGTGAGCAAGGGCGTCGCCAAGGACAAGATCGAGACCCTCGGCATGGGCAAGACCCAGCCGGTCCCGGGCGTGACCTGCAACCAGAAGAACCGCAAGGAACTGATCGCCTGCCTGCAGCCCAATCGCCGCGTCGAAGTCGAGGTGAAGGGCGAGGCCGTCGTCAAGAAGTAGCGCACGACAGCGGTCCAGAAAGCCCCGCGTTCGCGCGGGGCTTTTTTTTTCCGAAGCCCGGCACGAAAACGTCCCTCCCACGTTCCCGATGCGACACGTCGATCTGGCGATCACCGCCGCGTTCGTGATTCCGGTAGAGCCCGCGGGCGTTCTCCATGGGCACACGGTGCTCGTCGATGCCGGCAGGATCGTCGCGATTGCCTCGCCCGAGGTCGCCGGGCGTGACTTCCTGCCGCGTACGCGCATCGACCTGCCACGGCACGCGTTGCTGCCGGGACTCGTCAACGCGCACACGCACTCGGCGATGTCGCTGATGCGCGGCATTGCCGACGATCTCCACCTCGACGACTGGCTGCGCGGGCACATCTGGCCGCGCGAGGCGCGCTTCGTGACGCCGGAGTTCGTGTACGACGGCGTGCTGCTCGCCGCGCACGAGATGCTGACCGGCGGCATCACCTGCTGCAACGACATGTATTTCTACCCGGACGCCGCGGCCCGGGCCTATCAGGCGTCGGGGCTGCGCGCGGTGATCGGCCTGCCGGTGCTGGATTTCCCCACGCCCTACGCGAGTGACGGCGACGCCTACCTGCAGGCGGGCCTCGCTGCCCGGGACGCCTTCAAGTACGCGCCGCGGCTCACGTGGATGATGGCGCCGCACGCTCCGTACACCGTCGGTGACGCCATGTTCGACAAGATCGTCACGTTCGCGCGCCAGCTCGACCTGCCGATCCAGACCCACCTGCAGGAGACGCGCGGCGAGCTCGAGGCATCGCTCGCCGCGACTGGCGAAACCCCGCTCGCCCGCCTCGACCGCCTGGGTGCGACGGGTCCGGGGTTCGTTGCCATTCATGCGGTGCACCTCGGGCCGGGCGACCGCGACCGGCTCGCCGCGCAGGGCTGCAGCGTGGTGCACTGCCCGGCCTCCAACATGAAGCTCGCGAACGGCATCGCGCCGGTGATCGAACTCGTCGCGGCCGGCATCAACGTCGCGCTCGGAACGGATGGCGCGGCGTCCAACAACCGCCTCGACCTCTTCGCCGAGATGCGCCTCGCCTCGCTGATCGCCAAGGTCGCAACCGGTGACGCGGCCGCATTGCCGGCTGCCGAAGCACTGCACATGGCCACGATCGGCGGTGCCCGCGCACTGTCGCTCGACGACCGCATCGGCAGCATCGTCGCGGGCAAGGAAGCGGACCTGATTGCCGTCGACATGGGCGAGCTCGCCGACGCCCCGGTTTATGATCCCATCTCGCACCTGGTTCACGTCACGAGCCGGGAGCGCGTGACCGATGTGTGGATCTGCGGCGAACGAATCGTGCGCGATCGGCGTCTCACGACAGTCGACGTCGCCGCGCTTGCCGGCCGCGTCGGGCTCTGGCAGCAGAAACTCGCGTAGGGAACCGATGACCACCCTGGCCGAAAACCGCAACGCCGATCCAGCCGAGCTCGCCAAGTTCGGCGCGCTCGCCCACCGTTGGTGGGATCCGCAAAGCGAGATGTTCGGTCCGCTGCACAGCATCAACCCGCTGCGCCTCGGCTGGATCGAGCGCACCGCTGGGGGACTCGACGGCAAGCGCGTCGTCGACGTCGGCTGCGGTGGCGGCATCCTTGCGGAGTCGATGGCGGCGAAGGGCGCGAGCGTGCTCGGCATCGACCTCTCCGAGAAAGCACTCGGCGTCGCGAAGCTCCACAAGCTCGAGTCGGGTGCCCCCGTCGACTATCGGCTGGTCACCGCCGAAGAGCTCGCTGTCGAGATGCCCGGCGCATTCGACGTCGTGACGTGCATGGAGATGGTCGAGCACGTGCCCGACCCGGGCTCGACGGTCGCGGCCTGCGCGGCGCTGGCGAAGCCCGGCGGCACGGTGATCGTGTCGACGCTCAACCGCAACCCGAAGTCGTACCTGTTCGCCATCGTGGGCGCCGAGTACGTGCTGAAACTCCTGCCGCGGGGAACGCACGACTGGGCGCGGTTCATCCGTCCCTCCGAGCTCGCCGGCCACGCCCGGCGTGCGGGCCTCGACCTAGCCGGATCCACCGGGCTCGTCTACAACCCGTTGACGAAGGTGTTCCGGCTCGATCCCCGCGACACCGACGTCAACTACTTCGCGGCGTTCCGCAAGGAAGCCTGAGCCGCGGGATGCGCGCACTTCCCGTCGACGCCGTCCTGTTCGACCTCGACGGCACGTTGGCCGACACGGCCGGCGACCTGGCCGGAGCGCTCAATCGATTGCGGCGCGATCGGGGCCTCGCGCCGGTGCCCTTGCTGGCGTTGCGTCCTCACGCGTCCGCGGGTGCGCGCGGGCTGATCGGCGCGGGGCTCGGCGTGCTGCCGGACGCCCCCGAGTACCCGGCCTTGCGCGACGCCTTCCTCGCGCACTACGAGGCGTGCCTCGCGGAGACGACGCGGCTGTTCGCCGGCGTGGCCGAGCTGCTCGATGCACTCGAAGCGCGAGAACTGCGATGGGGCATCGTCACCAACAAGGCCGCGCGCTTTACCGTGCCGGTGGTCGCAGCGCTGCAGCTCGCCGACCGCGCCGCGACCGTCGTTTCCGGCGATACGACACCGCATCCGAAGCCCCATCCCGAACCGCTCTTCCACGCCGCCCGCGAACTCGGCGTGCCGGCAGATCGCTGCGCCTACGTCGGCGACGACCTGCGCGACATCACCGCAGGGAACGCGGCCGGCATGCCGACGCTCGTGGCGCGCTGGGGCTATCTCGGCACCGGCGAGCCGCACGACCGCTGGCCCGCGGCCGGCGGTGCCGACCATCCACTGGGATTGCTCGACTGGCTGCCCGTCAACCGGGACACGCGCCGGCGTTGAGGATCAGGAGCTCCCGCGTTTCCGCGCCGCGCGCGCCCTGCACTCGCACCGCCTGGTTCGCGGCAAGCGGTCGCAGGATCGACACGATCACGTCCTCCGGCGCACGCAGCGCGATACCGTTGGCCTGGGTCACCCGGTCGCCTTTCTTGAGGCCGAGCATCACGGCCAGTCCCGTCTCGTCGCGCACGACGAGCGCGCCGTCCTGCGCATCGACGACCGCACGCAACGCCTGCGGCTCGCCGATCAGGCCCTGCAGGAGTTCGGCATTGAGGCGCACCACCGCGCCGCGATAGTCGCGCGGAATCGCACAGGCGCCGGAATGCGCTGCGGCGGACGATCGCGGCGATGGCGCGGTCGCGGCGGTCGCGCGCAACGGGATGCCACGTTCCCCGCCGGCGTCGCGCACCGTGACCCCGTCGGGCTTCACGGCGATCAGCGTCGCGCTGTCCGAAAGGCGGGCCCCCGCCGCCACGAGTCGGGCGGTGCCGTCCGCGAAGCGGAACAGCGCGTGTCCGCCGCCGTCGCGCTCGGCGATCACGCCAAGCAGGCGGACGTCTGCCGACAATCCCGCAGGGACCGCAGTTCCCTGGTCCATCGTGGTCGGCGGCTCCCGTGACGTGCCGAACGGCGGCGACACCGCGAGCGCCACCGACGGCACCGGCTCCTTTGCGGACCGCGCCGGCAGGTCAACTGCAGCCGGCCCGAACCAGCGCCATCCCCACCATGCCACGACGACCGCGACCAAAGCGGCGGCGAGCAGCGTGACCGACACTTCGACCGCTCTTCGCATCGTCATCGCGCAAGTGTGCGGACGGTCGCGCAGGGCAATGCAGTGACGCCGGGTGCGGCAAGCCCCGCCGGACGCATCGCTATAATCGCGCTTCTCTCCGGCATGCGACCTTGAACCCCCGTCTCGATCTGCTGCAGCCGTATCCGTTCGAACGGCTGCGCAAGCTGTTCGCGGGCCTCACGCCCGAAGCGTCGAAGCGCCCGATCGCGCTGTCGATCGGCGAGCCGCGGCACCCCACGCCGCAACTCGTGCTGGACGCCTTGGCGGGTGCGGGCGCGGGCCTTGCGAATTATCCCATGACCGCCGGCGCACCCGCCCTCCGCGAGGCGATCGCCGCGTGGCTCGCCCGGCGCAACCGGCTGCCGCCTCTCGATCCCGCGACGCAGATCCTGCCGACGCTCGGCAGCCGTGAGGCGCTCTTTGCGTTCGCCCAGACGGTCGTTGACGCGAGCCGCCCCGGTGCCACGGTCGTCGTTCCCAATCCGTTCTACCAGATCTACGAGGGTGCGGCGCTTCTCGCCGGCGCCCGGCCCTGGTACGTGAACGGCGACCCCGCCCGCAACTTCGCGCACGACTGGGACGGAGTACCCGAGGAGGTCTGGTCGCGCACGCAACTCCTCTACGTCTGCTCGCCGGACAACCCGACCGGGCGCGTCGTCACGGGTGACGAGTGGCGGCATCTGTTCGCGCTCGCCGACCGCCATGGCTTCGTGATCGCGGCCGACGAGTGCTACGCCGAGGTGTACTTCGACGAGCACCGCCCGCCGGTGTCGGCGCTCGCTGCGGCCCGGGCCGACGGACGCGGCGACTACCGCAGCCTGCTCGTCTTTGGCAGCCTGTCCAAGCGCTCGAACGCGCCGGGGCTGCGCTCGGGCTACGTCGC
>Ga0209391_10002205_pt1 | contig 10194 bp, 10 predicted proteins | sample PPLLak3March2015_FD_187246 | JGI IMG/M metagenome (GOLD analysis project Ga0209391, IMG submission 187246) | Freshwater sediment microbial communities from Prairie Pothole Lake near Jamestown, North Dakota, USA - PPLs Lake P7 Core (1) Depth... | ecosystem: Environmental > Aquatic > Freshwater >... | reverse complement strand
CCTTGAGAATCTGATAGGCCCGGCGTCGCTGGGCATCGCCGAAGAGGAAGGTCCGAACCGGTCGGCGCCCGGGCGGCAGCATGTTGATGACGGACACATCCAGATCGCCATACACTGTCATCGCCAACGTGCGCGGGATCGGCGTCGCTGTGAGCACGAGCACATCCGGTTTGTAGCCTTTATCGATCAGATTCTTCCGCTGCATTACGCCGAACTTGTGCTGTTCATCGACAACGGCGAGGCCGAGGTTCTTGAAGGCGACACCTTTCTGGATCAAGGCATGGGTCCCGATCGCCACCTGCACCTCTCCGGAGGCCAGCTGCGCGGCTTGCACCTTCTTGACTGCCGCCTTATCGCTCCCGCGTAGCAACGCCACACTCAACCCCAGCGCCTCCAACGTACCTTTAAGATTGCGATAGTGTTGCTCGGCCAGAATTTCCGTCGGCGCCATGAGTGCGGCCTGGTAACCGGATCCGCAGGCCATGACGATGGCATGCAGCCCCACCACGGTCTTCCCCGAACCGACATCACCCTGCACCAGCCGGTTCATCGGCTTAGATGAAATCATGTCCCGATAGATCTCGCGAATGACTTGATCCTGCGCTGCCGTCAAGCGGAACGGCAGCAGGCGACTCAACTTATCGACGATCGGCGCCCGCGGATTGAACTTCAACCCCTTTGGTTGCTCCTGCACTGAGCGCTGCCTGGTGGCCAAGGCCATCTGCAGCAGAAATAATTCTTCGAACGCGAGCCGGCGATGTGCCGCGGTCTTGCCCTGCTCCAACAGTCGGGCATCTGCCTCCGCTTTGGGGAAGTGCACATCTTGAATGGCCTCTTGAATCGGAATCAGCCGTTGGCGCGCTCGCAGGGTCACCGGCAGATGATCGCGCAACTCTCTGGCATACTCATCCAGCAATCCCTTCACCAACACCCGCGACTGCCGGGAAGTCCAGCCCTTCGTCTCATGGTAGATCGGCACAATACGGCCCACATGCAGCGCCGACTCCGCCGCCTCTCCCACCACTTCATACTGCGCCACGTCCATGCGCGGGACCATCCACCCCTGCTTTCCGGCAATGACGCGGCCGCTCATCATGACGACTTTCCCGACCGTCAAGACGTCCTCAAGATAGGCCTGATTGAAGAACACCACCTGCATCTTCCCGGTCTCATCCTCGACACCGACCTCCAGCACGGACAGGCGGCGATTCCTCGTGCGCTTCGCGTCGCATTTCGCGATCGTGCCGCAAATCGACGTGACCATGCCCGGCACCAGATTGCCGATGGGGGTCATCACAGATCGATCTTCGTAGCGCCAGGGAATCGTCCACAAGGCATCTTCTACTGTCGCCACCCCGAGCCGTTGCAACAGGACCATGCGTTTCGGCCCGACCCCTTTCACAAACTGGACTGGAAGATTCCAGACGTCACCTCGCGCAGATCCCGCGGACGGCGCTGCCTCGTCGATCTGGTCCTCGCGGACAGGCATCGCGTCAGGCGCCGTTTCACGGAGCCGACCGAGAATGGCGCAGGCCGCTTGAAGCCGCCGCTGCTGCTCGTCGATCGGAAGGGCCTGCTGGAAATCGATGAAGAGTTCGCGGAGAGACCGCAGACGCGACTCAATAGCCGGGGGAATCCATTCCTGAGCGAGGGCGGATTGGACCTGACTCGACACAAAGCTGCTGAGATTCTTCACGGCCCCGGCATGGGCGCAATCGTCCTTCGTCGCAAACTCAATCGGCCGCGCAAGGCGATCGAGCCACTCGTGAAACGTCGCAGGCAAGCTGGACTCGGCGGGAGGCTCCATAACTGGGCGGGATCGTAGCATACCGCCGCAAGTCACTCAATGAAGTCCTGTGGCTCTCACGCGCAGCTCGTTGGCCTTGCTCTGACCGGTCGTCCGCATTGTGGCGATTGCTTGGTCCGCTTCCCCTCAGGTGTTACACTGAGCCCCTAACCACCATGTATCGCCGCAACATACAACATGTCCTGATTCCCCTGGCCCTGGGCTTGGCCCTGTTCCTGGCCTATCAGCTGTATTTCAAAGCCCTGTGGGTCACAGTACCGGTTCCGCACGCACCCGCCCGGGCAAATAACGAGTCAACAGAACCTCGCACGGCTGGATTGCAGGCTGAGCCACCTCCGACCGACGAAGAGATCAAACAGGTTCGCGGGATTGATCCCACCATCGTTCCAGAAACCGTTTCCAGCCACCTCTTGGAAACCATTCGCGACGAAATTGAAAAGAAACATCTCCCTGTCGCTGAACGACATCTGATGAACCTGACCCCATCAGTCCTCGCCGATGACAAAGCCAAGCCCTATGTCGCGATTCTTTGGAACAATCTTGGGTTGGAACAGGAACGGATCGACGGAACAAAGGTGTCCGTCAAAGCCTTCAAGAAAGCCGCCGCACTCGACAACACCAATCCGATCATCCAATTGAACCTGGCCCACGCCTATTGGGAACTGCGTGATCCCGCTCTTAATCAGGACTTCCTGACCGGTTTGATGACGCTCGCTCCCAACGAACCCTTTCCGCATCTCGCACTGGCCGATCTGCTCTACGAACAAGACCGGCTGAGTGAGGCTACCAAGCACCTGACGCAGGCGACGGAACGGGCCGGCAAAGATCCGCGTGTCCAGTCCTACCTCGCGACCGTCACGGAGAAAGTGCGCCATACCGACGCGGTGGAATCCCGCATGAACGCCAGAAGCAGCAGCCACTTCCTGGTGAAATACGACGGAGCAGAAGATCAACACACTTGGACAGTGGTGCTGGAAATTTTAGAGGAGGCCTATCGCGAAATCGGTCAACGATTCGGCCATTTCCCCGCCAAGCCGATCGTGGTGGTCCTGCACACCAAAGACACCTTTCAAACGGCCACCGGCAGCCCGGCCTGGGCCGACGGCCTGTACGATCCGACGCTCGGCCGCATCCAAATCCCGACACAAGGCGCCACCACCGATATGAAGTGGCTCACCAATGTCCTACGACATGAGTATGTTCACGCCTTGTTGCACGACCGGTTGGAGGGTCAGATCGGCTCGCTACCGGTGTGGCTCAATGAAGGACTGGCCATGCAACTGGCCGGCAGTTCCTGGCCGGACCTCGACCAGGCCATGCCGAACGGCGGCTCAGTCCTGCACTTGCGCTATTTGGAAGGGGGATGGGGACAGATGCCGCCCAACGTAGCGACGCTGGCCTACCTCGAAGCCAATTCCGCCACGCACTACCTGATCGACCGATTCGGGATGAGCCGTGTGGTCGACCTCCTGGATGCGTTTAGGGGGAAGGCCACCGTGGCAACCGCGCTCCAGGATAAAATCTTTCTCTCCTACGATCAGTTTCACCAGCAGTGGCTGGATACGTTTCTGCAAAAACGCGGTTAGCACCCGCGAGCCCCTTAGATCAATTCTTCCTGGACCTGTCGTCCCGTTTGCCCGGACCAGGTCGGCAACTGCAGCGCCTTCTCCTCCACCGCTTCTGATTCAACGACCTCCTCGGCTTCAGTCTGAGCAAACTGATCCTCCCAGAGGATGTGGCGGCCCTCGTCCTCAGACATCCGGATCCTGAAGTCAAAGGAGCGGCTTAGTTCGGGCTTATCACGATCCTCACTCACCTGTCGATCGGCGATACGATCCATCCTGACACGGTTGTTTCCATCTGTTGAAAACTCATCTTGCCAGACCAGCCCGCCGGTTTCAGGGTCGAGTGCGCGGAGCAAGAAAGACGGTTGGGGAGACAGGACCGACGTCTCGCGGACTCTGGTCACCGTCGCACGCCGCGGCACCACGGTCGAGACCAGCTGCCCCGTACTCTCTGCATCACGGGGCGTCAGATTCAAATTCCCTTCCCATTGAAACTTTCCGGTCGTCGCGTCATAGACCCGCAACACAAAATTGGAGAGGTCCGTCGCTCCCGGGCCGACTCCGCCGGCAAAGATCCGAGCCTGTGGCTGCGGTCCTTTCGTCGCGCTCTCTTCTTTCACATTCAACTCATAGGTGTCATCCGAAAGCACCTCGCCACTCTGCGGGTCGTAGATCTTCACGGTGATCGTCGAGACGTCCCCGACTTGATAGCCGAACCCGGCCGCGACAATCCCCGCTTTGACCGGAGCAACCTCTGCCCACGCCAGCGACGGGCCGAGCATGATGCCCACAAGAACCCAGGCCAGACTTTTTATGGAATGACGCAGACGACGGGACGAGTGGAGCTTCTTCACTTGAACCTTGGGAGACATGGCACCGGTCACTGACTGCAGAAGACGGCTGATCCAAGAAATGATTGGCATGGCCCCTCCGTGATGTTGGGGTCATTCTGCCTGTGATGAACCAGCCGCGTATATTCCCCACTGTGGGAGGATTCCCCTCGAAAGAGGGGGATGGGATGGGACAATGAGGATGAGCTTAGGCCGTCATCAAGTGTGAGGAGTTACCGCGCCAAACAGCCGATAACGATGTCGGGCGATCCAGCGATACACCCGTTCAGCCAATCTTCGCGTGATGGGCCATTTCAACATCCACCGGACGAACTTCCCACCGGGGAGGCCGTGAATCAACGGGAGAAACGCGTCAATTCCTTGCGATACCCCGCCTGTAGGACTGATGAGATAGGCCATGGATGGAGGACCCGGCCGATACTGTTCCCCCAGCGCGCGCACTGCCTCTTCACTCTCGTACGGAATCATCCGAACCCCTGACCCGGCTTCACCCATTCCAGCCCGGCCGAGCCCCTCTTTGGCTGCGACACAGAGCCGGCAATTTCCATCGTAAATGAGCAGGCTGGGCTGCTGAGGATCGAACTGGCTGACTGGCGACGGCTCTCTCATGGTGGGGACAGGCTACCACCCGGAAATTTCTCTCATCAAGACGCCGTTGTTGCTGCCACCTGAACAGGCTATGTGCAGACTGTTCAGAAAGGCCGTCCAGCAAGGCCGCAGCAAGTGAAGAGGCGAGGCGTACTTTGTGCCGTACGTCGAGCCACTGAGCGTCGCGAGAACGCCGCTGGCGGCCTTTATCAACAGCCTGCTATAGTGCCGGCATGCCACGACCCTGGGGACTGATGACAAGCTTGACCGGCTTGACCGCCGTCGGCATGGCGACTTTGTTTCTTGTGGGGCAGCCGGACCAGGCAGAGCCAGGCCGTTTCCTCGTCGGCTTTCTCATCGGCCTGCCGCTGTTCCTGCTGGTCGCAGTGCGATTGGGGTATCGATGGGCGACGATGGCCAGTGTGATCTACGGAACCGTGGGACTGGCGCTGGACTTATCGACAATGGTCCAGTTGATTACGAAAGACCAGCCGACCGTGGCCATGCTGACCGCCAATGGCTTCAGCGGGCTCTTGAACTTTCTCGTGATTGCGTTCGGCGGGCGCGCGTTCCTGACAAGAGACTGAAAAAGCCCGTGCAGCGTCGTTCTCGCTGCGATCAAAGGCTCAACGTACCGAAGCGTACGCCTCGCCTCTTCACTTGCTGCGGCCTTGCTGAACGGGCTTTTTGAGTCTCTTGCGAGACAATCCGGCAGGCGCCACCGCCTCCAGGATCCCGTCCTCCCAATCCTCCGTTCCGGGCTTCATCCGCAACACCTTAGTCTTCGCAAATCCGGCCTCCTTCAGCCAGACGCTCGTCTCTTTCGCCGAATAGGTATTGCCCTCTTCCGTGAAGAGCAACATCGAGACGGCAAAGAGACTCGCTTCGGCGGGATTGAGACCTTCACGATCGTGCAGAAACGCATCCTGAATCAGCAGACGCCCGCCGGGATTCAAAGCTGCAAGCGCCCGCCGAAAGATGGCGCGATTCGTCGCCGGTGAATAGATGTGCAGCACATTGGAGTACCAGATGACATCGTAGGTGCCGGAGATCGCTTCCTTCGTGAAGTCGACCGGCACATAGCTAAGCCGTGACTCGGCCTTATGCGTCGCGGCAATTTCTCTGGCCACTTCCAGGGCTTCCGGACGGTCGCCGACAGCCGCGCGTAAGCGCGGATATTTAGACAGAAACGCCATGGCGTAGGTGCCGGGTCCGCCGCCAAGATCGAGGAACGTCTTGGCTCCGTGGAGATCCACCTGCCCGGCAATCTTCGGAGCCGTCTCTAGCGTCCGATAGTGCATCGCCCACGTGAATCGCCGACGATACCCCGGTTCTTCCGGCACATCTTCATCCAGCGGGCGCCCCGTTCGCACTGACTCGCCCAGGCGCGCCCAATCCTGCCAATGACTTGCCATGAGGTCGAGATAGTCTTTGCGATAGGCTGCATGCCGGGCATTCAATGCTGTCGCAGCCAGGCGGCTGTTTCGATAGACCATACCCGTTTTCGTGAGCAGGCCGGACATGGCCAGATTGCGACAGAGAATCGACAGGCCCCGTTCACTGACGGACAGGGCCTTGGCCAATTGCGGAATCGTCCATTGACGGACACCGACCTTCGTAAAGAGATCCAGCTCCAGCGCCATGAGGAGAATACGCGGCAGCCGGTAGGCCGATACCGCGTCGCGAAACTCCTCAAATGTGGTGATGCGACGATTCACGCGGCCCCGCCGATCTGCCGCAGGCACCAGCGCATGAGATCCTGTACCTTGGAAGGATTGGTGACATCGACCGGGCGCGCAAACGTCGCCGCAACAAACTCTTCGTTCATCTCGGTCTCTTCCGCAAATCCGGACTGCAACAGCAGTGCGCGGTATTTCCCGACCGCCGGCTGAATAAAATACTTTGCCTGCTTCGCCACTTCGTCTGTGCCAAGATCTTCCGGCGTTCCATCCGACATCAACGCCATCACATCATCCATCGCGATCCCGTACTGACAGAGCACGGTGCCTTCCGGCTTGACCTCCAGTAACCAGCCGTCGGACCCGAGGTCCATCGCCAGGGCTCCCCCCGGTTCCAATTCATAGAGTTGCGGGAAGGCCCGCATCAGCGCCATACGGAGCTGCGGCCAGGCGGAAACGGTCGGATCACTCATGCATGCGACTCTCGATAGGGAGGAGTGGAATCGGTCTCCGCCAGCCGGGCGCGGAGCCCCATAAGACGCTTGGTATTTTCTTCGAGCTTGGGCAAGTGATATTTGCGATCCATGAGCACGACGAGTTCGAGGAGATCAGCCGCATCCTGTAGACGGCCGATCGCTTCATAACACTGGGCCAACACGTACCGCGCCCCGCCGGTCCGCAGTTCATCGCGCGACCGTTCGGCGATCGACTGGCTGGTTTGGCAACAGGCAATCGCATCGTCATACCGTTCTTGCATCAGAAAGGTCCGGCCGATCATCCGCCAGGCATCGGCCACGCCGCCCTGATTGCCCAAGCGCCGCATCAGCACCAGCGAATGTTCGTAGTATTGAATCGCCTGATCGTATTGGCCGATCTCGCGCGCCACCAGACCGAGATCCGACAGCAGCACCGCCTTGGCCGCTTCATCATGCGCTTTGGTCAGCAGATCCAGTGATTCGAGATAGTAGGCGCGGGCGCGATCCCATTCGCCGGCGTCGGCGCGCAGGTTGCCCAGATTCCCCAGCGTCGTCCCGATTCCCTTCTCGTCACCGAGAATCTTCTGCAGCTCCAGCACTTCCTGATAGTACGTCTGCGCCGACTCCCGCCTGCCGCTGACCGCACAGATATTCCCGAGATTCCCGAGTGTCGCGGCCATCGCGCGCTGATCCCCGGTCATCCGGTCACATTCCAGCGCCTTGGCGTAGCAGGTGTAGGCTTCCGTATAGAGGCCGCGCGCGAAATGCTCGTTTCCCTGGCGATTCAATTCTTCGGACAGCCCGTTTCGTAATGGCATAGGACAATTCCGCTACTGCAGCGACTGCTCCAAAATGGGCTTCGCTCCGGTCATGATCGAGGCGCCATCGCCGACCAACACCGAATCAAATTGATACTTCAGCAAACGCCGCAATCCGTCTTTGGCCTTCTCACGATCGGCATATTTTTCGGCCGGCAGCATGGAGAGCGCACCGGCCGGCTTCCCGATCAAGGCGTCGCCGAGGATCAAGACACCCTGGCGTTGCTGAATGAAGAGAGCGGACTCTCCGGGAGACTTCTGATCTTTGAGTTGGATCACCCAGATTCCCCCGACCAGCAATTCCCCGTCTTTAAACGTCTTCGTCGGCTTGAGATCCATCTGCGGGGCGTCCAGCTCAGGCACATGCAGCTGACAGTGAAACTCATCCTGATACCTCACTGCCTCGCGCACATGATCGCGATTCGTGACGATGATGTAATCGACGGGGCCGTTGCGCAGCACCACCGCGCTCGCGTCACCGGTCATCGGCGGAGGATCGACGAGAATCTTATGTTCCCCGACCGTCAGGAAGAGCCCGTTGAAATCAATCTGCTTCTCCTCAGAGAACCAGGACCATTGCCAGATACCGGGCAGAATGTTTTTCATAGATACGAACCGATGGCGCCTCGCCGATCACCTATGACGCGAGGACTCAGAGCGCGGCCACGGCATCCTTTACGACTTTCGAGATCTTGGCCAGGATGCCGGCGTCATTGGGAAGATCCAGGATATCGTCTTCGGACACTGTGATGAATTTCCGGTTCGGCCCCTTGGTGAGAGAGATCAAAAACATGCTGTTCGACGGAGTCACCGGAATCACGACCTGCACCGCCGCATCCATATCCTTGATGATATCCAGAAACTTCTGCTTCCCTGCTTCCATCTCATCCATCAATCATAACCCTCTTGTTCATCGGCCCCGTACAAGCCATTGGATCCCGGAACAGCCTTACATCTTCGCAGGATCCACCAGCAACTTCTCGACCTCTGCCGTAATCACATCTGCCGCCGCAAGATCCATATTCCCGACACGCTGCCAGCGGATGACCCCGGCCTGATCGATTACATACACGTTGGGAATAAACTTCCCGCCGCCGTAGAGCTTGTCGGTAATTTTCCCCGGATCGAGCAGATATGGGTAGGTGACTTTCACAGGAAAGGCGGAGAGGAACTCACCGACACTCTTCTTCGAGTCGCCGGAAGAATTGACGCCCAGCACCGCCACCTCTTTGCCCTTCGTCAGCTCGGAGACTTTCTGGAGCGTCGAGCCCTGCATCATGCAGGGATCGCAGATATGAAACAGCCCGAGGACGATGACTTTTCCCTTATAGGCATCCAACGACACCGTTTCGCCGGTGATCGCCGTCAACGTAAACGACGGCGCCTTCTCGCCTACCTTGAAGAATCCGGCCGCCAGCACCAGATGCGCCGCGAAGACCGGAAAGAGTACCGCACCCAGCACCCACAAAGATCGCTTCATAAGAGCCTCCTTCGCCATCGATCAAACAACCGAATGAACGACGAAGGCTATCCTACCATGCAGAATTTTTCAGGGGCAACGGCAGACGGCAGGTACGACGTCCTCGCGGCACACTGTCGCATTGTGTGGCGGTTCGATTCACCGATGGAACAGGTGCCGGATTGAAGCCGGAGGAGATAGCCATCGTGAGAGCGTGTGGACAGGGCTCACTGCGCGAGCGAGCCAGTGCAACGACCGGCGCCAGCGGAACCAATCCGGCGGCGCTTGAATGATCGGATCGTGACTTCGACACAACGCGATCCCGTATCGCCACCGCGCGTTCCAATTATCCTGAAGGGTAAACAACAACGCCCCGACATCGTGATCGTCGAGCCCCTCCTGCTGCTGCAGGAGCAGGCTTTTCGGCATGCGTCGGGCCAAGCTCAGGACATCGGGATCGGCCGCGATTATGTTCAGGACCTGCGGGGGGATGGGCGCATCCATGACTCGATGAGACAGCGCCAGGCCGAGCAGCAGGACCCGATAGCATTTCCATTCCAGAGCGGTCGTAAGCACCCACTTCCAATTCAGCTGCCCGGTACGGATGAGTCCGGCCACCTCCGTCACCAGACTGAGTTGCCCCCATGCCCGGTGCGCTCCATACACACAGAGTACGAGTACCGCCTCCTCCGGAGCCATCCCCTTGGTCTTCCGGCCATCCAGCGAGACCGGCCTGGCGTGCCCCCACACCTCCGGCCGATCGATCCGGAAGATCATACGCGCATGTCCCACCGCCCACAGCAACTCGATTTGACACGACGTATTGGCGTGAAGGTAGACGAGCGGCCGCTCGCACGCACCGATATCGACAGTGCGATCACCCTCCCCTCCCCGCACAGAATAACCCTGTGAGACCAATACTTGATGTGCATCCACGAGTTGGTCCCGGCG
>Ga0209391_10002204_pt1 | contig 10194 bp, 7 predicted proteins | sample PPLLak3March2015_FD_187246 | JGI IMG/M metagenome (GOLD analysis project Ga0209391, IMG submission 187246) | Freshwater sediment microbial communities from Prairie Pothole Lake near Jamestown, North Dakota, USA - PPLs Lake P7 Core (1) Depth... | ecosystem: Environmental > Aquatic > Freshwater >... | reverse complement strand
CATGGTTTCGCAAAGTGAGATCGAAAGTCATGACAAGGTAAGCCGCAGGGCTTACAACGTGACCCTGCTCACAATCGGCAGGTGGCCACTCGCCCTGCCGCCGGGCACCGCGGCCACCAGGAGACACGACGATGGACGACAAGACTACCCCGGCACAGCCCTTCGGGGCTGCGCCCACCGACGCATTCGGGGCCGCCGTCGGGGGCATGATGAAGTCGATGGCCGGGCTGAACCTGCCGTTGCAGCAACTGACGCAGATCCAGAGCGACTACGTCAACAAGGCCACCGAGGTGTGGAACGCGTCGCTGCAGCGCTTGCAGCCTCCGGTGGCCGGCGATGCCGCCCAGCCGGCGCCGATCGGCGACCGCCGCTTTGCCGCCACCGAGTGGGCGTCCAACCCGGCAGCGGCATTCACGGCGAACCTGTATCTGCTCAATGCGCGCGCCCTGATGCAGATGGCCGAGAGCGTGGAGGGTGACGCCAAGACCAAGGCGCGCATCCGTTTCGCCGTGCAGCAGTGGATCGACGCCGCCAGCCCCAGCAACTTCCTGGCCCTCAATCCGGAGGCGCTGCAGAAGGCGCTGGCCACCAAGGGCCAGAGCCTGACCACCGGCATGCAGCAACTGCTGGCCGACCTGCGCAAGGGCAGCGTCTCGCAGACCGACGAGAGCGTGTTCGAGGTCGGCCGCAATGTCGCCACCAGCGAGGGCAGCGTCGTCTTCGAGAACGAGTTCTTCCAGCTCATCGAGTACAAGCCGCTGACGGACAAGGTGCACGAGCGGCCGATGCTGTTCGTACCCCCCTGCATCAACAAGTACTACATCCTCGACCTGCAGCCCGAGAACTCGGTCATCCGCTACACCGTCGAGCAGGGGCATCGCACTTTCGTCGTGAGCTGGCGCAACCCCGATGCATCGATGGTCGCCAAGACCTGGGACGACTATATCGAGCACGGTGCCATCACCGCCATCCGCACCGTGCAGGCGATCACCGGTGCCGAGACCCTCAACACGCTGGGCTTCTGCGTCGGCGGAACCATCCTGGCCACTGCGCTGGCGGTGCTGGCGGCGCGCGGGGAGCAGCCTGCGCAGTCGGTGACGCTGCTGACGACGCTGCTGGATTTCGCCCAGACCGGCATCCTGGACGTCTTCGTCGACGAGACCTCGGTGCAGATGCGCGAGATGACCATCGGAGAGAAGGCGCCGCGCGGCCCGGGGCTGCTCAAGGGCAAGGAGTTGGCCACCGTCTTCAGCTTCCTGCGCCCCAACGACCTGGTCTGGAATTACGTCGTCGGCAACTACCTCAAGGGCGAGGCGCCGCCGCCCTTCGACCTGCTCTACTGGAACGGCGACTCGACCAACCTGCCCGGCCCGATGTACTGCTGGTACCTGCGTCACACCTACCTGCAGAACGACCTCAAGATTCCGGGGCGGCTCACGGTCTGCGGCGAGAAGGTCGACCTCGGCCGCATCCGGGCGCCCATCTTCGTCTACGCCTCGCGCGAGGACCACATCGTGCCGTGGCAGGCCGCGTACGCGTCGACCCCGCTGTTCACCGGCAAGTGCACCTTCGTGCTCGGTGCCTCCGGTCACATCGCCGGGGTCATCAACCCGCCGGCCAAGGGCAAGCGCAGCCACTGGGTCAATCACAAGCTGCCGGCCAGCGCCGAGGCCTGGTTCGAAGGCGCCACCGAGCAGCCCGGCAGCTGGTGGCCGGTCTGGAGCAGCTGGCTCGAGCCGCTCGCCGGCAAGCAGGTCCCCGCGCCCAAGGCGCCTGGCAATCTCCGGTACAAGGCCATCGAGCCGGCCCCGGGCCGCTACGTCAAGGCCAAGGCCTGAACGTTTCTTCGGCGAGGTAATGTCCATGTCCGACCAGCCTGTGCATCGGCGGCGGCATGGGCGTGGCGCTCACCGTTGAACGCTAACCCTGATTGACCTGCCCGCGAGTGCACGCCACGCTCTAGGGTTCGACACCACCACCAAGGAGAGACAGATGGCAAACAAAGTGGCATACGTGACAGGCGGCATGGGCGGCATCGGCACCGCGATCTGCCAGCGCCTGGCGAAGGGCGGTTTCACGGTCATTGCCGGCTGCGGCCCCAGCCGCGACTGGCAGAAGTGGCTCGACGAACAGAAGGCGCTGGGCTACGAATTCCACGCCTCGGTCGGCAACGTGGCCGACTGGCAGTCGACGGTCGACGCGTTCAGCAAGTCCAGCGCCGAACACGGCACGATCGACGTGCTGGTGAACAACGCCGGCATCACGCGCGACCGCATGTTCCTGAAGATGACGCCCGAGGACTGGAAGGCGGTCATCGACACCAACCTCAACAGCATGTTCAACGTCACCAAGCAGGTGGTGCCGGGCATGGTGGAGAAAGGCTGGGGCCGCATCATCCAGATCAGTTCGGTCAACGGCGAGAAGGGCCAGGCCGGGCAGACCAACTATTCGGCCGCCAAGGCCGGCATGCACGGCTTCACGATGGCGCTGGCGCAGGAGGTGGCGTCCAAGGGCGTGACGGTGAATACCGTGAGCCCGGGCTACATCGGCACCGACATGGTGCTGGCGATCAAGCCGCAGATCCTGGAGAAGATCGTCGAGACGATCCCCGTCAAGCGCCTGGGCACACCGGCCGAGATCGGCTCGATCGTGGCCTGGCTGGCGGGCGAGGACTCCGGCTTCACCACCGGCGCCGACTTCTCCTGCAACGGCGGCCTGCATATGGGTTGAGCGGCGCAGCCGCTCAACCCTGCGGGTGCACATGTGCTCCCCCGAGCCCCCTCCGGGAGGGGGCTCCTGTCAGACGGGAAAGCGCCGGCCTGGGCCGGCGCGTGTATTTCGGTTGTCCATGGCGCCAGCGCGCTACCCGCGACGCATGGATCCGGAGCGGCCAAGCGGACGCCGCGGATCCGGCTTGGCCGGTCCGCTGGCGTTGCCCCCTGGGGGAGCGCCGAAGGCGCTACGGGGGGGATTCATCACTCGCCGCCGATGATGAAGTACTTGATCACCGACTTGGCGGCAAAGCCCACCAGGCCGAAGCCCAGCGCCAGGAAGAGCACGAAGGTGCCGAAACGGCCGGCCTTGGATTCGCGTGCCAGCTGCCAGATGATGAACACCATGTACAGCATGAAGGCGCTGACGCCGAAGGTCAGCCCGAACTGCGCGATCTGCTCTTCGGTGTAGCCGAACATCAGCGCGGCCCTTCGACCTCGGGCTCGACGAGGTCGCGGTAGGCGTGCCAGCTCGCGTGCGCCAGCCAGGGCACAGCGACCACCAGGCCGACCAGTGCCGTGGCCATCCCCAGCAGCGTGACGACCAGGATCAGCGTCGCCCACAGCGCCATCGGCACCGGGTTCAGCAGCGCCGCACGCACGCTGGTCAGCACGGCGTCGCGCACGCTCGCGTCGCGGTCGAGCAGCATCGGGATGGCGACGACGCTGGACGCGAACATCGGCGCCGCCAGCACGCTGCCCAGCAGCAACCAGGCCTCGAACAGCCAGTCCTGACGGCTGAGCACCACCACGTGCAGGAAGTCCAGCGGGCTGTTGACCGGCGCCGCGGCAAAGCGCGTGATCAGCGAGGCCGAGGTCAGCACCCAGCCCGTGCCGGCCAGCGCAAGCAGCGCGCCGAACAGCACCAGCCGCCCGTCGCGCGGACGCCAGGTCGCCAGCGCATCCGCCAGGCCCACCGGCCGCTGCTGCTCGATGCCTCTGCTGATGGCGTACAGGCCGGTGGCCACGATCGGCGCCACGAGCATGAAGCCGCTGAAGGCGCCGGCGAGCAGCCAGAAGCGGTCGCGCGCCACGGCCACCAGCAGGGCACCGAACATCGCCGTGGCCAGGCCGTGCAGCAGGCCGGGAACGGGGCGCCGCAGCAGGTCGGCCCAGCCTCGGGCCAGCCAGGTGAAGGGCTGGCCGGGGGCCACCGCGCGGGCAGTCGGACGGTGCGTCGTGGCGGGAGATGGCTTCGGGGGCATGGCGGGTTCGGGGCTGGGATCGAGTGTAGGGAGCGATGCTGTCGCGGGCTTGACCACGCTGGATTGAAGCGCCGGCCTCAGGAGGGGGTGCCGGTCGCCAGCGCCGCCGCGGCTGCGGCCAGCGTGGCGGGGTCGGCGTCGGCCAGTTCGATCGTCGGTGCGGCGCCAAAGGCGGCGAAGTTGCGCGCCATCGAGCGTTCGTAGATCGGGTCGTAGTGCAGCGCGAGCAGTTCCTCGACCACGGTGGCCAGGCGGCCGGCGCGGGCCTCGGCCTGCCAGCGCTCGATGAGCGCCGCGCCGCGCACCTCGCGCAGCGCCGCCAGGCGTTCGCAGAAGGCATCGACTTCGTGCACGAAGTGCGCGTAGTCCTCGAGCAGGAAAGCCACCCGCGCCGCCAGCGGCATCTTCACCTGCACACAAGGGGCGGCGCGCAGCCGCTGCAGCAGTGTCTCGGGAATGCGCAGGCGGCCGATGGTGCGGCTTTCGCCTTCGGCGTAGACGACCCGTTCCGGTGCCATGCTGCGCAAGGTTTGCCAGAGCGAGGTCTCGAAGGCCTTCTGCGACGGCTGCGGCTGCCCCGGCAAGGGCCCGAGCACCGACCCGCGGTGGCGCGCCAGCGCCTCCAGGTCGAGCACCGGTTCGCCGGCGGCGGCCAGGGCCTGCAACAGCCGGCTCTTTGCCGACCCGGTGCGGCCGCAGACGACACGCAGCGACAGCGCTGTGGGCAGCGTCTCCAGTTCGGCGAGGACGGCGCGCCGGAATTCGCGATAGCCGCCCTCGAGCACGTGCACGGTGAAACCGATCTGGTCGAGCACGGTGGCCAGCGAGCCCGAACGCTGGCCGCCACGCCAGCAGTAGACCAGCGGCCGCCAGCCGCGAGGCTGGCCCATCGCGTGGGTCTCGATGTGGCGGGCGATATTTCGCGCCACCAGCGCCGCGCCGCGCTTGCGCGCGTCGAAGGGCGAGACCTGCTTGTACTCGGTGCCGACGATGCGCCTCTCGTCGTCGTCCAGCACCGGCCAGTTGACGGCCCCCGGCAGCCGGTCCTCCGCATATTCGCTTTCGCTGCGGGTGTCGATGATGGCGTCGAACCCGGTCAGCCGCGCGATGGCGTCGGTGGCGGTGATGCGCTTCAGGCCCATCGTGTCATGGCACCGGCGCGGCGACGGCATCGAGGATCTCGGTCTCGATGCGCACCTGCGTCTTGAGCTGCGGCAGCGCCGGGCCGTCGACGAGAAAGGTGTCCTCGACGCGCTCGCCCAGCGTCGTGACCTTGGCCAGCTGCAGGTTGATGTGGTTCTTCGCCAGCACCCGCGCGATGGCGTACAGCAGACCGGCGCGGTCGCTGGCCGACACCGTGAGCAACCAGCGCTGCGCGCGTTCGTCGGGCGCCAGCGAGACATGCGGCGTGACCGGGAAGCTGCGCACCCGGCGCGAGACGCGGCCGCGACTGGGCTCGGGCAGCGGGCCCGAGGAGGCCAGCGCCTTGGTGGCCTGTGTCTCCACCAGCGAGATCAGGTCGCGGTACTGGAATTCGCGCTCGCTCGGCGGGCTGTCGGCGCCGACCTGGGTGCTCACGACCTGGAAGGTGTCGAGCGCGTAGCCGGCGCGCGTGGTGTGGATCTTCGCGTCCTGGATGCTGAAGCCGGCACCGTCGAAATAGCCGCAGATGCGCGCGAAGAGGTCGGGCCGGTCCGGGGCATAGACGAGCACCTGCAGGCCGTCGCCGACCGAGCTGGCGCGCGCGCGCACGATCGGCACCCGCGTGGCGACATGGCGCCAGAGCGAGCGCGCGTGCCAGGCGATGTCGGCGGGGTCGTGCCGCGCGAAATAGCTGATCTCCAGCGTCTTCCACAGCGGCTCCTCGGTGCCGGGCAATGCCGAGTGCAGGGCCAGGTTCTGCCGCGCCTCCTGCTTGCGCGCCTCGATGTCGGCGGCCAGGTTGGGCCGCGCGCCGCCGAGCGCGCGCAGCGTCAGGCGGTAGAGGTCCTCCAGCAGCTTGCCCTTCCAGGCGTTCCAGACACGGGGTCCGGTGCCGCGGATGTCGGCCACCGTCAGCAGGTACAGCGTGGTCAGCCGCTCGGGGGTGCCGACGAGGCGTGCGAAGTCGGCGATGACCTCGGCGTCGGACAGGTCCTCCTTCTGGGCGATGCGGCTCATCGTCAGGTGGTTGCGGACGAGGAATTCGATCAGTCGCGCATCCGCGCGCTCGATGCCGTGGTCGCGGCAGAAGCGGCGTGCCTCGCGCGCGCCGAGTTCGCTGTGGTCGCCGCTGCGGCCCTTGGCCACATCGTGGAAGATCGCCGCCACGAACAGCAACCAGGGCTTGTCCCACTGCGCCGCAAGCTGGCTGCAGAAGGGGTATTCGTGGGCATGTTCGGGGATGAAGAAGCGCCGAACGTTGCGCACGACCATCAGGATGTGCTGGTCGACCGTGTAGACGTGGAACAGGTCGTGCTGCATGCGCCCGACGATGCGGCGGAAGACCCACAGGTAGCGCCCGAGCACCGAGGTCTGGTTCATCAGCCGCAGCGCGTGGGTCTGGCCGCCGGGCTGGCGCAGGATGGCCATGAAGCGCTCGCGGTTGACGGGGTCGCGCCGGAAGCCCACGTCCATCACCTCGCGCGCGTTGTACAGCGCGCGCAGCGTGCGCGCCGACAGGCCCTGCAGCCCGGGCGTCTGCTGGAAGACGAGGAAGGTCTCCAGGATGGCGTGCGGGTCCTGCTGGTAGAGGTCGTCGCTGGCCACCTCGAGCATGCCGCCGCGGTCGAGGAAACGGGCGTTGAGGGGCCGCATCGGGGCCGCTTCCGACGCATTGATGCGTTCCTCGATATTGAGCATGAGGATCTGGTTGAGCTGCGTCACCGCCTTGGCCGCCCAGTAGTAGCGGTGCATCAGGACCTCGGAACTGAGCTGCTCCTTGCTTGCGCGCAGCCCCATGCTCAGCGCCACCGCCGTCTGCAGGTCGAAGATCAGCCGGTCCTCGCGCCGCCCGGCCACCATGTGCAGCAGGGCCCGCACCAGGCGCAGCGTGCCCTCGTGCTTGACGAGCTGGCTGGCCTCGAACGACGTGATCAGGCCACTGGCCGCGAGCTCGCGCCAGGTGCGGCCGAGGCGGGCGGCGCGCGCCACCCAGATCAGCACCTGCAGGTCGCGCAGGCCTCCCGGGCTCTCCTTGCAGTTGGGCTCGAGCGCGTAGGGCGTGCCTTCGTACTTGACGTGACGCTGCTTCATCTCCAGCGTCTTGGCACGCATGAAGGCGTGCAGGTCCAGGGTCGCGTTGCAGTCGCCCTGCAACTGGCCGAACAGGCGGCGCGAGCCGCAGATGAGCCGCGCTTCCAGCAGCGCGGTCTGCACCGTCACGTCGCGTCCGGCCTCGGCCACGCATTCGGCGACGGTACGCACCGAGGAGCCGGGCTCGACGCCGATGTCCCAGCAGGCCGTCACGAAGCGGCTGGCGGCGTCGCGCATCGCCTCGTCCTCGCCGTCGGGCAGCAGCACCAGGACGTCGACGTCGGAATACGGGAACAGTTCGCCGCGGCCGTAGCCTCCGACGGCGACCAGTGCCGCCGCCGGCGGGATCGCGCTGTGCTGCCAGAGTTCGGCCAGCATGCCGTCGACGTGCCGCGCCAGCGCCTTGATCAGTCGCGTGGCGGCGGTGGCTGTCGGCCGGGCGTCGCGGAACTGCGCGATCAGCGCCGCCTTGCCGTCGCGGAAACGGGCCCGCAGGCCCGCCACGCCGCCGGGCCCGTCGGCGCCGGCCTCGGAGAGCGCCGCCATGGCTTGCGAGGCTCTCAGTTCGCGGCCAGCGCCGCTGCCGTCTGCTGCGGCGCGGTGGCGCCGCCGTAGCCGGCGGCGGCGAAGGCCGGCGGCCGCGGGCTGCCTGCAGAAACCGTGAGGACCTCGTAGCCGCTTTCGGTGACGAGCACCGTGTGTTCCCACTGCGCCGACAGCGAACGGTCGCGCGTGACGATGGTCCAGCCGTCGTAGGGGCGGTTGCCCTTGCGGTCTTCCTTGATGTCGCGCCTGCCGGCGTTGATCATCGGCTCGATGGTGAAGATCATGCCCGGCACCAGCTCCTCCAGCGTACCGGGGCGGCCGTAGTGCAGCACCTGCGGTTCCTCGTGGAAGCGCGCGCCGACGCCGTGGCCGCAGAACTCGCGCACCACGGCGTAGCCGGCATGTTCGGCAAAGGCCTGGATGGCGTGGCCGATGTCGCCCAGCCGTGCCCCGGGCCGGACCTTGACGATGCCCTTCCACATCGCCTCGAAGGTGATCTGGCACAGCCGCCGCGCCGCGATGCTGGTCTCGCCGACGATGTACATGCGGCTGTTGTCGCCGTGCCAGCCGTCCTTGATCACGGTGACGTCGATGTTGACGATGTCGCCGTTCTTGAGCGGCCGGTCGTCGGGGATGCCGTGGCAGACGACGTCGTTGATCGACGAACACAAAGAAGCCGGGTAGGCCGGGTAGCCCGGCGGCGCGTAGCCGAGCGTGGCCGGGATGCCGCCTTGCACGTGCACCATGTGGTCGTGCGCCAGGCGGTCGAGCTCCAGCGTCGTGACGCCGGGGCGCACGTGCGGCGCCAGCATGTCCAGCACTTCGGACGCGAGCCGGCCGGCCAGGCGCATGCCCTCGATCTGGGCGGCGGATTTGATCGCTATCGACATGGCGCAGGATTATCCCACCGGCCCCGTAAAATCGTCGGCTGGTCTCCTTACGCCGGGCCCGCACCGGGAATGCATGCCTGCCTCGCCGCTCCACCTGTTTCACTTCGAGGGCGGCAGCGCCCTTTCGAGCTTCCGCGCCCGGGCGCTGCTGGCGCGCCTGCAGGCCGCCTGCGCGCGCATCACGGCGGTGTCGGCGCGCCACGTGCATTGGGCCGCCTTCGAAACCGTGCCGGCCCGCGAGGGGCTCGACAAGCTGCAGGCGCTGCTGAGCTACGGCGAGGCCTGCGCTGCCGCCGACGAGGGTGAACGGGTCGTCGTCATGCCCCGCCTGGGCACGGTCTCGCCCTGGGCCAGCAAGGCGACCGACATCGCGCACAACTGCGGCGTCGGTGCGGCGCTGCACCGCCTGGAGCGGGTCACCGAATACCGGCTCGCGACCCAGGGCGGGCTGTTCGGCGGTGCCAGGCCGCTGTCGCCGCAGGAGCGCGCCGCCGTGGCCGCGCTGCTGCACGATCGCATGACCGAGAGCGTGGCCTTCGAGCGCGAGGCCGCGGCGCACCTGTTCGATGCCCGCCCCGCGCCGCCGCTGGCGCACGTCGACGTGCTGGGCCGGGGCCGTGACGCGTTGGAGGCGGCGAATGCCGAATTCGGCCTCGCGCTCTCGGGCGACGAGATCGACTATCTGCAGGACGCGTTCACGCGCCTGCAGCGCAACCCCAGCGACGTCGAGCTGATGATGTTCGCGCAGGCCAACAGCGAACACTGCCGGCACAAGATCTTCAACGCCCGATTCACCATCGACGGCGTCGACGAGCCGCTGTCGATGTTCGGCATGATCCGTCACACCGAGAAGACTTCGCCGCAGCACACGGTTGTGGCTTACGACGACAACGCGGCGGTGATGGAGGGCGGGCCGGTTCAGCGCTGGCTGCCGCAGGGTTTCACGAATGCGCCACCGTATGGCGCGCGGCACGAGACCGCGCACGTGCTGATGAAGGTCGAGACGCACAACCACCCCACCGCGATCTCGCCCTTCGCGGGGGCCGCCACCGGCGCCGGCGGCGAGATCCGCGACGAAGGTGCGACCGGCCGCGGGTCGCGGCCCAAGGCCGGGCTGACGGGCTTCTCGGTCGGCAACCTGCATCTGCCCGGTACCGCCGAGCCCTGGGAGCGCGACCCGGTGGGCAAGCCCGAGCACATCGCTGGCGCGCTGGCCATCATGACCGAAGGCCCGCTCGGCGGTGCGGCCTTCAACAACGAATTCGGCCGCCCCAACCTGGTGGGCTATTTTCGCGTCTACGAGCAGACGGTGGCCGGCGTGCGGCGTGGCTACCACAAGCCGATCATGATCGCCGGCGGGCTGGGCGCGATCAGCGCGAGCCAGGTGAAGAAGCTGCCCTTCGGCCCCGGCACGCTGCTGGTGCAGTTGGGCGGCCCCGGCATGCGCATCGGCATGGGCGGCGGCGCCGCCAGCTCGATGGCCGCCGGCACCAACACCGCGGCGCTGGACTTCGACTCGGTGCAGCGAGGCAACCCCGAGATCCAGCG
>Ga0209391_10002197_pt1 | contig 10215 bp, 7 predicted proteins | sample PPLLak3March2015_FD_187246 | JGI IMG/M metagenome (GOLD analysis project Ga0209391, IMG submission 187246) | Freshwater sediment microbial communities from Prairie Pothole Lake near Jamestown, North Dakota, USA - PPLs Lake P7 Core (1) Depth... | ecosystem: Environmental > Aquatic > Freshwater >... | reverse complement strand
AGACGCGTTTCGGCACTTTGTAGCCGGTCAGCGACTTCCGGCAGTGCTCGATGAGGTCTTCCTCATTCAGCGCCGGGTCTTTCTTCACCGCAAACAGCGCCACGATCTCGCCGGCACGTTCGTCCGGCTGCGCGACCGCGGCAACCTCGAGCACCCCGGGATGCGTAATGGCCACGCCTTCGACCTCGTTCGGATACACGTTGAAGCCCGAGACGAGGATCATGTCCTTCTTGCGATCCTCGATGAACACGTAGCCCTGCTCATCCATGTAGCCGATGTCGCCGGTGCGCAGCACGTGCCCCGGGAGCATGACCTTCTCGGTTTCGTCGCCACGGTTCCAGTAGCCACGCATCACCTGGGGTCCCTCGACGCAGATCTCGCCGGACTGCCCGACCGGCAGCTCGTTGCCGTCGTCGTCGCGGATCGTGATCACGGTGGAGGAAATCGGCAGGCCGATCGAGCCGTTGAATTCCGCGTCGTCCAGCTTGTTGATGCAGGCGGCCGGCGAAGTCTCGGTGAGGCCCCAGGCCTGGGTCAGCGTGTTGCCGGTGACCTGCTTCCAGCGCTCGGCCACGGCGCGCTGCACCGCCATGCCGCCGCCGAGGCTGACCTTGAGCGCGCTGAAATCGAGACGATCGAAGCCGGGCGTGTTGAGCAGCGCGTTGAACAGCGTGTTCACGCCTGCGAAGAACGTGAAGCGGTACTTGCCGAGCTCCTTGACGAATCCCGGGAAGTCGCGCGGATTCGCGATCAGCACGTTGTGCGCGCCGAGCTTGATGAACGTCAGGCAGCCCTGCAGCGAGAAGATGTGGTAGAGCGGCAGCGCGGTGACGAGCACCATCTGCCCGGTCTGGTCACGCAGCGAGGGGCCCATCCACGCCTCCGTCTGCAGCACGTTCGCGACCATGTTGCGGTGGGTCAGCACCGCGCCCTTCGACACGCCGGTCGTGCCGCCGGTGTACTGCAGGAACGCGATGTCGTCGTGCCCGAGTGGCACCGGCTGCAGATTCTCGAACTTGCCCTTGCCGAGCGCCTCGAGGAAGCCGATCGAGCCTGGCAGCGAGTACTCCGGCACCTGCTTGCGCACGTGACGGACCACGAAATTGACCAGCGTCGACTTCGGGAAGCCGAGCAGGTCGCCGACGCCGGTGACGATCACCGTCTCGATGTTCGTCGCGGGCAGCACCTCGTCGAGCGTGTGAGCGAAGTTCTCCAGGATCAGGATCGCCTTGGCGCCCGAGTCCTTGAGCTGGTGCTCGAGCTCGCGCGGCGTGTAGAGCGGGTTCGTGTTGACGATCGTGAGCCCGGCGCGAAACGCGGCCGCGATCGCGACCGGGTACTGCAGGATGTTCGGCAGCATGATCGCGATGCGATCGCCGTAACTGAGACCCGCCACCTTCTGCAGGTAGGCCGCGAACTGCCGGCTCAGGCGGTCGAGATCCGCGTAGGTCAGCGCCCGGTCCATCAGCGTGTACGCCGGCCGGTCGGCGAACTGCACGAAGCTGCGTTCGAGCATCGCCTGCAGCGAGGCGACCTCGTCCGGGTTGATTTCCGCCGGCACGCCGGCCGGGTAGTTCCTGAGCCAGATCTTGTCCAATCGAGCGACCCCCGTTTCGTTCTGTGCGTCCGCCGGCGAATCCGTCGCCAGTCCGCCGGCGAATCCCCTATATAGCAGTGCCGAAGGCGCTTTTCACCGTTTGAGCAGCGGCTTGAGCTTCGTCCAGACCATCTCGAGCAGCCTGGGCTGCGCGTCTGCGTTCGGGTGCAGGCCGTCTTCGAGCATCAGCGAGTCGTCGAGCGCGATGCCGTCCAGGAAGAATGGCACCAGCGGGAGCCGGTGTTTCGTGGCGAGTTCCCCGAACAGATCGTGAAATGCCTTGGTGTAGGCCGCGCCGTAGTTCGGGGGAATTCGCATGCCGACCAGCAGCACGCTCGCGCCGGAATCCCGCGACAGCCGGATCAGCGACTCGAAGTTCGCGCGGACGTCCGCGATGGGCAGGCCGCGCAGGCCGTCGTTGCCGCCGAGCTCGACTACGACGACCGCCGGGCGATGTCGCTCGAGCGCCCGCGGCAGCCGCGCCAGCGCGCCGCCGGTGGTCTCGCCGCTCGAGCTGGCGTTGACTACCCGGTGTCCGTACCCTTTGGAGTTCAGGCGGTCCTGCAGCAGGGCCACCCAACCCTGCTCCAGGCGGATCCCGTAGGCCGCGCTCAGGCTGTCGCCCAGCACCAGCACCGTGGGCGGCTCTGCGCGCGCGGCCGGAGCGCCCAGCAACAGGCACAAGCAGAAACAGAGGCAGATGGCTCGGATGGACACGGTTCTCGAAGCAGAGCGGGTGGGCAAGCAGGTTAGCAGTCCCGAGGGAACGCTCGCCATTCTGTCGGACGTCTCGCTCACGATCGGCCGCGGGGAGTCCGTGGCGATCATGGGCGCCTCTGGCGCCGGCAAGTCGACGCTGCTGGCATTGCTCGCCGGTCTGGACGAGCCGACGGCCGGAACCGTGCGCCTTGCGGGCAGCGACCTGACGGCGCTCGACGAGGACGGCCGTGCGGCCGTGCGCGCGAGGCACGTCGGCTTCGTGTTCCAGTCGTTCCACCTGCTGCCGTCGCTGACGGCGCTGGAGAACGTCATGCTGCCGCTCGAGCTCGCGCAGCGCGGCGATGCGCGCAGGGACGCGCTCGAGGTGCTCGAACGGGTGGGCCTCGCCGGGCGCGTCGGCCACTACCCGCGGCAGCTGTCCGGCGGCGAGCAGCAGCGCGTCGCCATCGCGCGCGCGTTCGTGACGCGCCCGGCCGTGCTGTTCGCCGACGAGCCCACCGGCAACCTCGACGCCGCCACGGGCGAGCGCATCATGGAACTGTTGTTCGGGCTCAATGCTGCTTCCGGTGCCACGCTGGTGCTGGTCACGCACGACAGTGCGCTCGCGGCCCGCTGCAATCGCGTAATCGAGCTCGACGCCGGGCGCGTCGTCGGGTCCTGAGCGTGGTCGCCTTGCGGTTCGCGCTGCGCAACTTGCTGCGCGACTTCAAGTCCGGCGAGCTCGCCGTGCTGCTGCTGTCCGTGCTGGTCGCGGTCGCGTCGCTCACGGCCGTGGGCTTCTTCACGAGTCGCGTCGGGCGTGCCGTCAACCAGCAGGCGGGCGAAGTGCTGGCGGCCGACCTGCGACTCGAGTCGCCGCGGCCGATTGCGGAGGGCTATGACGCGGAGGCGGCGCGCCGAGGCCTGCGGGTCGCGCGGATCCTGTCGATGCCAAGCGTGGTGTTCCATGGCGAGGAATCGGTGCTGGTTGCGCTGCGCGCCGTGGGCGAGGGTTACCCGCTGCGCGGCCGGCTGAAGATTGCCGATGAACCGTTCGGCGCGGCCCGGCCGACGCAGGATATCCCGGCGCCGGGAGAGGCGTGGGCGGACTCGCGGCTGCTCGCCCGGCTGGGTGTGCCGGTTGGTGCGCGGCTGTCGGTGGGTGCGCACGAGATCACCGTGACCCAGGTGCTCGATTACCGGCCCGACCAGGGCGCGGGATTCAGCGATCTCTCGGCGACGCTGATGATCAACCTGGCCGACGTCCCGGCGACGGAGCTGATCCAGCCCGGCAGCCGCGTCAGCCGGGCGGTGCTGTTCGCGGGCGATCCGGACGACGTCGCGGATTTCCGCGCATCGCTCGCCGCCAGCAAGCAGCCGGGTGAACGGCTGCAGGCGATCGCGGACGCGAGCCCGCAGATCCGCGCGTCCTCCGACCGGGCCGGACGGTTCCTCTCGCTCGCGAGCCTGGTGAGCGTGCTGCTCTCGGCGATCGCGGTCGCGATGGCCGCGCGCCGCTATGCAGCCCGGCACCTCGACAACGTCGCGCTGATGAAATGCATGGGCGCCTCGCAGGGTTTCGTGCTGCGCCAGACGGTGACGCAGCTGGTGGTGATCGCGGTGCTGGTGACGATCGTCGGCACTCTGCTCGGCTTCCTCGCGCAGTCCGGGCTGGCGTGGCTGCTGCGCGACCTGATTCGTGGCGACCTGCCACCGCCGGGACTGCAGGCACTCTGGCTCGGGCTGGCGACCTCGGTGATGATCCTGGTCGGCTTCGCGCTGCCGCCGTTGCTGCAGCTGAAGCGTGTGCCGCCAGCGCGCGTGCTGCGTCGCAACCTCGAGCCGCCGCCGCTGCGCTACGCCATGGTCTATGGCCTCGCGATTGGCGCCGTGCTCGCGCTGCTCTACTGGCTCGTGCGTGACGCCCGGCTCGTCACCTACGTCGCGGCCGGAATCGGCGTGACGTTCCTCGGACTCGCGCTGGCTGGATGGCTGCTGGTCAAGGCGCTGGCGCCGCTGCGCCGCGGGGTCGGTGTCGCCTGGCGCTACGGCCTGGCCAATATCGCGCGCCGCGGTCGTGACAGCGTGGTGCAGATCGTCGCGTTCGGCCTCGGCCTGATGGTCCTGCTGCTGCTCGCGCTGGTTCGCGACGACCTGCTCGAGGACTGGCGCGCGAGCCTGCCCGAGGACGCGCCGAACTACTTCATGATCAACATCCGGCCCGACGAGGGCGACGCGATCCGCGCGTTCTTCCGCGAGCGGGGACTGCCGCCGACCGATCTCGTGCCGCTCGTCCGTGCGCGCCTGACGCACATCAACGACATTCCCGTGGCTGAGCGCACGTTCGAGTCTGACCGTGCGCAGGGGTTCGTCGAGCGCGAGGCGAACCTGACCTGGTCCGCGACGCTGCGCGACGACAACCGGCTGCTGAGCGGCGAGTGGTGGCGCGAAGGCGACGGCGGCGAGGCGCGCGTCTCGGTAGAGGAGGAGTTCGGCCAGCGGCTTGGTCTCGTCCTCGGTGACACGGTGACCTACGACGTGGCCGGCGAACCGATCAGTGCGCAGGTGACGAGCACGCGCGAGGTCCGCTGGGACTCGTTCCAGCCCAACTTCTTCATGGTCTTCTCGCCCGGCGTGCTCGACGACGTGACCGGCACGCTGATCACCAGCGCGCACATCGCGCCCGCGCAGCGTCCGGCGCTGGTCGATCTCGTGCGCCAGTTTCCCGAGGTGACGATCATCGATCTCGACGCGCTGCTCTCACAGGTCCGCGACGTGATGGACAAGGCCGCGCTCGCCGTGCAGTACGTGTTCCTCTTCACGCTCGCCGCCGGGCTCATGGTGCTGCTCGCGGCAATCCAGGCGACGGGCGACGAGCGCCGCTATGAGAGCGCAATGCTGCGCACGCTTGGTGCCAGTCGGCGTGTCGTGTTCCAGGGCGTCGCGGCCGAGTTCACGGCACTCGGCCTGCTGTCCGGCCTGCTGGCTTCCGCCGGTGCCACGGTGGCGGGCTACTTCCTGGCTCGCGAGATCTTCAACCTGAAGTACGCGCCCGATCCGCTCGTCTGGGTCGCCGGTATCGTCGGTGGCGCGCTGCTCGTGGGTGTGGCGGGCGTGCTTGCGGCGCGGTCGGTGGTGACGCATCCGCCGGTCGAGACGCTCAGGCAGACTCAATAGCTTCGGTTGCCGCGTGGGTTCAGGCGCGCTTGGCGGGGTCTGTTTCCAGTCGCGCAAGGGCGCTTTGTCGAAACAGACCCCGCCAAGCGCGCTGGACACGCGGCGCCTGAGCTGCGTCCGCCCGGGGCGGACTTCGCACGGCGCAGGTAGCGCCCACCAGCCCCGCCGGAACAACGCTAGCTGCCTCGGACCTCGGCCGCCGCTGGATCAGATCTGCTGCCTCGCCCACAGCCGGGACCGGTGAGGGCTACTTGCGCCGTGCGAGTCGCCGGTTCCTCCGGCGAGTCGCTCAGGCGCCGCATGTGCGGCGTTCGATCCGGACCTCATTCCGACCAAGCGATTCCCGAGGAGCGACTCGGAATGAGGTCCGGATCGAACGCTGCCACTAAGGCGGCGAGACGACCAGCCGGATCCAACCCGCATCGACGAGCTGACCGCGCCACGTATACCCCTGCAACCGCATCCGGTACTCGCCCGGCCCGAGCGCGGAGCTGTTGATCGAGAAGCGCAGGTCGCGGTTCGAATCCGGGACGAGGCGCTGCAGTTGCAGCACACGACCGGCATCGACCTTGTCGATCGTCAGTGCAAAACTCTTGAACTCGGAATAGGCGACCGGCAGGTAGAGGTCGAGCTGCTCGGGCGGGTCGGGGGGGCGCAGCGTCGCTTCCGGCGCGGCGGACCAGCTGCGCGGATTCGGCGTGATGCGCAGGGCGCGCACCTGCGACGCGGGGCGCAACGTCAGCGTCCGGACCTGCGATTCGAGTTCGGCCGCGAGCTCCCGGTCACTGTGCGCGGCGACGCGCGCGACGATCGTCAGGATCAGTAGCAGTGCGGCCGCGCCGGCCAGCAGGCCGACGAACCATTTCGTCTGCCACCACTCCGGCTCGAGCGCCACGACCTCGGGCGATCCAGGCGTCCCCGGTGGCGGCGGCAGGTCGAGTTCGACCTGGACGGCCGGCTTGCGACGCCGCAATGGGTTCGTCAGCGGCTTCTTGCTCAAGCGGGGCCCTTGCGCTTGCCGAACTCGAATGGATCGGCGACGCCCGCGAACAGGCGTTCCAGGGCCCGCGCCTCGCGGTCACGCAACGTCCCGAGGAACTCATCCACGCCGCGCATCCCCTCGAAGGCGTCGAGGCCGTGCTCCAGAAATTCCTGCATCGCCCCGAAACCCGCCGCATGGGCGGGCCGGCGGGCGAACCGGACGAGGCCGCGGATGATCGGCTTGCGCACGACGCCGTCGAGGTAGGAGCCGATCACGTCGAGCAGCGCGATCTGGCGCTCGCGGTCCGCGCGGCGGCCGGCCTGCCGGTACGCGTCTGCGTACGATTCCACGGTGATCGGTCCGGGGGCCAGCGCGCGCGTGACGTCGCCGTCGAGCTCCTGCGAAAGGATCTCGAGATCGATCGCGAGGCTGAGGGCCTGCAGGGCCTCGGCCGGCAACAGCCTCTCCATGACGCGGTGCACCCGCTGCAGGTCGCGATCGCGCGCCCGCGGGTCACCGCCGCCGTAGAGTTCGCGGAAGAAGAATTCCACCGCGGCCCGGTACCGCGGATTGGCGCGCAGGTCGGCGTGGCTGCGCAGCAGCCGTTTCGATTGCCAGCGCTGCAGCTGGGCGAGCCGCTTGCGCGCGGCCGGCGAGTCCGCAAAGGCATCCCGCAGCGCGGCGTTGCGCTCGAGCAGGCGCGCGAGGTCACTGGGCTCACCGCGCCCGCGGCGTGCCTCGCCGGTTTCGACGCCGAGGATCTTCACGGGATCAGGCCAGCGTGCCGAGCGTGGTTTCGAGCCGGTCGAGCGTGCGGTGCAGCGAGCCTGTGACCGGCTGCAGCCGGCGCCCGCGCTCGCGGACCGCGGCATTGAAGGTGCGCGACGGATCGGCGAGCCGGTCGCGACGCAGCCGGAGATCGTGGCGCCGCAGGATGGGCTCGAGGCCGTCCGCATTCGCGAGCAGGTCGCGCCGCGTGCGCTGGTAGGCATGCTCCGCGAGCCGGCGGCGATCCGCGTAGCGAAAGACGTTCTTGAAGAACATCTCGTCGTCGCCGCGGTCGGGCTCGAGCAGCAGCACGTCGGTCTCCGGGTAGCTCTGCTTGTACGTTCGCATGCCGACCAGCATCCGCGACTGGATCAGCGCGCGGAACGTCTGGCTCAGCACGACCGGCAGCCCGCCGTGGGTCAGGTCGAGGTCCTTGCGTGCACCGTTCTTGCGTGGCGGCACGCTCGACGCGTCGAACGCGACCAGCGGATTGATGCAGATGACGAAATCGGCGCCCAGGTCGAGCAGCAGCGAAGCGTTCATCGTCCGCATCAGCGCGCCGTCCACGTAGGTGTGGCCGTCGATCGGCACGGGTGGGTAGAGGCCCGGCAACGCGGTGCTCGCCTGGATCGCACGGGAGATCGGCACGTGATCGTGGCCGCGCTCGCCGAATCGCACCGAATAGCCGCTGTTGAGCTCCGTGGCGATGACGTAGAGCTTGCGGCGCAACTCGCGGAAGTCGTTGGTGCGCCCATGGCCCGTGAACAGGCTCGCCAGGAACCGTTCGAACGGCCGGTTGTCGCAGAGGCCGGTGGGCAGCAGCCGTCCGAGCGGGTCGATCGCTTCGGCCCAGTCCTTGCCGGGATCGCGCACGTACTGCATCAGGATGTCCCTGGCCAGGCCCGGAATCGCCGCGATACGCGTCAGGTATTCGCCAAATGCCGGCCGCAGGAACAGGCCCGGGTGTACCGGGTAATCGAGCGAGGCGTTGTGGATGAACACGACGCCCATGTCCGTCGTGTCGTAGCCGTTCACGAGGCCGGCGGCGATCATCGCGCCCGAGCTGACGCCGACGTACATGTCGAGGTCCGTCAGGTCGAGCCCCTCGAACGACTCACCGATCGCGTGCAGCGTGCCCACTTCGTAGAACGCGCCGAGCGGCCCGCCGCCGGCCAGCGCCAGGCCGAACCGGTGCCGGCTCGGCGGGGACTTCTTGGCCGCGGGTTGGAGGTCGAGCATCGCTTAACCCTTGCGTTTCGCCTTGGTGCGCGCGCGCTTGCCCTTGGACGACCGGGCCGACAGGGCCTTGACGTTGTCGTTCAGTTCCGCGACCCGCCTGGTGAGCAGGCGGATCTCGCTGGCATTCGGCACGCCGATCTGATGCAGCGCCTTCTGGACCCGGCTCTGGAACAGAGCCTCGAGGTTATCCCAGGTTTCGGTGGCCGAGCCCTGGGCGGATTCGAACACTTCGCGGATCATCTTCTCGGCCGTCGTGCGCGATCGGGTCAGCAACTGCAGCCCCTCGGCCACGGCTTCCTGGAACGCCGCCGGGCCTTCCTTCTGCGCCTTTGCAACGGCACCCATGCCGGCCAGCCAGACGTGCTGGGCGTTCTCGATGGCGCTGGCCTGCGCCTTGCCGGCCCGGGTGCGAGCCTTGCGGGCCGTCGATTTCACTTTGCTCGTTTTCCTGCGCGCAGCCATCAAGACCCCCTCGCGGCGCAAGCCGCGGCCGGATGCAAATCCTCGCCATCAGATCGTAATCCCATGCTGCACTGTGTCAATCCGCAGCTTAGGCAGCGGTCGCAGGCTGCATTGACCTCGGCCCATCGCGCCCCTAAGGTAGCCGCAAAAAGCGGTGAGCCAGGGAATGTCCACGGGCCGCCGATTGCTGGGGAGAGATTGATGACTTATTTCGTGACCGGCGCGACCGGATTCATTGGCCGTTTCCTGGTGCAGTCGCTGCTCGCGCGCGGCAAGGGGACGATCTACGTGCTGGTGCGGCCGAAGTCGCTCGGCAAGCTCGACGAGCTGCGCGAATTCTGGGGCAAGGACAGCGTCAAGCGCGTCGTGCCGATCAAGGGCGATCTTGCCCAGCCGAAGTTCGGTGTTTCGAAGGGCGACCTCGCGAAGCTCAAGGGCAAGGTCAAGCACCTGTTCCATCTCGGCGCCGTCTACGATCTCGAGGCCAGCGCCGAGGAGATGCACAAGGCGAACATCGTCGGCACCGAGAGCGCGCTCGCGTTCGCGAACGCCGTCAACGCCGGCTGCTTCCACCTCGTCAGCTCGATCGCCGCCGCCGGCCTCTACCGCGGCACGTTCACCGAGGACATGTTCGAGGAGGCCGAGGATCTCGATCACCCGTACTACCGCACCAAGCACGACTCCGAAGGCCTCGTGCGCGCCAACGGCCGCATCCCGTTCCGCGTCTACCGGCCCGGCGTCGTCGTGGGCCACTCGCAGACAGGATTCATCGACAAGATCGACGGCCCTTACTATTTCTTCAAGGCGCTGCAGCGGCTGCGCGAGTCCTGGCCGCGCTGGGTGCCGCTCGTCGGCGTCGAGGGCGGCTACGTCAACCTCGTGCCGGTGGACTACGTCGTCAACGCGATGGTGCACCTCGCGCACCAGCCGAAGCTCGACGGCCGCTGCTTCCACCTGACCGACCCGAAACCGCGCCGCGTCGGCGAGATGCTGAACGTATTCTCGCGGGCCGCGCACGCGCCGGAAATGGCGTTCCGGCTCGATCCCAAGGTCTTCGCGATGGTGCCGGAGGGCATCACGCAGTCGATCGGGCGCAGCAAGCCCATCCAGAACGTCTTCAACCAGGTGCTGCGCGACCTGCGCATCCCGAAGTCCGTGCTGGATTTCATGAACTACCCGACGCGCTTCGATTCGACCGACACGCAGAAGATCCTCGACAAGGCGAAGATCCGCGTGCCCGTGCTCGAGGACTACGCGTGGCGGCTCTGGGACTACTGGGAGCGCCACCTCG
>Ga0209391_10002192_pt1 | contig 10218 bp, 5 predicted proteins | sample PPLLak3March2015_FD_187246 | JGI IMG/M metagenome (GOLD analysis project Ga0209391, IMG submission 187246) | Freshwater sediment microbial communities from Prairie Pothole Lake near Jamestown, North Dakota, USA - PPLs Lake P7 Core (1) Depth... | ecosystem: Environmental > Aquatic > Freshwater >... | reverse complement strand
TGGGGTTACCACAAAACATGCTTCTACTGACGCTGCTGGCGTTTAATTTGGGTGTGGAACTGGGTCAACTTGCCATAGTTACCGGCTTTTTGCCTTTTGCGTTTTGGCTAAGGAAGACGCAGTGCTATCGAAAAGTGGTTTTCACTCTCGGATCCGTTTTAATCGCGATGCTTGCCTTTATTTGGTTGCTGGAAAGATCTCTTAATCTCACACTAATTGATTAATGTAATGAAGCGATTTATAGGGTTAATGATCATTGTCGTTGCACTGGTTTCCACACCCGCACTATTAGCCATTCCATTCGTCCCGGATCACGATGAACAAGTGCTTGAACGCTTGCCTGCAGCGGCTAATCCGGTTAATCATGAATTACGCGCTTTGCGGAACAGTCTCAACGCCAATCCCGGGAAACTTGACATTGCAGTCAAACTGGCGAAACGCTATATCGAGCTCGGAAAAGCCGAAGCTGATCCTCGCTTTTACGGTTATGCGCAAGGCGTATTGAAACCGTGGTGGGATACTCCAGAGCCTTCATCAGAAGTATTGCTGTTGCGTGCTTTGATTCTGCAAAATCGCCATGATTTTGATAGTGCTTTGCACGATCTGGCAACACTCTTGCACCAGGAGCCAACTAATGCTCAGGCTTGGCTTACCCAGGCGGTTATCTTACAAGTACGCGCCCGATACGATGATGCGCAGCGTAGCTGTATTCCACTAATGGAGCTTGACACACCCTTGGCCGCCAGCACCTGTCTGGCTAATATTGGCAGCTTGACTGGACATGCCGCCAAAAGCTACGATTTTTTGCGTGAAGCACTGAAAGCAACACAGGTCACCTCGACTGATCAACGATTATGGAGTTTGACGGTATTAGCGGAAATTGCATTCAGAATAGGTAGATATGAGGAGACTGATCAATTTTTTTCCGAAGCGCTAAAATTCCGCCGGCAGGATATTTATTTGCTCAACGCTTACGCAGATTTTCTGCTGGATCAAAAGCGCCCGGAGGAAGTCATCGCTATGCTAAGCGAGAAAACGCGCATTGATAGCCTATTATTACGTGTGGCCTTGGCTAAACAGCAACTTGGAGACGATGATCTGCCCAACATCGTCACTCAGCTAAAGGCGCGTTTTGCGGCAAGCCGTCTGCGGGGTGAGAATTTACATCAGGGTGATGAAGCACGCTTTACCTTATCTCTGTTAAAGCAACCGCAACAAGCATTGCAACTCGCGCAAGCAAACTGGGTATCACAACGCGAACCAAAAGATGCCCGTATATTGTTGGAAGCCGCAATTGCGGCACATAACCCTGCCGCAGCGCAGTCGGTTATTGAACTTTTAAACACCACAGGGCTGGAGTCGCTGCAGCTACGGCAATTAGCCGCCCAGCTTGAAAAACAGAATACCGGGTTAGACGGCAACTAACCCGGTATCTTCAGGTATAAACTTAAGTTTCGACACGTGAATGATTATGACATGAGCATTTACGCCGCCACCAAACAATCAGGCCAATAACCAGCGCCAGTACAATCACCCCAGGAATAACAACATACTTCAGTATATACGGCATACATGAAGGCACAGGGGTTTGCGGTCTTGCAGGCCAAGGCTCAGCAAGATAAGGGAAAGTAGTCAGCAATGGTTTATCGTTGACCGTTGCGCGCGGCCACTGTTTGGTATCTATAAAAGCATTTTCCTGTAATGGACAATCTCCCTGGTTACAGGTCAACAAGGCAACGTCATCTTCCAAACGTCGACCATTGGGAAATCCGGGTTCAATTTGGTTGGTATAAACCATCACATCCGGCACATAATCATAATGCCTGACTAAAAGACCGCTCAACTGATTTAAATTGGCCAGAGGAGGCAAACATGCCTGTAGAAATTTCTGAATCTTATCAATAGATTCTGCTTGTTTTTTAATCGCGGCAACATGCTCGTTAGGCGGTATCGTGTTCAATATTTCGAAGCGACCCAATTGGGTGCGGTTAGACCGTCCCACATGATCGAATTGTTTACCATCTTCAATGCGTTCCGATGTTGCCCAAAGCAACCAAGTTTGCTGAGCTTCAGAAAATGATGACTTGGGAATGCTCAGAACCATGGTAATGACATTGACATTGAAAAACCGGGGGAAGATGAAAGGATCATCGCGAACACCTGTGTAAAGCTTGATGTTTTCCGTATTTTTTAAGCCCTTGAATGTTTTTTCTTTGACCGTAACATCATTATTCAGGCGAATTTTTATACTTATGTCGGGAAAAATACCCTCAGGATTAGCGATGGTACCGCCATAACGCGCACGATCTTCGGCATTATCAAAAGTTACCTTGCTATGGGTATCCATATTGATAGAAAATTCGAAGGGTTCGAGTATATAAGGAGGTGCGGCTGTTAAAGAACGGCGGACGTCGAGAATAGCGATCATTTGATCGCCATCAGGAAAAAAGAAAAGTCCTGTTAAATTGGCAGCCTGTTCATCCGGACCAATCTCAAACGGGTCTGCATGATCTGACGCATAACTGGCAAATGAAAATAAAAACAGCGCGAAAACAAAGGATAAGATGCGAACGTTTTGCATAACACACTCCTTAATCTATTAGTAAGTTTTATCTATGACAACAAGTAAGCCCCACTGAACACTTGGCATACCTCTCATACTGTGCTTCTGTTTACAGGTAATACACTATAAATTCAATCAATTCCCTTTGTTTCATAGTATACCTGTGGACCCTATGACACAAGACCTCTATTTTGCTTTATTATTAAGCTTTTTCGTGCGTTTCGTGGACAGTGCACTACGTTATTTACTAGGTAGAAATTTAACCAGTTTAACGGTATGTTCATCCCGTTTTATTATTTCCAGGGGGTGTCCATGCAACTTGATACTGGTTCCTGATTCGGGAATTGTTTCCATAAATTCAATGATAAGCCCATTAAGTGTCTTTGGTCCTTCCGTTGGTAAAGTCCATTGCATAAGGCGGTTTAATTCTCTAACTGTGATACTGGCATCTACCAGATAGCTACCGTCGCTTTGTTTTCTTGCAATTACATCATCCGTTATCAATTCCCCTACTATTTCCTGGAGTAAATCGTCCAGTGTAACCAAGCCCTGGACATCACCGTATTCATCGACTACAAGCCCTATGCGTATTTTTTCACTTTTAAATCTGAGCATTTGAGTATGCACAGGCGTACTTTCAGGAATGAATGAAGGTTTGGACAGCAGATTTATAATAGATTGCTTGTCAAAATTATCCTGATTGACCAGTACCAGGACTTTTCTCAAATGTAAAAAACCAACAACCCTGTCGATGCTTTTTTTGTAAACCGCCATTTGGGTGTGCGGACTGGTTTTGATTTGGGTAATGATGTCTTCAATAGAATCTTCCAGATCAATACCCACAATTTCATTGCGAGGGGTCATAATATCTTCAACGGTTGCTGACTCAAGATCGAGTATGCCCAGAAGCATTTTTTGATAGCGTGCCGGCATTAAACTTTCGGCTTCGGTAATAATGCTTTTTAATTCGTCTTTATTCAGCGAGTCTTGGCTGCTCTTGTTAACATCAACACCGACTATGCGCAGTAACAGCCTGACAAATATATTGACAAACCAAACGACCGGATAAAAGATTTTCAGTAAAGGTGTATAAATCCAGGCGGCCGGGAAAGCAAGCAACTCCGGTTTGATTGCCGCAAGCGTCTTGGGAGTTACCTCCGAGCAAATAAGCATGACAATGGTCAAAATGCCGGCAGCAATAGCTATGACGGATTCCTCATCGGCATAGAGTTTGATGGCTATGACTGTTGCTAACGATGCTGCGAAGTTATTAACAAAATTATTACCGAGTAAAATAAGACCTAGCAAGCGATCGGGGCTTTGCAATAATTTATGTGCCTTTATCGCACCAGAATGTTTGAGTTTAACTAAATGCCTTAAGCGATACCGATTCAGTGACATTAAAGACGTCTCTGAACCGGAAAAAAAAGCGGAAAGAATAAGCATGAGGGCAAGTATGCCAAACAGCATACTTAGGGGCAGATCGTTCAAAGAAAGTGTACTCTATGGTTGTTAAAACTGTTCTAGTCTCTACGATGAGAATTATTTGTCAAGTCTGAATGTGAATTGGAGGGGATTTATTACGTTTTTTCCAGCTTGAGAACCATTACATGCACAGAGACGTTATGAAGTAAAAACGTCTCTTTACTTTTAACTTTAAACCAGTTTTGCTTTCAGGAAATTAATAATATCCGCAAACGGGATTTCTTCATTTTCCTGGGCTGTTCTGGCTTTATATTCAACAGTGCCGGTATCCAGGCCACGATCACCGACAATAAGGCAATGCGGAATACCGATCAACTCCATATCGGAAAACATAAAGCCTGCCCGTACTTTTCTATCATCAAATAACACTTCAATGCCCGCTGCCAGCAAGTCTTGATACAACTGCTCCGATGCAGCTTTCAGCCGTTCAGACTTGTGCATATTCATGGGGCAGAGTGCAACTTGAAAGGGTGCCAGATTTGCAGGCCAGATAATGCCTTTGTCATCGTGGTTTTGTTCGATAGCGGCAGCAACAACACGGGAAATACCGATACCGTAACAGCCCATCAGCATGATTTGATTTTTACCACCTTCATTGATAACACCGGCTTTCATTGCCGCACTATATTTAGTACCCAACTGAAAGATATGGCCCACTTCAATTCCTCGAGCAAGCGTAATTTCGCCTTTACCATCCGGACTAGGATCGCCTTCAACAACAGTGCGGATATCAGCAATGAGGACAGGGACAGGTAGATCGCGCTCCCAGTTGGCACCTTGATAATGCTTACCGTCTACATTTGCCCCGCAGACAAAATCAGACATAACCACTACACTGCGATCAGCAATAATCGGTATGGTTAAGCCTAGCGGACCTATAGATCCGGGTTGGCAGTTGCAGGCACGTTGAATATCGTCTTCGCCGGCAAATTCCAGCGGTGAAGCAACGCCATCAATTTTTTCGGCTTTGATTTTATTCAGCTCATGGTCGCCTCTTAACAACAAAGCCACCAAGCCGCCCTCTTCTTCACCTTTAACAATCAGTGTCTTCAGGCATCGTGCAGCAGAAATTGCTAAAAAATTACTGACATCTTCGATGCTGTGTTGATTTGGAGTATCGATCAGTTGCAGGTCAGCCGTTGCCGGGCCGCGAGAGCCGGAAGGCATCACCGCTTCGGCCTTTTCGATATTAGCCGCGTATTCGCTGCCAGTCGAAAAAGCAATGGCATCTTCACCGGAATCCGCCAGCACATGAAATTCATGCGAAACCGCGCCGCCGATTGAACCTGAATCAGCGATAACAGCGCGAAACTTTAGCCCCAGGTGATTAAAAATATTGCTGTAAGCCTGATACATGAGATCGTAGGTTTCTTGTAACGAGTCTTGATCCAGGTGAAAGGAATAGGCATCTTTCATAATAAATTCGCGCGAACGCATGACACCGAAGCGTGGACGGATTTCATCACGGAATTTGGTTTGTACTTGATAGTAAGTAATAGGCAGTTGTTTGTAGCTTTTGATCTCATTACGCGCCAGGTCGGTAATAATTTCTTCATGGGTAGGACCCAGGCAAAAATCACGATCATGACGGTCTTTTAGTCGCGCCAGCTCTGGCCCGTATTGCTCCCAGCGTCCGGTTTCCTGCCAAAGTTCCGCGGGTTGCAGAGCGGGCATCAACACTTCAAGTGCCCCTGCTTTTTCCATTTCTTCCCGCGTGATTTTTTCCACCTTGCGTAATACACGCAACCCCAAAGGCAACCAGCTGTAAAGGCCGGCGGCCAGTTTACGGATAAGTCCTGCGCGTATCATCAGTTGATGACTGGCGATTTCAGCGTCGGCAGGCGTTTCTTTTACGGTATTAAGAGGAAATTGAGTAGTGCGCATGATGTGATGGAAGATGAAAAATAAAAGTCCTATTTTACAGCTTTTTAACCTGTTCCCAAGTCCTTGATTGGCACTGCCTCTATCTGGAGCGTGAAAATCACCTTGATGAAAGTACGGGTATTATAATGTTCAAGCTTTTCAATTTGTCCTTTTTGCTATGCCCGACGCAGACCACAGACATGTTCGATAAAACAGATCTCTTTTGTTTTACTCCCAACTCAGGCTACATTTACTAAAACGGGTGTATTGAGTCCATTCATTTGTATATACTATGCGCCTTTACCAAGGCATTCTGACCTCCTTGATGCGTGCAATTTCTCGGATGGTCTTACAAACCGAGTCAAGACGGGGTCAAAATGACTTAATTGGATTTCATAGAAAAATAATTTTTTAAGCCATGCACAACCCGTCCCAACAGGATCACACATGAACAACAGCTTGATTTCAGAGATTACCGGACAGAATGATATTGATCCAACAGAAACCCAAGAGTGGATTGAAGCGTTGCAATCGGTATTAGAGCAGGATGGCAGTGAACGCGCGCACTTTCTGATTGAACAGCTGGTTGCTGCAACGCGGCATTCAGGATTTGATATCCCATTTAGTGCCAACACAGCCTATCTCAATACCATTCCCGTTTCCCGGCAAGCGCAATTCCCCGGTGATGCGACTATAGAACAAAAAATCCGTTCCTATGTACGCTGGAATGCCATGATGATGGTATTAAGGGCAAACAAGCATACCAATGTGGGTGGACATATTGCCAGTTTTGCCTCAGCGGCAACCCTTTACGATGTCGGTTATAACCATTTTTGGCATGCGCCTTCAGACCAACATGATGGCGATTTGATTTTTACGCAAGGCCACCTGACGCCGGGTGATTATGCACGTGCTTTCTTGCTGGGGAGATTTACTCAAGAGCAAATGGATAACTTTCGCCAGGAAGTCAATGGCAATGGTTTGTCTTCTTATCCGCACCCTTGGCTGATGCAGGATTTCTGGCAGTTCCCGACAGTTTCAATGGGACTCGGTCCGATTATGGCAATTTATCAGGCACGCTTCATGCGTTATCTGCAGGACCGTGGATTTGCTGATACGTCAGGGCGTAAAGTCTGGAGTTTTCTGGGTGATGGTGAAACAGATGAGCCTGAATCATTGGGTGCCATCGGCCTGGCTGGACGCGAAAAGCTGGATAACCTCATTTTTGTGGTTAATTGTAATTTGCAACGCCTGGATGGTCCTGTGCGTGGTAATGGCAAAATTATTCAAGAGCTGGAAAGTGAATTTCGCGGCGCGGGCTGGAATGTCATTAAACTCGTTTGGGGGCAGCGCTGGGACGCCTTGTTGGCTCGTGATAAAAACGGCTTGTTAGCTGCCCGCATGATGGCGTGTGTCGATGGTGATTATCAAACCTTTAAAGCTAAGGATGGCGCTTATGTGCGCGAACATTTCTTTAATACGCCGGAATTAAAGGCGATGGTTGCCGACTGGTCTGATCATGATATCTGGGCACTGAACAGGGGCGGACATGATCCGGCCAAAACGTATGCCGCGTTTCATGCGGCTGTAAATCACAAGGGACAACCTACCGTAATTTTGGCTAAAACCATTAAAGGTTATGGTATGGGAGCATCCGGAGAAGCTCAGAATATTTCTCATCAACAGAAAAAAATGAGCGAAATCTCGCTGACCCATTTCCGGGATCGCTATGAGTTACCGGTAACTGATGAAGAAATGCAAAACCTGCCTTATCTGACCTTTCCTGAAGGCTCAAAGGAACTTCTGTACATGCAGCAGCGCCGCGCTGATTTGGGCGGACATTTACCATCCAGAAGAACCAAATCATACGCGCTGGATGTGCCCGTTTTGAGCGATTTTAAAGCCTTGCTGGAAGCCAGCCCTGAAGGCAGGGAAACTTCTACCACCATGGCCTTTGTGCGCTTGCTCAACATCCTGGTTAAGGATAAAAATATCGGCAAACGCATCGTTCCTATTGTTCCTGATGAGTCAAGAACTTTCGGCATGGAAGGCATGTTCAGGCAACTGGGTATCTGGTCACAGGTTGGGCAATTGTATACGCCGCAAGATGCCGATCAACTGATGTTCTATAAAGAAGACAAGCATGGCCAGGTCTTGCAGGAAGGCATCAATGAAGCGGGGGGACTGTGTGACTGGATTGCTGCTGGTACGGCTTATTCAACCCATAACGTACCGATGATCCCGTTTTTTATTTATTATTCCATGTTCGGTTTTCAGCGTGTCGGTGATTTAATCTGGGCCGCCGCTGATCAGCGCACCCGTGGTTTTTTGATGGGCGGTACTGCGGGAAGAACCACACTAAATGGCGAAGGACTTCAGCACGAAGATGGACACAGCCACGTGATGGCAGCTACCGTACCCAATTGCGTATCCTATGACCCAACCTATGCTTATGAGCTGGCGGTGATCATTCAGGACGGTTTACGGCGTATGTATGTCGAGCAGGAAGACATTTTCTATTACATCACCGTGATGAACGAAAACTATAGTCATCCGGCTTTGCCGAAAGGGATAGAGCTGGATATCCTCAAAGGCATGTATAGCTTTAGCAAAGGCGCTAAAAGCAAAGCGCCCAGAGTACAATTATTGGGATCTGGTACCATTTTCCGTGAAATCGAGTTTGCTGCTGAATTGCTAAGAAACGATTGGGGTGTAGAAGCCGATTTATGGAGCTGTCCAAGCTTTACCGAATTGGCCCGGGATGGTCAAGCCTGTGAGCGCTGGAATCGACTGCATCCAACCGAACCTGCACGACAATCTCATGTTGCCAGTTGCCTGGGTAATGCAGTAGGACCTGTAATTGCCGTGACCGATTATACCCGGGCTTTTGCTGAACAAATTCGTGCCTATATTGCTGCGCCCTATACAGTATTGGGTACCGATGGTTTTGGCCGCTCTGATACCCGTGAAAACTTGCGGAAGTTTTTTGAAGTGGATCGCTACCATGTAACCATTGCAGCGCTGAAGAGTCTGGCTGACTTGGGTCAATTTGATCCTGCTAAAGTAGATGTGGCCATAGCTAAATACGGCGTAGCTGCGGATGCTAAAGCTCCCTGGCTAATTTAACGGAAGAACGCACATGACTGTATTAATTGAGATTAAAGTTCCTGATGTGGGCAATGTTGCTGAAATCGACGTCGTTGAAGTGTTGATTCAGCCAGGTGATGTGGTAGCACTGGAACAGACCGTTGCCACGCTTGAAACGGATAAAGCCAGTATGGATTTACCGTCCAGTGCCGCAGGAACAGTGCAACAGGTCTATATCAAGCCCGGCGATAAAGTATCAGAAGGATCGCTGATTGCTACGGTATTGGCAAACAGCGAACAGGTTAGCACTGAAGCAGCGGCCCAACAAACCATTATTCCGGCAGAAACTGTCAGTACGCCTGTAGTAGAAAAGACCCAAGAGCCTATCAGCCTACCGGTTAAACCGGCACCTGAACCTACGGTAGTCGAGACGTTGCAAGATACTGAATCAACAACTCGCAAAGCCCATGCTTCACCGTCTGTGCGTCTTTTTGCGCGCGAACTGGGCGTTGACGTAACCAAAATTAAATTGGGTAGTGGTCGCAAGGGACGTATCCTGAAAGACGATGTAAAAAACTTTGTCAAAAAAGTAATGACGGAAGGCATCGTAGCAGTTGGAGCCGGCATTCCCAGCATACCGGCTGTTGATTTCTCTCCCTTTGGTGAAACAGAAATCCTGAAACTCAGCAAGATTAAACGTTTAACCGGGCAAAATCTGAGTCGCATCTGGTTGAATTTGCCGCTGGTGACCTATCATGAAGAGGCTGATATTACCGACATGGAAGCGTTTCGCAATGCATTGAACGCCGAAAAGGCTAAAGGTGAATTAAAAATCACGGGACTGATGTTTATCATTAAAGCACTGGTTGCGGCTATGCAGCAGTTCCCGAGCTTTAATGCTTCCTTATCCGCCGATGGCGAAAGTTTAATTCTAAAAAAGTATTTCAATATCGGTATCGCAGTTGATACGCCGAATGGCTTGGTTGTACCTGTCCTGCGCAATGTCAACAACAAAAGTATCAATGAACTGGCTGCTGAATTGGCCGAAAAAAGCGAGAAAGCCCGCCTGGGCAAATTATTACCGGCTGATATGCAAGGCGGCTGTATGACAATTTCCAGTCTTGGAGGTATTGGCGGCACGGCGTTTACACCGATAGTCAATGCACCGGAAGTTGCCATACTTGGCGTTACGCGTGCAAAAATGCAGCCAGTCTGGGATG
>Ga0209391_10002191_pt1 | contig 10223 bp, 10 predicted proteins | sample PPLLak3March2015_FD_187246 | JGI IMG/M metagenome (GOLD analysis project Ga0209391, IMG submission 187246) | Freshwater sediment microbial communities from Prairie Pothole Lake near Jamestown, North Dakota, USA - PPLs Lake P7 Core (1) Depth... | ecosystem: Environmental > Aquatic > Freshwater >... | reverse complement strand
GATCACCAAGCGCTACACATTTTCCATGGCCTGCCTGGCCTTCGCCTTCATCGCCGTGCCACTGGGCCTCAACTCCCGCCGCCGGGACTCCTCCGGAGGCTTGATCCTGAGCCTGCTGATCGGCACCGCTTATTTCCTCGTGACGATGATGGCGGAGCAGTTCAAGTCGGACGCCGGAGCCACCGCCTGCCTGTGGGCACCCAATGTTGTCTGTGTGTTGTTAGGATTATTCCTTTTCCGCAGGGCGCGTTTCAAGTAAGGTGCTGCGGTTGATGAAGATCCTGCGCAAGATGACACGGGCCGGCCGCGGAGTGGGAAATCATTTCGCCGAGGGGCACGTGCGTCTGGCGCCGTTCATGGTTTCGCTGGCACGCTACAACTTCACCAAACTCCGTGCCGACGCGCATGCCGCGGCCAATGTCACGATGCTCGGCCTGCCGCAGTCGATCGCGTATGCCGCCATCGCCGGGCTGCCGATCGTTTACGGCATCCTCTGCTCGGCGGTGGCGGCGGTGGTTGCGCCGCTGTTCTCCAGTTCGCGCCACACGGTGCTGGGGCCGACGAATGCCACGGCGTTCATGCTCTTCAGTTTCTTTGCCGCCCATCCGGCCATGGCGGGGCGGGTGGCGGAACTGGTGCCGCTGCTGGTGCTGATGTCCGGCCTGATCGCGGCGGTGGGCGCGGTGCTGAAGGTGGCGGACCTGCTGCAATACGTTTCCCGCAGCGTGTTGGTGGGCTACATCGCGGGGGCGGCGGTGCTCATCATCGCCAACCAGCTCAAGCCATGGCTGGGAGTGACTGAGTTCATGGATCCCGAGGCTTCCGCCACCTTTGTGGGGCTGGTCATCGAGTTGGTGAAAACGCTGCCGCGGATCCAGTGGGTGCCGCTGTTGATCGGCGCGGTGACGCTGGGCATTTATTTAGGTCTGAAGAAATGGAAACCCGCCTGGCCGGTGTTCGCCCTCACGCTGGTGTTTTCTTCAGCCATTTTCGGCACCCTGATCCGTTTCGGAATCGGGCCATTCCAAGGTGCGGAAACCTTCACCACTTTCACCTTCGCGGATCTGAAACCCGGTGTGCCTGATTTCCGCCACGCGGCGATTTTCACCGATATCTCCGGCCTCATCGGCGTGGCCTTCGCCCTCGCTTTTCTCTCGGCGCTGGAAAACTCGCTGATGTCCAAAACGCTGGCCTCGCGTTCCGGAGAACGGCCGGACGCCAACCAGGACATGTTCAGCGTGGGCATTGCCAATCTCGCCGCCTCGGTCGCCGGCGGCATGCCGGCATCCGGTTCGCTCACGCGCTCGACACTCAACTTTGAATCCGGCGCGCGCACCCGTTTCGCCTCGCTGTTTTCCGGCATCTACACGCTTGGCTTCGCGTTCCTGATCGCAGCTTCGGTTGGCTGGGGTGTGCCGCTCATCGACTACGTGCCGAAGGCGGCGCTGGCCGCGCTGGTGATTGCGATTTCCTTCTCGCTGTTCAACCCGCGCCACATCCGGATCTGCCTGAGTTCCACGCGGGATGATGCCACGGTGCTCATCACCACGCTCGTCGCCACGCTGCTGGCTCCGTTATACGTGGCCATTTTCATCGGCGTGGCGGTTTCCATCAGCCTGTTCCTGCGCAAGGCCAGCAAGCCGCACCTGGTGGAGTATGAATTCAGCGAGGAGGGCGAGTTGCGCGAAATGGGTGAGAAACGCAAGCGGCCGATCCCGGCGATCTCCATCGTGCACGTGGAGGGGGATTTGTTTTTCGGTGCGGCGGAATTGTTCCGCACCCAGATCCAGCGCACCGTTTCGGATCCGGCCATCCAGGTCATCATCCTGCGGCTCAAGAACGCGCGGCATCTGGATGCCACCAGTGTGATGGCGCTGGAGGACCTCATCCGCTTCATGCGCGGCAAGGGCCTGCACCTCATCGTTTCCGGCGCGTCGCGGGATGTTTACCGCGTGCTCAAGCACTCCGGCGTACTGCTCACCCTGCAGGAAGGCTGCGACCGCCGCGCGGGCGAGAGCAACCTCTTCCTCACCAATCCACGCAACCCGAATCTCTCCACCCGCGGAGCGCTCAAGCGCGCCCAGCAACTGCTCGGCACCGACAAGGCGGACATCCGCATCTTCTACGATCCCAACCAGCCCAAGCACTCGTGAAACGCCTGCTTGTCCCCGCTGCCGTGGCCGTCTTGATGGCGGGCTTCGCGTTCTGGTGGTTCTCGCCGGAGCAGGTTTTGAAACGACGGACGCGTTCGTTGCTGGAAACGCTGACGATGGATGCCGGCACCGGATTGTCGTCCCGCCAGATGGGCGTGTATTCGCTCAACGCGCTGCTCGCCCCCGAGGTGCAACTGGACACGCCCACCATCGAGCAGGCCAACGGCACATTCGAGCGGCAGGACTTGGAATCCGCATTCTCGTGGCTCTGCCGGCAGGCCAAGCAAACGCGCTTCGAACTGGAGCGCATCGATTCCATCACCGTCAGTGGCGGGACCGGCGAGGTGGCCTGCGTGCTGGAGGCTGTCGTCGAGCTGCCAACCTATCGCCCGGCGGACGGGCTCTATCAGGTCCGCTTCTTCTGGCGGCGCGGCGAGGATGGCTGGCGGCTGGAGCGCGCCATGTGGGCGGAGGCCGCGCGCTGAGAACCGCGCATCACGGCTGTTGTGGCCGCATGCCCGGCAGGCCGACGCGGATTTTCTCGGAAAAATCCGGATCCTGGTCCGCCGCCCTGGCTCGCTCGTTGACGTGGGAAATCCGTTTCAACTCGGCGAAGGGCAGCGCGCGGTCGATGGCCCGGTTTTCGTAGAGCAGTTCGTCGCCGAAGCCGTTGACTAGCATGCGCCAGTCCCACGGCGCGCGGTCTGAGGCGGCCCGTTGCTGGCGGATGGCGGAGGTGCAGTTGTTGGTGATGGCGTTATACCATCGCGGCGTCTGATAGAGCTCGTTGACGGTGCGGATGTATTCCATGAAGGCCTCCCGCGCCCGCAGCGCATTGACCCGGTAGAGATAAACATCCTCGCCCTTGCGGTAGTTGGCGCGCACGCGGATCACATCGCGCTCGTCGGCCACCACATAGAACAACTCGAACTGGCGGTAGAGCCCGCCGAGCGCGGAGTAGGACTCGCCCTTTTCCGGGCGGGTCTCGATGCTGAAGCAGATCCGGCCGTCGGGGCCGAAGTCGAACGACAGGATCGGGTGCGCCATGTAGGGTGAGCCCCAGTAGTTGATGAAAATGTCCACGCCGCGCAGGTTGCGCAGGTCGAGCCGCCGCGTCTCATGGCGCACGGTGAAATCCGTTTCGGTGCGGTAGTCGAAGTTGCGCACGTTGTGGAGGGTGACGATGTCGCCCTCGATCTCCGCGTGAGCGGGCTGCGACACTTCCGTTTTCCAATCGCGGAACTGCCGCGGCTGGATGGTTTGCCACCACACGATCACCAGCAGGATGCCCACGGCGAGGCCGAGTTTCGCCCGCCAGCGGGGACGGACGAATACCGTCACCAGCACGGCCGCCAGTGCGAAGACCGCCGCCGCTCCGCGCCGCAGCCCGGGGTGCGGAAAGTCGAACCACAACGCTCCGAAGGCCCACAGCAGCCCGATGAAAAGCAGCAGCCAGACAATGCCGGCTGCCAGCAGCGTGAAAACTTTCAGCAGCCTGCGCTGCGGCGGGTTGGCTGGCATGGGGTGAGTGGTGGAGTGTGGCAACATGCCTCAGACTTCCGTCATGGTCTGGTCGTAGAACCCGAGGTAGTCATCCGGCGTGGCGCCCTCGCGCCAGGCCATCGCGCTCTTGGGATGGAGGTTCATCTGGCCGGTGAGGTTGTAGGGAATGGACGGGCCCCAGTCGAACTGCTGCTTCATCGGCAGGATCGTGTTCTGGATGCAGTCGATGACCGGACGCAGCTTGAACTTCGGATTGCGCAGGAAACCTAACAGAATCTCCATCGGGCAGTTGCCGGCGCCGCGGCCGAGGCCCATCATGGTGGCGTCCACGCGGTTCGCGCCGAGGATGATGGCCTCCACGGTGTTGGCAAAGGCGAGCTGCAGGTTGTTGTGGGCGTGCATGCCGATGTGCTTGCCGGTGCCCTCCACGGCCTTGGTGTATTTTCTAACCAAGTGATCGATCTGCTCGCGGTAGAGGTTGCCATAGCTGTCCACCACGACGATGGTGCCGGCGGAGGAGTTGGCGCCGATTTCCAGCGCCTGGTTGATCTCGTTGTCCGCCACCACGGAGATGGCCATGATGTTGAGGGTGGTCTCGTAGCCGAGCGCGGTGCAGTGCTCGACCATCTCGATGGCTTCGGAAATCTGGTGGACGTAGCAGGCCACGCGGATCACATCCAGCACGCTGTCCGCGGCGGGGATGATCTGGCGTTTCCAATCGCTCTTGCCGCCGGCATCGGCCATGGCGGCGAGTTTCAGGCCGGTGGCCTCGAAGGTGTGGTCACCCACCACGCGGCGCATGTCCTCTTCCTCGCAGTGCCGCCACGGGCCGTATTTGTCTTTCGGAAACGACGCGGGATCGTTCTTGTAGCCGATCTCCATGTAATCGACTCCGGCCGCGATGCAGGCCTGATAGACGGCGCGCACCTGCTCGTCGGTGAAGCGGGAATTGTTGATGAGGCCGCCGTCACGAATGGTGCAATCCAGCACTTTGAGTTCCGGCCGATAGGTGATCCAAGGGGCTTTGTCGCTCATGGGGCGCGGATGCTGGCGGGGATCGCTGGTGATGGCAAGCTCGCTTCTCCTTCTCAAAGCCGTCTCCGTCAGGGTGCCGGGACCTTCCACTCGCGCGTCACGGAGGACTTGATCGCGCCCTGGCCACGGGATTTCTGGCCGCCGCGGCTACCGGAGCTGACGCTTTGGATGGTCTCGAGCTCTTCCTTGAGAATGACCGGATGGATCAGCGAGAACCAGAGCCTGCCAGACTGGATGGTGACCTCCTCGTCGGTGAAAATCCCCTCGAAGTCCGGGATTTCCCTGCGCCGGTAATCGCCACTCACCGAGAAGACGGCGCAGGGGTGGCCGGCCACCGGTTCGAAGGATTCGAGCTTGAGGCTGAGGGTGCCGGTGGCGTTTCCGGTGAGCAGCATCGGAATGGACTGGCCGGTGACCACGAGTTCATCGCCCGGTTTGAAGCGCTTTTTGGCGGAAAACCACAGCGGCCGCGGGGCCAGCGCGTTCTCGATGAGGAGTTGGCCGAGGACCGGCGAGAGGTCCTTGGCGAGCGCGGCGGACCGGAAGCCGCCCTCCGGATCCGCGATCCACGTGGTGCCGGATTTCTGGAAGACGTGCGGCTGTTTGGAATGGGTGACGGCGGCAAGCGGGTCGGCCAGGGTTTGCTTGGCTTCATCTTCATCCGCACCGTCGGCGGAGGGGATGGTGAAACCGGATTGCTCCACGGTGTGGCGCAGCTTGTTGCCCGTGAGCTCGATCTTGTCGATGGTGAGCCGGGTGCCCTTGATGGTCTCGGCGCGCCGCTCGATGGCGGATGTCTGGAAGAAACGCCCGGACCATTCCTGGCGGCGGGTGGTCCGGACTTCGAGCGTGGTGGGAAACGGCAGGTCCTTGCGGAAAACGACGCCTTCCGGCGTTTGATCGACGAGTTGCTGGAGTTGCTGGTCCGCAGTCTCCTTGCCGCCGGTGCTCCGGGCGTTGAGTTGTTCCTTGACGGCGCTGCCGGCCTGTTCGGCGAGTTTTTTCGCCTGGTCGCAGGAAGTCAATGCGAGCGCGGGCAGCAGCAGGATGGGGATGAGGCGGGCGTTCATGGATGTGGGATGCTGCGGCGGCAGGCGAGTTGCTGGTTCATTTCAATGGCGGGGTTTTCCTCGCTGGATTCGCCCACGATGACGGCGGGCACGCCGGCCACGGTGGTGTGCGGCGGCACGTCGGCGAGCACCACGCTGCCGGCTCCCACCTTGGCTCCGCTGCCGATTTCCACACGGCCGAGGATTTTCGCGCCAGCGCCTAACAGAACGCCGGAGCGGATGATGGGATGGCGGTCGCCGCTTTGCTTGCCGGTGCCGCCGAGCGTCACCTCGTGCAGAATGGAAACATCATCCTCGATGATGGCGGTCTCACCGACCACGAACGAGGTGGCGTGGTCGAGCAGGATACCGCAGCCGATGCGCGCGGCGGGGTGGATGTCCACAGCAAAGGCCTCGCTGGCCACGCTCTGCAGGTAGAGTGCGAGCCAGCGGCGGCGGTCCTGCCAGAGTTGGTGCGATACGCGGTAGGTGGTGAGTGCCAGGAAGCCCTTGAAAAAAAGCAGTGGCTCCAGCAGCGAGAAGCAGGCGGGATCCCGGTCATGCATCGCCTGCATGTCGCGCACGGCGCTGTGCACGATGAGCGGGTGGCGCTCGAACACGCCGGTGAGCAGCGGCTCCAGCGACTCGCGCGGCATGTCCTCGCGCGCCAGACGCCGGGCCAGCCGGGCACCGAGCGCGGCCGCCGCCGACTCGCGCGAGAGGATCACGTCATTGACGAGGTGGACCAGCGTCGGTTCCTCGGCGGCCACCTTGGCGGCCTCGATACGCAGGGTTTCCCAGACGGCGAGCACATCCGCGGATTTCCCGGCGCAGAGTTTCTCCGCATTCGTGCTGGCCGGGCGGGATCCGGTTTGTTGGGATTCGTTCATGAAGATTTCTCAGAAATTGGAATACGCTTGCCGGGCTCTCGCCCAGCTTGCGCGGCGGCATGACGGGCGGACTCTTACACAGCTCGAGGAGCTTGCGCAACGCGAAGCCGTCTCGGCAAACTTTCTGGTGCAGATTCTCAACGACCTGCGCCGCGCGGGCCTGATCAACAGCCGCCGCGGGCAGGCCGGCGGCTACCTGCTGGCGCGCGCGCCGGAGAACATGACGCTGCGCCAGGTGGTGGAGGCGGTGGATCCCGCGCTGCTGCAATGCACCGTGGCCGCAGCGGGCGAGTCCGGCCAGGCCGTGCGCCAGGCATGGGTGCGGGTTTCCTCCTCGCTCGTCCATGAGCTCGATCAGATCACTCTCGCAAACCTCGCCAGCGATCCGGGCGGGGAGATGTTTTACATTTGATCCGGCGGCGTTCCGCTGGAAGTTCCTTCCGCCGTCAGCGCATTCCGTCCGTCATGATCCGTTGGTTCGCCCGCAATGACATCGCCGCCAACATGCTGGTCGTGGCATGTCCTGCTGTGGGGTGGCTACGCGGTGAAGGACCTGCTGCGCGTCGCCCGGCGGGTGCGCGATGACCTCACCGAGATGTCAGGCATTTCCCAAGCCAACGTGCTGGGGGCCAGCCCGCCGGAAATCTCCATCGAGGCGGATCCGATGTGGCTGCGTGACTACGGCCTCACCTTTGCCGATCATCACACGCACCGATGGCGCGCAGGTCGTTTCCATTTCCGCAAAGCCGGACGACGAGTCCGTCGATGTCGTGGCCATCTCGCGCAACTTCGCCCCGCGGCTCGATGCGATCCTCAACCGGCACCCGGAACTCACATGGCGCTACACCGGCTACCACTTGCGCCGGTGGTTCGATTGGTATTTAAAACCCTTCCGCAGGGATGACGACGGAACAGTCTCCGCAGAGCTCCCGCAAATTTGTCAAGAAAAGTAAAATATTTCGCTGGATGAACGAAGTGCTTTTGTGTAAAGCGCTTGCGTTCATTCAATCACCCGCAGCCATGGCCACCCCCACCGAGCACACCCACCACATCAGGATTCGTTCCACCCAGATGGAAATACCCTCCTCCGGAATGAGCAGCCGCGGCACCGAGGATTACGATCTCAAGCTGCGTGCGGCGCAGGAAGAACTGGTGCGCATCCAGCAGCAGCAGGAGGAACTCGAGCGCAAGAAACAGGAGCTTGAGGAGCTCACCAGCCGCAAGCGCGCCTTCGTTTCCCAACAGGTGGAACTCACCGAAAAGCTCACCTCCGCACTCACCCTCATCGACCGCGAACTCTTCGAGATGCGCAACGAGACCGAGGATCTCGAGCAGTGCCGCACCGTCTTTGCCGCCCATCTCGACAAGATCCAGAAGTTCACTCCCGAAAACTGGACCCGCGACAATCTATCCGAAAAACTCGAGCGCGCGTCGCTCGTCATCGATCTGGCCGCGGACGAATACGAGCAGGCGGCCGCGCACTTCGAAGGCGGCCGCAGCGGCGTGATTTTCGGCCGCGCCTCGAAGCGGGGACGCGCCGGTGCCCGCCACAGGAACTCCGGCGAGTTCATGGCCCAGCTCCGCAACGGACTCGCCTTCAACCTGCCGATCCTTGCGCTCGGCATCCTCGCACTGCTGGTTTATCTGCTCAAATAATCGGATCATCCCGCCATGAACCGCGCCAAAGTATTCAAGGAAGAGCTCGAGCTCGATGAAGTGCTCGTCAAGCAACAGGAACTCCAGAACCGCATCAAGGAGTTCGAGCGCAACCAGCGGGAAATCGAACGCACCCGCGCCGAGAACGAGCGCACTATTCCGCCGCTGCGCGAAATCACCGAGCGCGAGAGATCGCGCCACCACGAGGAGATGGTCTCGCGCGGCGAAGTCGCCAACGTCCGCCGGGATCAGAACCAGGGCCTGCTGCTGTTGTTTCTGCTCATCACCGCCACCGCCACCCTCATCTGGTGGGGCCTGCGCCTGATGCAGGGCGCCTGAGCTGTAGCCATGCAGTGGGGAATCGTGGCGCGGGCGTCTCGCCCGCCGCCTTCCTTTCAAAATTCCTTTATCATTCCATCACATCCGGAAAACCAATGGGTGAAGCTGATGCCCCCCATAGCCGTTTGAGACACCTTGAGCGCAGGTCCGGCGCGCCGATGGTGGCTAAACGGAAGGTTGTTGGATTTTTTGAAATTTCCGCTGCCCGCCGCCCGGAAATCCGCTGTTAGATGCGGAATTTGAAATTTCCGGGTCCGGAATCGCCTTCTCCGACCCCGCGAACGAGTTCTCCGACTTGGCGAACGAGTTCTCCGACCCCGCGAACTTGTTCGCGGAGTCCGCGCACGGCTTCTCCGGCCTTCCGAACGGGTTCTCCGACCTGTTTCCGCCGTTCTCCGGCCCGGAGAACGCCTTCCCGGGCCTGCCGCACGCGCTCTCCTTTCAAATTCCCGCGTTCTCCGGGTCCAAACTCTAAAAACTTCCTTATGCGCACAAGTTCTCCGACTCGGAGAACTTGTTCTCCAAGTTCAAAATCCCGTGCTCCGGGTCCGGGCGTGGCCGGAACCTCCTGTTCCGGCATGTCGCGGTTCCAACGGTAGGGCGCGCCCGGCCCGATCCGCCGACTTTCATCTGTAGCGTCGCTCTGCGAGCGTCGCTCATTGCCGGCCTTCATGATCCCATCGCGCCCCATTCTACCAGAAATCCGGCTTTCCATCCGGATGAGGATGGGCTGAGATGGCGTTGTGAGAGGTTGATTGCGTAATATCTCACCTTTTGAGTTCTACCCAACATCCGTTAGTCACTCATGGCCGCCGAAAACCACTCCCAAATCGCCAGCTTCATCTGGAGCATCTGCAACCTGCTCCGCGGCCCCTACAAACGGAACGAATACCGCAAGGTCATCTTGCCGCTCACGGTCCTCCGCCGTTTCGATTGCATCCTCGCGCCGACCAAGTCCGCGGCGCTCAAGGCGCATGCCGAGGTGAAGGCGAAGGGCGAGAACATCATTCGCCATCGGCTTTCGCAGGTGACCGGCGTGCCGTTCTACAATCTCTCCAAATTCACCATCGGCACGCCTGCCAAGGGCAGCAGGCTCAATGGCCTGCTCGACGATCCCAACCAACTCGCGCCCAACCTCAACAGCTACATCAACGGCTTCTCGCCCAACGTCCGCTCCATCATGGAGCGCTTCAAGTTCGGCGAGCAGATTTCAAAGATGGCGGACAAAGACTTGCTCTATCTCGTTATCCAGAAGTTCGCCGCCATCGATCTCTCTCCCGAGCGTGTGGACAACGTTCAGATGGGTTACGTGTTCGAAGAACTCATCCGGATCGGCGCGGAGCAGTCGAACGAGGAGGCCGGGGAGCACTTCACGCCGCGCGAGGTGATCAAGCTCATGGTCAACCTGCTGCTCGCCCCCGAGAAGGACCTCGCCCGCAGCCACGTCGTCAAAACCATCTACGACCCCGCCTGCGGCACCGGCGGCATGTTGTCCGTCGCCGAGAAATACATCCGCGATCTCAATGCCGACGCCCAGCCGAAGCTCTACGGCCAGGACTGGAACGACGAGGCCTGGGCGGTCTGCAAGTCCGACATGC
>Ga0209391_10002188_pt1 | contig 10228 bp, 9 predicted proteins | sample PPLLak3March2015_FD_187246 | JGI IMG/M metagenome (GOLD analysis project Ga0209391, IMG submission 187246) | Freshwater sediment microbial communities from Prairie Pothole Lake near Jamestown, North Dakota, USA - PPLs Lake P7 Core (1) Depth... | ecosystem: Environmental > Aquatic > Freshwater >... | reverse complement strand
CCCCATCACACCGACTATAAATCGCATCGCTCCTCCGCTCTCGTCTGCCTTGATTAAAATCGTGATGCTGTCAGTGTGACATCGGCAGAGATCCAATAGGTCCAGGCCGCCTTGACCTGCCCGTCGATCGTACGCCCACTATGAATCGCATCGCTCCTCCACTCCAGACTGTCCCGATTAAAATCGTGAGGCCGTCAGTGTGACATCGGCATAGGTCCAGGCCGCCTTGACCTGCCCGTCGATCGTACGCTCACTATGAATCGCATCGCTCCTCCACTCCAGACTGTCCCGATTAAAATCGTGAGGCCGTCAGTGTGACATCGGCATGGGTCCAGGCCGCCTTGAACTGTCCGTCGATCGTGTCCGCTTCGCCTCCTTTATGCTGAGCGCGTAGACTCTGGGTCAATCCCCAGAGACTCCACCCATTCTGCGGGTTACGCCGAAGATCCTCCCGGTAGACTTGTTCGGCCTCTGCCGGCCGGCCGGCCGTCAGCAACGTCGCTCCCAGATAGTGACGCACGGGAATCGGCCAATAGGGTGGCTCCGTGTAGGGCAAAGATTCTTCCAGCATCACCCCTTCACGCAGAATCCTGATGGCCTCGTCAAACTTCTGGCGGCGTGCGGCAATGTCTCCCGCCAGCAGCCGTTCTGCGATTTTTAACATGGTCCGCGCGGTCTTGTCTTCGGGATTCCGGTCACGACGAAACTGCTTGGCCAGGCCAGTCAGGACAAAATGCTCGCCCTCGGCTCCCGGAATCCGTCCCATTGCCGCAGACGCAAGTCCCCGTCCCAGACGCCACATACCTTCTTGCATCCGTAGTCCCTTCGGTGGGACCGGCTCGCGCAGCAGATCATCCCACCGGCCGAAACGGATCATCGAGAACAAGGGCGCCGGAAGATAGAATTCTTTCCATTTCTCCTTTCGCGCTTCCGCTTCGGTGATGGTCCCCGTCAATTCTCGAGCAATCTTGAGCGCCTCTGCCTGTCGCCCTTCCATCATCAGCGACGCCCAGAGAAAATGCAGATTGTGCGTAAAGTACCCATCCGCGTAGTCCCCGCTCAGCGCCCGTCCTGCCAGATACTCTTTGTCGACATGAACCGCGTGGGCATTGCCTTCTGCCGCCTCATGATACTTGCCGAGGCGAAGATAGATATGCGCGGGCATGTGCACCAGATGCCCGGCCCCCGGCATGAGGCCGGGTAACCGTTCAGCACAGGCCAAAGCCCGCTCCGGCTTCGGCGATGCTTCAACGACATGGATATAGTAGTGGCAGGCACCCGGGTGATCAGGATGTCTGGCGAGAACCGTTTCGAGCGTCGACACCATCTCGTCGGTCCCAGGATGCGGACGTCCGTCGGATGTCCAGAAATCCCACGGCCGCAGATCCATCAACGCTTCGGTAAAGAGCACCCCGGCATCCGGATCATCAGGCGATTGCTGCCAGACGGTCCGCATCGCCGCGGCATAAGCCTTATCGAGCGCGACACGGGAACCGCCTTTGGCACTGTATCGTTTACCAAGTGCCTCAATATATCGCTGCTCGGCGGGACTGACGTGGCTGGCTTGTGCCCGGGCTTTCTGTAACGCCTCCCATGCCCGCCGTTCGTCGGCCTTCGCCATCGGCGCGTTAATGTTGGGCCCTAACGCCAGCGCAATGCCCCAATAGGCCATCGCTGCAGTCGGGTCGAGCCGGGCTGCTGCTTCAAACGAACGAATCGCCTCTTCGTGATTGAACGCGTAGACCAGGCGCAAACCCTGATCAAAATAGTGCTGCGCCTGTTCGGACGTGGTCGTGATCGGATGACGAAGCGCTCCGAGATCGGTGAACAGCGGGACGGATTCCGCCGCATCAGCGGCGCCTCCTCCCGACAGCAGGAGCGCGAAGCCCAAAAAGGCAGCGCGACTCAGCCGGCTCATCGAACGGCAAGAACGAGTAACGGCTTTGGCTACACGCTGTTGAGGGCTAGTCTGTGAGGTGGTCAATGTTGCGAATAAGGACTGCACGTCCGCTGTCATCCAAAAACGCTTCGACTCTGTCGCCGACATGAGCAGGCCGGTCGATGCGGGTATTTTCATCCAATGCCACACGGCGTTCCGAGCCATCCAGAAGGCGAAGGACATATGCACCGCCTTCCAACCACAGTACAGACCCCTGTATGGATTGCGTATCAGCCGGCCGCGCGAGCCGTATCTGTCCCTCTGGCTGAACGCCCAACGTTCCCCGGACAATACCGGTCCCGAGGGACTCTTCGTGAGTCCCCGCCGCTGAAGCACAACCGGTCAGCACACAGAAGAGTCCGCTCAGGATTACCGATCTACGCACAGAGCCACCTCATAAAGCCTGTTACAAATTGAGTGACGGCTCGCGTGACACTTTCCGCGAAGCAGATAGTTCTTTTCCGGCGGACTTCGCCCGCATTACCCGGGCTTTCTTCGCAGACGGAGCGGCCTGCGCCGCGGCCATGGCCATCGGTAGCTGGTGTGCTTCCAACTCCTGCCCCAAATAGACCAAGACCTGTTGTTGTGAACCCACCATCGATTTCAATTCTTGCAACTGCATCGACAGGCGGGCCACCTCTTGCTGATGGGCCAACAACTCCACGCGCAATGCGACCACTTCATCGAGCGGTGCTGATTTGATGGCTGCTGCCGCCGGTGGCACCGCTTGCACAGGAATGGATTCCGGCGTCCTCTCCGCTGATTCAATATGCGGGATCGTCGCATCGAGAAGAGCGTTCCATCTGGCCAAGCGATCGTCGGACAGACACGCCGTCCCCGTCGCAGACTGAGGCTTCGCGACCATTGGTCCATTAGATTGATCAAGGGAGACGCTCCCGGCCTGCCGGTCCTTGATCGGTGCGCCGATCGACCTACCCAACCGGTGAAGCCGCGCCACCACATCGGCAATCCCGCGCGCACAGGTTGCTCCGGACTCCATAACCAGTTGGATGAAGGACCGCTGCTTCGGGCGCGCTGCGGACATCTGCTCAGGAGAAGGAATGCGCGCAATCAGGTTAATGGGTTGGTCACTATATCGACGGGACATGACGGAACCTCCTCTATCAACTTCACCACCCAGACCGCAGAACATCGTGAAGCAGGTTGCGACGATCTGACTGGAGGGATTCGAACATCGTGCAGGCTCGCACAGGGACAGAGCCATATCTCCGAGCCACTACGTACTTGTCTACTCCGACCATGAGGGTGAGTCAATCATTTTCCCAAACAAGGGGCGTAAGTATGCGTCACCATCAGAGCGGCTGAAGCCTAGAATCTCGTGACGCTGGAGAAATGAAACTCCGGCAGGACCATGGCGGGCACGAGCATCTTTCCTGTTTCAGAGGTCACCGCTTCCATCGGTGCCGTGCAAGATTCGACGTGTTGGAACGCCCGCAGGGGACTCTCGTGAAACCGGAAGTTTTTCACGGCCGACACGATCTCCCCTTTCTCTACCAGAAATGTTCCATCCCGCGTCATGCCGGTCAATGTCAGATCGGTCGGATTCACCGTGCGGAGATACCAGAAGTTGGTGACAAGAATCGCCCGGTCGGTCGATTTGATGAGTTGGGCCAAAGAACTGGCCGACGACCCCTCGATCGAAAGACGCGGCGCCTCAATTGTCGGGACAGGCGTGATCTGTTGCGCCCGGGCGGTAAATCGATCATAGGTCAGTTGCTGCAAGACGCCTTGATGAATCCATTGCGATGCCGTAGACGGAAGCCCTTCGGCCGTAAAGCCAACACCGAGCAAATCGACGTGCCCCGGACAATTCTCCAGCGAGAGCCGTTTATCCAGAATCCGTTTCTTCAGCTTGCCGGCAAAGGGGCTCGTGCCTTTCAGATAGGACTTCGCGTCCAGCATCCAGATGATCCACGACCACAGGCCGGCCACTGCCGCCGGTTCGAGGATAACTCGATAGCGGCCTGGAGGCAGCTCCTGGGGCTCGGTCCCCAACGTCGCCTTGTGGATCGCGGACAGCGTGCGTTCCTGCACTTTCAACCGGTCGATGGAGCGATGCGCCGCCGAGGCCCACCCGGTCGCGTCACCGGCTTGCACCGTGATGCTGAATCGCGCTTCCGTGCGCTCTTCAAATGCAAGGAGCCCGGTGCCCGCCGCGACGCCGACCGACGCGCGGGATGAGGAGACGATGCCCGCAGCCGACATGTTCTCCATACGGCATTGGCCGATCGCTTCGTTGGCATATTCCAGCCGCACAGTCGGTCCGGCCTTGAGCGTTTCGCTTCGCGACGTGGGACAGGCCACAAATGTTTGCGGTCCGACCGGCGGCAGGTACTCCGGATCTTCGGGAGACACGCGTGCGATCGCCTCGGCCCGTTTGACGGTCTCGCGCAGCGAACCGGCCGTGAAATCCGTCGTCGTCGCCGTGCCCTGCCTGGCGCCGAACGCCACGGTGACCGTCACGACTCCTCGACGACTGTTGACGTTCTGAATCACCTGGTTATTGGCAAATCGCGTCGTGCCGCCATCCTGATCATGCAATACGACCAGCTTGTGATCCGCGGTTGAACATTTCATGACTAGCTCGGCAAGAAATTGAAACTCTTCGCGGCTGGTCATCTTCGGCCAGGGTTTGGCGCTGATACCCGTCATGATCGCCCCTCACCTCGAATGACCTGAATGTTACGGAAGCGGGCATGCGATGCGGCATGGGTCATCCAACCGGACTGGCCCGGCTGGCCCTTACCGCACGTAATGAAGCCATAGCGTCGGCGATGCGACCGGTCGGCTACCCCGTCGCAACGGTTCCAGAATTCCGGCGTGATGCCGTGGTAGATCACGTCGCGCAGCATGTGGGTCCGCTTGCCGTTCTCGATCAGCCAGAACGCATCCCCGCCGAACTGAAAATTGTAGCGCCGCTGATCGATGCTGTAGGAGCCGTGACCTTCGATATAGATCCCGCGCTTCACCTCCGCAATGAGCTGATCGACCGTTGCCCGGCCCGGCTCCAGACCGATGTTGGCAATGCGCACGATCGGAACAGCCCCCCAGCTATCGGCACGATTCGACCCGCGCGAGCGGGCTTCGCCAATTTTCGGCGCGACTTCCCGATTCGTGCAATATCCGACGAAGAGTCCCTCCCGCACAATGTTCCATTTCTGGCAGGCCACGCCGTCATCATCATATCCGGTAGCCGCCAACGTTTCCGGCTCCGTGTTGTCCGCCACCAGATTGACGTGCGAAGACCCGTACCGAAACGAGCCGAGCTTATCCGTCGTCAGAAAACTGGTGCCGGCATAGTTGGCTTCATACCCGAGCGCCCGATCCAGCTCGCTCGGATGGCCGCAGGATTCATGCATGGTCAACGAGAGATGTTCCGGATCCAGCACGAGATCGTACGAACCCGCATCTACGGCAGGCGCGTGCACCTTCTCGACCGCTTCGCGCGCAACGCGCGGCGCTTGTCCAAGGAAGTCGGCCTCTTCGATCAATTCATAGCCACGCCGCAACTGCGGCGTATTAAAAGACCGACTCGCGAACTGCCCGTCGTGAAGGGCCGTGGCAGTACAGTCGCCGCTCGATGCAATCAGATCAAACTCCAATCGCGATCCTTCAGTTGACGCAAAGAGTTTGCGGTCCCGGCGCGCCCAGAGCTCGGCAGTACTACGCACGACTCCGGACTGGGCCTGCAGCGATTCCATTGTCGCCAAAAGCAGATCGGCTTTCTGCCCGAGCGGAACTGTGAGCGGATCGATCCGAACCGCTGTCGTGATCCGATCCCGATGGACCGGCTCAGCCGCCAGGCGAACTTTGTCGATCGCGACCGACGCGGATCCTCTGGCGATCTCGACGGCCAGGTCAGTGACTCGCGGCACTTCTTCAAGGGAAAGAATCGAGCTGGCGGCGAAACCCCATCCTCCATGATAGAGCACGCGCACTCCGAATCCGACGTCGTCGTTGTCGCGAATCGACGCGATGCGGCGGTCTTCGCCTCTGATGGTCTGAGTGGTGCTGTGGACGATACGGATGTCGCCGTACTCGGCGCCCGAGGCTGCCAGGCGTTTCAGCGCCAGGTCGGCGAAGTCATCCCAGCTGGGAGCGCTCATCGCGTGACCGCCTTTGTGATGAAGGAACGGACATGGAACGACGTTAGTATAACAGGATCGCAGATGGTGAGGGGACGGGAGGCACCCGGTATCTCAGAGAACGGCAAAGGAATACCGGTGGTTTTGGGCTGCGGTAAGAAGGCTAGATCGTCGAGCGGGTCATTCGTAACCGATCTTGTTCCAGAGGCTGTGGAGATCGTCGTGCCTTGCCCGGCCATAGGTAGCCAGAGCGAGCTCGGCTCGATTCGTGAAGATACCGTCGGCACCGCCTAACCGCACCATCCACATTTCCCAAGCATCGTCGATCGTCCAGGCATGCACAAACAATCCGGCCCGATGCGCGTCGCCCGTGTACCAGGGCCAGGTCATGATATGCCTGGTAGGCGCGTCCTTGAGCGACCAATGCGGACCAAACGCCCAATGGTATCCCCACGTCCCGATTCCTGCGCCGACATCTGTCGCCTTCTTCAAGATGCCTTCCCAGCCGGCCCTGCTCGTCATGACTTCATCGATGAGGAGCAGGCGCGGGATATCGGGAGCCAGCTCTTTCAAACGGGCGAGACTGTCCGGCTCAAACGACTGAAAGATCAGCCGGGCCTGCCCCTGGGATCCTCCGCCACTTATCCACCCGCGAGCGGCAAGGGCTTCAACGAGTTGCCGCTCGATCCCAGGAAAGCGCAGCGCAGCCTTGGTCTCAATATAAATCCCGGGACGATTCGCGCCGGACTCGGCTATTTCAATGAGATCCTCGAGCCGGAGAATGCCGAGGCCCTTGAAGGAACCGCGGGCCCGATCCGGGTTCTGGCGATTGAACCAGGAGCCTGCATCGAGCTGCTGCAATTCAGCGAACGTAAAGGTGTCGAGCGTGTCTTTCTCGCGACCGGGAAAGATTTCGGCCACGTTGGTGGTCCGGGAAAGGTCATCGTCGTGCAAAGCAATGAGCACGCCGTCTTTGGTGCGCTGAATGTCAAACTCAAGGTAGTCGGCGCCGAGTTCTCGGGCCATCAGGAATGCGGGACGCGTTTCTTCCGGTGCCAGATAGGAAGCGCCCCGATGGGCAATGATGGCGGGTCGAGGAATCCTTAACGCCTGGACAAGTGTCTTGCCGCTGGAAGGGTCACTGATTATTCTGAAGACAATCAGGACACCTATGACCACCAATACCGCAGTGGCGATCGTGGTGCTGAATACTTTCAGCCAAAAACCCATGGCGCTCTTTTCTACCTTTTCCCGCCCCCTGTCAAGCCGCATGGCTTGGGGCAAGACCGACGCGATGCCGGCCGCTTGGCTTCGGCGAACCGAATCCCCTACGATGAACCGTCCTGTTGTCTCCTGAACAAACCCCACGACAACGAATCATCGACTTGATCACCGGCACCAGACTGTCATCCCATCAACTGGCACAGATGCTGGGGATTGCGGAGAGACAGGTCGAGGATCATCTCGCCCACGTGGTGAAATCGCTTGCGCGGGACAAGACCCGCCGATTCATCCTGGAGACGTCTCGTTGCCGGGACTGCGGGTTAATCTTCCGCGACCGCCGCCGGCTCACCCGCCCCAGCCGCTGTCCCACCTGCCGGAGCGAGGACATTACCGTTCCTCGCTAAGGCATTGATCTCCTTGGACGCAAACAGAGAAACAGCTAGAGGCTGCTTCCCATGCGGGTGATTTCGACGAACTGTTCGGTCGAGTCGTCGATGGCCCGTCCTTGCCGCCCTTTAGGAGGAAGAATATAGAGGCTCTTCGAGTTGATACGCTCCTGTGCCGGTGGCGGAAGCCCCATCTCGTAGGACACCGGCCGCTGATGGTCGGCCATCTGGAGCTTCGGGTTATACACGCTGTTGAACTTCCAGAGCATCTTCACGAAGTTGGTCTGGCCCCGGAGCAGATGTCCGGCCGCAAGGCCTGCCGTCGATTTCAAGGCAGCCCAACCCAGATGCTTCTTGTTGAGCACCTGTTGCGTCCTGACCAGTTCCTCGTAAAACTCGGGAAGCGGGAGTCGTGTCGGCAGCACGGCATGTTGAATGTCGAACAGGCGATAATCCCGTGTCTGAAACTTTCGCGACTCCGTGTGCCAGCTTTCGGTTCCGGGGTACGGCGTATTGACGCTGATGTTGACGATTTCCGGGATCTCCAGGCACCATTGACGGATGACCTCGAAGCGTTTCCTGTCCCAGTCCGGATCGGCGATCAAATTGATGGCCACGGTGATCCCCAGGGAACGGGCAAATTCCAGCGCCTCGAAATTCTTCCCCAGGGAGATCCGCTTGCGATGCATCCGGAGGCCCTCTTCATCGATCGCCTCCACCCCGATAAACATGTACTGAAGCCCGATCGTCTTCCAGAACTTGAACACCTCCTTGTTGCGGAGCAAGACATCGCCCCGGGTTTCCAAGTAATACTGTTTCTTGATGCCCCGTCGGGCAATGGCCTCACCGATCTCAAGCCCCTGTTTCCCCTGGATGAAGGCGACGTCGTCGACCAGGAAAATCCCCGGCTCCTGCACCTGCGCCAGCTCGTCCACCGCCTTCTCAGGGCTGACCATCCGATAGCTACGGCCATAGAACGTCCAGGCACTGCAGAAGGAGCAGTCCCAGGGGCAGCCCCGTGCAAACTCGATCGAGGCGCAGGGATCCAGCACGCCGATGAAATACTTGCGCCGGTGCCGGAGCAGATCGCGCGCGGGCCGCAGATTGTCGAGGCTCTCGACGAATTGGGCTGCGGGTCCTTCCCCGTCGAGGGTCACCACCCCAGGGACTTTCGTGATCGCCTTGCGGTCATGCTCGACAGCCGTCAGCAATATGGGGACCGAGACTTCCCCCTCGCCTTTGAGGACACAATCGATCGCGCCCTCCGCATGTTCCAGGAACTCCCGGGCGACAAACGACGCGCTATGACCGCCGACGAAGACGAAGGTGTTTGATCGCGTGGCTTTGGTCAACTTGGCGAGATCCACGATCTCCGGCACGTTCGCCAGATAATTGCAGGAAAACGCCACGACATCGGGTTTCCAGCTGTTGAGGCAGGCCAGATAGGCCTTGTGGTCCTCAACCTGCAGGTCGAGGATGCGGACTTCGTGTCCCTCTTGTCTCACTGCCTGGGCCACCAGTTCGAGTCCGAGGGGCTCCAGACGCAGGTAGATTTTCGTGTACATGAGCGAGCTGGGATGGACGGCTAGGAATTTCATCTCCTCGAACCTCCTTGACGGAAATCGATCGGTAAATATTCCGCTGTCACCCGTGATCCGACTACAATGCCAGCCAGGCCGGCACGACTGATCTTGATTTGAAAACCGGAGAGGTCTGGAATTGTGACAGACCGGATGATCCTATTCAATCCTTCGCATTATTCTCCGTAAATATCCGACTGTCTGTCCTCCTGGGTTGTTGATGGGGCTGGAGCGGTGGTCGCAGAGGCGACAATCCCAAGTGCGGCCGGTGGTAATGATACCGGTCGAGAAGCATGTGCACCGCGGGAATCAACTGCGGGAGATCTTCGACGCGATACGTTCCCCAGCCTAAACACTCCTTCCGTAAGGTGCGATTGAAGCTTTCAATAGAGGCCTGCTCATTCTTCTTGTACGGTCGGGGATGCGATGCCGGTCACAATAGGTGCGGGCCTGTCGGGCGATGACCTCACCAATCCGAGCCCCTGTTTCCCCTGGATGAAGACGTCGTTGTCCCGAATCGACGCGATGCGGCGGTCCTCACCTCTGATAGTTTGCGATATGCTATGAACGATGCGACTGTCGCCGTATTCGGCACCCGATGACGTGATGCGCTTCAGCGCGAGCTCGGCGAAATCATCCCACGTGGGAGCGCTCATCGCGTGACCGCCTTTGAGAGGAGTGAACGAATCTCGAATGAGATCAGTGCAACAGGATCAAGGGGGGAACGCAGAGGATCAGAAGGGACGTGAGCGATGACTTGCTAGAACAGTCCGGCAATACCGGTGCTGACCTTATCCTGAATGATCGGCGTGGCTTCAGGAATGTCGATATTTTTTTGTCGTACATGGCCGACCATGCGCATCTGCTGAACCTTCGGACTGCTCGTTGCTTGCCCAGAGACTGGTTGACCGATCGTCTTGCCGAGCTTGCGATCAGTGATCTGCACGTCGGTGACACACAAATACGTCATGCCATCTTCTTTCGGAGCCTGTT
>Ga0209391_10002187_pt1 | contig 10228 bp, 8 predicted proteins | sample PPLLak3March2015_FD_187246 | JGI IMG/M metagenome (GOLD analysis project Ga0209391, IMG submission 187246) | Freshwater sediment microbial communities from Prairie Pothole Lake near Jamestown, North Dakota, USA - PPLs Lake P7 Core (1) Depth... | ecosystem: Environmental > Aquatic > Freshwater >... | reverse complement strand
CAACAGCCGATGGCATAGGTCAGGACCATCGTCAGCGCGAACACGATGCCGCCGGCGACGATGAAGTCCACCAGCATCTGGCTGCGTTCGGGTTGGTCGTCCAGCCCCGGCTGATGGAAGGTCTTGACCAATTCACCCAGCATCCACGGCAGCAGCAGGCTGGCCAGCGTCGCCCACAGCAACTGCCAGCGCGTGCGCGAGGTCCTCCAGCCGGGCCACATTGCAGTCACCCGCCGATGTAGTGCATCTCGACCCGGCGCTCACCCGTCGGGCTGGGCGTACCGGCCGCACCGCGCAACTCGGAATAGCGGTCGCTGCGCTGGCGCCAGATGGCAGCGATGGCCGCAGCGATCTGCAGGTCACTGGCATCGCCGCGCAGCAGCGTGCGCAGGTCGTGGCCGGCGCTGGCGAACAGGCACAGGAACAGCTTGCCCTCGGTGGACAGCCTGGCGCGGTTGCACTGGTGGCAGAAGGCCTGCGTGACGCTGGAGATCACGCCGATCTCGCCGCCGCCGTCGGCATAACGCCAACGCTCGGCCGTCTCGCCCTCGGCCTGCGGGTCGATGGCTTGCAGCGGATGCGCGCGCTGCAGGGTCTCGATCACCTGGGCCGAAGGCAGCACCTCGTCCATGCGCCAGCCGTTGGTGGCTCCGACGTCCATGTACTCGATGAAGCGCAGCACGATGCCGCTGTGCCGGAAGTGCCGCGCCATCGGCAGCAACTCGTGGTCATTGGTGCCGCGCTTGACGACCATGTTCACCTTGATCGGCGCCAGGCCGACGGCCTGCGCCTGCTCGATGCCGCGCAGCACGTCGGCCACCGGGAAGTCGACATCGTTCATGCGCCTGAAAATGGCATCGTCCAGCGCGTCCAGGCTCACGGTGACACGTTGCAATCCGGCATCCTTGAGCGCGCGCGCCTTGCGCGCAAGCAGCGAGCCGTTGGTCGTGAGCGTGATGTCCAGCGGCTGTCCCTCGGGCGTGCGCAAGGCCGCCAGCATCTCGATCAGCCGCTCCAGGTTCTTGCGCAGCAGCGGCTCGCCGCCAGTCAGGCGCAGCTTGCGCACACCCTGCGCGACGAACATCCGCGCAGTGCGCGTGATCTCCTCGAAGCTGAGCAGCGCGCTGTGTGGCAGGAAGACATGCGACTTGTCGAACACTTCCTTGGGCATGCAGTAGCTGCAACGGAAGTTGCAGCGGTCGGTGACCGAGATGCGCAGGTCGCGCAGCGGCCGGCCCAGGCGGTCGACCAGCGGGCCATCCGGCGCAATGTCCTGGTCCGGCACCGGCAGCGGCCGCAGACTGCGGCGCAGATCGGTCAGCGGGATGAAGGTGTCGCCCATGACGCTATTGTGCCCGCTGGCCCCTCGGCTAGGCGCGACTGGTGGCAGTTCGCGCCCACGCGACCGTGAGGTGGTTGCAGGCCCCCGCAGCCATCCCCAGACTTCGGTGGGGGACGGCTACCTGCAGGTGGCTTGAGCACGCTGATGGCGAGCAACAGGGCCCCAGCCAGCACTGCCACGAGTGCGTTCGCCGGCCACGTCAGCATGGCGCAAGCGCCAACACGAGAATGCGTTCTTGGGTTCCCGCCGGGAGCTTGTTTTCCGTCAAGACGGCCCGGCCGCTGCCGGGCGATGCTGCGGGTTGCAGACCGATCGCATTCCCAATAGGAGACAAGAATGAACTACGCGGACTTCCATCGTCGCTCGATCGAGCAGCCCGATGCGTTCTGGGCCGAACAGGCCAAGATGATCGAGTGGCACAAGCCCTTCGACAGCGTCTGCGACTACAGCCGGCCGCCCTTCGTCAGTTGGTTCGCCGGCGGGCAGACCAACCTGTGCCACAACGCGGTTGACCGCCACCTGAAGGATCGTGCCGACGGCAACGCGCTGATCTGGGTGTCGACCGAAGTCGACAAGGAAGTGGTCTACAGCTTCCGTCAGTTGCATGCCGAGGTGCAGCGCATGGCGGCCTGCCTGATCGAACTGGGCGTGAAGAAGGGCGACCGGGTGCTGATCTACATGCCGATGATTGCCGAGGCCGCCTTCGCGATGCTGGCCTGCGCGCGCATCGGCGCGATCCACTCGGTGGTGTTTGGTGGCTTTGCCAGCGTCAGCCTGGCCAGCCGCATCGACAACGCCACGCCGGTGGTCATCGTCAGCGCCGACGCCGGCAGCCGCAGCGGCAAGGTGGTGCCGTACAAGGAATTGCTCGACGAGGCCATCATGCTGGCGGCGCACAAGCCCTCACGCGTGCTGATGGTCGACCGCGGACTGGCGCCGTTCGCCCGCGTGGCCGGCCGCGACGCCGACTATGCCGAGCTGCGCCGCAAGCACCTGGACACCCAGGTACCCTGCGTGTGGCTGGATGCCACCCACCCGAGCTACACGCTCTACACCAGCGGCACCACCGGCACACCCAAGGGCGTACAGCGCGACACTGGCGGCTACTGCGTGGCGCTGGCGGCGAGCATGAAGCACATCTTCCTGGGCCAGCCGGGCGAGACCTACTTCTCCACCAGCGACATCGGCTGGGTGGTGGGCCACAGCTACATTGTCTACGGCCCGCTGATCGCCGGCATGGCCACGATCATGTACGAGGGTCTGCCGACTCGGCCCGATGCCGGCGTCTGGTGGAGCCTGGTCGAGAAGTACAAGGTGACCGCGATGTTCAGCGCACCGACCGCGGTGCGCGTGCTGAAGAAACAGGACCCGGCCTATCTCAGCAAGTACGACCTGTCGAGCCTGCGCGCGCTGTTCCTGGCCGGCGAACCGCTGGACGAGCCCACCGCCAAATGGATCGCCGCGGCCCTGGGCAAGCCGATCATCGACAACTACTGGCAGACCGAAAGCGGCTGGCCGATCCTGACCATTGCCAACGGCGTCGAGAAGGCGCCCAGCAAATTCGGCTCGCCGGGCGTGCCGATGTACGGCTACAACGTCAAGCTGCTGAACGAAAGCAGCGGCGAGGAGGTGCGCGGCGCCGACGAGAAGGGCGTGGTCATGATCGAAGGCCCGCTGCCCCCGGGCTGCATGCAGACGGTGTGGCAGGACGATGCGCGCTTCGTCAAGACCTACTGGAGCACCATCGGCGGCAAGCAGATGTACAGCACCTTCGACTGGGGCGTGCGCGATGCCGACGGCTACTACTTCATCCTCGGCCGCACCGACGACGTCATCAACGTCGCCGGCCACCGGCTGGGCACACGGGAGATCGAGGAGAGCATCTCCAGCCACCCCAACGTGGCCGAGGTGGCGGTGGTCGGCGTGGCCGACAACCTGAAGGGCCAGGTGGCGATGGCCTTCGTCATCGCCAAGGACGCCAGCGGTCTCGGCGACAACGCCGCGCGGCTGAAACTGGAAGGCGACATCATGAAGGTGGTCGACGGCCAGCTCGGCGCGGTGGCGCGGCCGGCACGTGTGCTCTTCGTGTCGGCGCTGCCCAAGACCCGCTCGGGCAAGCTGCTGCGGCGCGCGCTGCAGGCCGTGGCCGAACACCGTGATCCGGGCGACCTGACGACGATCGAGGACCCGAGCGCGCTGCAGCAGGTCAAGGACCTGCTGGCGCAGAAATAGCCGCTCCCATCCCCCATCAGGGGGTGCGGCATTCCGCCGCCGCAGGGATGGGCAGCGCGGCGCGCAGGCGCGACACCGGGCAGCCTCCAGACGCGGAGGCTGCCATGCATCAACTTCCTCGCACACGGCGCCAGTTCATCGCCGCGCTAGCCGCCTGCGGCTGCCTGCCCGTCGCCCATGCAGTACCGGCCCTGCTGCACGCACAGACGGCGCCGGCCGGCATCGTCCCAGCGGGCTATCTGGTCAGCGAAAAGTACCACGGCGTGCGTGCCGTTTGGGATGGCCGCGTGCTGCGCTTTCGCAGCGGGCGGGCGATTGCGGCGCCTGCGGACTTCGTGGCCCGACTGCCGGGCGTGCCGTTGGACGGCGAGTTGTGGCTCGGCCGAGGCCGTTTCGAGGCACTGTCCGGACTGGTGCGGCGCCAGCGTCCCGATGCGCAGGCCTGGCGCGAACTGCGCTACATGGGTTTCGAGCTGCCCGGCGAAGGCGGCGACTTCGCATCACGCGCAAGACGCATCGCTGCGCTGGTGCGACACCAAGGCTTCGCGCAGCTGCAGGCGGTGGAACAGCTCAGTCTGGATTCGCCGCGGACGCTGCAGCGCCGGCTGGACGAGGTGGTGGCCGCGGGCGGCGAGGGCCTGATGCTGCACCGCGCCGATGCGCGCTACGAAACCGGGCGCAGCGCGTCGCTGCTCAAGCTCAAGCCGCTGCACGATGCCGAGGCGCGGGTGCTCGGCCATGTGGCCGGGCAGGTTCGCCACGCAGGCCGGCTGGGGGCGTTGAGGGTGCGCAATGCGCAGGGCGTCGACTTCCTGCTCGGCAGCGGGTTCAGCGATGCGCAGCGCGACTCGCCTCCGGCCATCGGTACGCTGGTCAGCTACACGCACCGCGGCGTCACCGCGGACGGCGTGCCGCGCTTCGCCAGCTTCCTGCGCGTGCGCTCAGAGCACTTCTGAGGCGAAGTCGGCCAGGCGCGAGCGCTCGCCGCGCGCCAGCGTCACATGGCCGCCGTGCGGCCAACCCTTGAAACGGTCGACTGCGTAGGTCAGGCCCGAGCTGCCTTCGGTCAGGTAGGGCGTGTCGATCTGCGCTAGGTTGCCCAGGCAGACGATCTTGGTGCCCGGGCCAGCGCGGGTGATCAGCGTCTTCATCTGCTTCGGCGACAGGTTCTGCGCCTCGTCGATGAGCACGAACTTGTTCAGGAAGGTGCGCCCGCGCATGAAGTTCAGGCTCTTGATCTTGATCTTGCTGCGCACCAGGTCGTTGGTGGCGGCGCGGCCCCATTCGCCGGCGGCCGTGTCGGTGCGCGCCAGCACTTCGAGGTTGTCGTCCAGAGCGCCCATCCATGGGCCCATCTTTTCCTGTTCGTCACCCGGCAGGAAGCCGATGTCCTCCCCCACTGGTACGGTGACGCGGGTGACGATGATCTCGGTATAGCGCCGATCGTCCAGCACCTGGCTCAGCCCGGCGGCCAGCGTCATCAGCGTCTTGCCCGAACCTGCGGTGCCGGTAAGGGTGATGAAGTCGCACTCCGGGTCCATCAGCAAGTTCAGCGCAAAGTTCTGCTCGCGGTTGCGCGAGGTCACGCCCCAAACCGCGTTCTTTGCGTGGCTATAGTCGCGCAACGTCTTCAGCACCGCGGTCTTGCCGGTGATCTCGGTGACACGCGCGTACAACGGTGCGGCGCCGGGCGTTTCCAGGTAGACGAACTGGTTGATCAGCAGCGCCGGCACCAGCGGGCCGGCGATGCGGTAATAGGTGTGGCCGCCCTGGCTCCAGCTCTCCATGGTCTTGCCATGGCGCTCCCAGAAATCAGCCGGCAGCGTCAACACGCCGGTGTAGAGCAGGTCGCCGTCGTCCAGCGTCTTGTCGTTGAAGTAGTCCTCGGCCGGCAGGCCCAGCGCGCGCGCCTTGACGCGCATGTTGATGTCCTTCGACACCAGCACCACGTCGCGGCCGGGCTGCTGTTCGCGCAGCGCGCGCACCACGCCCAGGATCTGGTTGTCGGCCTTGCCCTGCGGCAGGCCGTCGGGCAGCTTGATGTCGAGCAGCGTGGTCTGGAAGAACAGCTTGCCGGCAGCATCCTTGTGGCCGGTCTTCGACAGCGGGATGCCGGCCGTGGCGTCGGTGCTGCCTTTGGCATCGGTGAACGACGCCAGCGAGTCCAGGTTGCGGCTGACCTGGCGCGCGTTGCGTGCGACCTCGCTCAGGCCCTTCTTGTTGTTGTCCAGCTCTTCCAGCGTGATCATCGGCAGGAAGATGTCGTGCTCGTCGAAGCGGAACAGCGACATCGGGTCGTGCATCAGCACATTCGTGTCCAGCACGAACAGCTTCGCCGGCCCGGCGACGCGCGGCGCGCGGCTGCGCGGGCGCTGCGCCTCGACCGGCGCGGAAGCCACCGGCCGCGGCACCGCGGGGGCCATGACGGCGGGGGCGACACGGCTGTCCAGCAATTCCAGTGGCGCGCCCGCAGCCGCGTCGGCGCTGGCCGCCGGCTTCAGCGTGCGCTTGTCATGCCGGGGCGCGGACTGGGACTCGAAATCGGTGGCGGCCAGCAGGGAGGCTTTCTGTGCAGGAGGCTTGGGCAGCGGCATGGGAGGTGGGGTTGGATCAGCAAAAACGCCGGCACGAGGCCGGCGTCGGACACACAGCGGAACGGGAACGAATGTTCAAGCGGCTTTTTTCAGCAGCTTGACGGCCTTGAGCACTTCATCGACGTGCCCGGCGACCTTGATGCCGCGCCATTCGGCGCGCAGCACGCCCTGCGGGTCGATCAGGAAGGTGCTGCGCTCGATGCCCTTGACCTTCTTGCCGTACATGATCTTGTTCTTGACCACACCGAACATGTGGCACAGTTTCTCTTCGGTGTCGGCGATCAGGTCGAAGGGCAACTCGAGGTTGCTCTTGAACTTCTCGTGCGAATTCATGTTGTCGCGCGACACGCCGAAGACCACCGCGCCAGCCTTGATGAAGTCCTTGTGCCGGTCGCGGAACTGCATCGCCTCGGTGGTGCAACCCGGCGTCGCATCCTTCGGGTAGAAGTAGAGTACAACCGTACGGCCCAGATAGGCCTGCGGCGTGAACTTCACGCCGCTGGTTGCGACGGCTTCGAACTCCGGGATGGCTTTATTGACGGCTGGGGTCATGTGGTTCGGCTCTCGAAGGCGGGGCCTGTGACGGCATAACCGGCAATTATAAAGTCAAGCAGTGCCGGCCCGATGACGGTGGCCATGACCCTGCGCGTCAGGACTGGGGCGCCGGGGCCGGTTCGAGCAGCAGCGCGGCGAGTACGGCCCGGCCTTCGCCGGCCAGCACGTTGTAGGTGCGGCAGGCCGCGGCGGTGTCCATCATCTCCACGCCGATGCCGCGTTCAATCAGGCAGCGCACCAGGGCCGGCGCGATGAAACGGTGGCGCATGCCGCTGCCGAAGATCACCAGCTCAGGCCGCAGCGCCAGGGCCTGCTCGAAGTGTGCGGCCAGCAGCTGGTTGATGTGCGCCGGCGTCCAGGCCTGCACTTCGCCCTGCCAGGGCACCAGCAGGCTGTGGCCGAAGCCGACCGTGCCGACCCAGATGCTCGACGCATCGTGCCGCGTGATGGTGTTGACGCCTTCGGCGCGATCGGGCTGGAACTTCAAGATGCTTGCCCGCGCGGGGCAGGATGCAGCGGTACCTACGCGTAAAATTATAGGTTTTTGCGGCGCAGCAGACTGCGCCGACCACCGGCCGCACGGTCCTGAGGAGCGCACGCGTTGAAGCCCATTCTGAAGTCCAGCAAGCTGAACGACGTGTGCTACGACATCCGCGGCCCGGTGCTGGACAAGGCGCGCCAGATGGAGGAAGAGGGCCACAAGATCATCAAGCTGAACATCGGCAACCTGGCGGTGTTCGGCCTGGAGCCGCCCGACGAGATCGTGCAGGACATGATCCGCAACCTGCCGCATTCGGCCGGCTACACCGACAGCAAGGGCTTGTTCGCGCCACGCAAGTCGGTGGTGCACTACTCGCAGGAGAAGAACATCGCCGGCGTCGGTGTCGACGACGTCTACCTGGGCAACGGTGCGTCCGAGCTGATCGTGATGAGTCTGAACGCGCTGCTCGACAGCGGCGACGAGGTGCTGGTGCCGGCGCCGGACTACCCGCTGTGGACGGCGGCGGTGTCACTGTCCGGCGGCCGGCCGGTGCACTACCTGTGCGACGAACAGGCCGACTGGACACCGGATATCGCCGACATCCGCGCGAAGATCACGGCCAACACGCGCGGCATCGTCGTCATCAACCCGAACAATCCCACCGGCGCGCTGTATCCGACCGAACTGCTGCTGCAGATCGTCGAGCTGGCGCGTCAGCACCAGCTGATCGTCTTTGCCGACGAGATCTACGACAAGACGCTGTACGACGGCCACACCCACACCAGCATCGCGTCGCTGGCCGACGACGTGCTCTTCGTCACCTTCAACGGCCTGAGCAAGAACTATCGGTCCTGCGGCTACCGCGCCGGCTGGATGATCGTCTCCGGCGACAAGCGCCATGCCCGCGATTACATCGAGGGGCTGAACATGCTGGCCTCGATGCGCCTGTGCGCCAACACGCCGGGGCAGCTGGCGATCCAGACCGCACTCGGCGGCTACCAGAGCATCAAGGACCTGGTGGCCCCGGGCGGGCGGCTGTGCCGCCAGCGCGACCTGGCCTACGAGTTGCTGTCGCAGATCCCGGGCGTCAGCGTGGTCAAGCCCAAGGCCGCGCTGTACATGTTCCCGAAGCTCGATCCGAAGATGTACCCGATCGTCGATGATCAGCAGTTCGCCTACGAGCTGCTGGCCGAGGAGAAGGTGCTGATCGTCCAGGGCACCGGCTTCAACTGGCCCACGCCCGATCATTTCCGGCTGGTTTTTCTGCCCAATTCCGACGACCTGCACGACGCCATCGGCCGCATCGCGCGCTTCCTCGGCCACTACCGCAAACGCCACTCCCAGTGAATACGATGAACCCCATCCAGGTCGGCCTGCTCGGCATCGGCACCGTCGGCAGCGGCACCTTCAAGGTGCTGCAGCGCAACCAGGCGGAGATCCGCCGCCGTGCCGGCCGCGGCATTCAGATCACCATGGTCGCCGACCTGGACGTCGAGCGCGCGCGTTCGGTGGTCGGGCCCGAGGTCACCGTGGTCGGCGATGCACGGCAGGTGATTGCCAACCCGGACATCGACATCGTCATCGAGCTGATCGGCGGCTGCGGCATCGCCCGTACGCTGGTGCTGGAGGCGATTGCCGCAGGCAAGCACGTGGTCACCGCCAACAAGGCGCTGCTGGCGGTGCACGGCACCGAGATCTTCGAGGCGGCCAGCGCCAAGGGCGTGGTCGTGGCCTTCGAGGCCGCAGTGGCCGGCGGCATCCCGATCATCAAGGCGCTGCGCGAGGGCTTGTCCGCCAACCGCATCGAATGGATCGCCGGCATCATCAACGGCACCACCAACTTCATCCTGTCGGAGATGCGCTCCAAGGGGCTGGACTTCGACGCCGCACTGAAGGACGCGCAGAAGCTGGGCTATGCCGAAGCCGACCCGACCTTCGACATCGAGGGCATCGATGCAGCGCACAAGGCAACGATCATGAGCGCGCTGGCCTTCGGCGTCCCGGTGCAATTCGACAAGGCGCATATCGAAGGCATCGCCAAGCTGCAGGCGGCCGACATCCGTTATGCCGAGCAGCTGGGTTATCGGATCAAGCTGTTGGGCATCACAAAACGCCGAGAGCACGGCATCGAGTTGCGCGTGCACCCGACGCTGATCCCGGCCAACCGGCTGATCGCCAACGTCGAAGGCGCGATGAACGCGGTGGTGGTGCAGGGCGACGCTGTCGGTACCACGCTGTATTACGGCAAGGGCGCCGGCGCCGAGCCCACCGCGTCGGCGGTGGTGGCCGACCTGGTGGACATCACGCGGCTGCACACGGCCGATCCCGACCACCGCGTGCCGCACCTGGCCTTCCAGCGCGGCTCCTTGCACGACACGGCGATCCTGCCCATCGACGAGGTGGTCACCGCCTTCTACCTGCGGCTGCAGGTGGCCGACGAAAAGGGCGTGCTGGCGCGAATCACCGGCATCCTGGCCGAGAACGACATCTCGATCGATGCCGTGCTGCAGCGTGAGAGCGCCGAGGGCGAGCGCCAGACCGACCTGATCATCCTGACGCACGACACGGTCGAAGGGCGCATGAACAAGGCGCTGGCGCAGATGCAGGCCCTGCCGACGGTGCTGGCGCCGATCGTGCGCATCCGCAAGGAAGAGCTGAATTGAAGTACCTCAGCACCCGCGGCGATGACACGCTGAGGTCGTTCTGCGAGATCCTGCTCGAAGGCCTGGCGCCCGACGGTGGCCTGTACCTGCCGCAGAGCTACCCACGGGTGGACGAGGCGACGCTGGCGTGCTGGCGCGGCCTGTCTTATGCCGAGCTGGCCTTCGAAATCCTGTCGCTGTACATCGACGACATTCCGCCCGAGGACCTGCGCGCGTTGGTGCACCGCACCTACACGGCCGAGGTCTTCGGCACGCCGCAGATCACGCCGCTCAAGCCGCTGGACGAGGACCTCTATCTGCAGGCCCTTTCCAACGGCCCGACGCTGGCCTTCAAGGACATGGCCATGCAGTTGCTTGGCCA
>Ga0209391_10002186_pt1 | contig 10233 bp, 9 predicted proteins | sample PPLLak3March2015_FD_187246 | JGI IMG/M metagenome (GOLD analysis project Ga0209391, IMG submission 187246) | Freshwater sediment microbial communities from Prairie Pothole Lake near Jamestown, North Dakota, USA - PPLs Lake P7 Core (1) Depth... | ecosystem: Environmental > Aquatic > Freshwater >... | reverse complement strand
CCGCTCGGCCTCGAACGTCTGCCGCGCGAACTTCGTGTAGTCCTCGGCGCTCATGTAGACCGTCGGCTGGTCGAAGCGGTCGAGCAGGGCCGTGATCTTCGGCTCTTCGAGCGCCTTCCTGAACGCGTCGTGCAGCGTGCGCACGACCGCCGGGTCCATGCCCGCCGGGCCGGCAAGCCCGAAGGGCGACTCGGACACCGTGTCGTAGCCGAGCTCGGTCAGCGTCGGCACATCGGGCCAGCGCTTGGTGCGCTTCGGCCCGAACGTCGCCAGCAGCCGCAGCTTGCCGGCGTCGACGTGCGGCGCCCAGCCGGTGGAGTCGCTGGCGGACTGGATGTGGCCGCCGAGAATCGACGCCATCAGGTCCGCGCTGCCCTTGTACGGCACGTGCGTCAGCTTGATGCCGGCCCTCTGCGCGAACTCCTCCATCACGATGTGCGGCGTGGTTCCCGTGCCGGTCGAGCCGTAGTCGATCTTGCCGGGGTTGCGCCTGGCGTCCTCGACGAAGTCCTTGATCGACTTCCACGGCGCGTTCGCGGGCACGGCGAGGCCGAACGTGTAGCCGGTCAGGTTGATGATGTAGGTGAAGTCCTTGATCGGATCGAACTGCGGGCTCTTCTGCATGTGCGGGATGCGGAAGACGCCGAGCGGCATCTGCGACACGACGTAGCCGTCGGGCTTCGCGTTCTTCGCCGCGATCGGCGCCAGCGTGCCGCCGCCGCCCGGCTTGTTCTCGACGATGACGGACTGGCCAAGGATCTTCGAGGCCGACTCAGCGATCGCGCGGAAGAACTGGTCGGTCGGTCCCCCGGCGGGGAAGGCGACGTAGATCGAGATCGGGCGCGACGGGAACGCTTGCGCTCGAACGAGGCCGTGGGGAAGAACAGCCGCGGCGCCGGCCGCAGCGAGAAGAGTGCGACGGTCCATCAGTGCCTCCTGTCTGTTCTTGTGCGGCCAGTATAGGCAGCCCCATCGGCTGCACGCACGCACTCCTTCTGCTGCGATGCGGGGCAACCATGCTCCGCATCTCTGCGTAGGGGCAAGCCAGACTCGACGCGCTGCGCCTGCTGCGGATGATCCGATCATCGGCAACCGAGGAGACTGGCCATGGCCCAGAAGAAGTGTCAGGTGTGCAAGGCAGACGTCGCTCCCGGCAAGCTTCCCGAAATCAGCGGGCAGGAGGGTTCGCTCGCCGTGACCGTTCACCACCTGCCGGTGCTCCTGTGCCCCAACGGGCACCGCCTGTTCGCCAACCCGGACTTTCCGCTTCAGTTGGTCGACAGGCTGGTGGAGCGCGATGCGGCGACGTTGCCGGCGAGCACGTCAAAGGGACTGCTGATCAAGCAGTATCACTGCGCATCGTGCGGCAAGCGGCTCGCCGACGCGCCGGATCAGCAGCACACGTTTCACCTCGAGGTCGAGCTGCCCGAGGTCGCGCCGTTCGACGTCGAGCTGACGATGCCCGTGCATCGATGCCCGAGTTGCGGCCACGAGCAGGTGCACTCGCTCAAGGAGGTGCGCAACCGCACGCCGGCTGCCCTCGCGCATGCATTCAAGGGCGCCGCGATTGCGGCGCCGGCCTAGTCAGCCAACGGTCGCCCGGGCCTTGGCGGGCGGCCCGGGTGCCTAGCCCAGCACGACCCGCGTGTCGATCCGTCCGGCGCGGTCGTGCCACGCCGCGAGCCCGACCTCGGTCCCGGCCGGCGCGCGCACGATCCAGTCGACGTGCGCGCGGTCGCCGGTCGGCGTGCGGTTCGGCCAGAACGACACGCCGGTGTGCATGTAGGCCCAGCCTTCGAGTTCGCCGAGTTCCTCGCGCGGCTTGCCGTTCACGAGTTCCGCGCCCGGGGGCAGCGCGATCTCCGCGAGGACGCCGCGCGCCACCTTGTGCTTCAAGGCCATCTTGCTGACGTAGCTTGGCAGCCAGCCGCTGTTCTGCACGACGAGCCGCACGCGCCATGTGTCGGCGCCGGCCCGCGTGACCTCGGCCGCGCGCAGTTCGAGCCTGGGCGAGAGCAGCGCGAGCGAAAGCAGCCACTTCGGGAAGCGCGCCACTTCCTTCTCGCGCAGGGCCGGCGGCGGGTTGCTGAACACGGCGACCCGGTTCCAGCCGCCGACTTCGATGCGCCCGAGCTGCGGATGGTCGAACGGCTTCCACTCGACGTGGCCTTCGCCCGGCGCGATCCGCTGCGCCCAGTCGTACATCTTCAGGTCGTCCTCGACCGGATGGTCGCGGAACCAGTGGATCCACTGGTCGTTGTCGATCCCGGCTTCCTTCTTCGGGTTCCAGATCTCGATGGTCCACATGAACATGCCGAGGTGCTCGTAGATCCAGTCGAACGCGCCGGTGATGAACTCGCCCGGGTAGTACTGGAACTCGTGCCAGATCGAGATGGCGGGGTAGCCGGTCAGCTGCTCGCCCATCCTGCCCATCTTCTGGTACGTCCAGAGGTCCTCGGCCGGCATCTTGTCGTCCGGCAGGTGGCCGAACGGCCGCAGCAGCACGCCCGAGAACGTGTGCAGGCTGGTGCCGCCGCCGATGTTCGGATGCTTCGCGATGAAGTCGACCACCGCGCGCACCTCCGGCTCTGAGGTCGGATACGGACCCGCGCCGAACTGCTCGTGCTCCTGCCGCCAGTTGGACGGGAAGTTGCGGTTCAGGTCCAGCCCCTGCGCCGACCCGGTAACCGTGATCGACACGCCATCGTAGTTCTCGACCCGGCCCTCGGGCAGCACGCGGTAGTAGTCGCCGCCCGGCGGATCGAGCGGATCGCGCCGCACGAGCAGCTGCGGCTGCTGCGGGTGCTTCTTCCACGGTCCGTTGGGATCGGCGATCCGCATCTGCAGGATCCGGCCGTCGCCGTCGACGTCCTCGGAGACGAGTCCTTCGACCGGCTCCTCGTCGAACGGATAGCGGCGCGTCGACGAGCGCACGTACTTCGGCCGGTCCGCCATCGCCCATTCGGCACCGTCGGGGTTGATGCGGGGGCAGATGTAGAAGGCGCGCGTGTCGAGCGCGCGGCGGATGTCGGCGTCGCTTTCCTTGCCCTTCAGCAGCCACTCGATGAAGTAGAGGCACGCGGTCGACGCGGTCAGCTCGACCGAGTGGATGTTGCCGTCGATCCAGTACGCCGGCTTGTCCTGCGCCGGGCCGGTCGCGCCGTTCGTCAGCGTGACGAGCGGAATGTCGCGCCCTTCGTGGCTGCGCCCGATCGACTCGACCGTGACGTGGCCGGGGTGCTCGGCGGCGAAGCCGCGCAGCAGCGCCATCAGCTCGTCGTAACGGTAGAAGCGGGAGTGGTCGATGGCGGGCATGGCTTCGCGGGGCTCGATGAGAGGGCGTCATCATAGAGTCATGGCAGCGTGCGACAGAGGATGCATGGCGGCCACGCCACTGCGCGAACACTCTCTCTCGCCTCGTATCATGCGGCGCATGCCAGACGCTCACGAACCGGGACCGGGCGACAGCACCGCGCTGAAAGGCAAGCGCGGGCTGCGCCGGCTGATGAACGCCACGTGCTATTCGATCGACGGGTTCGCCGCGGCGTGGCGGCACGAGGCGGCCTTCCGCCAGGAACTCCTGGCGTGCGCCGTGCTGGTGCCGGTGGCGATCCTGCTGCCGCTGGCCGCCGTCGAGAAGGTCCTGCTGATCGGCTCGCTGCTGCTGGTGCTGATCGTCGAACTGCTGAACACGGCGATCGAGGTGGCGGTCGACCGCGACAGCGTCCGGATCGACCCGCTCGGCAAGCGCGCCAAGGACTACGGCAGCGCCGCCGTGACTATCGTCCTGCTGATCGCCGGCATGACCTGGGTCACGATCCTCGGCTCGCACTACCTCTGAGCGGCGCGCCGCGCTGCCGTAAAATTCGCGGCTTCACCGGCCAGCCGGTACGAGGGGCGAGAAAACGATGGCAGCGGGCATCTACAAGACGACGATCCGATCGCTGCCGTTCGTGTACCGCGGCAAGGTGCGCGACAGCTACGCGGTCGGCGACGACAAGCTGCTGATCGTCACGACCGACCGGCTCTCGGCGTTCGACGTCGTGATGAGCCAGCCGATCCCGGACAAGGGCCGCGTGCTCAACGCGATGTCGAATTTCTGGTTCGAGAAGCTCTCGGACGTGATCGGCAACCACCTGACCGGCATCGATCCCGAGAGCGTCGTGGAGCCCAACGAGGCCGAGCAGGTGCGCGGCCGTGCGGTGGTCGCGCTGCGGCTGAAGCCGATGCCCGTCGAGGCCGTCGTGCGCGGCTACCTGATCGGCTCCGGCTGGAAGGACTACCAGCGCACTGGCGAGGTGTGCGGCATCGAGCTGCCGCGCGGGCTGCAAATGGCGAGCAAGCTGCCCGAGCCCATCTTCACGCCCGCGAACAAGGCCGAGCTCGGCACGCACGACGAGAACATCAGCTTCGACCGGATGAAGGAGATCGTCGGCGCCGAGCTTGCGTTCCGGATCCGCAGCGTGAGCCTGGCGCTGTACCGGGCCGCGGCCGAATACGCCGCCACCCGCGGAATCATCATCGCCGACACCAAGTTCGAGTTCGGCCTCGACAAGGACGGCAACCTGCGCCTGATGGACGAGGTCCTCACCGCCGACTCGTCGCGCTTCTGGCCGGCCGACGAGTACTCGGTGGGGCAGTCGCCGCCGTCGTTCGACAAGCAGTTCGTCCGCGACTGGCTGGAGAGCCAGCCGTGGGACAAGGCACCGCCGCCGCCGGCGCTGCCGGCCGACGTGATCGAGAAGACCGCCGCCAAGTACCGCGAGGCGCTGCGCCGGATCACCGGCAAGGAACTCGATTAACGCGGCGGCCGACGGCGCCGCGCGCCGCGCCTCCGCTCGCTACAATCGCGCCTTTTCCGGCGGCCCGCGCCCCTGATGCGGCCGCCGAACGGCCAGCCACAATGACCTCTCGCAGCGGTTCGGCGTCGATCGGCGTCGTGATGGGCTCCAACTCCGACTGGGACGTGATGCAGCACGCCTGCACGATCCTGAAGGAGTTCGGCGTTTCGTTCGAAGCGAAGGTGCTGTCGGCGCACCGCATGCCGGACGAGATGTTCGCGTACGCCGAGAGCGCGCGCGAGCGCGGCCTCCAGGCCATCATCGCCGGCGCCGGCGGCGCGGCGCACCTGCCGGGCATGCTGGCGTCCAAGACCGTCATTCCCGTGCTCGGCGTGCCGATCCCGTCCAAGTACCTGCGCGGCGAGGACTCGCTGCTGTCGATCGTGCAGATGCCGCGCGGCGTCCCGGTGGCGACCTTCGCCATCGGCGAGGCCGGTGCTTCCAACGCGGCGCTCTTTGCGATCGCGATGCTCGCGACCGGCAACGCCGACCTCGCGATGAAGCTCGCCCAGTTCCGCGCCACGCAGACGGAGAAGGCGCGCAACATGACGTTGCCGCTCTGAGCGCACAGGGGCGCGGCATGGGCGGCGCGGCGATTCCTCCCGGTTCCTGGCTTGGGCTGCTTGGCGGCGGGCAACTGGGCCGCATGTTCTGCATGGCCGCGCAGTCGCTCGGCTACAAGGTCTGCGTGCTCGATCCCGGCTCGGACAGCCCGGCAGGCGCGGTCGCCGACGACCACATCGCGCGCGACTACCTCGACCGGACCGGGCTGGCGGAACTTGCCGCGCGCTGCCGTGCGGCGACGACCGAGTTCGAGAACGTTCCGGCCGCGGCGCTCGAGTTCCTCGCCGAGCACTGCAACGTCAGCCCTGAAGCCGCGAGCGTGGCGATCGCGCAGGACCGGATCGCCGAGAAGCGCTTCGTCGCGTCGTGCGGCATCGACGTGGCGCCGCACGCGGTGATCGAACGCGCGGAGGACTTCGAAGCGATCGATCCGGCGTTGCTGCCCGGCATCCTGAAGTCCGCGCGCCTCGGCTACGACGGCAAGGGGCAGGAACGCGTGGCCACGGTCGACGCCGCGCGTGCCGCGTGGGAGCGCATGGATCGCGTGCCCTGCGTGCTCGAGCAGCGCCTAGCGTTGCAGTTGGAAGTTTCGGTCGTCGTGTGCCGCGGCCGCGACGGTGCCACGGCCACGTTCCCGGTCGCCGAGAACGAGCACCGCGGCGGCATCCTCGCCGTGTCCGTCGTTCCCGCGCGAGTGGACGACGCCCTCGCGCAACGCGCGCGCGCGGCGGCCGTGACGATCGCCGGGCGCATGAACTACGTCGGCGTGCTGTGCGTCGAGTTCTTCGTGCTCGCCGACGGGCGGCTGCTGGTGAACGAGATCGCGCCGCGCCCGCACAACTCCGGCCACTACACGATCGACGCCTGCGTCACCAGCCAGTTCGAACAGCAGGCGCGCGTGATGGCGGGCCTGCCGCTGGGCGACACCACGCAGGCGATGCCGTCGGTGATGCTGAACATCCTCGGCGACGCCTGGTACGACGGCGAGACGCAGCGCGAGCCCGACTGGTCGTCGGTCGTCGCGGTGCCGGGCGCGAAGCTGCACCTGTACGGCAAGCGCGAGGCGCGGCGCGGCCGCAAGATGGGCCACGTGACCTGCGTGGCGCCGACGCTTGACGAAGCCATCGCGCGCGCCAACCGCGTCGCGACGGTGCTCGGCATCGAAGGCGCGCGCTGACATGGACGCGCCGGCCGTCGATTCCGCGCGCATCGCGCAGGCCGTCGAGGTGCTGAAGCGCGGCGGCCTCGTCGCGGTGCCGACCGAGACCGTCTACGGGCTCGCGGCGGACGCGGCCAACGAAGCCGCGGTGCGCGCGGTCTTCGCGGCCAAGGGCCGGCCGGCCGATCATCCGGTGATCGTGCACGTCGCCGACGCGAGCGCGATCGACGCCTGGGCGCGCGAAGTGCCCGACTCGGCACGCGCGCTCGCGGCCGCGTTCTGGCCCGGGCCGCTGACGCTGGTGCTCAAGCGCAGTCCGCGCGCTCTCGACGTCGTCACCGGCGGCCAGGACACGGTCGGCCTGCGCTGCCCGGCGCATCCGTGGGCGCACGCGCTGCTGCAGGCCTTCGGCGGCGCGCTGGCCGCGCCGAGCGCGAACCGCTTCGGCGGCCTGAGCCCGACCACGGCGGAGCACGTGCGCGCGGACCTCGGCGAGAAGCCGACGGGCGCGCTGGACCTGATCCTCGACGGCGGCGCCTGCCCGGTCGGCATCGAGTCCACCATCGTCGACCTGTCCGGCGCGCAGCCCACGCTGCTGCGACCGGGCTCGATCACGCGCCTTGCCCTCGAACAGGTTCTGGGTACGCCCGTGGCCGAGCCGGGCGGCGACGCGCCGCGCGCGCCGGGCCGGCTGGAACGCCACTACGCGCCGCGCACGCCGCTCGAAGTCGTGCCGGTCGACCGGCTCGGCAGCCGGCTGGCGGCGCTGTTTCACCTGCGTGTCGCGGTGCTGGCGCCGGCCTCGGTGCTGCAGACGCTGCGTGCCCAGCCGGCCGTCGAGAGCGCCGCTTCCGAGGACCCGGTGGCGTACGCCCGGGAGCTCTACGCGAACCTGCACCAGCTCGACCAGGCGGGAGCCGACCGCATCGTCATTGCTTCGCCACCCGACGGGCCGGACTGGGTCGCCATCCACGATCGGCTGCGACGCGCGCGGGCCGGGAGTCGCGGGCGCCATTAGGCGCAGTATGATCACCCGACGCCCTGGGCCTCGCGGGCGCGAAAAAGCAGCATTCCAACAAATCCTGAGACGAGAGGGACACCATGTTTGATATGACCCGCCATGCGGCGCGTCTGCTCGCCGCGTCAGCGGCCGCCCTGCTGCTGGCTTCCTGCGGTGGAAGTTCGAACGACACCCCGGCGCCGCCTCCATTCGGGCAGACGACTTACGTGATCGGCTCAAGCCTTTCCGATAACGGTAATCAGTGCACGGCCCGTCCCTCAGAGTGCCTGCCAACTCCACCTGCGTTCCAGCAGCTTGATTCAAACGGATCGCTCTGGGTCACGACGGTAGCGGCTAAATACGGTGCCGCTGTCGTTCCCTCGCTCAAGGGAGGCACGAACTTCGCATACGCGGACGCTCGTACCGGCGTGGTGCCTAGCGACGGCGCGAACGCTCCCTCGCCGGCGATCGCTCCCAGCCTCGTCCAGCAGACCGAGGCTGTGCTGGCCCGAGCAGGTTATGCGATCAATCCTCAGAATCTGGTGATCGTCGATGCAGGCGGTGCCTTCGCGAACAACTCCTCGGCGGCGCTGGACTTGGTTGTCAGGAATCTGCCGAATGCGCAGGCGATTGCAACGAATACCGTTATTGCCGCGGTTACGGATGTGACCGGAGTGCTGATCCGGCTTTCGGCTGCTGGTGCCCGCAATATCGTCGTACTCAATTCGCCGAATCTCAGCACTACGCCCCTGGCAGTTGCGACGGCTCAAGCGCTGAACAGCCCGCTGGTCACGACGCTACTGGTGACCATGGCCGGCGGATTCAATCAGAACCTGGCCGCTCAGATCAATGGCCTGAAGTCGATTACGCCTGGTTTGAACGTTTACGTTATCGATGCATTCACGCTGCAGAATCAGGTCCAGGCGAATCCGTCGGCCTTCGGATTTCAGTTTGCCGACCGTCCCTGTTTCCTTCAGGCGACCGCGACCACGCCGCAGTTCCTTTGCTCGACCGACATCAACGTTCAAAACCTGTACTTCTTCTGGGACCTTCAGCACCCCACGACCGCTACGCACCAACTCATCGCGAAGGCGGCCATAGACGCGATCGGTCGCTAGCAGCGACACGATGCCAAGGAAAGCGGCGCCCTCGGGCGCCGTTTTTCTTGCGGCGGCGGTTCCGCGCGGATCGAGACTTGCGCGGGCGTTGCAGCCGGCAAATACCGTCAATTCGCGCTGACCTGCTCGAACAGCGCACCGATTGCCGCGATCACCGCCTCCGGCTGGTCCCGCTGCGGCGAGTGCCCGCATTGCTCGAGCTTCAGCAGCGTCGTCCATCCAGGCGCCCCGCGCGCGATGCGGTCGAGCTGCTCCATCGTGGCGTACTGGTCGTCGTACCCCTGGATCGCCAGCACCGGGCAGCGGATCTTCGGCAGCTCGGCCTCGATGTTCCACAGGCGGAAGGCCGGGTTCAGCCAGCCGTCGTTCCAGCCGAAGAAGGCGCCGTCGGGATCGTCGTGCACGCGCGCCAGCGGGTCCTTCAGCTTGCCCTCGTCCCACGCGGCGCGTGCTTCGACAATGCCGGCGATCGTCACGTCCTCGACGAACACGTGGGGCGCCATGATCGCGATCGCGAGCGGATCGCAGCGCGCGGCGAAGAGCAGCGCGATCGAGCCGCCGTCGCTGTGGCCGACGAGCAGTGGCCGCCGCACGTCGCAGCGATCGAGCAGCGCCGGCAGCACGTCCCACGCTTCACGGTGCAGGTAGTCGGTCGCGCGCGACTCGGCGAGCGACGTCGAACGGCCGTAGCCGCGGCGCGAGTAGACGAGGCCGGGCGCTCCGAGCCGATCGCACAGCGCGCGCGGGAAGCCGCGCCAGCCGGCGACGGAGCCGAGTCCCTCGTGCAGGAACACGAGCGTGGGGCCGGTCCGCTCGGGCTCGATGCGCAGCACCTCGAGCCGCTCGGCGCCGAGGTCGACGAACTCGATGCTCACCGCACTGCCCTCCGCGCTGCGCGCGCCGTCACTCGACGCGCTTGCCGCGGAACATGCCGCCGCCCTGCAGCAGGATCAGTTCGGCGCCCTTGCCGGCGTCGTCGCGGACCACCCTCAGCAGCAGCTCGGTCACCTCGGTGTAGTAGTCGCCGCGCGAATCCTGCTTCAGCGGAAAGCGGCCCTGGCCGGTGGCCTGGCCGTACAGCGCCTCGCCGTCGAGCAGGAGGGCGATCTCGAAGTTCTCGCGCAGCCGGTAGCGCCCGACGGCAGCCTGCGCACGCTCGAGGTCGAGCGCTATCGCCCGCGCCGGCTCGCGCAGCGGCGCGCCGGGCGCCAGCAGTCGGAACGCGATGTCGTCGAAGCCGCCGAATGCATCCGCGAGCACGAGCGCGGCGCGGCGCTGCGGCCGGTCGATCAAGAGCGAGGACGAGAAGCCCCCGGTCATGCCGTTGTGGAACACCCATGGATCGGCGCTCTGGGGACGCTTGTTCAGGAACCACGCGGTCGCCATCGTCAGACGCTCGTTGACGACGCGTTGCGGCTGCGTCGAGGCCACGAGCGCACGCTTCAGCGTGTCGGGCGCGTCCTGCGGCACGTCGCCCAGCATCGCGCGCGCGAAGCGGGCCATGTCCTCGGGCGTCGACCGGATCGCGCCGACGCCGCCGAAGCGCGCCGG
>Ga0209391_10002185_pt1 | contig 10235 bp, 10 predicted proteins | sample PPLLak3March2015_FD_187246 | JGI IMG/M metagenome (GOLD analysis project Ga0209391, IMG submission 187246) | Freshwater sediment microbial communities from Prairie Pothole Lake near Jamestown, North Dakota, USA - PPLs Lake P7 Core (1) Depth... | ecosystem: Environmental > Aquatic > Freshwater >... | reverse complement strand
TGATGGGGGAACAAGAGACATGATCGGTTTCAGCCTGGGCCTGCTCGTGCGCGCCGTCGCGGCGCTGGTTGCCGCTGGTGTGCTGGCGGGCTGCGCGCCGCTGGTGATGGGCGGTGTCGTCGTCGGGGGTTTCGTCGCCACCGACCGCCGCACCACGGGCACGCAGGTCGAGGACCAGACGATCGAGCTGAAGGCCGCGTCGCGGGTGAGCGAGCTGGCCACGTTGGGCCATGTCAACATCGTCAGCTACAACCGCACCGTGCTCATCACCGGCGAGGTGCCGCATGCCGACGAGAAGGCGCGCGTCGAGCGCGTGGTCGCCGGCGTCGAGAACGTGCGTGCGGTGGTCAACGAGCTGGGCATCGGCGGCAACAGCACGATGGGATCGCGCTCCAACGACACCGTCATGGCCGCCAAGATCTCGGCCACGCTCGTCGATGCAGCCGACCTGCAGTCGAACGCCTTCAAGATCGTCGTCGAGCGCGGCAACGTCTACCTGATGGGCCGCGTCACCGAACGCGAGGCCAGCCGCGGCACCGAGATCGCGCGCTCGATCAAGGGCGTGCAGAAAGTGGTGCAGGTCTTCGAGATCATTTCCGAGGCCGAACTGGCCGCGCTGGGCAAGGCCACCGCGGCCCCGGCGGCTGCGGCGTCGGCGCCGCGTTGAGCCCGGCCCTGGGCGCGCGTCCCGGCGATCTCAGCCGCGCAGGCGGCGGATCAGGCTCGAAGTGTCCCAGCGCCGGCCGCCCTGGGCCTGGATCTCGGCGTAGAACTGGTCGACCAGGGCCGTCACCGGCAACTGCGCGCCATTGCGCCGCGCTTCGTCGAGCACCAGGCCGAGGTCCTTGCGCATCCAGTCGACGGCAAAGCCGAAGTCGAACCTGTCCTCGAGCATGGTGCGACCGCGGTTGTCCATCTGCCAGCTCTGTGCCGCGCCCTTGCCGATGACCTCCAGCACCAGCGGCATGTCGAGCCCGGCGCGGCGGCCGAAGGCCAGCGCCTCGGCGAGCGCCTGCACCAGTCCGCCGATCGCGACCTGGTTGACCATCTTCGCCAGTTGCCCGGCGCCACTGGGGCCGACGCGCGTCACCGCGCGCGCGAAGCACAGGGCCACCGGCTGCACGGTGGCGAAAGGCGCCTCGTCGCCGCCGCACATCACGGTGAGCGTTCCGTTCACGGCACCGGCCTGCCCGCCCGAGACCGGCGCGTCGATGAAGTGCAGGTCGCGCGCACGTGCCTCGCGGTGCAGTTCGCGCGCGATCTCGGCCGAAGCCGTGGTGTGGTCGATGAAGATGGCGCCCGGCTTCATGCCGGCGAAGGCGCCTGCCGCGCCGCGGGCGCCGCTGCCCAGGTCTTCGCCCAGCGTGACGGCACGCAGATCGTCGTCGTTGCCGACGCAGGCGAAGACGATGTCGGCGCCGGCGGCGGCCTCGCGCGGGGTCGCCGCCGCGGCGCCGCCGCATTCGGCGACCCAGGCGGCAGCCTTGGCGGCGGTGCGGTTGTAGACCGTGGTGGCGTGCCCGGCGCGGGCCAGGTGGCCGGCCATCGGATGACCCATCACGCCCAGGCCCAGAAAGGCCACGCGGCGCGGCGCGGTTGGTTCGTAGTGGCGGGTGCTCATGCCCGCGATGGTAAGCGCCGCGGCCGGCGCCTACATCACATCACGCGCAGGTGCTCGGTGCCGGCGGCGAGGTCGGTGCTGCGTGCGCGCTGGCTGTTGAGCTTGATCTGCAGCCGCAGATCGTTCACCGAATCGGCGTTGCGCAGCGCGTCCTCGTAGGTGATGTGGCGCGCCTCGTAGAGGTCGAACAGCGCCTGGTCGAAGGTCTGCATGCCGAGCTCGCGCGAGCGCTTCATCAGTTCCTTGATTTCGGAGACCTCGCCCTTGAAGATCATGTCGCTCACCAGCGGCGTATTGAGCAGGATCTCGACCGCGGCAATGCGGCCGTGGCCCTGCTCCCGCGGCATCAGGCGCTGGCTGACCAGTGCCTTGAGGTTGAGCGACAGGTCCATCAGCAACTGGGCGCGCCGCTCCTCGGGGAAGAAGTTGATGATGCGGTCCAGCGCCTGGTTGGAGCTGTTGGCATGCAACGTGGCCAGGCACAGGTGGCCCGTTTCGGCGAAGGCGACCGCGTGCTCCATGGTCTCGCGGTCGCGGATCTCGCCCATCAGGATGACATCGGGTGCCTGGCGCAGGGTGTTCTTCAGCGCCGCCCCCCAGCTGTCGGTGTCGATGCCGAGCTCGCGCTGCGTGACGATGCAGTTCTTGTGCGGGTGCACGAACTCCACCGGGTCCTCGACCGTGATGATGTGGCCGAAGGAGTTCTCGTTGCGGTGATCGACGATGGCCGCCAGCGAGGTGCTCTTGCCCGAGCCGGTGGCGCCGACGAAGATGACCAGCCCGCGCTTGGTCATCGCCACCTCCTTCAGCACCACGGGCAGCCCCAGGCTGTCGATCGTCGGCAGCGTGGCCGGGATGGTGCGGAAGACGAGCCCGACGTGCCCCTGCTGGATGAAGGCGTTGACGCGGAAGCGGCCCACGCCCTGGGGCGAGATGGCGAAGTTGCACTCCTTGGTGCGCTCGAACTCGGCGGCCTGCTTGTCGTTCATGACCGCGCGCGCCAGCGCCAGCGTGTGCTGGCCGGTCAGCGGCTGCGGGCTGACCTTGGTGATCTTGCCGTCGACCTTGATGGCGGGCGGGAAGTCGGCGGTGAGGAAGAGGTCCGAGCCGTTGCGGCTGACCATCAGCCGCAGCAGGTCGTTGACGAACTTGGATGCCTGGTCGCGTTCCATTCAGTGCGTCCTATCCAGGGAAGTTCTCGGGGATCTTGGCCTTGGCGCGTGCCTCGGCCGGCGTGATCAGGTTGCGGCGCACCAGGTCGGTGAGGTTCTGGTCCAGCGTCTGCATGCCCACGTTCTGGCCGGTCTGGATGCTCGAGTACATCTGCGCGATCTTGTTTTCGCGGATCAGGTTGCGGATGGCGCTGGTGCCGAGCATGATCTCGTGCGCGGCGATGCGTCCCGATCCGTCCTTCAGCTTGCACAGGCTCTGCGAGATCACGGCGACCAGCGATTCGCTGAGCATCGCGCGCACCATCTCCTTCTCGGCCGCGGGGAAGACGTCGACGATGCGGTCCACCGTCTTGGCCGCCGAGCTCGTGTGCAGCGTGCCGAACACCAGGTGCCCGGTCTCCGCCGCTGTCAGCGCCAGCCGGATGGTCTCCAGGTCGCGCATCTCGCCGACCAGGATGGCGTCGGGGTCCTCGCGCAGCGCCGATCGCAGCGCATTGGCAAAGCTCAGTGTGTGCGGGCCGACCTCGCGCTGGTTGATCAGGCACTTCTTGCTCTCGTGCACGAACTCGATCGGGTCCTCGACCGTCAGCACATGGCCGTACTCGTGTTCATTGAGGTGGTTGACCATTGCCGCCAGCGTCGTGCTCTTGCCGGAGCCGGTCGGGCCCGTGCAGAGCACGAGCCCGCGCGGCTTGAGCGACAGTTCGGCGAAGACCTTGGGGCAGCCCAGCTGCTCCAGCGTCAGGATCTTGCTCGGGATGGTGCGAAAGACCGAGCCGGCGCCGCGGTTCTGGTTGAAGGCGTTGACGCGAAAGCGCGCCAGGCCCTGGATCTCGAAGCTGAAGTCGCATTCCAGCGTGTCTTCGTAGTGCTTGCGCTGCGAGTCGTTCATGATGTCGTACACCATGTCGTGGACCGACTTGTGGTCCAGCGCCTCGACGTTGATGCGCCGCACGTCGCCGTGCACCCGGATCATCGGCGGCAGGCCTGCGGAGAGATGCAGGTCGGACGCCTTGTTCTTGACCGAGAAGGCGAGCAGCTGGGTGATGTCCATGGCCATGGGAGAACGGGCGCGCACGCCTTAAGCTTCGAAGGATTATGGGCAGCATCGGAAGCAACCTGCAAGAAGTGAAGCGGCGCATCGCCGCGGCCTGTGCCGAGGCGGGTCGAGGTGCCAACATCCTCACGCAGACGGCCGATTTCGGTGCCCCGCCGGGGGTCACCCTGCTGGCCGTGAGCAAGACCTTCGGCGCCGACGCGGTGCGCGAAGCGCACGCCGCCGGGCAGCGTGCCTTCGGCGAGAACTACGTCCAGGAGGCGCTGACCAAGATCGCTGCGCTGGTCGATCTGCGCCCGCGCATCGAGTGGCACCTCATCGGACCGCTGCAGAGCAACAAGACGAAAGCGGTGGCCGAGGCCTTCGACTGGGTGCACTCGGTGGACCGGCTCAAGGTGGCGCAGCGGCTGGCCGAGCAGCGGCCGGCGTGGCTGCCACCGCTGAACCTGTGCCTGCAGGTCAACATCAGCGGCGAAGCCAGCAAGTGCGGTGTGCGGCCGACCGAAGCCGCGGCGTTGGCACGGGCGGTGACGGCGCTGCCGCGCGACAAGGTGGTGCTGCGCGGGCTGATGGCCATCCCCGAGCCGGCGGGCGAATCCGAAGCACAGCGTGCGCCGCATCGCGCCTTGCGCGCGCTGCGCGACGAGCTGAACGCGCAGGGACTGGCGCTGGATGCGCTGTCGATGGGCATGAGCGCCGACCTGGAAGCCGCCATCGCCGAAGGCGCGACGATCGTGCGCGTGGGCACGGCCATCTTCGGCGGCCGGCCTGTGCAAGCGGCATCGCCACGAGCCTGAGCGTCGGCCCGATTGCGGGTGCCGATGCGGCCGCCCGGGGGGTCGGCGGTGGTTCTTGAGCCTCCCGTGCGCTGGTTTCCCTGCATTGGGTTGACGATGCCCCACGAAGCGCTGCCGTCCCCATACACTTCCGGCACGCAGGGCTGTCGAGAGTTCATGCCGTCGCATCCGGTGCCCACCGACTTCAGGGCTGCCCGCCGCGTCGCGCCGGACGAGGAGTGAAATGAGCTGCCTGACTTCTATCGAGACGACCTTCCGCCGGGGCCTGGCCGCCGCAGCCATGTTGGCCAGCGCCTTGCCGATGACCGCACTCGCCCAGGCGGAAGGGGGCCTCTACGTCGCGGGGTACGGGTTCAGTTTCAAGGAGGCGGCCGAACGCGGTCTCGCGCAGAACCCCCGGAACGCGCGCTTCTTCGTGCTCGCGCTTCCGCCGAACACCAGTGCGCTCCTGACAACGGCACCCAGGTCGGCCGCGGCGGTACGCGACCGGGCCACTGGCGGCGGCGGGGTGCTCCTCGTCTGCCAGCGCGACATCGACAACGGTTCGGTCGATGCTTCCAAGCTGGTTCCGGCCGTTGTCGCCGTTCGCGGCTTCCCACCGTCGGGCAGCAACGCCCTGCCTCATGGCGAACGCTACTTTCCCGGCGAGAACCCGGACAACCTGCCCAGGAGCAACGAGACGCTGCGGCGCCTCCGAGCCACCTGTTCCTGACCCGCCGGGCCGATGCGCTCGCACGAGCCCACATTCCCTGGTCCACCCATGACCCGGAAAAGAACATGAAGCCCGGACGCATCCTCCTCTGGCTCTTCGCTGCGCTGCTGCTGGTCGTCGTTGCGGCACTGGGAGTGCGCGCTGTGCGCGCCCTGCAAGGGCCGGCGCTGCAGCCCTGGCACACCCACGTGCCTGTCGAGCTCACCGCGCAACAGATCGACGCGAGCGACTGGCAGGGATATCTGGCGCAGGAACGCGCCATCTTCGACGACATCCGCGCCAATGTCACGCAGCGGCTCGAGCCGGAAGCGCGCGTGCCCTACAACCGTTACTTCGAAGGCAGCCCGGTCTATCCGCCCCGGTTTTCACAGGACTGGAACCGCTCCTACGTCATCGAACCAGCCGGTTCGCCGCAGGGCGCTGTCGTGCTTCTGCACGGCCTGACCGACTCCCCCTACAGCCTGCGACACGTTGCACGCCGGTACGCCGACCGCGGCTTCGTCGCGATCGGGATCCGCATTCCGGGCCACGGCACGGTGCCGGCTGGCCTGACCGATGTGCGCTGGGAAGACTGGAGCGCCGCGGCCCGGCTCGCGATCCGGGAGGCTCGGCGGCGCGCCCCGGCACCGGCGCCGCTCCATCTCGTCGGCTTTTCGAACGGTGGCGCGCTGGCGGTGAAGTACGCCCTCGATGCGATCGAGGATCCCAAGCTGCCCCGGGTCGATCGTCTCGTGCTGTTCACGCCGATGATCGGCATCACGCGCTTTGCGCGGTTCGCAGGGCTGGCCGGGCTTCCCGCCGTGCTGCCGCCGTTCGCGAATGCCGCCTGGCTCAGCAACCTGCCCGAATTCAATCCATTCAAGTACAACTCGTTCCCGGTCAACGGGGCGCGGCAGTCGTACCGCCTGACGGACGCGTTGCAGGCGCAGATCCAGCGCCTTGCCCGTGCCGGACGTCTGGACGCGATGCCCCCGGTGCTGACCTTCCAGTCCGTCATCGATTTCACGGTCAGCACGCCAGCGATCCTGGCCGCCCTGTACGCCTTCCTGCCCGACAACGGAAGCGAGATCGTGTTGTTCGACGTCAACCGGACGGTCAAGTTCGGCCCGCTGCTGCGGCCATCGTCCCACGTTGCTCTGGAGCGCATGACGCCGACCACACCGCAGACGTACCGCTTCACCGCCATCGCCAACGCGGGCGAGGACACCGACGCGACTGTCGAGCGCAGCATCGCACCCGGTCAGCTGGAGGTGGTCGACAGGCCGCTCGACATGCCATACCCGCCTGGCATCTTCTCGCTGTCGCACCTGGCGATTCCGATTCCGCCTGACGACCCTCTGTACGGCACGCACCCGGATCCGAAGTCGCGTCTCGAGTTCGGGCTCAACCTCGGCGCACTGGACGCTCGGGGCGAGCGCGGCGCGCTCATCGTCGATCAGGAATTCCTGACCCGGCTGCCATCGAACCCGTTCTTCCCGTATCTGCTCGCACGGGTCGAGGAAGGCATCGATCGGCCACCGGCGGCGAGCGGGCGCGGGCTGGTGGCGATACCCGTGCCCGGCCTGCCGGTTCGGCTCGAGGCCCTGCTGTCGACTTTCGTGCCTGACGATCTGGACGCGCAGCCCTTCGCCGGACCGTGACGCAGCGGACCCGAACGCGCCAGGATCAGACGGGTAAAGAAGAGCCTACGGTCCCGCGCCAGCCGTTGCCCTGCAAGGGCGCGCTGGACAGGTCAGCGCCTTGTCACTCGCCGCAAAGCAGCCGCATGCGCCGCTCGGCCATGTTGAATTCATCGTCGGTCGCCGCCGCCAGCACTTGCGCCTTGGCCTGCTCGCAGGCATTCGCCTGCTGGGTATCCGCGGCCGCGGGCGCGGGCGCGGCCGCTGGCGGAGCGGCCCTCGCGGCGGGCGCGGATTGCGCCGGCGCACAGCGGCTGTCCGGGACCAGGCGGATATTCGCGAACTGGCCCTGTTCGACCGCCACGCAGTCGCCGATGCGCTTGCCCGCCTGATCCGACACGATCCGCACCGTCTGTGTCCCGTTGATCAGGACCGTGTACTCGAACGCCTGGGAACTGCCGGCCATCGTCCCGACGCCGCGCCCGGCAGCCGCGCCGGCGAGTCCCCTCAGCGCACGATTGCTGCCGGACTGGCCACTGCCGGTGGCCAGGCCAACGCCGCCGCCGACCAGCGTGCCAACGGCGCGCGAACTGGAATCGGTCACGGTCGTCGCCTGCGCATTGGTGATGCGGCCATACTGCACGCGGGCCTGCGCCGTGGCGTCGAGCGCCGTGACCATCGCGACGGACGCCACAGCGCACGCCAGAACAAGATTTCTTTTCATATTCATCGCCTTTGACTCGAGTGGGCGGCGGCCCGTGCGCCTAGGAACGGAAGGTGAAGCCGGGAGCGAGGCCGTTGAAAGTCAGGGACTGCAGGGCTTCGGCGGGCTCGAACGTGTAATCGAGGTAGCGCCAGGCCAGAATGGCCTGGCCGGCGTCGAACGAGTAACCGACACCGATGATCGACTGCCAGGTCCGGCGCGATGCCCCGGTGCCGAAATCCAGGGCATAGGGCAGGAACCAGCGTGCCTGGCCGTCAACGCGCGCGCGCCCGCGGACGCCGACGATGGCATCCCAGTTCGTCACGCTCGTCTCCACCATGCCGGACCTGGCGAGCCCTGGCACCGAGCCGGGTCCCGCCAGCGACCAGCTCAGGGTCTGGTCGGTGTCCAGCATGCGCGTGCCGGTTCGTTGCGCACTCAAGTCGGAATAGACCCAGTCAGCATAGCCGCCCCAACGCCCTCGGCGAGCCCCGAGCGTCGCCATGAACGCCATGTCGAGCTTGCGCAGCACGTCCCTGGCATCGATGTCGATCGAGGGACCGCCCGCGCCGGTCGGGAACTGGGTCTCGCCACCGATCGCGGGTATCCAGGCGTAGATGGTGGCATCGAACTGCCAGGTGTCTTCGCTTGCGTGCACGCTGCCCAGCGGCGCCGCCGCAGCGAGCAGGCCGAGCGCGATCAGACCGATTCGGGTGATGGGTCGCATGCGGGCTTTTGGGACGGTGCTGTCGACGGGGCTCAGCTACTGAACGAGCGCTCGTTGGCCTGCCTCCTTGCCCGCACGCATCTCAGATGTCGAGGCGCGTGATGCGGTTGCCGTTGAGGCTGACATTGCCCATCAGGCCCGCATTCGTCATCACGAACCCGATGACTTCCTGGTTGGCCGTCTGCGTCGTGACCTGCGCATTGGCGCCGACGTTGATCATCGTCACCGATGCATCGGCGCCGACCGTCCAGCCGCGGCTGTCCTCGAACTTCTTGCGTGCCCCCTCGGTCATGAACAGGAGGAAGACCGCCTGGGACTGGGCGCCGGCCAGCCATCCCACCGAAGCCTCCGTCATCCGGAAGTAGCCGGTGGTCTTGCCGCCCGCGCGAAGCACGCCCTGCCCGCTGCCGGCGCCGACCACGAAACCGGCCGAAACCACGCTCGGGAAGATCAGGGCGCCTCGCGCCGAGGCGACCAGCTCCTTCGAGCCGGGGTGCTGGGCATACAGCCGCGCCAGCGCGCTGTCCGCTGCCGCATCGATGGCCGTGCGCCGCGCCACCGGATCGCCTCCGCCCTCGGTAGTGGTGGTGCAGCCGGTGGCGCCCAGCACCACGAGGCCGGCTCCGGCCATCAAGGCCCTGCGACGTTGTTCGTTCATTCGTTTCTCCTTCTGGGGATCAAGATGTGGAGCCCGGTCATCGGCCGAGCGAGATGGGCGAGACAGGCACTATCGCGCCCGGCGGACGTCCGGTCCCCCCGCCAAGTGGTGCGGGAAAACCACTCGACTTTAATCGTAGTCCACCAAATCCCGCAATTCAAACGGCTTGGGAGCAGCTGCCGCCCGCCTGGGACGAGTACCCGGCAGGATCTCGAAGTCGGGCGTGAACGGCACGAGGATGGAGCGCAGCTGGTCGAAGCCCGCGCGATTGCCATCGAACTTTGCCCGGCCCGCTTTGATCAGGTCGTCAAAGGACGCGGCGCCCATCATCACCTGGTTGAGGTCGTCGCGGTTCAGCGTCACCGTCAGGTCCGGTTTCGCGGCCTGGAACCCCTTCAGCGTGGTGAGGGTCGCGTTGCTCATCTCTACGACGTACTGCTCGCCATTGTCCGGCGTCACCAGATTGATGGTGAACTGCATGCCATCGGCCTTCTTCGGGTCCATGCTGATGGCGACGAAATCGAGCCACTGCTCGGTCGACATCGCCCGCACCACGTCCGGGCCGGATGACCGCGGTGGCACGCCACCGGGCTGACCATTGCGCAACTCGTAGGCACCCTGCAGGAAGTTGTTGCGCACACTCGTGCTCTCGGCCTGGTAGCCGAGCTGCTCGAAGGCATCGGCGAGCAGGCGGCGTGCCGCCTGGTTGGCGGGCTCGGCGAAAACCAGCCGATTGAGGATCTCGGTGGCGTGCAGGTACTTGCCCTGAGCGATGAGCTGGCGGCCCTTGGCGAGGATCTTTGCCGAACCGCCCATCATCTCGACGTACAGCGGCGCCGATTCCTTCGGCGACAGCGGGATCAGATTGGTCGGGTTGCCGTCGAAGTGGCCGAGGAAGCGGTTGACCACGCCGCGCACGTTGTTCTGCACGTCGCCGTGGTAGCTGCGCGCCGACCACTGCTCGCGCAGGCTCTTGGGCACCTCGTAGACGTTGTGGATCTCGTTGATGGTGACGCCGCGGTTCGCGTAGTGCAGCGACTGGTTGTTCAGGTTGGCGTAGGCGTCGCGCTGGGCGCGCTCGCCGTGGTCGGGACCGAGTCCTGGAGCTTCGCGAACTATGCGATCGTGAGCCTCAAGAACCAGGCGATGAGCGCCGCTGCCGGCCGTTT
>Ga0209391_10002183_pt1 | contig 10240 bp, 9 predicted proteins | sample PPLLak3March2015_FD_187246 | JGI IMG/M metagenome (GOLD analysis project Ga0209391, IMG submission 187246) | Freshwater sediment microbial communities from Prairie Pothole Lake near Jamestown, North Dakota, USA - PPLs Lake P7 Core (1) Depth... | ecosystem: Environmental > Aquatic > Freshwater >... | reverse complement strand
CCTGCAGGCGGCCGCGCTGCGCGCCACCGGCGTGCCGGAGGAGGCGATCTCGATCATCCCCGACGAGCAGGAGGCGATCGACGCGGCGCTGCGCATGGGGCAGCCGGGCGACCTGCTGCTCGTCTTCGCCGACGCGCTGGTCCGCTCGTGGAAGCAGATCACCAAGTTCAGGCCGGAGGGTGCCGCCGTCGCGGAACCCTCCTCGGAGGCCGCGGCGCTCGCCGACGAAGGTTCGCTCGCCACGCCCTCCGCTCGAGCGCGAATGGGCACGGGTGAACGACGGGCGGGCGACGGTCCGCCAGCCGCCGCGGTCAGTACATCGGGCATCGCCTCGATCGGCGAACCCGCCCTCAACCTCGAGGGCCTCATTCGCGACGAACGCGGCATCCGCGTCGCGCCGGAGACGGAAGACTGAGCGCGCCGAGTCCACTGCCGTTCGACGACTCGCGACGACTCACCGGACCCAACCTGTTCTTCGTCTCCCCGGGTGCGGTGCTCGAGATCGTCGGCGTCGTGCCCGACGCGGCGCTCATCGCCGAGTGGACTGCGCGCGTCGATCGGGCGCGGGCACGGCTCGGCTGGTCCACCGGCGCCGGCGCCGGCACCGCGGCGCGGCCCCACGGCAACGGCGCCACGCTCGCGCTGGCCGCGCCCTTCGATCAGCTCTTCACCGCGACCGAGGTCAACGAATGGGCGCTGTGCTCGGGGCTGCAGGCGCGCGAGCCGTCCCGGTGGCCGGGCCTCGAGGAGGCGATGGCGGCGGCCGCGCTCGAGGAATCCCACGGGCCGGCCGACGTCGGTCCACCCGTGCTCGCCGAGGCGGCGGCGTTCGAGCGTCTCGCGCGACTCGCTGAATTCGAACGCCGGGTGCCGTTGCGCGAATTGACCGAGGCCGCACACGCCCGCGGCCTGCCGTGGCTGGTCGACGATGACGAAATCTTGGTCGGCACAGGCGCCGGCAGTCGCCGCTACTCGCTCGAGGCGCTGCCTGCTTTGGCCGACGTACCCTGGACGGAGTTGCACGACGTTCCCACCGCGCTCGTGACCGGCTCCAACGGCAAGACCACCACCGTGCGGCTGGTCGCGGCCAGCCTGCGCGCGCAGGACCGGCGGGTCGGGTACAGCTGCACCGACGGACTGTTCCTCGACGACGAGTGGCTCGAGCGCGGCGACTACTCGGGGCCAGTCGGCGCCCGCACCGTGTTGCGCGACCGGCGCGTCGAGGCGGCCGTGCTCGAGACGGCCCGCGGAGGCATCCTGCGCCGCGGTCTCGCAATGGCGCACGCCGACGTCGCGGTGGTCACCAACGTCAGCGCCGACCACTTCGGCGAGTACGGCATCCACGATCTCGACGCGCTCGCCGACGTGAAGTTCACCGTGGGCGCGGTCGTGCCGGCTGATGGACTGCTGGTGCTGAACGCCGACGACTCGACGTTGCGCGCCAAGGCAAGCGGACTCGGACGACGCTTCGGCCGTCTCCCGCCGCTCGGCTGGTTCGCGCGCGACGCCGACGATGCGTTCCTGCGGTCGCATCGCGCGGCGGGCGGCGGGACCTGCGGGGTCCGCGACGGCCGCCTGTTGATCGCGCTTCGGGGCACGGAGCACGACCTCGGGCCGATCGCCGGCATGCCGATTACGGTCGGAGGACGCGCCGGCTACAACGTCGCCAACCTGTCGGCCGCGGCGCTTGCGGCGGTGGCACTCGGCGTCGCGCCTGAAGCGGTCGCGCGCGCGTTTGCGAGCTTCGGCACGAATGCGCAGGACAATCCCGGGCGCCTGATGCGCTTCGAGACCGGCGGCGTCCACGTCATCGTGGACTACGCCCACAATCCCGAGGGGCTGCGGAGCCTGCTCGAGGTCGCCGAGACCCTGCGCAAGGGGCACGGGCGTCTGGGGCTGCTGCTCGGTCACGCGGGCAACCGCGAGGACGCCGACATCGAGCGTCTCGCGATGACGGCGGCGCAGTTCGCGCCGTCGCTGGTCGTGGTCAAGGAACTCGAGGGTTACCTTCGAGGCCGACAGCCGGGCGAGGTCCCGCGTATCCTGCGCGACGCGCTACTGCGTGCTGGCCTGCCCGGGGCGGCGCTGGCCCAGCGCCCGGACGAGCTCCAGGCCGCGCGTCTTGCGCTCGACTGGGCGCGGCCAGGTGACGTGCTCGTGCTGCCCGTGCACGGGCTCGCGGCGCGTGCCGAGGTGCTGAGCCAGATCGACATTCGCCGCAGCGCTGGCGTGGGGCGCGCCGAAAACACTGGAGAACGAGGATGCGATCCTTCCTGACCGGATTGTTGATTGCGGCCATCGTTGTAGCCGGGGCCGCATGGCTGGCCAAACGCCCTCCGAACGAACCCGAGGCACGGCCCGGCGAGCGGGCGGGTGGCGCCATCGCCACGGATTCTGCCGCGCTCCCTTCAAATCGGACGCCAGCGACGATGACCGAGCCGTCCGCGACCGCTCCCGTCGAGAGGGCAGAGCCCGCGCGCCCGGGCCGGGACGAACTTGTGACGCTGGATCCACCGCCGGACGCGCCGAGCGGCCCGGTGCTCGACGCAACGGGGCCGGCTCCGGAGGCGACGACTCGGGACGAGCTCGTCACCGTGCCGGTCGATTCGCAACCAGCGCCAGCCAGTCGGCCGGAGCGGACGATGGTGCCCCCCGATCTGCCCGAGCCGCCCCGTCGTGACGAGCTGACCGATGCGCCGGTGCCTGGTCAGGGCAACACGTCGACCAGGTAGCCCGTCACGCCGAACTTGTTCCCGCCGTTGTCGTTGATTCCGCTGGCGCCCGCCGGCACGCCCATCTCCAGCACCGGTCGCTGGCCGGCGTTGAAGATCATGTCGACCGGGAAATTGCCGGATATGAGACTGCCATAGTAGGCGCCGTTGAACGGGCTGACAGGAAACGCGATCACCGGGTTCAGGCTGCTATCCACGTTTACGGCGAGGAATCCTGAGACGTTGGTGAAGCGCATCAAGAGCCGAACGCTGGTCAGCCTGAGACGCTTGCCGGCCGGCACCACGGGAAACGCAGCCTCGCAGACATTTGAGAACGGACAGGTCGGCCTGATGTCGTAGGAATACGGCACCCGCGCCGGCTCGTCGACGCTGCGCACCAGCGCCGGACGCGTTTGAGCCATGACCGTCGTGGCGGAGAGCGCCGCGACCAGGCCGATGGCGAGTGCAGCTTTCCAGCTGGAATTGAGCGCGCGATTCGGGAATGCCATTACATGTGACATGCTAGTCCCCTCTATGTCGTGCATGGTCTGCGGTGATCGGGCCTATCCGCGCCGACGCCCGGCCCCCACCATCGCGAGACCGGTCAGAAGCAGAAGCAGGCTGCCCGGCTCGGGAACGGGCGGCGGCGGCTCTCCGATGTCGACCGACAACTCGTAGTAGTAGTTGCCGAGGAAGTCGGGCCCGCCGAGGAGCGTGAAACCGTCGCCGAGATCGGGGTCGGCATCGGGATTGTTCTCGGCAAACGCCTGGTTTGCGAACGTGCCGAGCGCGATCGTGTAGTCGCCGGCTGCGAGCGCGAGGTTGATCAGGAAGTCGCCGCCGGTGCTGAAGGCCTGGTCGTAGTTCGACGCGAGGAAGGTCGCGGCTGGGCCCGTGCCCGAGAACAGCGTGAAGTACGGATCGATGCCGCCGGCGGCGAAGCCGTTGCTGTCGAAATTGTAGTTGCCCGCCGCGGCGACGTTGAACGTGTGCAGCGCCACGTTGTTGGCAATCTCGAAGTCATCCCCGAACAGCGCGGGCCCGAGGTCCGAGTGCACCAGCGCGGGATTGACCGCGTCGTTTACATAACCGCTGAACGTCACCGCGTACGATGCGGCTGCGTGAGTCGCGAGTCCGGCCAGCAACAGGCCTTTCAGGATCTTCATTGAGCATCTCCTAATCCTTGCGGAAGGACGATGCAACTATCGGACCAGTCGGCGTAAGTGCACCCAGATCAGGGGTCTGGCGTGCATGCCTGCGCGCACATGGAACGAGTCTGTAAGTAATTCCGACGCCGGCTGGATCGTCCACGCGTTCGGCAGCGGGCGCTGCGGAGCAGCGAATCGCCGGGTTACCTCAAGGCTGCCGCCACTGCCCCTCGCGACGCGGATCAGCGGCACCCTCGAGCCGTCCGGCGTCGCGCAGCACGACGCCGTGCAGGCCCGACTCCTCGCCGCGCCCCGGCTTGACCTCGACGCCGCGGGCGGCGAGTTCCGCCAGCACCCCGGGCGGAAATTTGGCAGCCTCGCCGAAGAAGTCCTTGCCGCGTGCGATCAGGTTGGGCAGCTCGATCGCCTGCTGCATCGTCAGGCCCCAGTCCAGCAGGCCCACGATCGCCTTGGCGTTGTAGGCCAGGATCGCGGAGCCCCCGGGCGAGCCCAGCGCCGCGAGCACGCGGCCGTCGCCGTCGAGCACGATCACGGGCGACATCGACGAGCGCGGCCGCTTGCCCGGTGCCACCGCGTTGGCGACCGGCACACCGTTCTCGAGCGCACGGAACGAGAAGTCGGTGAGCTGGTTGTTGAGGAAGAACCCGCCGACCGCGCGGCCCGAGCCGAACAGCGACTCGACCGACGTCGTCATGGAGACGACGTCGCCGCCCGAATCCACGACCACGAAGTGGCTGGTGCCCGCCGCTTCGACGGTCGCATCCATGCCGAACCGCGCCGCGGTCCGGCCCGGCGGTTCGCCCGCAGCGGGCGGCTCGCCGGCGCGCTCGCCGATGAGCTTCGCACGCGCCGCCACGTAGGCGGGGTCGAGCAGCCCGTCCACGGGCACCGGCACGAATGCCGGGTCGGCCACGTAGCGGTCGCGGTCGGCGTACATCAGGCGGCTCGCCTCGGCGAACAGGAACCACGCCTGCGGATCTGCGGGGCCGCGCGTGGCGATGTCGGTGCGCTCGAGGATCGCGAGCATCTGCAGCAGCGACACTCCGCTCGACGGCGGCGGCGGCACGCACACCACGTAGATGCGATAGGGACGGCACAGCGGCTCGCCCTGACGTGGGCGGTAGGCCGCGAAGTCGGCCGCGGCGAGCGTGCCCGGCAGCGGCTCGGCATGGGTGCGGGCGATGATCGCGTCGGCGATCGGCGGCTCGAGCAGGGCGCGCGGGCCGCCCGCGGCGAGCGCGCGCAGGCTCGCGGCGTAGGCGGGATTGCGCAGCGTGTCGCCGGCCTGCACCGTGCCGCCGTCGGGAAGACCGTACAGCGCGCGTGCGTCGGGCAGCGTCGCCTGCTTGAACTGGCTGTTGGCAAAGCGCGCGAGCCGCTTCGGCACGACGAAACCGTCCTCCGCCGATTCCGCCACCCCGTCGAAGAGCGCCGACCACGACAGCTTGCCGTGGCGCTCGTGTGCGAGTCCGAGCATCGCCATCGCACCCGGCACGCCGGTCGCGCGGCCGCTCGTCACGGCATCGGCGTAGGGCAGGGGCTGGCCCGCGGCATCGAGGAACATGTCGGGCGTGGCGCCGGCGGGCGCCGCCTCGCGGCCGTCGTAGGCGGTGACGCGTCCGCTCGCCGCGTCGTAGTGCAGCAGGAAGGCGCCGCCGCCGATGCCGGAGCTCTGTGGCTCGACGAGGCCGAGCGCCGCCTGGACCGCGACCGCGGCATCCACGGCGCTGCCCCCGGCGCGCAGGATCGCGAGTCCCGCCTCGACGGCGTAGGGGTTGGCTGCGGCAACGCCCGCCGCGTGCGGAATGGCAAGCGCGGGTACCGGGGGCCGGGCGGGCGGCTCGGGCGCAATCGCTGGGCTACGGCAGGCGCTTGCAACCAGCACCAGGATCAGCAGGGCGGTTGCCCTTACGGTCGTCATCATCGTTGGCACCCGCAGCAACGTCAGCGGCCGGCAAGCTTAGCGCATTCCCGCAGGTGGCCGGCGCGGCTGATATAAAGCCCGGAATGCTGCCGTACTCCGAAGCCTGCGAGCGCAACAAGCGACCGATCCTCGAGGTGCTGCGCGAGGCGTTCGCCGATCGCAAGTGCGTGCTCGAGATCGGTGCGGGGACGGGCCAGCATGCCGTGCACTTCGCGCGGAACCTGCCGCACCTGACCTGGCAGCCGACGGACCGCGGCGAGTATCTGGCTGGGCTCACGGCACGCGTCGCGGCCGAAGGGCCACCCAACCTCCGGGCGCCGCTCGATCTCGACGTACTGCGCCAGCCGTGGCCGGCGGTGAGCGCCGACGCCGTGTTCAGCGCGAACACGCTGCACATCATGTCGTGGCGGGCCGTGGAGGCGATGTTCGCGGGCCTGCCCGGCGTGCTTGCCGTCGACGGCGTGCTCGCGATCTACGGGCCGTTCAGGTATCGCGGTGGATACACCGCGCCCAGCAACGCGGCGTTCGACGCGATGCTGCGCGAGCGCGATCCCGAGAGCGGCTTGCGCGATTTCGAGGCCGTGAACGCGCTCGCCGCCGCCGCCAGGCTCGAGCTGCAGGCCGACCACGCCATGCCCGCGAACAACCAGCTGCTGGTCTGGCGCGGCGGCTGAACCGGCGGGATTTCACTCTGGCCAGCGGGGCCGGAGCAAACGTGATCGCCGACGACGACACTGCTACAGCGGGACGTCCGCGTCCCAGATGCGCCGCCAGAGCCGCGGCAATGCGCTCGCGGGCGGGCGCTCGCTCGGCACCTGCTGCGCCGGCACGCTCGCGACGCGTCCGTCCTCTCGCTCGGCCACCACGAACGAGAACACGAACCACGGCGTCTGGCCCATGCGCAGATCGGTCATCACCACGGGCACTCCGCCCGGGACGGGCAGCGCCTCGGCCGCTTCGGCGGTATCCACCAAGCCGAGCAGCTGGTCCATCGTGCTGGCCGAGCCCGCCGCCACGCGCGTGCCCTCCGGGGCTTCGCCCACTCGGTAGAAACCCTTCGAGAACCACGCGAGGCGCTGCACGCTCCAGTCGCTCCGCAGCGGCTCGAGCAGCGCCGTGTCGCTCGCGTGACGCCTGAGGCGCACGTGGGGACGATCGTCGAGCAGCGAGTAATAGCCTTCGTGGTAGCCGCCGTCGTCCATCACCACCACCCGCCACAGCAGACTGTTGAACGGGGTGGGCGTCACGAGCGCCCGCGCGTGCGCGAACGGCGTGGCGGCGAGCGTGCGGTGCACGATGCCCTCGACATGGGACTGGGCCGCGACCGTCCAGCCGAGGTAAAGCGTGCTGAGTGCGAGCCCGGCCGCGTTCCAGCGCATCGCCCGATCGGGGTCGCGGGACCGCAGCCGCAGCGCGGCAATCACGCCGACGAGCAGAGGCACCGTGTAGAGCGGGTCGATGATGAATACGCTGCCGACGCCCACCGGATAGTCCGAGAACGGCAGCAGCAGCTGGGTGCCGTAGACCGTGAACGCATCGAGCAGCGGGTGGGTGACGAGCGCCAGCCAGGTCAGCAGCCACCAGTCGCGAAAGCCCGCCCCGGACCGGCGGTTCAGGATGGCAATCAACCACGCCAGCAGCGGGGAGGCCGCCGTCAGCCAGAACAGCGAGTGGCTCTCCGCGCGGTGGAAGGTGAAATCCTTCACCGGGTCGCCGTAGGGAAACAGCACGTCGAGGTCGGGCAGGGTGGCGACGGCCGCCCCCCAGAGGGCAGCCCGCGCGCCGACCTTGCGGCCGAGAACAGCGGTGCCGACGGCGGCGCCAAGGGCGATCTGGGTCAGGGAGTCCATCGAACCTGTCTGTTCGGGGCCGGGAAAGCGTCAGAGTCAACCACGATCGCCGGTTTTCCGCCTTTCTGTAAAGATGCAGGTGGAATGTTGCAGGAAACCGCGAGCCTCTCTGACCGCCCGGTCGCCCGTTTGTTCAACGGGTCGCTGGACCTGATCGGTGACGTCCACGGGGAGGCCGAGGCGCTCAGGGCCCTCCTCGGGCACCTCGGCTATGCCGCGGACGGTCGCCACCCCGAGGGTCGTCGCGCAGTGTTCGTGGGCGACCTGTGTGACCGCGGCCCGGACAGCCCGGCCGTGCTCGACCTCGTCATGGGCTGGGTGCAGGGCGGCCAGGCGCAGTGTGTGCTCGGCAACCACGAGCTCAACGTGCTGCTCGGCGAGCCCAAGCACGGCAACGGCTGGTTCTTCGACCGCAACCACGAGCTCGCGAACGGCGAGTTCCTCCACTCGAAGGCCGCAACCGCCGCGCGACGGGGCGCGTGGACCGCCTTTCTCGAGCGGTTGCCGCTGGCCCTGGTGCGCGACGACCTGCGCGTAGTGCACGCCTGCTGGGACGATGCCGCACTCGCGACGCTGGGAGGGCTGCTCGGCAGCGGGGCCGCCTATCGCGACCTCTACGCCGACCTCGATGCGCGCGCCCACGCCCTGCTGCGTGGCAGCGGCATCGCTGCGCGGGCGGCACGGGAAGTGCAGGCCTACCGCCACGCCTTCAAGTGCCGCGAGGCCGAGGTGCCGATGCTGCCGGCCTGCGCCGAGGAGGCGACCATCCTGCAGAACGCCAACCCGCTCAAGGTCGTCACCTCGGGCCTCGAGGGCCCGTCGGAGCGCCCGATCTGGGCGGGTGGCCGCTGGCGCATGACCAGCCGCGCGCGCTGGTGGAACGGCTACCGGGACGCCCCTGCCGTGGTGGTGGGCCACTACTGGCGCCGGGACGAGCGGGCCGTGCCGGCCGAGGTCACGGGCGACTGGGACTATCCGCTCGGCGACTACGGCGCCTACGACTGGATGGGGCCGCGCCGCAACGTGTTCTGCGTGGACTACTCCGTGGGCGGACGTTATGCGGAGCGGGCGCGCGGCGCCGTGCCGCCGTACCAGACCCGTCTTGCCGCGCTGCGCTGGCCTGACCGGGATCTGGTGTTCGACGATGGCGAACGTCGTGGCGTGCCGGAGGCCGTCTGACTCCGGACGCATCCAGTCGCATGGACGCTGCGACTTGGTGGTATTGATGCAGCACCCGATCGAACCGTGACCATGCCCGTCGAATCCAAGCGCAAGCAGAGTTCCGTCCCCACGACCCGCATGGGCCGCATGCTGCGCTTCGGCCTGCTGAGCGGCGAACTCGCGCTCTCCACGGCGATCGGCACGGCCCGCCAGTGGTCGGCCGGCAAGCCGCTCGACCTCGCCTCGGCGGTCCTCACGCCGGGCAACGCGGATCTGCTGGCTCGCCGGCTCGCCTCGCTGCGCGGGCCGGCGATGAAAGTCGGTCAGCTGCTGTCCCTGTCGGGCGACGAGATGGTGCCGGAGGAATTCCGCGGCGCGCTCGCGATGCTCCGCTCGCAGGGCTACGCGATGCCGGACACGCAGCTGCGGCGCGTGCTCGGCCGCGAGTACGGGAAGGGCTGGCAGCAGAAGTTCGCGCGTTTCGATCTCGAGCCGGTGGCGGCGGCCTCGATCGGCCAGCTCCACCGGGCGCGCAAGCACGGTGGCCGCGAGCTGGCGCTCAAGGTCCAGTATCCCGGCGTCGCGCGCAGCGTGGACAGCGACGTCGATAACCTCGCGGGCCTGCTGCGGCGCCTCGATTTCATCCCGATCCAGCTCGACGTTGGGGCGCTCACCGCCGAGGCGAAGCGCCAGCTCAGGCTCGAGACCGACTACGAGGGCGAGGCGCGCAACCTCGAGCGCTACCGGCGCCTCGTGGCGGATATGCCCGACGTGGTCGTGCCGCGCGTGGACCGCACGCTCACGACGCGGCACGTGCTCGCCATGGACTGGATCGACGGCGAGCCGCTCGAGGCGCTCGCCAGCGAGGCCGTGCCGCAGGCGCGCCGCAACGCCGCAGGGCGGACGCTGTACGAGCTCATGTTCCGCGAGCTGTTCGAGTTCCGCTTCATGCAGACCGACCCGAACATCGCGAACTACCTCTACCTGCCCGAGACGCACCAGGTCGCACTGCTCGACCTCGGTTCCGTCGGCGAATACCCGAAGGCGCTCGTCGAGGGCTACCGCAAGGCCTGCCGCGCCGTGCTCGCGGGCGACGATGTCGCGTTGCGCGAGGCCGTGTTCGAGATCGGCTATGCGCACCCGGACGACCCCGAGGCGATGACGCGCAATTCCGTGGACATCGTGCGCCTCGCCTGCGAGCCGCTCACGCACCGCGGGCCCTACGATTTCGCCGGATCCGGGCTCATGGTGCGGGCCCGCGATCTGGGGCTCGCCGTGGCCTTCGGCAAGGGCCTGCGCTCGCCGCCGCCCGAGACGATCTTCCTGCACCGCAAGCTCATCGGCACCTTCCTCATCTGCGCGAAGCTGCACGCCCGGGTGAACGTGCACGCGGCAATCGAGAAGTACCTCTAGGCCGACGTCTGC
>Ga0209391_10002181_pt1 | contig 10244 bp, 9 predicted proteins | sample PPLLak3March2015_FD_187246 | JGI IMG/M metagenome (GOLD analysis project Ga0209391, IMG submission 187246) | Freshwater sediment microbial communities from Prairie Pothole Lake near Jamestown, North Dakota, USA - PPLs Lake P7 Core (1) Depth... | ecosystem: Environmental > Aquatic > Freshwater >... | reverse complement strand
GGGCGAGGCCCGGATCGCGGAGCGCGGCCCCGCCGGGTGTGGCCGGCGGCGTGTTCCGTCCGCGACGGACTGCGGCGTCACTGACCAGCGAGAAGTCGTAGCTGCAATTCCTGCAGCGCTCGCCGCTGTCGAAGCCGAGGTAGCCGCACTTGGGGCACTTCACCGGCGCACCTCGGAAGGCCCGGCATCGCCCGCCCCGGGCGGCGGCGCGCTGGCGGGGCCGTAAGCGGCGCCCGCGGATTCCAGCAGGATGCGCTGAATCTCCGTCCTGAGGCTGGTCGCCTCCGGCGCGAGCGGGTCCGCGTCCGACACGCCATCGAGCGCCCCGAGCGCCGCCTTCAGATGGCCGGCCTGGTACAAGTCGCGCGCGCGGCCGAGCGCCACCTCCGACGGCCTCGGCACCGGCAGCGGATCCGGGGTCACGGCGGCTCCGGCGACGGGAGTCTGCCGCCAGTCGCGCGCCACGAGCGGCCTCAGGAGGTCGCGGGACGCCGCGAACAGGATGACCACGCCGATCAGGATCGCCGCACCGAGGATCGGGAGCGCTCGCACCGGGCGGGCGGAGGCGGCCAGCAGCCCGCGGCCGGCCCTGCCGGCCCGGTTGTCGCCCGCGTCGCGCTCGGCCGCCCCGGGCTCCCGGGCCGGCGGCGACAGCCGGTCGAGGCGGTCGAGATACGCGTGCGCCAGGTCGTGCGGTTCCCCGCTGGCGACGGCGGTCGAGAGCAGCCGGCGGGCCTCCGGGCCGTCGCCGCGGTCGAGCGCCGCCACGCCTTCCCCCACGAGTTCTTCCGTCGTGCGGAGGCGTTCGGCGAGCGCGCCCCGCGCGCGGGCGATGTACGACCGCGCTCGCGCGTGGCCCCGATCGAGGAACAGCACCCGGCCCCAGATGTTGATGGCCTCCTGGTAGCGGCCGCCGAAGTACTGCTCGAGCCCGGCGAGCAGCAGTTCGTCGATCTTGGCGTCGCGATCCAGGTCGGGCTGGAGGGTGTCGTGTCCCGGCGCGTCAAGGGATCGTGGGTCGGCCATTCTGGTGTGCTCGGAAACGAATTATACGCCAGACTCAGCCGCTGTCCTCGTCGCGCTCGCTGCCGCGGGGCGGGGCGATCCCGAGGGCGCGCATCTTGCGGTAGAGGTTGCTCCGCTCGACCCCCAGCGCCTCGGCGGTGCGGGAGATGTTGCCCTGCTGCCGCGCGAGCGCCTTCAGGATGTAGTCGCGCTCGAACGCGTCGCGGGCGTCGTGCAGCTGCCGCATGTCGTCGGCGGCCTCGGCCGGCGCGGGCTTTCCGCCGCCTCCCAGGAACGCGAGATCCTGCGAGGTGATCACCTCGCCGGGCACCATGATCATCAGCCGCTCGATCACGTTTCGAAGCTCGCGGACATTGCCCGGCCAGGCGTACTGCACCAGCACCGCCGCCGCCGACGGGTCGAGGCTCTTGAGGCGCCGCCCGTACTCGCGCGCGAACAGCCGCGTGAAGTGCTCCGAGAGCAGCGGGATGTCCTCCTGGCGCTCGCGGAGCGGAGGCACGAAGATCGGGATGACGTTGAGGCGGAAGTACAGGTCCTCCCGGAAGCGCCCGGCCCGGATCTCCCCGGTCAGGTCCTTGTTGGTGGCCGCGAGCACGCGCGTGTCGACGCGGATGCGGGCCGCGCCGCCGACCGGCTCGACCACCTGCTCCTGCAGGGCCCGCAGGACCTTCGCCTGGGTCTTGAGGCTCATGTCCCCGATCTCGTCGAGGAAGATGGTGCCGCCGTCGGCGAGCTCGAACTTCCCGCGCCGGTCCGACACGGCGCCGGTGAAGGCGCCGCGGACGTGGCCGAACAGCTCCGACTCGATCAGCTCCTCCGGGATGGCGGCGCAGTTCACCTCGACAAACGGCCCGCCGCGCCGCCGGCTGAGGGCGTGGACCGATCGCGCCACCAGCTCTTTGCCGGTCCCGTTCTCGCCCGAGATGAGCACGCGGCCGTTGGTGGGCGCCGCCATCGCCACCTGCTCGCGCAGCTGGCTCATCGCGTACCCCTCGCCGACCATCTTCAGGTCCTGGTCCACGCGGGCCCGAAGCTGCCGGTTCTCCACCTCGAGGCGCTGCTGGCGGAGGGCGTTGCTGACGACGAGCACGGTCTTCTCGAGCGCGAGCGGCTTCTCGATGAAGTCGAAGGCGCCGATCTTGATCGCCTTCACCGCCGACTCGATGTTGCCGTGCCCGGAGATCATCACCACCGGGGTGTCCACCTGCCGGTCGCGCAGGCGCTGGAGCGTCACGAGCCCGTCGATGCCGGGCAGCCAGATGTCGAGCAGGATCACGTCGTAGGCGGCCCGCGTGAGCCGGTCGAGGCAGGCTTCCCCGCTGTCGACGGCGTCGACCTCGTAGCCCTCGTCGCGCAGGACGCCGATGAGCGCCGCGCGGACGCCCGGCTCGTCGTCGACGATCAGTACGGCTGCCTTCACGTCGTCTCCGTTCCGGCCGGCGCCTCGCCGCCGCAGGGCAGCTCGATCGTGAACCGCGTGCCCCGGGGATCGTTGGCGCCGACCTCGACCGACCCTCCGTGCTCGGCGACGATCCGCCGCACGATCGCGAGCCCGAGCCCGCTGCCGCGCTTCTTCGTCGAGTAGTAGGGCATGAACAGCTTGTCCCGCTCCTCGGGGGCGATGCCGGGCCCGTCGTCCGCCACGATGACACGGACGGCCCCGGCGGCGGCGTCGTGCTGGGTTTCGACGACAATCAGCCCCTGCTGATTGAGCGCCTCGATCGCGTTGTCGACGAGGTTGATGACCACGCGCCGGATCTGATCGGGATCGAGGCGCACCGGCGGCAGCGACACGGCGAACAGCGTCGCGATGCGCACGTGCGCGAAGAGCCCCTCGTAGAGCCCCAGCGTGCCGGCGAGGAGCTGGTGCACGTCGGTGGGCACGCGCTTCGGCGACGGCATGCGGGCGAACTGCGAGAACTCGTCCACCAGCGTCTTGAGGGCCTCCACTTCCCCGACGATCGTCCCGGTGCACTCCTCGACCAGCTCGCGCACCGGCGCCGGCGCGCCCGAGAACTGGCGCTGCAGCCGCTGGGCGCACAACTGGATCGGCGTGAGGGGATTCTTGATCTCGTGCGCGAGGCGCCGGGCCACTTCGCGCCAGGCCGCCACTTTCTGGGCCCGGATGAGCGGCGTGATGTCGTCGACCACCAGCACGCGGCCATCGAGCTCGCGGCCGTCGCCGTGCAGGGGCGTGGCGGCCAGCGCGAGCTGCACTTCCCGCCCGTCGCGATTGAGCACGATCTCCTGCGCCGGCCACTCCCGGCCCGCCACGTAGGGCGCCGTGGCCAGTTCCGCCAGCGGCTTCAGCTCGTCCGAGCCGAACACGTCTTCGGCCGGCCTGCCGGGGGCGCCCTCGTCGAGCCCGAGCAGCGTCGACGCCGCGGGGTTCAGAATCCCGATGCGCCCCGCCGCGTCGATGGTGATGACGCCGGTCGCGACCCGATCGAGGACCGCCTCGGTGAACCTGCGGCGGTCCTCGACCTCGGCGTGCTTCCGCTGCAGATCGACGCTCGACTGCTCGAGGGCCCGGCGGCTGGCCGCGAGTTCGTCCGCCATCGTATTGAACGCGTCGACGAGCGAGCCGAACTCGTCGACCGTCTCGCGCTCCAGCCGGTGCTCGAAATGGCCGGCCCCGATCTCGCGGGCGGCGGCGGCCAGCATCTGGACCGGCCGTGTGATGCGCTTGGCGAGGTAGAGCCCCATCCAGGTGGCGCTGACGAGGATCAGCAGCGTGACCATCAGGAAGAACGACAGGTAGACGCCGGTCAGCGCCGGCTTGAACACGCGCAGCTGGGTGTACGACTCGTAGGCCCTGGTCATGCCCCGCGCGCGCGCCGCCATCTCGCCGGTGAGCTGCACGGAGCCGACCACCACGCCCGTCGCGGAGCCGTCCGCGCGGCGGACAACCGCCGCGGCGCGGATGAGCTCGCCGCCGCCCGCGAGGGGCTCGCGCATCCAGGCGTCCGGCTGGCCGCTGGCCGCGCGGGCCGCGAGCCGCTCGGAGGTGTCGCGGGACGTCACCGGTCCCGCGGCCGCCGAGGCCACGTCCACCACCGGCACCGGCTCCGGCACGCCGTCGGCGCCTGGCACCAGCCGGTACACCTCAACCAGCGTCAGCCGCTGATCGGTGACCGACCCGGCGACCGCGTCGCGCAGCACGCGCAGATCCGAGGTCCCGAGATCCGCCGTGCCGAGGCTCCGGGCGAGGCGTGCCGTCTCATCTGCCACCTGCCGCTGCCGGTCGTGGTAGTAGTCGCTCGCGATCCGCTGGGCCGAATCGAGCATCTCGTCCATCGGCGCGTTGAACCAGCGGTCCACGCTGTTGAAGATGAGCTGGCTCCCCACCAGCAGCACCAGGACCGCGGGGATGAGCGTCATGGCGAGGAGCACGAGGACCAGCTTCGCGCGGAACCGCGCGAACGGCAGCCCGCGCTTCCGCTCGACCAGCATCTTGATGACGCTGCGGGCGAGGACGAAGACCAGCCCCACCAGCATCGTGAGGTCGACGACCGACAGCGCGTAGAGGACGAACTCGCTCAGGAAGTCCGGCGCGAGCTGGCTGGACCTGTTCAGCAGCAGCATCATGCCGGCGAGCGCCAGCACGAGGGCGAAAATCCCGAGGAGCACCTGCAGCGGGCTGTCGCGGAAGGGCCGCCGGGGACGGGCCGCGGCGGGCGCGGCACCGGCCGGGCGCGACGAGGCGGGCGATGCGGGCCTGGTGGCCATGTGCCCCCCGCCGTTACGGGATGAACGTGAAGCGGGCCACGCCGTTCGCCGCGTCACGTCCCCAGGGCCAGAAGAAGAAGGTCACGCGCGGCCGCGTGCGCACGCGCACCCGCACGTAGTACTCGGCGTTGGGCTCGAGGCGCCCCGTGCTGAACAGCGGGAGCCGCTCGAAGCCCAGGGCGAACCGCTTCACGTCGGCCCTGTCCTCGCAGACCCTCGAGTCGGCGAGCCGCCCGTCGACGCTGCGGCTCAACTGGTAGCGCCGCGTCAGCGTGTCGTACTGGACGCTGGCGGAGACCGCGGCGCTGGCGAGCGTGCGGTCGAACCAGATGCCCACCTCCTCGCGCAGGTCGGCCTCGTAGGTGATCGTGGTGGCGAGGCCGGACGAGATGGCCTCCTCGAGGTCGCCCATCAGGCCGTCCGGCGCCGTGGCGGACACATACACCTGGCCGTCGCGGGCCACGGCCCCCACCTCGACGCCGCGATTCCCGCCGGCCTCGGCAAAGAACGCGCAGAGCACGATCGCGATCAGTCGGCCCGGCATCATTCCTTCGCGTTGATGAGGTCCTTCAGCTCGACCATGAACTCGCCGATGTCGCGGAAATCGCGGTACACCGACGCGAAGCGCACGTAGGCCACCTTGTCGAGGCGCTTCAGGTCCTGCATCACGATGACGCCGATCTCGCCGGTGGCAATCTCCTTCTCGGGGCGATCCTGCAGGATGCCCTCGATCCGGTCGGCAATCGCCTCGAGCGCCGACACCGTCACGGGGCGTTTCTCGCAGGCGCGGAGCATGCCCGCGATGAGCTTCTGCCGCTCGAATCGCTCGCGCCGGCCGTCCTTCTTGATCACCATGTACGGGATGTCGTCGACGCGCTCGTAGCTGGTGAACCGGCGGCTGCACTCCAGGCATTCGCGCCGGCGCCGGATGACGTCGCCTTCCTTGCTCTCGCGCGAGTCGACGACTTTGTCGCCCATGTGGCCGCAGTAGGGGCACTTCATGCCGCGTCTCCCGGCGACGCCGGCGCGGTCAGCCCCCGGACGCGACTGAGGCTCAGCCCTTCCTGGGCGAGGAAGATGGCCCCCGCGATCGTCACGGGCACGAAGGAAATCGCGTGCAGCACGACGGCCGCCCCCACCGCACGGTCGTTCGCCACGCCGAAGAACGCCACGGCGCCGATCTGGTAGGCCTTGTGAAAGCCGCCCACCGCGCCGGGCGTCGGGACGGCGACGCCGACGACGAGCACGGCCATGATGAGGAACGCGCCGGGATAGCTCATGTCGATGTGGAACGCGCGCGAGGTGGACCAGATCCCCAGCGCGATCGACAGCCAGAGCGGGAGCGAGAGCAGCCCGGCGACGGCAAGGCGGCCCGGCTGCCTCACGACGGCGAGCCCCTCGAGGAACGTGCGCACCAGCTGCGCCATCGCCTTCGCGACTTTCGACGGCAGCACGCGCTCCACCCGCAGGGCCCACGCGGCCAGCTTCTCCGGGTGCCCCGCCACCACCATCATGAATGCCAGTCCGGCGACCGAGGCGATGGCGGCCAGCATGCCGCCGGACTTGAGCGCCACAAACGCCGCCGAGTGCTCGACCGCGATGGCCGGCTCCGAAAACGCCAGATAGAAGCCGAACAGCAGGAGGACCGTGATGAGGTCGAGCAACCGCTCGAGCACGATGGTCGCAAACGCCGACGTGGCGCTGAAGCCCGAGCGCCGCGCCAGCAGGTAGGGCCGCACCACTTCGCCGGCCCTGGCCGGCAGCAGCGTCGACGCGGCAAACCCGATCACCGTCGCCTTGAACACGGCCGAAAACGGAGGGGAGCCGAGCGGGCGAAGGAGATACTGCCAGCGCAGGGCCCGGAACACGTAGGTCATGCCGGTGACCCCGACCGCCAGCGCGAGCAGGCCGACGCGCCCGTTCTGAATCTCGCCCCAGACCTCGTGCAGGTTGGCTCCGCGCAGGAACCAGGCCAGCATCCCGACCGAGAGCGCCAGCACGAGCCCGGTTCGAATGTGCGCACGCATCCGCAGGGGACTCTACTACACCTGATTCGCCAAGTCCAGTCATGTCAGGCAGTTACCGTCGTACTTGAACCGCCGGCGCACGGCCGGTAAGATCGGCGCCAACCGGAGGGCAGACCGACACCATGAAAGACGCCATTGTCGAAACCAGACTCGAGGGGCTCGCCCCCTTCCGCCAGGGCAAGGTTCGCGACCTCTACGAGGTCGGTGACGATCTGCTCATCGTGGTCACCGACCGGATTTCGGCGTTCGACTACGTCCTGGCCACGGGAATCCCCGACAAAGGCGCGGTGCTGAACCAGTTGTCCGCGTTCTGGTTCGGCCTGATGGCCGACGTGGTGCCGAATCACGTGATTGCCACCGACCCTGCCGAGTACCCCGAACCGGCGCGCCGCCATGCGTCCATGCTCCACGGGCGGTCGATGCTGGTCCGCCGCACCCGCCCGCTGGCCATCGAGTGCGTGGTGCGCGGGTACCTGTCCGGGTCGGGCTGGAAGGAGTACGTGAAGACCGGGCGCGTCTGCGGGATCGACCTGCCCGCCGGTCTGCGTGAATCGGACCGCCTGCCGCAGCCGATCTTCACCCCGTCGACCAAGGCCGAGAGCGGCCACGACGTCAACATCACCGAAGACGAAGCGGGGGCCATCGTGGGCGCCGGACTCGTCGCCGCCGTGCGCGACCTCTCCATCGAGGTGTACCGGAGGGGTGCCGCGCACGCGGAGCGGCAGGGGATCATCGTCGCCGACACGAAGTTCGAGTTCGGCCTCGTGGACACGCCCGGGAAGCCCGCGAGCCTGATGCTCATCGACGAGGTCCTGACGCCCGACTCGTCGCGGTTCTGGCCTGCCGACGCGTATGCCCCCGGCGGTGCCCAGCCCAGCTACGACAAGCAGTACGTGCGCGACTACCTCGAGCAGATTGGCTGGAACAAGCAGCCGCCGGCGCCGGCGCTGCCGCCCGACGTCGTGGCGAACACCCGGGCCAGGTACGTCGAGGCCTTCCGGCGCCTCACCGGCCGCGAGCTCGCCTGACGGGCCGCCAGTCACTGTCCGTCGAGGTCGGGCACGCCCCCGGCTGGACAGCGGCGGACGGGCATGCAGGAACGACGACAGTCGCCAAGATTCAGTAGCCAGTAGCCAGTAGCCAGTAGCCCGTAGGGCGAGACGCCGTTGGACTCACTGGCGTTTCTCCTGAATACTGACTACTGGCTACTTCCTACTGATCAGGCTCTCTCCCTCCCCAATCTTGACACTCCAGCCGCCGCTGCTTCATACTTAGCAGTCGATGACTGCGAGTGCTAGCGCGCAGTGCGACTGCGCGCTGGGTGAACCAGGGTCTTCTCTTCCAGGCAGGAGCAAGGAGCACTATGAAGGTCAAGCCACTTCATGACCGGATCCTCGTGAAGCGAATCGAGGAAGGCGAACAGGTCGTCGGCGGCATCATCATCCCCGATACCGCCAAGGAAAAGCCTCAGCAGGGCAAGGTCGTCGCGATCGGCGCCGGCAAGATCGACGACAAGGGCAAGCGCGTGCCGCTCGACGTGAAGGAAGGCGACACGATCCTGTTCGGCAAGTATTCCGGACAGGAGATCAAGGTGGGCGGCGAGGAGCACCTCATCATGCGCGAGGACGAGGTGCTCGGGGTTATCGAAGGCTGAGGCAGCGAGGTCAAGGAGTCCAACGATGGCAAAACAGATTGTGTACGGAGAGCAGTCGCGCCAGGCGATCCTGCGCGGCGTGAACAAGCTGGCCGACGCGGTGAAGGTCACCCTCGGCCCGAAGGGCCGCAACGTCGTCCTCGACAAGAAGTTCGGATCGCCGACCATCACCAAGGACGGCGTGACGGTGGCGAAGGAAATCGAGCTGAAGGACCCGCTCGAGAACATGGGCGCGCAGATGGTGCGCGAGGTGGCGAGCAAGACGTCCGACGTGGCCGGCGACGGCACGACGACGGCGACGGTGCTCGGCCAGGCCATCTACCGCGAAGGCGCGAAGATGGTGGCGGCCGGCTCGAACCCGATGGACATCAAGCGCGGCATCGAGCGCGCGGTCGAGGCGATTGTCGGCGATCTCAAGACGCGGTCGAAGCCGGTCAAGGGCCACATGATCGCCCAGGTCGGCACGATCTCGGCGAACAACGACGAGACCATCGGCAAGATCATCGCCGAGGCGATGGACAAGGTCGGCAAAGACGGCGTGATCACGGTCGAAGAGGCCAAGACGCTCGAGACGTCGCTCGAGGTGGTCGAGGGCATGCAGTTCGATCGCGGCTACCTCTCGCCCTACTTCGTGACGGATCCCGAGCGCATGGAAGTGGTGCTCGAGAACCCGATGATCCTCATCCACGAGAAGAAGATCAGCTCCATGAAGGACCTCCTGCCGGTGCTCGAGCAGGTGGCCCGCATGGGCAAGCCGCTGCTCATCATCGCCGAGGACATCGAGGGTGAGGCCCTGGCGACGCTCGTCGTGAACAAGCTGCGCGGCACGCTGCAGGCCGCCGCGGTGAAGGCGCCGGGCTTCGGCGATCGCCGCAAGGCCATGCTCGAGGACATCGCGACCCTCACCGGCGGCAAGGCCGTCACCGAAGACCTCGGCATCAAGCTCGAGAACGTCAAGGTCGAGGATCTCGGCAAGGCGAAGAAGATCACGATCGACAAGGACAACACGACGATCGTCGAGGGCGGCGGCGAAAGCGCCAAGATCGAGGGCCGCGTGAAGCAGATCCGCGCCCAGGTCGAAGAGACCACCTCGGACTACGACCGCGAGAAGCTGCAGGAGCGCCTGGCCAAGCTCGTGGGCGGCGTCGCGGTGATCAAGGTCGGCGCGGCGACCGAGACCGAGATGAAGGAGAAGAAGGCGCGCGTCGAGGACGCGATGCACGCCACCAAGGCGGCCGTCGAGGAGGGCATCGTCGCCGGCGGCGGCGTGGCGCTTCTCCGCTCGCTCAAGGCGCTCGAGGGCCTCAAGCTCGAAGGCGACCAGCAGGTGGGGGTCAACATCGTCAAGCGCGCCGTCGAGGAGCCGTTGCGCTGGATCGCCCAGAACGCCGGGCAGGAAGGCTCGATCGTCGTCCAGAAGGTCAGGGAAGGCGAGGACGACTTCGGGTTCAACGCGCTGACCGACAAGTTCGAGAACCTGATCGCGGCGGGCGTCATCGACCCGGCCAAGGTCGTCCGTTCGGCCCTCCAGAACGCCGCATCGATCGCGTCCCTGCTGCTGACGACGGAAGCGATCATCGCCGACATCCCGGAAGAGAAGAAGGAATCCGGAATGCCTCAGGGCGGACCTGGTGGAATGGGCGGGATGTACTAGGGGCTGGGGGCTGGGGACTAGCCAGTAGCCAGTAGCAAGGCTACGCTGAAAGAAGAACGGCCCGGTTGGCGAAAGCCAGCCGGGCCGTTTGCGTTCGTCAGACTAGCGCCTAGCGCCGAGTCCCTAGCCCCTACCTGAGCGTAAACGTCAGCTC
>Ga0209391_10002180_pt1 | contig 10248 bp, 13 predicted proteins | sample PPLLak3March2015_FD_187246 | JGI IMG/M metagenome (GOLD analysis project Ga0209391, IMG submission 187246) | Freshwater sediment microbial communities from Prairie Pothole Lake near Jamestown, North Dakota, USA - PPLs Lake P7 Core (1) Depth... | ecosystem: Environmental > Aquatic > Freshwater >... | reverse complement strand
CTCGACCCGGTTGCCGACGTTGCGGTCTCGATCGGTCGCGCCGACCAGGCCTTGCTGCTGGCGAAGGCGGCAGGCCGCAATCGCTCGATCGCGTGGGACGAATCAGTCGAGACCAGCACCCGCTGGCGCATGGTGGATGTGGGCCAGACGAGCGATTGACTGCGCGGCGCTCGGCTGGCGCGACCAGGAAGGCCCGCGCCAGCACGATTGCGGCGACGCATCAGCCAGCCAACTCGACTAGCTGCAGCGCCACATAGAGCGTGATTGCGCTCACCATTACCAGGCCTACGATCGTCATGATCCTTCTCCTCCATGAGCAGCGCCGGGATGGCGCGACTTCATGGGGATCATGCTAGTCAGCGAAAGTTGCGTCCGCTACCGATTAGCGACGAGTCGTGGGGCCATCGCGACGAAAGGTGGCCACAGACACGATCGTGACGCTGGAGTCGAGTGGATCGAACAGGATGCGTGCTTCGTTGCGCTCGAGCTGGAGCAGCACCTGCGCGACCTTGTCGTCGTGCGACACGACCTTGTCGCCGTAGTCGGTGCCTTCACGCAGGATGAAATTGTCGATCACCCCGCGCAGTGCATCCGCAGAAAGCTCACCGTGCGGAATCGTGACCGGCTCGGGCCGGTCACGCGGGTCGTCGTCACCATCGTTCATCACGGAGTCATGAGCGTCGGGCCGCCCTTGGCCTCGGCGCGCTGATAGGCGGGCCGCGCCCGCATGCGTTTCTGATACGCAACAATGTGCGGGTACTGCCCGGTGACCGTCGAACGAGCCAGCAGGGCCTCGATCGCAAAACTCATCTGGAAGTCGGCCATGCTGATCTCGGCGCCGGCGAACCAGTCGTTCTTTGCCAGGTGCGCCTCGATGAAGTTCATCGAATTCTGCACATTGGGGTCGATCAGCGTCGCCTGCACCTTCTCGCACAGCCCGCGCGCGATCGGCTTCGCGAAGAACGGCATCGGGCGCGTCGGAATCGTCGTGAACACCAGCTTCATCACCAGCCAGTTCATCAGCGAGCCTTCGGCGTAATGCATCCAGTACTTGGCCTGCCAGTACGCCGGCGTGCCCGCTGCCGGCGCCAGATGCGCGGTGTCGCCCCGGCCCAGGTGACCATATTTCTCCACGATGTATTCGATGATGACGGCCGACTCCGCGATCACGTCGCCACCGTCCGTCACGACCGGCGACTTGCCGAGCGGATGGATCGCCTTCAGCTCAGGCGGCGCAAGCCGGGTGACCTTGTCGCGCCGGTATACCTTCAGCTCGTACGGCACCCCGAGTTCTTCCAGCAGCCACAGGATGCGCTGCGAACGCGAGGTCTCCAGGTGGTGTACGACCAGCATGGGCGTCGTCGCTGCGTTCACTTGGCGGGCTTCAGGATGCCGCAGGCCTCGCGCGCGCCGCCGGCGCAGCCTTTCTTGAGATCAGACTCCTCGTCGCAGTAGGTGTCTGGCTGTGCATGCACGATGATGGAGCTGCCGTCGGCGTCGAACACGCTGAGCTTGCCCGGCGAGAGTGTGACGCGATTGGTGGTGTGCTGCAGCCTGCCCACGCCGTTCTTGACCTCGAGATTGATCAGGTCGCCCATGTGGAACGGATGGTTGATGTCCGTCGCCGGAATCGCATCGGATGCCGTATCCGGGCGCGGCTCGCCAAAGGGACCCGGATCGTGGTGGCCGCCGGCAGCCGCGCACGGCTCGCACGACCCCACTTCGTGGATGTGCACGGCGTGCTTGCCGTCGGGCAGGCCTTTGACGGTCAGCTCGACCTTCACTTCCTTTATGCCTTCGGGCGTCACCTGCTCGCGCAAGGTTGCCTGCCCGGTGATCGCCGCATTCGTGCAGCCCTTGATCTCGGCCACCGCAGTGGCGCCATCGGCCAGGATCACTGCGGGCATGGCCAGCAGGCCAACAAGCATCAACGGTATCGATTTACGCACAGGCAGGCTCCTTCCAGTCTCGTGGGATCGTCGCTCAACGATAGACCACAGCGATGTGCGGCACAGTCGTTACATTCGGTTGCTGCAGCAGGAAAGCGCGCAGGAAAGTCGTCAGCTGCCTCTCGCAGAGCGCCATGATCGCGGGTTCGGTCGCGATCTGCGCGCCACGGGCCTGTGCGCGCTTCGACGCTTCAGCGTACAGCTTCAGGGCGGCCGCCTTCTCGTCGGTCAGGAGCCCCCCTGTGAGCACCTTGTGCCGCAGGTTGGTCACAGCGGGCGTCGCCACCAGTCGCGGTTTGCCCACCGTGACCGTGATACCAGCCTGGTCCGATGTGATCTCGAAGCTTCCGGGCGCGAGATCGAACCCAAAGGAGTACTCGACCGAATACCAGATGGCGACGGTGCCGGTCGAATGGAACCCGAGCACGGATTGGTCGATGACCTGCGTGACGGCATAGGGCTGGCGCACGGTGGCCGCCAGGAACTTCTGCTGTGCCGTGAGCTGGCGCTTGCCTTCCTGCAGGTAGCGCACGTAGGTGGTCTGGCCGAGCAGCGAGCGCTCTTTCGTCGTGACGGTCTGCTGCAGCAACTCGGCTCGCTCATTGGCGGCGCGCACCTGGCCCTGCATGAAGAAGTAGGTCGCCGCGGCCGCGACGACCGCTGCACCCACCAGCCACGGCGTGCCTGGGAATCGCGACACTTTATCCACGGTGGACCGCCTTCAAAACCAGTTGAAATTGAAGCTGATGCTTACGCGCTCGGCTTTCACGGGATTGGGCGGTACTTCGTGGCGCAGCCAGCTCTCGAACAGCAGCAGCGTGCCTGCCGCCACGGGCATCGTCACCCACGGGCGATTCTCGCTGCTCGCGTCCGCGGCGCGGGGCGGCGCCGCCATGTAGCGGTCCAGTCGCGGGTCTTCGAGCTTGAGGCCGGGCACACCCTTGGGCGTGCGCACGTAGTAGGTACCGCTGATCGTCGACAACGGATGCAGGTGCAGCCCATGCGTGACGCCGCGCGGCATCATGTTGATCCAGCAGTCGGTCAGCGCGAGTTCGCGGCCCTCCAGGTCGAACTCGAGCGCTTGCGCGAACGCGGCGACGTGGCGCTGCAGCTTCTTGCCGAGCCGCGCGAAGGTGGGCGACAGCGTGTGCATGCGATTGAGCGAACCGTACGACGTATAGCCCCCCGGGTAACGCTCGCGCGACCAGGCCTGCCCTGCCCGGTCGTCCGCGCGATACTGCTCGCATTCGCGCAGCAGCTGCGCGTTGAACGGCTCCCAGCCCGAAGCCTGCAGCTTCGCAGCGTAGATGCGCGTGGGAAACAACGCGTGCACGGTCATGGGTGTGTTCAGTCCTCGACAGCCTGGCGCCGGCGGCCTGGCAAGGGGTCGTCGTCTTCGGGCGCCGTCTGCTGCAGGGCCGCCAGCACGCCCGCCGCGGCGCGATACCGATACTCGTAACGGTGATCGAGCGGGGCCGGACGGGCCCGCAGGTAGAGCTCCAGCGCCTCACCGACGACTTCGGCTTCGAGGGCTGGCAACAGCAGCTTGATGCGTTCGTTGCCCATGGCGCGCCCGTGCCGGGCTCAGGGCGCCGTCATCGCGGTGGGCGTGGCCTGCGGCAGGTCGAACTCGCCCGTGGTATTGAAGCGCTGGGTGCCGAACATGCCCGCGCTGCTCAGTTTGCCGCTCATTGCATAGGTGACTCGCGTGACCGGCTTGCCGTCGAGCATGCCCAGCACCTGCCGTGCCATCCGCAGCACCGAGACAGTAACGGGTACCGCAACGATCGTCTCGCCAAAGCGCGGAACCGTGCCGGCCTGGTCGCTGACGCCGCTGGCAAAACGGCGGCCCATCACGTCCAGGTTCAGTGAGGCGCCGTTGAACTCGACCGGCGAGTCGTTCGGGTTCTGCACGCGCAGCTTGACCAGCAGCCGCACCTCCATGCCCTCCCCCTGCAGCGGCTCGATGCCTGCGACGGTGACCTGCAGCGGATCCTGGCTCGGCATCGAGGCGCAGCCTGCAAGCATGAACGCGGCCAGCAGCAGCCAGGCAAGGTGTAAGCGGTTGCGACGAATCAAAGCTGCACCAGCGTCTTGAAGCCGCCCCAGAACATGCGCCTGCCATCGAACGGCATTTTCTTCGGATCCATCATCGCCTGGAGTCGCGGGTCGGCCATGACCGCCTTGTTGATGCGGTCGCGCTCGCGCCGTGACTTGTAGACGATGTACGAAAAGACCACGACCTCGTCAGGCTTCAGCTTGACGCTGCGCGGGAACGACGTGCGTTTGCCCACGGTCACGTCGTCGGCGACGCATTCGTGATAATCGAGCGCACCGTGTTCCTTCCAGACCTTGCCGGCCTTGCGGGCCATGGCCCGATACGCAGACAGCTGCGCTTGCGGCACAGGTATGACGAAGCCATCGACATAAGCCATGGTTGAATCCTCCGTGGGCTGGGTCGTCAGCGGCGAGTGTAGCTCGCGTCACGCCCCGGCAGGAACCAGGGTGCGAGTGGCGAGCCTGAATCGGTCCTCAATTCCTCAAAGTGCCGGCCGCAAACGGGGCGCGAGAATGGCGGTGAGCAGGTCGGGAACCTTCTCGATGCGCTCGAGATGCGGATGACGCGGGCCGCCGTGGTAGTCGAGCCGCACGGTCTGGAAGGTGTCGGCATTGCGTACCAGCAGCTCGATGGGCCGCGTGGCATCGGCCCGGGCGGCCAACAGGGCCGCCTTGAGGCGCGCATGCGTATAGGCCTTGCCGTCAACGGCGACGATCGTCATGCCCGGTGCCAGGCCCGCCTTGAAGCCGACGCCGTTCCAGAAAACCTCACCTATCTTGCCGTCGCCCGCTGCGCTCAGCCCGAGCGAATACAGGAAATCCTGGGTGCCGTCCGCGCCGTCGCTTTCCTTCGACGGGCTTGAGGGCTCATCCTTGTAAACCACGCGCCAGCCGCCTCGCTCCAGACCATCGAGCGGCGCACCGGGTCCGTGGCCGTCGAGGCGCGCGCGCAGCAGCGCGGCCCAGTCGTATGGCACAACCGTATTGAGCGCGGTCACCACGTCGTCGAACGTGTACGTGAGCGGCTCGAGGCGACCGTCGTGCGCGCCGAAGAATGCCTTGGCGAAATCATCCAGCGAGCGCTTGCCCCGCGACAGTTCGCGGATCCGCGTGTCGACGTCGAGCCAGAGCAGCAGCCCTTCGGTGTAGTAATCCTTGCCGCGCTGCCAGCTCACGTAGCTCACCCGGCCGCGGTAATTGATGATCGGTGCTTGCGTGGTGTCCTGCAGGTTGCGCCACTGCCGCCCGGTTCGTCCTGCGTCGTAGTTGGCTGCGAAACGCGCGAGCATTTCCCGCGTGAACTCGGGCGACCAGAGGCCCGACCGGCCCGCGAGCACCACGCCGAGGTAATCGGTCATGCCCTCGTACACCCACAGCAGGCTGGGTTGCATCGGTACGTTGTAGGTCGGCGTCCAGAGATCCGCGGGCCGCCGGAACTTGCCGTTCCAGGAGTGAACCATCTCGTGCGGCAGCAGGTCGCGGACGTTGCGGTTGCCGGTCCAGTCGGTGAAGTAGCCGAGCCCGACGCCGTTCTCGCTCGATTCGTGGTGCTCGAGCCCGATGCCGCCCAGGTGCCCGCTGATCGCGAGCAGGAAATCGTATTCGCGGTACTGGCGCGAGCCGAACAGCGCGATCGCCTCGCGCACCGCACGGCGGTGATGCTCGATCTGTTCATCGGTCGCCTGCAGTTCGCCGGGGTTGTCGGCAAAGATATTGAGGCGCACGGGCCTGGCAGGCGCGCCTTCGAGCTCCACGCGCCGGTAGTGGGCACCGGCAAAGAGCGGCGAATCGACGACCGTCTCGAGCGAGGCGCGTGCGAACTGCACCGTGTCGCCCGTGCGCTGCGCGCCACGCAGCGCGGTCGCGAACTCCCAGCCCGCAGGAAGCTCGATCGACGCCTCCACCGGAATCTGGCGCACGTAATACCCGGCCGGATACAGCAGCGCCTTTTCCCACTGCAGGTTCAGCAGGTCCGGCGTCATCACGATGCGCCACTGGCTGGCGTCCGTGGGTGTGACGTATTCGAACTGCAGGTCGAGCTGGCTGACACCGGCGGGCACGTCCACATGGAACGCATGCATGCTCGTCGCGTCGCGCCGCCACTCGATGCGGTCGCCGCCGTTGCCGCGAATGATGAGGCCCGCCAGCTTGTCGATCGGACCTGTCGGGGAGTGGTTGCCGGGCAGCCATTCCGGATACAGCAGAGTCACGCGGCCCGGTCCGGCGACCGGCACGGTCTCCGTGATGCGGAATACGCGATGTGCCAGGTCGGTAGCGTCCACGTGCAACCTGATCACTCCGGGATACGGAATGTCCTGCGGTTCGGGCAGCGCGGCCTGTGCCGCCCCCGTAACGTGGAGCAGTCCACACAGCAACCCGCACAGCAGGCCGGCAAGTAGGCCAGCCTGTCGCGGCCCTGGCTGCAATGGACTGCTGTCCTTCGTTACTTTCGCCATTCGCGGGTGCCCGTTGTTTGCTTTCATTCGGTCAGTGATGCGCGCAATTGCTGCAATGTCTGCTCAGTGACGGCGAGTTCGTCACGGATGTAGCCGGCAATCGAGCCGCAGCGGGCCTCGATGGACTGCAAGCTCGCCGACAGGTACTCGGGCCGGGCTGCCAACACTGCCTCGAGTGCCGTAGGTGACAACTCGAGCAGCGAGTCGCCTGACGTTGCGAGCCCCGCCCCGGTCGCCCGGCGTCCCATGAGCTGCGTGCGAAGATCGACGGCGCTGTTGGTCAGGACGTAATCCTCGATGATCGCCTCGCGCCGCACACCGATTGCCGCGAGCACGAGCGCGATCGCAACCCCCGTCCGGTCCTTGCCCGCCATGCAGTGGACGATGGTCGCGCCATCGCGCGCATGGTCCAGCGCGGCAAACACGCCCGCGAGACGCGACTGCAGCTTGAAGGGCAACTGTTCGTACATCTCGATCATCGCCGCATGCGCCACATCGGCTGCGTCCGTGCCGGCGAAGGCGCGGTCACGGATCGGCGAGGATTCGGACAGCGTGTCCCATTCGAAGCGACGCACGCGGTCGCCGAAATCGGGATTGGGATGCAAGGCGCGTTCGGCATTGCGGCGCAGGTCACATACCGCCCGCACCCCGAGTGCCGTGAATTGCGCGGTGGCCTGCGGCGCCAACCCGCTCATGAGGCCAGATCGGTACAGCCGGCCCCAGCGCACGCGCGTGCCATGCGTCGTCTCGTAGCCGCCGCAGTCGCGAAAATTGCAGCTGCCTGGCAGCGGCAGGACGCGTGTAGGAATCATCCGGCCATGATCACACGCAGCGTGCGACGTTTCCACCGCGGGGGTCGATTACACTGAGGGCCTGGCGCTCGCCGCCCTCGCCCGGAGTCTGAAATCATGTTGCCTGCTTGCCGCCTGCGTCTCGCCTTGCCGCTGCTAGTGGTGTTTGCATTCATTTCCGGTGTCTCCGGCCCCGCGTATGCCGCGGGCGCAAACGACGGCTATATCGCTGCCACCATCAAGGCTGCCCTGCTCGACAACCGCAACACCAGCGGCACGCGCATCAACGTGGACAGTCATCAGGGCGTCGTGCAACTGAGTGGCTTCGCGGGTTCCGAGGCCGAGAAGGCTGCGGCAACGAAGGTGGCTCAGGGCGTGGACGGCGTGACCAAGGTCGTCAATAACGTGGCTGTCGCGCCTCCGACTTCGATGGGCACCAAGCTCGACGACAGCCTGATCACCGGCAAGGTGAAGGCGGCGCTGATGGACTCCGCAGACGTCAAGAGCATGCAGATCAACGTCGAGACCCGCGCCGGCGTGACGCAGCTCGCCGGCTATGTGGCGTCGGAGGCGATGAAAGCAAAGGCCGGGCAAATCGCAGCAGGCATCGACGGCGTGAAGAGCGTCGACAACGTGCTGGTGGTCAAGCCCCGCTGACGTTTTCCGTCTGGGCGCCCGGGGCGCTGGTCCAGTACGCGTACATGTGCACGCGACCGGTGCGCACGTCGCACATCGCGCGCTTCTGCTGGCCGTCCTCGAGCCATTGCTTGATGTTGACGCGCGCCGGCATCTGCACCGGCGTCAGGAACTGGGTCTCGAGCCTGGCGTCGGAGGGCACCGCGTCGAGGGGCCGTTCGGCGAGGCTGCGGGCCAGCGACCACATGCCGTGCGAAATCGCCCCGCGCAGGCCGAAAAACCGCGCGGCGCGATCGTTGAGATGAATCGGGTTGAAATCTCCCGAAACCCGCGCGTACTTCCACGCCCGTTCCTGGTCGACCTCGAGCTCCGTCAGTACTTGCGCGTCCTTCGGCGCCTTGGGCGGCCGCGGCGGTCGCCCGCCGGTTCGCTGCACCGAGTCGGGCCAGCGTGACAGGAAGACACACGTCTCGCGCCAGATCGTCTGGCCCGCCCGCATCACGTCGGTGACCATGTCGAACATCAGGCCCGCATCGGTCTTGCGGTAATTGCGCGCCGCCACGACCAGGTTGACGGTCATGCCCGCTTCCAGGGCGCGCGGCTGCGCGATCGAGTTGGAGACGTGGATGAGTCCCATGGGCCGCAGCGGAAACGCCCTGTGCCCCATGATGCGCAGGTGCAGTGGCATCGCCAGCACGTGGGGATAAGTGATCGGCACGTAGCCGTTGCGCACGTCGGACGCGTCGAACGCGCACACGGAGGCATAGCGCGTGACGTGCCGGGGTTCGATGACCACGCCGTCGAGCCGCACCTCGAACTCCGGCGGCTCGGACAGCGTCAGGATGTCCGGGCGGCGCGTGAGCAGGACCCGCGGGTAGCTCGCAAGTCCCGACGGCAGCTTCGTCAGTCGCAGCTGGACCGTGCGGGACGGCACCTCAGGGTTGGACCTGGTTGATCACGACATCCAGTTCCTCGGCGGCACCCTTCTTCTGCACGGAACGGCCGATGAGGTCGCCGCTGGCAGTGACGGCCGTGCCGCCGAAAGCTACGCGCGCAACGATCTCGACGTCGTTCACCGACGAAAGGTCGCGTCCCTCGATCATGGTGTTGGCGTCGCTCAGCACGACCGTGGCCGGCAGGTCGTCGCTCGAGATGCGCGTCGCGGCGATCGGCGGACCAGGAATGCCCGGCTCGCGCGCAGCGATGAACAGCGGCACGCCGGGCTTGAGCTTGGCGGCGATGCTGGGGTCGATCTTGACGCTGATGCGAACGGTGCGGCCTTTTGGCGCGACATCGCCGCCCATGCCACCACCCATGGCTCCGGCGCCACCCATGCCTGCAGGGGGCGCAGCGCTGTTCTCTGCCATGGCGGGTCCGGCAGGGCCGGCGGCGGTGCCGGCAGGCACGTCCACGCCCAGTTCCCGCAATTGGCTGGCGATCACTTCGCGAATCTCGGGCGGCGGATTGTCTTCGAGAAGCTTGGTCCAGTTGCGCTTGGCAGTCTCGTTGTCGCCTGCCCGCACGGCCATGACGCCCTGGTACCAGAGCGCCTTCTGGTTGCCGGCGTCGCTGGCAAGGGCCTCGTCGATGATGGCCTTGGCGCGCGGCTGCGCCGCCGGATCGTCGGTCAGCACGAGGGCTTCCGCCAGGTCCAGCATCAGGGCCATGTCCTTCTGCGGCGAAACCGAGTTCGCCTTCTCGTAGGCAGCCGCTGCCTTCGCGGCGTCGCCCGACACCAGGTATGTGCGACCGAGCATGCGCCAGCCTTCGAAATCGTTCGGTTCCTTCTGCAGGCGTGCTTCAAGCGTCGCCGCAACCTCGTCCATCGAACCGCCCGCATCCAGCGCGCCATGTCCGGGCGGCAAAGACTCGGCGGACACCGGGTTGTCCCAGGGAAAGTTGTTGATCTGCGAGTACAGCGCGACGGCGCCGAGCCCCACGGCAACGGCCAGGGCGAACGCCAGCGGCGCGGCCTTGGGCGGGACGGGCTCGCCCTTCACAGCGGCAGGTACCGGGCCTACGAGCGGATAAATCAGCAGTGCGATGGCGGCGAGCACCATCAGCGCCACCACGGCGATAAATGCAGTCATCACGATTGACCAGCCTCCGGGCCTTCGTCCTTCATCTGCGCGGTCTGTTTGCGGATGACACGAATGCCCACGAACGTTCCAAGGAGCAACAGCAGCACCGGGGCTGCCCAGAGCAGGAAATTACCCACCGTCATGCGCGGACGGTACAGCACGAAATCGCCGTAGCGCTCGATCATGAAAGTACGGATCTCGTCGTCAGTCTTGCCGGCAACCATCATTTCCCGCACCTCGCGCCGCAGGTCCTGCGCGAGCGTGGCATTGGAGTCGG
>Ga0209391_10002179_pt1 | contig 10248 bp, 10 predicted proteins | sample PPLLak3March2015_FD_187246 | JGI IMG/M metagenome (GOLD analysis project Ga0209391, IMG submission 187246) | Freshwater sediment microbial communities from Prairie Pothole Lake near Jamestown, North Dakota, USA - PPLs Lake P7 Core (1) Depth... | ecosystem: Environmental > Aquatic > Freshwater >... | reverse complement strand
GGCTTTGGGACTCGGGCCTGTTCGAGGACCTTCGGATCGACGTCCAGGACCACGGCGACGGCACCGCGACGCTCTTTATCGTCGTCACCGAGCGGCCCTTCGTCACGACCGTGAACTTCGAGGGCAACAAGAAGGTCAAGACGACCGACCTCAAGGACAAGCTCGACGAAAAGGGAATCGAGATTCCCCGCAACGTGCCCCTGAGTCTGGCCCAGCTCTCGCGCATCGAGGCGGCCATCAAGGAGGTCTACGACGCCGAAGGCTTCAGGTCGGCTCGGGTCGACCACAGCATCCAGGACCTCGGCAAGAACAAGCGAGAGGTCCTGTATCAGATCGACGAGGGCGGCAAGATCAAGATCGCGGACATCGAGTTCGTCGGCAACGACGTCTACTCCGACCGCAAGTTGCGCGGCGTCCTCAAAAAGACCAAGGAGAAGGGCCCGCGCTACTTCTTCGGCGAGAAGATCATCTTCACAAAGGAGGCCTGGGACGAGGACCGCGACAACCTCCGGGCCTTTTACCAGAACCAGGGCTACATTGATGTCAAGGTCGGCGAGCCGCAGCTTGAGCTGGTGGCCAAGAAGCCGGACGCCGAGGCGTTGAAGGACAAGAAGTTCCGGATGCTCATCACGGTGCCGGTCGAGGAAGGCCCTCCCTACACTCTGGGCTCCTTCCAGGTCACCGGTGCGGAGATCTTCAACTCCGAGGGCCTGACCCGAGCCTTCGAGGTCCAGGTCGGCGAGACCTACAACCGCAAGGCCATCGAGGACGGCATGGAGCGCGTCAAGGAGGGCTACCACAACACCGGCTACGTGTACGCGTACACCAACGAAACCTGGAGCCGCCGGGAGGGCGAGGAAAAGGTCGTGGACGTCACGGTCGACGTCTTCGAGGGCGACCGCTACTCACTCGGCCGGCTCGAGTTCAAGGGCAACACCTCGACGCGGGACAAGGTCCTGCGCCGCGAGTTCCGAGTCGCCGAAGGCCAGTACATGAACATGGGCCTGTTTCGCTCCTCGGTCTTCAAGGTCAACGCCCTCGGCTACTTCAAGCTTGCCGAGGAGCCGCTGGAGTTCGACTTCGACGAGGAGAAGAAGCGGGTCAACGTAATCGTCGAGGGCAACGAGGTCGGCCGCAACGACGTCCAGTTCGGGGCGGGCTACTCGGAGCTCGACGGTGTGTTCATCCAGGGCCAGTTCAACACCCGCAACTTCCTCGGACGCGGCAACTCCGTCGGGGTCTCACTGCAGTTCGGGCGGCGCGCCGATCTCTACACCCTCAGCTACACAGAGCCGTACTTTCTCGATCGCCGGATTCTTCTCGGCGCCTCGATCTACAAGTCCCAGGTCGACGTGCAGCAGATCGGCTTCTCGTCCTACCAGCGCGAGACCAGCGGTTTCACGATCTCCACCGGCCTCGGCGTCAGCCCCTTCGCGTCGGTCAGCGCGGTGCTCTCGTTCCAGGACGACTACTCCAAGTTCCTGATCACCCGCAGCGGCGGCATCGGCGACCCCACCGACGGCCACGGCCGTCCGATCGACATCCCACCCGTCGACGGCGTCACCTTCGACCGCGCCTTCGAGACCTTCACCGGCAAAATCCACGCCATCACTCCGGGCTACAACCGCGACACCCGGGACGACCCCTTCGACCCCAACCGCGGCGAGGCATTCTACGGCCGGCTGCGATTCGCCGGCTGGCTGCTCGGCGGCGACTTCGAGTACGTGCGCCCGGAGGTCGGCTACACGCTCTTCCTGCCCTTCACGAAGAAGACCATCTGGGCCCTCCACGGCGAGGCGGGGCAGTTCCTGACCGCGAACGACTCCGACATCCCGGTGTACGAGCGCTACCGCCTGGGGGGCGACCGCTCGCTGCGCGGCCTGCCCTACTACTCGGTGCTGCCGCGGACCGAGGCGGGCCTCTACTTCGTCACCCCGGGCGGCTCGCGGGAGGGCGGCGACCGCTACTGGCAGCTCAACCTCGAGTACCAGTTCCGGGTCGGCGGGCCCGTCAAGCTGGTGCTGTTCTTCGACGCCGGCAACACGTACCACGAGCTGCAGGGCTGGGACCTGAACCTCTGGCGGCGCACCGCGGGTGCCGAGATGCGGATCTTCCTGCCCATCTTCCAGGCGCCGATCCGCTTCATCTACGGCTTCAATCTCGATCCATTCCCGGACGAGCAGGACAGCGACTTCCAGTTCTCGATCGGGACAACGTTTTAGCGAACCTTCATGGAGGACACGAAAATGATTCGGAACGCAGTTCGGGTGATGGTTGCGGGCGCTCTGGTTCTGGCCTTCGCGCTGCCGGCGGCGGCGCAGGCAAAGGTCTCGGTGATCGACGTGCAGCGGGTCGTGACCGAGTCCGACCCCGGCAAGGAGGTCATGCAGCGGCTGCGGTCCCTGACCGAGGCCAAGGCGCAGCAGGGACAGACCCTGCAGCAGGAGCTCGCGACCCTGCAGGACCAGTTCAACAAACAGCGTTTCACGGTCTCCGAGACGCGCCAGGCGGAGATGCAGAAGGAGATCGAGGACAAGCAGATCTCCATCCGCCGCTTCCAGGACGACGCTCAGCGCGAGGTGGCCGAGGCGCAGCGGCGGGAGCTGGGCAGCCTCGAGGAGCGGATCATGCCGATCATCGACCAGATCGGCAAGGAGCAGGGCCTGACCATGATCTTCAACAAGTTTCAGTCCGGCCTCGTCTACGCCGACGAGACGATCGACATCACCGACGAGGTGATCCGGCGCTTCAACCGCGTCCAGTGAGCCGGGCGCAGCGTCTCGCCGACCTCGCCGAGGCCGTGCACGCGACGGTCGTCGGCGATGCCGAGCTCGTCGTCACGGGCGTGCGGCCGCTCGACAGCGCCGGGCCGGAGCACCTGAGCTTTCTCCACAACCCCAAGTATGTGGACAAGGCGAGGTTCTCGGCTGCGGGCGCCATTCTGGTGGCCGATGCGGAGCTGCTTCCGGGCCGCACGCTGTTGCTGTGCGCCGAGCCCTACCTGGCCCTGGCGAAGGCCCTCGAGATCTTCCATCCCCCACAGCGGCCGGCACCCGGGGTTCATCCTTCGGCGGTGGTGGCAGAGGGCGCGGTGCTCGCGCCCGACGCCAGCGTCGGGCCGCAGGCCGTGATCGGAGCCGCCGCCCGGGTCGGCGAGCGGAGCGTGATCGGGGCCGGTACCGTCCTCGGCCGCGAGGCCGAGGTCGGCGCCGACTGCCTGCTGCACCCGCGGGTGGTCGTCCTCGACCGCTGCCGGGTCGGCGATCGCTGCATCCTTCACTCAGGCGTCGTCATCGGCTCGGACGGCTTCGGCTTCGCGACCGTCATGGGGGTCCACCACAAGGTGCCGCAGGTGGGAATCGTGGTCGTCGAGGATGACGTCGAGCTCGGGGCCAACGTCTGCGTCGACCGGGCGGCGCTGGGCGAGACGCGGATCGGGCGCGGCACCAAGGTCGACAACCTCGTGCAGCTGGCCCACAACGTGGTCGTCGGTGAGCACTGCCTGCTGGTGGCGCAGGTCGGGATCTCGGGCTCGACGACGATCGGGCACCACTCGGTCTTCGCCGGCCAGGCCGGCTGCTCCGGCCACCTCAGCATCGGCAGCGGTGTCGTTGCCGCCGCCCGGGCTGCGGTGTTCAAGGATGTGCCGGACGGTGCGACTGTGGCCGGAACACCGGCGCGCCCGCACCGGGAGTGGCTGAAGGCCAACGCGAATCTGCAGCGCCTCGATCTCCTTCGCGAGAAGGTCAAGGACCTCGAACGCCGGCTCGCGGCGCTGGAGAAGAAGGACGCATGAAGGACATTTCCGACATTCTCAAGGTGATGCCGCACCGCTACCCCTTCCTGCTCATCGACCGCGTGCTCGAGATGGACGCCTCGTCGATCCGGGCGATCAAGAACGTGACGATTAACGAGCCGCACTTCCTCGGGCACTTCCCGGAGGTGCCCGTGATGCCGGGGGTCCTTCTGGTCGAAGCCATGGCGCAGGCCGGCGGGTTCCTGCTCTTCAGTCAGGTGGAGGATCGGCAGGACAAGCTGATCTACTTTACCGGCATCGACAACTGCCGATTCCGGAAGCCGGTGATCCCCGGCGACCAGGTGGTCTTCGAGGTCGAGATTCTCGCTAAACGCTCGAACTTCGCCAAGCTTCACGGCCGCGCCCTGGTGGGCGAAGATATCGTGTGCGAGGCGGACATGTTGTCCGCCATGGGGAGGCGGTGATGGGCGCTCGCATCCATCCGACGGCCGTCGTCGACACATCGGCGCGGCTCGGCGACGGCGTCTCCGTCGGCGCCTACGCGGTGATCGAGGCCGGGGTCGTCATCGGCGCCGGCTGCGAGATCGGACCGTTCTGCCGCTTCGCGAGCGGAGCGAACGTCGGCAAGCGCAACCGCTTCGAGAGCCACTGCTCTGTCGGCGCGCCGCCGCAGGATCTCAAGTTCGCGGGCGAGGCGACCAGGCTCGAGATCGGCGACGACAACTGGGTCCGCGAGTTCGTCACCCTGCACCGGGGGACTCCCGGCGGCGGTGGTGTCACGCGGATCGGCGACAAGAACCTCTTCATGGCCTACGCCCACGTCGCCCACGACTGCCGGGTGGGCTCGCACACGATCTTCGCCAACAGCGGCACACTCGCCGGCCACGTCGAGGTCGGCGACTTCGCGACCATTGGCGCCCTGTCGGCAGTGCATCAGTTCACTCGCGTCGGCCAGCACGCGTTTCTCGGCGGTTTCACGGGCGCGAGCAAGGACTGCCTGCCGTTCATGAGCACCGTCGGCAACCGGCCGGCCAAGTGTTACGGGCCCAACGTCATCGGCCTCGAGCGCAAGGGCTTCTCCGAAGACCGGCGGGCGGCCCTCAAGCAGGCCTGGCGCCTGCTCCACAGCCCTAAGCTCAACACGACCCAGGCGCTCGCCGTCATCCGCGAGGAGCTCGGCGGCCAGCCTGACGTGGCGGTTCTGCTCGACTTCATCGCCGGCTCCAAGCGGGGGGTGATCCTCGGTTGAGCGGCTGCGTCGAGCTGCAGGCGGCCGCGGAGGGCGTCCGCCTGCGGGTCAGGGTCAAGCCCGGCGCCCGCCGCGAGCGGCTGGTCGGCGCCTACGGTTCAGCACTCAAGCTCGAGGTGGGGGCGGCCCCCGAGCGCGGCCGCGCCAACGAGGCGGTGAGGCGGCTGCTGGCGCGCGCACTCGAGCTACCGCCGCAGGCGATCGAGATCACCGCCGGCGCCTCGTCCCAGGACAAGACCGTGACGGTGGTCGGGGTGTCGCCCGCGGAGCTCGAGATGCGCCTCGCGCGCGCCGGGGTGGCGTCGGTTAGAACCGGAAGCCGAGACCGAGGCTGACGACCCAGGGCTCGAGATCGAGCGGTAGCGGGTCGAGGTCGCCCTCCGCCGTCCGCACGCGGGCGTCGAGCGAGTAGCCGAGGTGGCGCAGGTCCAGGTTCGCGCGCCAGCGGGCGTCGATCGCGTAGCCGACCCCGATCTGCGCGGCGAAACCCACGCCGCCCTCGAGATCGAGCCGCTCCACGCCGGAATCCTCGAGCTCGGACGCGAGGTCGTAGTACGGCGCCGCCCAGGTGAGGCCGAGGCCGGCGTAGGGGTCCCACGGCCCGTAGACCGGAAGGTGGTAGCGGACGATGAGGGTGATCGGAAGGATCCAGACCTCGCCGCCGTCGGCGCCCCCGCAGCAGGCCCCGGCCTCGACCAGCCGGAGCTCGTGGCGGGAGACCGCCGCGGAGATCTCGGCGGTGAAGAGCTCCGAGATGAGCAGGGTCGCGTCGATCTCGAGGCCGAAGCCATCGTCGACCTCGAGAGCGCCGAGACCCGCGATCTCGGTTGTGGATGCGGCCGCGTGCACGGACAGCACCCGCCCGCCGAGCTCCCAGTCCGGGGCCTGAGCGGACGCGATGCCGCCGGCGAGGCCGGCTGCGAGGATTGCGAACATGATCCTCGATGCCATGGTTCCCCCTCAGTAGATCCGGCCGAGACGCTGCAGCGTGGCCTCGACGTCCCCGGTCGACTCGAGGGAGGCCTGCGCCTCGCTGCCGAGAGCTTCGATGACCGCCATGGCCGACGGTACGACCTTGCCGCCCGCCAGGTAGAGGGGCGAGCCGTTGGGGTCGATGTACATGCCATCGGCCGGCTCCGAGCTGCTGAGGCCTTCGTAGCCCGATGGCGGCTCCTCGGCCTCGACGATGGCCCACACCCGCGCGTCGAGGTGGATGATCTCGATCTTCTTGTCCTGGTAGTCCTTGCGCAGAGCGTCCCAGCCGGCGGCCTCGTGCTCGCCCAGCATGATCCAGAGTTTGGACATCGCGTTCCTCCGTTGCAGAATCATACCGTTTTCTTCTTCGAGCCCCGGCAGGAGCGCCGCCAGGGCTCGAAGAAGAAGTTTCATCTCAGTAGGTCGTCGATCATCTGCAGGGCCTCCAGGGCGCCGAGAGCGACACCGATCTGGTCGGGTGGCACCTGCGGCTCGCGGAGGTTGATACGGATGAGCGTCGCGCGGTGGCTGCGGGCGATGCGCTCGGAGCTCAGGCGCACGGTCGGCACCCCGGTGCCGGCGCCGAGCTCGACGATCGCCAGCCGGCGCGCTGCGGCCGCGTCGAGCCAGGCCTCGAAGCGCCGCTCCTGCTCCGAGCTGCGGTGGGGGATCCACTGCCAGTCGTTGAACATGAGCACGTTGGGGCGAGCGAGGGCGCCGCAGGCTGGGCAGGAGGGCAGGGGAGGCGCGGCGCGAAAGGTCTCGGGATCGACAGCGACCTCGAGCTCGTGCCCGGGCCAGATCTCCTGGCAACATGGCCGAGTGCACTGCAGGTGAGCGAGCGACCCGTGGCACTCGAGGATGCTCGGCGGGGGGAAGCCGGCGGCCTGGAACTGGCCGTCGACGTTGGAGGTGAAGACGAAACAGCCGCGCGCCATGTCCGCCGCCCAGGAGCGCAGGATCCCGAAGCCCGCGTGCGGCGTTGTCGCCCGGTAGAGGGCGAGGCGGTGGCCGTAGAAACCCCAGGCCAGCTCCGGGTCGCGCCCGAACCAGAAGGGGTTGGCCATGTCGACGAAGGAGATACCCAGCTTCGCCAGCGGCGGGTAGGCCCTCCAGAAGCCCTCGTCGCCCCGGAAGTCGGGCAGCCCGGAGTCGACCCCGATTCCGGCCCCGGCCGTGATGAGCAGGGCTTCCGCGTCGCGAACGGCGCCAGCCGCCGCCGCGATTCGTTCACCCAGGTCGTCGGGTCGTTCCACGGGCGAATGGTACCGCGGCGGCAGTCCAAGAGGTGCCCGCTGGAGGGCGGGGCAAACTCCCAATTCCGAATTCCTAATTCGAACTCACTCCTCGCCCATGAACGGGTAGGCGAAGTGCTTGGGCGGCACGAAGTTCTCTTTGATCGTGCGCTGCGAGGTCCAGCGGATGAGGTTGAGGTAGGAGCCCGCCTTGTCGTTGGTGCCGGAGGCGCGCGAGCCGCCGAAGGGCTGCTGCCCGACCACGGCGCCGGTCGGCTTGTCGTTGATGTAGAAGTTCCCGGCGGCGTGGCGGAGGCGGTCCGCCATGTGGATGATCGTCGCCCGATCGTCCGCGAAGATCGCGCCGGTCAGGGCGTAGGCCGAGGTCGTGTCGCAGAGCTCGAGGGTCCGATCGAATTCCGAGTCCTCGTAGACGAAGACGGTCAGGACCGGGCCGAAGATCTCCTCCTGCATGAGCTTGAAGCGGGGGTTCGAGGTCTCGACCACCGTCGGTTGGATGTAGTAGCCCTCGGAGTCATCCCAGGCTCCGCCGCAGAGGATCGTCGCCTCGGGGGAGCCCTTGGCGTGCTGGATGTAACCCGTGATGTCGGCGAAGGCGCCGGCGTCGATGACGGCGTTGAAGAAGTTCCGGAAGTCGGTCGGCGGGCCCATCGTGATCTCCGCGATCTGGCCCACGAGCCGCTCCTTGAGCCGCTTCCAGAGCGCGCGCGGGACGTAGGCCCGCGAGGCGGCGGAGCACTTCTGGCCCTGGTACTCGAAGGCGCCGCGGACCATCGCCGTCGCCAGCGCGTCGACGTCGGCCGAGGCGTGGGCGAAGATGAAGTCCTTGCCGCCGGTCTCGCCGACGATGCGGGGGTAGGTGCGGAAGGCGGCGATGTTGTCGCCGATCGCCTTCCACATGCCCTGGAAGACCGGGGTCGAGCCGGTGAAGTGGATGCCGGCGAGCTGCGGGCTCGCCATCACCGGGTTGCCGACCTTGGAGCCGGATCCGGGGATGAAGTTGATCACACCGGGCGGGAAGCCGGCCGCCTCCATCAGCTTCATCAGGTACCAGCCGGTGAAGACCGTTGACGAGGCCGGTTTCCACAGGACGGTGTTGCCCATCAACGCCGGCGCGGTCGGCAGGTTGCCGGCGATCGAGGCGAAATTGAAGGGCGTGACGGCGAAGACGAAGCCCTCGAGGGAGCGGTACTCGACGTAGTCCCAGTGCCCGCGCATCGACTCCGGCTGCTGCTCGTAGATGAAGCGCATGTAGTGCGGGTTGAAGCGCCAGAAGTCGATGAGCTCGCAGGCGGCGTCGATCTCGGCCTGGAAGACGTTCTTCGACTGGTTGAGCATGCAGGCGGCGTTCAGGGTGTCGCGCCAGGGCCCGGCCAGCAGCTCGGCGGCCTTGAGCATGACCGCCGCGCGGTGCTCCCACGGCGTCTCGGACCAGCTCCTCCAGGCCTCGGCAGCCGCCTCGATCGCCATCCGCACCTCGGCCTCGCCCGCCAGGTGGTAGGTGCCGAGGACGTGGCGGTGGTCGTGCGGGCAGACCGCCTCGGCGGTCTTCCCGGTACGAACCTCCTTGCCGCCGATGATCAGCGGCATCTCGATCCGCTCGCCGAGCATCTGCCGGATCCTCGCCTTGAGCGAGGCCTTTTCGGGCGAGCCGGGGGCATAGGATCTGATGGTCTCGTTGACCGGGGGCGGGATCGGGACGATGCCGTTGGGCATAGAGAACCTCCAAGAGGGTCGTGACGGTTGTGCAGGTTGCGACGCGTCCGGCACGCCGCCCCGGCATGGTATCGGGACGAGGCCCGAACATCAACGCCCTGCTTTCAATTCGTCACGCCGCAGGCGGCCTGCGGCGCGACGAACTGAAACGGTAGACTGACGCCATGAGCTTCACGTATCTCGATTTCAACGCGACGACGCCCATCGACCCGCGGGTGGCCGAGGCGATGCGCCCGTGCCTCGAGGATTTCTGGGGCAACCCCTCGTCGATCCATGCGGAGGGTCGCAAAGCGCGCACGGCGCTCGAGGCGGCGCGGGCGCAGGTCGCGGCCTGCCTCGGCTGCCGGCCGGGCGAGGTGGTGTTCACTTCCGGCGGCTCGGAGGCCGACAACCTCGCCATCCGCGGTCTGGTCGAGGCCCGCGGCGGCGGCCACGTCGTCACCTCGGCGGTCGAGCATCCGGCCGTTCTCGAGGTCGTGCTCGCGCTCGAGATGGAGGGCCGGATCGCGCTCAGCATCGTCGGCGTGGATGGCCTCGGCCGGGTCGACCCCGATGCGGTCGGGCGAGCCCTGCGCGCCGACACCGTGCTGGTGTCGCTGATGCTCGCCAACAACGAGGTCGGCACGCTGCAGCCGGTGCGCGAGGTAGCCGAGCTCTGCCGGCGGCGCGGGGTGGCGCTGCACAGCGACGCCGCGCAGGCGGTGGGAAAGATCCCGGTCGATGTCGGCGAGCTCGGCGTCGAGCTGCTGACGGTCGCCGGCCACAAGCTCTATGCCCCCAAGGGGATCGGGGCGCTGTTCGTGCGCGAGGGGACCGAGCTCGCGCCGCAGATCCGCGGCGCCGGGCACGAGCGCGGCCGGCGCGCGGGCACCGAGAGCGTGCTGCTCGCGGTCGGTCTGGGTGCCGCCTGCGAGCTGGTGCAGCAGGGGGTCGAGATCGAGGGGCCACGTTTGCGCGGCCTGCGCGACCGCCTGGAGGAGCTGCTCACGACCGGCGTCGCCGGGGCGATCGTCCACGGCGACCGCGAGCACCGGCTGCCGAACACCCTGAGCATCGGCTTCCCGGGTGCCGATGCGGCGGCCCTTCTCGAGGCCCTGGCCGACGAGGTCGCGGCCTCGGCCGGCGCCGCCTGCCACGCGGGGACGGCCACCGTCTCGCACGTGCTGCAGGCGATGGGCGTCGCGCCGGCGCTGGCGGCAGCGACCGTCCGCCTGTCGGTCGGCCGCTTCACCACCGTGGCCGCGGTCGAGCACGCCGCCGGCCTGATCTTGGATCGTTTAAACGTATGAAGGTGA
>Ga0209391_10002178_pt1 | contig 10249 bp, 7 predicted proteins | sample PPLLak3March2015_FD_187246 | JGI IMG/M metagenome (GOLD analysis project Ga0209391, IMG submission 187246) | Freshwater sediment microbial communities from Prairie Pothole Lake near Jamestown, North Dakota, USA - PPLs Lake P7 Core (1) Depth... | ecosystem: Environmental > Aquatic > Freshwater >... | reverse complement strand
GGGCGCCGCCTCGGCGCGCCTGATGGCGGCAAGCCTCGACACAGCAGCCTGCACGACCTCCGGCCTTCGGCGCGCGGCGTTCTCGCGTTCGACTGGATCGTTCGCGATGTCGTAGAGCTCTTCTCCGCCGCCTTCCGGCGCGATGACCTTCCACCGATCTTCGACCAGCGCGGTGAGCGCGGACCATCCCAGCGTCCGTGGATATAGCGTCTCCGCGTACACCTCATGGGCATCGCCGGGGCCCACGAGAAGATCGCGGCCCTGCATCTTTGTGGGAACGGCAAGCCCCGCCAGTCGCAGGACGGTGGGCGCCACATCGACGATGCTCACCGGCCGGCGATGCTCGGCCTCGGGCACGCCCGGTCCGGCGATGATGAGGGGAATCCGCAGCGCGCCGTCGTAGAGCAGCATCCCGTGCGTGCGCTCTCCGTGTTCGCCGAGACTCTCGCCGTGGTCGCCGAGGATCACGATGAGCGTGGGGCGGGCGGCGCCCGTTTCGGAGACGGCGCGAAACAGGCGGCCGATCTCCGCGTCCACGTAGGCGACTTCCCCGTCGTACGCATCACCGCCGGCGCGCGCCAGGGCGTCGGAGGGCGGCGTGTACGGCGCGTGCGGATCGTAGAAGTGCGCCCACAGAAAAAACGGACGGCGGGCTGATTCGCCCGCCTGCTGGCGCGCCCGAAGCCAGGCGACGGCGCGATCCGCGACGGCCGGTGCCTGGCGCTCGGCTTCGAGCCTGAGCGGGGCCCCGGGCGCTCTCGCGATCTGATCGTCGTACGTGTCGAACCCGGTCGCGAGGCCGAACTGCCGGTCCAGCACGAACGCGCCGATGAAGGCCGCCGTGTCGCGGCCGGCATCCTTGAACAGCGACGCCAGCGTGGGAAGCGAGTCGTCGAAGCGGTGCACGCCGTTGAGGCGGACCCCGGTCGCCGGAGGAATCGCCCCGGTCATCAGGCTGACGTGGGCGGGAAGCGTGAGCGGCACGGTGGTCCGGGCCGCCAGGAAGCGGGTGCCGCGCGCGCCGACGGCGTTGATGGCGGGAGTGAGCGCGCCTCCCACCCGATCGGCGCGAAGCGTGTCGACCGTGATCAGGACCACGTCGGGTGGCGCGGCGGCCGGCGCGGCTTTTTTCGCCGGGCCCGCGCACGCAGCAGCCAGGAGCACGCTGACCACCAGCAGCCCGCGCCCGTGGACTACGACGTGCGATACCTTGGATCCCATAATCAGTGGGGTAAACCGAACACGAAGTACGTGAGGCACAGGAGGGCGAGCACCACGCTGCCCCAGGTCAACTCGCGCGCGCGGCCGGCCACGACCTTCCCGACGGGGTACAGCACCAGGCCCGCCGTCAGCCCGTTCGCGATGTTGTAGGTGAACACCATCAGCGCGATGCACGCGAACGCCGGCAGCGCCTCGGTCAGGTCGTCGAAGTCGATCTTGCGCATCGATCCGACCATCAGCATGCCCACCGCGATGAGGGCGGGCCCGTAGGCGTAGCGCGACTGCTGCAGCGGCCCCGCGAGCGGCAGGAAGAAGAGCGCCGCCAGGAACAGGAGCGCCGTGACGACGGCGGCCAGGCCCGTGCGGGCGCCCTCGCGAATGCCGGTGGCCGATTCGATGTAGGCGCCGCTGGTGGACGTGCCGACCAGCGACGCGAAGATGCACGAGATCGCGTCGACCAGCATCGGCTTCTCGACCTGCGGGAAGTTCCCGTCCTTGTCGAGCATGTTGCCGGCCGCGCCGACGCCGACCAGCGTCCCGAGCGTATCGAGGAACGACATCAGGACGAGCGTCAGCAGCACCGGCAGGAAGCTCACCGTCAGCACGCCCGGCACGTCGAGGCGCAGCGCGATCGGCGCGAGGGAATACGCGCCGGTGAAGGGCATGGCCAGCACCGACTCGGGCGCCGGCGCGAACCCCAGGCCGTACCCCGCCACGGCCGTCGCGCCCATCCCGATCAGGATCGCGCCGGGCACGCGCCGCATCATCAGGACGACGATGGCCACGAAGCCCGCGATGGCGAGCAGCACGCGCGGATCGTTGAAGGCGCCGATCTTCACCGGCACGTCGGGCGCCCGGAGCAGGTCCTGTCCCGGCGCGAGAAGCGCGGCCGCCGGCAGGCCGGCCGCGCCGCTGGTGACGATCCCGGTCTCGTACAGCCCGATGAACGCCAGGAACAGCCCGATGCCCGCCGCGAAGCTGTACTTCAGGCTCGGCGAAATGGCGTTGGCGAGCTTCGACCGCACCTGGAACACAGTGAGCAGCAGGAAGACGACACCCGCGACGAACACCGAGCCGAGCCGCTGCTCCCACGTGGCGCCGAGCGCGATGAGGCCAAAGGCGATGAAGGCGTTCTCGCCCATGTAGGGCGCCACCGCGATGGGCCGATTCGCGTAGAGGCCCATCAGGAGCGAGCCGAATGCCGCCGTGAGGATGGTGGCCACCGTGCTCGGCCCGACCGGGATGCCGGCCGCGGCCAGGATCGCAGGGTTCACCACGATGATGTAGGCCATCGTGACGAACGTCGTGATCCCGCCGAGCACCTCGCGGCGCACGGTCGACCCGCGCGCCTCGATCTGGAACAGGCCGCCCGCCATCGCCGTAAACTATACAAGATCGGGTTACCCGCCTCACCTCAGGAGCCGACATGAAGTTGTTCGCCAGACTGGCTTTGGCCGCCCTCGTCACGACCGGCACGGCCGCCCCCGCTGCCGCCCAGATCGACGCCCGCATGTTCCGTTACCCGGACGTGTCGGCCGCCCAGATCGCCTTCGTGTACGCGGGCGACATCTGGACCGTGCCGAAGGCCGGAGGCGTGGCCACACGGCTCAGCTCCCCCGCCGGCGAAGAGTTGTTCCCGCGCTTCTCGCCCGACGGGAAGACCATCGCCTACAGCGCCAACTACGACGGCAACCTCGACGTGTACGCCGTCGCCGCCACGGGCGGCATGCCGGCGCGGCTCACGCACCACCCCGCGGGCGACCGGCTGATTGACTGGCATCCCGACGGCAGGCGCGTGCTGTTCGCCTCGGGCCGCGAGAGCGGGCGCCAGCGCTACAACCAGTTCTACCTGGTGCCTGCAACCGGCGGGCTGCCCGAGAAACTCGCGGTGCCCTACGGCGAGTTCGGCGCGTTCGCGGCTGACGGCCGCCGCTTCGCCTACATGCCGCAATCGCAGGACTTCCGCACGTGGAAGCGGTACCGCGGCGGCTGGGCCTCCGACATCTGGCTGTTCGACCTCCAGACCATGGCGGCGTCGAACCTGACGAAGGACGCCGCCAACGACGGCCAGGCCATGTGGTTCGGCGACACGATCTACTTCCTTTCCGACCGCGGTCCGGCCGAGCGGGCGAACATCTGGGCGCTCGATGCGAAAACCGGCGCGGCGCGGCAGGTGACCACGTTCACCGACATCGATGTCACGTTCCCCGCCGCCGGGCCGTCCGACATCGTCTTCCAGGCCGGCGGGCGCCTGTACCTCCTGAATGTCCCTTCGGAGAAACTCGCCGAGGTGCCCGTCAAGGTGGTCACCGACGAGATCACGCTCAAGCCGCGCACCGAGAAAGTCTCGCCGCTCATCGAGACCGCCGGCATCTCGCCCACCGGCAAGCGGGGCGTCTTCGCGGCCAGGGGCGAACTGTTCACCGTGCCCGCCGAGCACGGCCCGGTCATGAACCTCACGCGGTCGTCGGGCGTCGCGGAACGGTATCCCTCCTGGTCGCCCGACGGCAGCCTTGTGGCGTACTGGAGCGACCGCACCGGCGAGTATCAGCTGACCGTCCGGCCGGCAGACGGCACGGGAGCGGAGCGCACACTGACGAAGCTCGGCCCGGGCTTCCGCTACAGGGCGCAATGGTCGCCCGATTCGAAGCGCCTCGCGTTTGTCGACGAACAGGCGCGCATCCACCTTGTTGGGGCCGAGGGCGGCGTTCCCGCGGAAATCGATCACAGCCGCGCCTGGATGGGCCATGACGCCCTCGAAGAGCTCCGCTTCGCGTGGTCTGCCGACTCGCGCTGGATAGCCTGGTCGCGCCCGTCCTCCACCGGCAGCCAAGCGATCTTCCTCTACGACACGGCGGCCTCGAAGCTGACACAGGCCACGAGCGGGTACTTCAGCGACCTGCAGCCGGCCTTCGATCCCGAGGGCAAGTACCTCTACTACCTCTCGAACCGCGCGTTCACCCCGACGTACGGCGACTTCGACAACAGCTGGACGTACGCGAATTCGGCGCAGATTGTCGCCGTCCCGCTTCGCGCCGATGTCGCCTCGCCGCTCGCGGCCCGCAACGACGTCGAGCCGCCGAAGGACGCCGCCGGCGCGAAGCCCGCGAAGGACGCGGCTCCGGAGGCCGCCAAGGACACGGGGCAGGCTGCCAAGGACGACGTCAAGCAGGTCGATCCGCCGAAACCGGTCGAGATCGGCCTCGACGGGTTCGAAACGCGCGCCATCATCCTCCCGTTCAAGGCCGGGAACTACACGGATCTGTTTGCCGTGAAGGGCAAGGTGGCCGTGCGCCGCCTGCCGCGCGCCGGCTCCGCCGACGAGAAGCGGCCGTTCGTCTGTTTCGATCTCGCCGAGCGCGAAGAGAAGACGGTCCTCGAGGACGCCAGCGGCGTGGCGCTGTCAGCGGACGGCAACAAGGTGCTCGCCGCGCTCGAGCGGACCTTCGCCATCATCGACCTGAAGCCCGGTCAGAAGCTCGAGAAGCCGATGCGCGTGGCCGAACTGGAGACCATCGTCGATCCGCGCGCCGAATGGCGCCAGATGTTCACCGACGCGTACCGGTTCGAGCGCGACTATTTCTACGACCCCAACATGCACGGCGTGAACTGGGAAGCCACCCGCGCGAAGTACGCGCGAATCCTCGACGGCGCGGTCACGCGCTGGGACGTGAATGCCGTCCTCGGCGAGTTCATCGCCGAGCTGAACGCGTCGCACACGTACAACGGCGGAGGCGACGAGCAGACGTCGCCGACGCGCGGCACGGGCATGCTCGGGGTCGACTGGGAGCTTTCGAACGGGGCCTACCGGATCAAGCACATCGTGCGCGGCGGGCCCTGGGACGCGGATGTGCGCGCGCCGATCGCCGAGCCCGGCCTGGAGGTCAAGGAAGGTGACTACGTCCTCGCCGTCAACGGCACGCCGCTGGACCCGGCGAAGGATCCCTGGGCGGCGTTCCAAGGCCTCGCGGACGCGACAATCACGCTGACCGTCAATGCGAAGCCGTCGCTCGACGGCGCGCGGCAGGTGGTGGTCAAGGCGCTCGGTGACGAGACCGAGTTGCGCTTCCGCGAGTGGATCGAGCAGCGCCGCACGCGTGTCGACGAGGCGACCGGCGGGCGCATCGGGTACGTCTACGTGCAGAGCACGGGCGTCGGCGCGCAGAACGAGCTCGTGCGGCAGTTCATGGCGCAGTGGCGCAAGGACGGCCTGATCATCGACGAGCGCTTCAACAGCGGCGGGCAGATTCCCGATCGGTTCATCGAACTGCTGAACCGGCCGATGCTCGCCTATTGGGCCGTGCGCTTCGGAGAGGACTGGCAGTGGCCGCCCGTGGCGCATCGCGGGCCGAAGGTGATGCTCATCAACGGCTGGAGCGGGTCCGGCGGTGACGCGTTCCCGTCGTACTTCCGGGAGGCGAAGCTCGGGCCGATCGTCGGCCAGCGCACGTGGGGAGGCCTGATCGGCATCAGCGGCTCGCCGTCGCTCGTGGACGGCGGCGGCCTTACCGTGCCGACGTTCCGGATGTACGACGTCAGGGGCCAGTGGTTCGCGGAGGGCCACGGCGTCGAGCCCGACATCAAGGTCGAGGAGGATCCGGCGCAGTTGGCGAAGGGAACCGATACGCAGCTCGATCGGGCGATTGCCGAGGCGTTGCGCCTGGTGAAGGATTATCCGCCGGCACCGCCCGCGCGGCCGGCCTACGAGAAGCGCGTCCCCGGGAAGTAGCCCGGGGGCTCATCACCCCTGGCGGATCTTCGCGATCTTGCTGTCGCGCTCGGAGTTGAGGCGTTCCCGGTCGCGCCGGTAGTGCTCTTCGAGCAACGCCAGCGCGTCCAGATCGGCCGCGCGTCGCAGCGCCGACTGGTGCAGCACTTCGACTTCCGCGGCTTTCGCCTCGTAGAAGTTGCGCACCTCGGCGATCGCCGAGCGCTGTTCGTCGGTCAGCGGCCGGCTCTCGGCGCCCGACTCGGCGTCCTGTTTCCGGAGCCGCTCCATCGCCAGTTCGTAGGCGCTCTTGGGGGCGTCGTCTTCGCTCATGGGCCGATGATACTCCCTCTCCCGGCGTGGCGGCTGCCCTCTCATGTGGAGCCCCGGGTCTTTCCTATCCTGAGCGAGCGGGACTGGCGCGCGGATCGAAGGAAGACCCGGGGTTCATGCGCACACCAGGCCCCGGTACTTCCGCAGCAGCTCGTAGAGCACCACGCCGCCGGCCGTCGCCACGTTGATCGAGCCTTTCGTGCCGAGCGTCGGGATTCGCACGTGCACGTCGCATCGCTCGAGCAGCGCCGGCGCGATGCCGTCGACCTCGTGGCCGAACACGACGCACACCGGGAATCGCGGTTGCCAGTCGAACAGATCGACCGCATGGAGCGTCGTCTCGATGGCCGCGATCTCGCAGCCGCCGCGTCGCAGGCCGTCTAAGGCGTCGGCGGCCTCGGCGGCCCGCGACCACGGCACGCTCCGCTCCGCGCCCAGGGCCGTCTTCGCGATGCGCGGGTCCTCCGGCGTCGGCGTGATGCCAGAGACGACGATCGCGCTGGCCCGCACCGCATCCGCGGTCCGGAAGAACGCGCCGACGTTGTACAGGCTGCGCACGTTGTCGAGCAGGATCGTCACGGGCAGGCGGTCGATGCGGGCGTAGGCTTCACCGAGCGCGGTGGCCCGGTAGGCGGCGTCCTCGGACATGGCGCGTTCCACTCTATACCGGTTGCGTTAGAGTGGGATGAAAGGCGGTTGGGAGGTTTCATGGCACATCCGGCAGCGCCCGTGACGCCGGCCATCAGGGTGCTTCGCGGCGCCGGCGTGCCGTTCACCGAGCACCTGTATCGCTACGAGGAGCACGGCGGCACCAGGGTCTCGGCCCGCGAGCTCGGCGTCGACGAGCACGCCGTCGTCAAGACGCTCGTGCTGGAGGACGACGCCCGGGCGCCGCTTCTCGTCCTCATGCACGGCGACCTCGAGGTGTCGACGAAGCAGCTCGCGCGCGCGATCGGCCGCAAGCACGTGGAGCCGTGCACGCCGGACGTGGCGAACCGGCACTCGGGATACCTGGTGGGCGGCACCTCGCCGTTCGGCACGCGCAAGGCCATGCCGGTGTACGTCGAGCGCACGATTCTCGAGCTGCCGCGCATCTACGTCAACGGCGGCGCGCGCGGGTTTCTGGTGGGCATCGCCCCGGACGATCTCGTCCGCGTGCTGAACCCGACGCTGGTGGAAGTCGGGATTGCTGAACGCCGGGTCTGAAGACCCGGCCTCCATATGAGCGGGTTTGGGGTCTTTCGCGGCTCTGCTCGCGTCTTTCATGATGGAGCCCCTGGTCTTCCGCCTGCGCTGAAGCTCCGGCGGACTCGCCGTAGCCTTGGCGGAGGCGGTTAGACCCGGGGGACACGCCGGAGTCGTTCATGTTCGACAAGTGGCGGAAAACCGTGATGGTGAAGGCGGAAGACGCCCTGAAGGGGCGCGCGGAGGGGATGCCCGTCGCCTCGAAACATCTCGTGCTGGGCACGCCGATGGTGCCGCCGTTCCCCGCGGGGCTCGAGACCGCGGTGTTCGGCCTCGGGTGTTTCTGGGGGGCCGAGCGGAAGTTCTGGCAAACGCAGGGCGTCTATGCGACGGCCGTGGGTTATGCGGGCGGATTCACCCCGAACCCGACGTACGAAGAGGTCTGCTCCGGCCTCACGGGCCATACCGAAGTCGTGCTGGTGGCTTTCGATCCAGGCGTCGTGTCGTTCGATCGGCTGCTGAAGGTCTTCTGGGAAAGCCATGATCCCACGCAGGGTATGCGGCAGGGCGCGGACGCCGGCACGCAGTACCGCTCGGCGATCTACGGCCGTTCCGAGGCGCAGTTGGCCGCCGCGCGTGCGAGCCGCGACGCCTACCAGGCGCGCCTGACGGCAGCCGGCCACGGACCGATCACGACCGAGGTCGCTCCGGCCGGCGAGTTCTATTTCGCCGAGGACTACCACCAGCAGTATCTCGCCAGGAACCCGAACGGCTACTGCGGGCTGGGCGGGACGGGCGTCGCGTGTCCCACAGGGATTGTGTAGCGGGTGCGGGGATTCCTGGTTCGGCGTCGGGAACGTCTGTCAGTAGCCAGTAGCCAGTAGCCAGCAGCAGTGGGACACCGTGCGGTGTACTTGCGTTTCTACTGAATACTGACTACTGGCTACTGCCTACTTCTTCCCCAGCCCCACCTGCTTCGCGAACGCCATGCCGTCGTAGAAGAGCCACTCCTCCTTGACCTTGCCGTTCTCCCAGCGCGTGATGTCGAGGTAGCGCACCGACACGGGCCTGTTGGTGGCCGTCTTCAGGCCCATCCCCGGCAGCGGGCCGCTGTTGGTTCCCTCGAAACGGCCGGTCACGACCACGTAGGTGCCGGCGCCCCACACCGAGGTGGGCACCAGTTTCGCATCGGGAAATGCCTGGAATAACGCGAGCATGCCCGCGAGGCTCTCTTCCGCCGTCTGGTCCGCCGGCGCCGCCATGTTCCGGCGCACCATGCCGGGGGCGTTGTACTCATCCACGCCCTTCGCGTCGCGGCTGTTGTAGGCCGCGATCTGCGCGCGCGCCGCCTCGACGTTGTTCAGTTCGGCCGGCGTGCCGGCCGCGATGACAACGGTGGGCGCGGCAGCCGCGCTGGTCGCGACCGGCCGTGCCGGTGCGGGGCTGAGCCCGATCTGCGCCATCATCGTGCCTGAATCCGAGTAGAGCTCCTCTCTCACGACGCGCGAGCCCGTCGAATCGGCCTGCACGACGTGCGCCTGATAAAGGCCGATGGCTTTGTTGGTGGGGGGAATGGCGTGGCCATCCGCGCCAAGAAGCGTGCCGGTATGGGTGCCGTTCAGCACGTGCACGCCGACGGTGGATTCGCCCTTGATGAGGATGAGTTCGCCCGTGCCCCTGATGTCCGGGAAGGCCGCGGCGAACGACTGCGCGTTGGCTTCGATGGCGTCAGGCCCCTTCGCCCGGGGCTGGCCGCTGTCGACCTGGTCCGACTCGGCGTCGTCGGCGTAGCACGCCTTGAAGCGGTCCCAGTCCTTGTTGTTGAAGTGCGCCCAGCATGCCTGGTACCACGCGGCCCGCTGCGCCGCCGTGAGCACCTTGTCGGCGGGCCGCGCCGCGCCAGGGTCGTCCTGCCGCGGCTGCGCGCCTCCGCAGCCGAACGCCGCCGCGACGTACACCGCCGACACGAGAACCGCTGCCGCGCGAACATGCCTCCGGGAGTCAACCGACATGCTCTCCTCCTGCCACGTGGCGCACGGCCGGCACGCTCCCGCCGGCCCGGCTGATTGGGTAGTGCCGAGGGGATTCTACCCGGGGCCAGGGGCTGGGGGCTAGGGGCTGGCGGCTGGGGGCTGCGGGCACGGCGCGCTGAGCGCGGCCCGGTCGAGCGGCGCGATGCGGCCCGCGAGCAGCAGCGTGGCCACGAGCCCGAGGGGGCCGAGGACGCCGGCGACGATGAACATCGGCGCGTAGCCCATCGCGTCGACGACGCGGCCGGTGCCCCAGTTGTACATCACGCTCGCAATCGCCGCCGAGGTCCCGCCGAGGCCGAACACCGAGGCCACCGCCGACTTCGGAAAGAAGTCGCTCGGCAGCGTCTGGACGTTGTTGATCCAGACCTGGAACCCGAACAGCACGAGGCCCATCAACAGGAGCGCGGTGTACGGGTTCTCGGCGCGCATCGCCAGGATGCCGGCCGGCGTGAGGAGGGCCCCGAAGGCCATCACGGTCTTGCGCGCGCGATCGACGCTCCAGCCGCGCTGGATGAGATACCCGGACGCCCATCCGCCGCCGAGCGCCCCGACGCCGGCGCACAGGAACGGCAGCCACGCCGACCACCCGATCTGCTGCAGGCTGAATCCCCGGGCCTCCTGGAAGTAGCTCGGCAGCCAGAAAATATAGAGCCACCAGATCGGATCCGTGATGAACCGGCCGACGACGACCGCCCAGGTCTGGCGGTAGGTCAGCAGCCGTCCCCAGCCCGGCCGCCAGTCGATGTCTTCCGCGCCGCCGCCGCGGTCG